>Ga0256404_1001516_pt1 | contig 55631 bp, 47 predicted proteins | sample RumenRJG_01DNA_FD_185990 | JGI IMG/M metagenome (GOLD analysis project Ga0256404, IMG submission 185990) | Bovine rumen microbial communities from Lethbridge, Alberta, Canada - RJG_01 | ecosystem: Host-associated > Mammals > Digestive system > Stomach > Rumen | place: Canada: Alberta | collected... | reverse complement strand
GGTATAACAATAAAAGACTAAAATTGAGGTTAAAAGGAATGAGCCCGGCACAATACCGAGCTCACTACTATAGAGAGTTGAATAATTAATGTTTAATTTATTGTCCAACTTTTCGGGGTCACATCAAATTGGCACACCCCCTTTTGATATCTATTGCGAAACGTATTGACTAAAGTGCCTCTGCCATCAGGTCTTTGCGACCGATGGATAAAGGACTTTGACATTGTAAATGACGAAATTACATGCACTCTGAATAAAAAACAAACGATATTGTTTTGTTCTTCACTCGTTTATTCGTAACTTTGCAGGCAATAAAAAATAGAATATGGGTATTAACGCTGTAATACCGAGGTATCCGGTAAAGAAAAAGACTATATATTTTCCTGACGTGGAGATGATGAAAGCAATGAAAATTTTACTTTTAGGCTCAGGCGGACGTGAACACGCACTGGCATGGAAAATCGCGCAGAGCGATAAGTGTGAGAAACTGTATATTGCTCCCGGCAATGCCGGCACTGGCAATGTGGGCGAGAACGTGCCTATAGGCGTTAACGAGTTCGACAAGTTGAAGGACTTCGTGGTGGACAATGGCATCAGCATGGTGGTTGTCGGTCCTGAAGACCCTCTAGTAAAGGGCATCTACGACGAGTTCAAGAACGACGAACGGACAAAGAACATTCCCGTCATCGGTCCCTCAAAGAAGGGTGCTGTGCTGGAGGGCTCGAAAGACTTTGCCAAGGGTTTCATGCAGAGACACAACATCCCCACTGCAAAATACCGCACGTTCGACGGCACTACACTTGAGGAAGGACTGAAATTCCTTGAGACGCTGAAGGCTCCCTACGTGCTGAAGGCCGACGGTCTGTGTGCCGGCAAGGGTGTGCTGATACTCCCCACGCTGGACGAGGCGAAGAAGGAACTGAAGGAAATGCTCGGCGGCATGTTCGGCAATGCCTCGGCACAGGTGGTCATCGAGGAGTTCCTGAGCGGCATAGAGTGCTCAGTGTTTGTGCTTACCGACGGAAAGAACTATAAGATTCTGCCCGAGGCAAAGGACTACAAGCGCATCGGCGAGCACGACACTGGTCTGAACACCGGCGGCATGGGCAGCGTTACACCAGTGCCTTTCGCCACTAAGGAGTGGATGAAGAAGGTTGAAGACCGCATCATTCGTCCTACCGTTGACGGACTGGCAGCCGAAGACATCGACTATAAGGGCTTCATCTTCTTCGGACTTATCAACGTTGAGGGCGAGCCGATGGTTATAGAGTATAACTGCCGCATGGGCGACCCAGAGACAGAGAGTGTGATGCTGCGCCTGAAGAGCGACATCGTTGACCTGTTCCTCGGTGTTGCCAACGGCAATCTCGACAAGCGCTCGATAGAGTTCGACGAGCGTTCGGCAGTGTGCGTGATGCTTGTCAGCGGCGGTTATCCCGAGGCTTACAAGAAGGGCTACCCCATCGAGGGCATCGACGACGTGGAGGGCAGCATCGTGTTCCACTCTGGCACGGCAATGAAAGACGGTCAGGTGGTAACCAATGGCGGCCGTGTCATCGCCGTATCGTCTTACGGAAAGGACAAGGAAGAGGCTCTTGCCAAATCGTTCAATGAGGCTCAGAAGATACGTTTCACCGACAAGTACTTCCGTTCAGACATCGGACAGGATCTTTAGAGTTACGAATGAGGAATGTGGAATGACGAGTTATTCTCGCTACGCTGCGATGGAGAATTATTAATGATAAATGTGGAATGACGAATGTTGAATGACGAGTTATTCTCGCTACGCTGCGATGAAAAATTAATAATTAGTAATTAACAATCGCCGGGGCGACAACTCGTAATTCGTAATTCAACATTCGTAATTAGCAATCGCCAAAGGCGACAACTCGTAATTCGTAATTCAACATTCGTAATTCATAATCGCCGAAGGCGACAACTCGTAATTCGTAATTCAACATTCGTAATTAGCAATCGCCAAAGGCGACAACTTGTAATTCGTAATTCAACATTCGTAATTAGCAATCGCCGGGGCGACAACTCGCAATTCGTAATTCAACATTCGTAATTAGCAATATGATTAAGCGGTTTCAGAACAGGATTACAGAGAGCAGGAAAACGCTGCCCGTGGCAAGTGTAATTGCCGCGGCAGTATGGCTGCTTTGCGGACTGGTGCAGCAACACCTGTGGCTACCATTCGCATGCTTTGCCGTAGCCACGTTCCTGATGGTGGAACTGAACAACGCCAATTCGCTGATACGCATTTACAGCCGCATGGTGTCGTGCTCTTTTATGGCATTCACATGTAGTTCCGTCTATCTATTCCCGTCCGTAAAAGGCGGAATGATAGCGGTTTGCGCTGTTTTGTTCTATGTTTTGTTTCTTCACTCGTTTCAAGACCGCGATGCCACAGGACGAGTGTTCTATGCTTTCTTTTGCGTAGGTCTTGCGAGTGTGCTTTTTGTCCAGTCGCTGTTCTATGTGCCGTTGCTATGGGTGCTGCTTGCCACGAATATGGTAGCACTTAGTTGGCGCACGTTCTTCGCGTCAATCTTCGGACTTATACTACCCTACTGGTTCCTTGCTGGGTATTATGCCTACATAGGCAATTTCTCCGACTTTGTTGCCCACTTCACCACCATCGCCGAGTTCGGCAAAATAGCCGACATCTTCTGCGTGAACACCTACCAGATTATTACGTTTGCCTTTGTGGTGTTGTGCGCACTTATCGGTACGGTTCATTTCCTGCGAAACAGCAGTAAGGACAAGATACGCACCCGAATGATTTACGAGATGTTCATCACCGTGAACATCGCCACCATAGTGTTCATCGTGCTGCAACCGCAACATTTCGACATCCTCATACGCATTGCCATCGTAAACACCAGTCCGCTCATTGGTCATTTCATCTCACTCACCAACACGAAACTGACCAATATCACCTCGATAGTGCTTATGATTGTTGCGCTGTTAATACCTGTAGCAACTTATTTCTTAGGCCTGTGGACGCCATCACTGACATTCTGATAGGTTATGGCTACTGGGGCATGCTCATCGCGGCATTTCTTGCCGGCAGCGTGTTCCCCTTCAGCAGCGAGGCCATTATGCTTGCCTTGCTGGCAGCGGGGCTCGACCCCGTGCAGTTGATTGTCTATGGCAGCATCGGCAACGTTGCGGGCAGCATGTTCAACTATAGTGTGGGGCGCATGGGCAAGACCGAGTGGTTCACGCGTTATCTGCACATCAGCGAGAAGAACATGGACCGTGCCCGCAGGTTTATGGGCAACCGCGGTGCCCTGATGGGCTTCTTCGCTTTCCTGCCCGTGCTGGGCAGTGCAATAACAGTATTGCTGGGACTGATGCGTGCCAACATGTTACTGTCTATACTCAGCATCACCGTAGGCAAGGTGCTGCGCTACGTGCTACTTGTATATGGAGCGGAGTTGATTGGGAGTTGAGAGTTGATAGTTGATAGTTGAGAGTTGAGAGATGAGAGATGAGAGTAAACTTAAAAAAATAAAAAAGACAGTGTGTTATAGTTATACTCTCTATTAATTATTGTACCTTTGCACTTTGAAATTTAAACCTAAGCGAGTTAATGAAAAAATTTAGACTGGTTGACAACGTGTTTGGCTGGGTGGCATTTGTCATTGCAGCCATTACGTATTGTATGACCATTGAACCGACAGCCAGTTTCTGGGACTGTCCCGAGTTTATCACTACTGGATATAAACTTGAAATCGGCCACCCGCCTGGCGCACCGTTCTTCATGCTCACCGCTAATCTCTTCTCACAGTTTGTGAGCGACGTGACACAGGTGGCACGCATGGTGAACACCATGAGCGCGCTGCTCTCCGCCACATGTATTCTGTTCCTCTTCTGGAGCATCACCCATTTGGTGAGGAAACTCCTTGTGACGAACATCAGCGAGATGACGCTGGCTCAGATGATTACCATCGAGGCAAGCGGTATGGTGGGCGCACTTATCTACACTTTCAGTGACACGTTCTGGTTCTCTGCCGTCGAAGGCGAGGTTTACGCCTACTCTTCGGCATTCACGGCTATCGTGTTCTGGCTTATCCTAAAGTGGGAAGACCATGCTGACGAGCCTCACAGCGACCGCTGGTTGGTGCTCATCACATATATGACAGGACTCTCTATCGGCGTTCACTTGCTGAACCTCCTTTGTGTGCCTGCCATCGTGCTGGTTTACTATTACCGCCGTTTCCCCAACGCCAACCTCAAAGGCTCGCTCATAGCGTTGGGCATCTCGTTTGTCATCGTGGCAGCGATACTCTACGGCGTGGTGCCAGGCATCATCACCGTTGGCGGATGGTTCGAGCTGTTCTTCGTGAACACTCTCGGAATGCCGTTCAATTCTGGTACAATAGTTTATTTCATCCTGCTCATCGCCATCGTGCTGTGGGCTATATGGGAGACATACACCGACCGCAGCAAGAAACGTCAGAACATTGCCTATATCGCTTCTGTCGGCATGCTCGGTATACCTTTCTACAGTTATGGCTGGAAAGCATTCTTCATCGGTATCATTGTACTCGCTATCCTCGCCTTTGTTCTTAACATCAAGCGTGAGGGCAAGTTGTTTGTAACCACGCGTTTCAAGAACACCACACTTCTGTGCATGCTGATGCTGATGATTGGCTACAGCACATACGCAGTAATTGTAATTCGCTCGTCAGCCAACCCTCCAATGGACCAGAACTCGCCAGAGGACATCTTCACGCTGGGTTCTTACCTTAGCCGTGACCAGTATGGCTACCGCCCGCTCTTCTACGGACAGGCATACACCTCAGAGGTGAAGCGTGACGAAAAGGGCTATGCTGTACAAAGTGACGGCGCGCCTATATATCAGCGCAAGGAAAAGGCAAATGCCGACGAGAAAGACAAGTATTTCATCGTTTCGTACAAGACAAACTACTTGTTCGAGCAGAACATGTTCTTCCCGCGCATGTACGACTCAGGTCATGGTGAGGCATACGAGAGTTGGATGGGTGGCGTTGACGGCAGAATTGTTCAAGGACAATATGGCGACAACATAAAGATTCCGACACAGGCAGAGAACATTCAGTTCTTCCTGTCATATCAATGTAACTTCATGTACTGGCGCTACTTCATGTGGAACTTCGCAGGACGCCAGAACGACGTGCAGGGCAACGGAGAACTGGAACACGGCAACTGGATTACAGGTTTCAAGGCATTCGACGACATGCGTCTGGGCGACCAGAGTCTGCTGCCTGACGAGTTGAAGGCAAACAAGGGACATAATGTATACTACTGTCTGCCTCTGCTGCTCGGTCTCATCGGCCTGTTCTGGCAGGCATTCTACCAGCGCAAGCGTAAGGTGACGGTTAACGGAGAGACGAAGGAGGAGGTTGACCCTGTTGGCATCCGCCAGTTCTGGGTGGTATTCTTCCTCTTCTTCATGACTGGTCTTGCCATTGTTATCTACCTTAACCAGACTCCGCTGCAACCTCGTGAGCGCGACTATGCTTATGCCGGTTCGTTCTATGCCTTTGCAATATGGTGCGGCATCGGAGTTGCTGCCATTGTTGACTTGCTCGGCAGAGTGAAGGTTAAGGGCATCATCCCGGCAGCCGTTGTAGGACTCGCATCGCTCTGCGTGCCTATTCTCATGGCATGTCAGAACTGGGACGACCACGACCGCTCTGGCCGTTACACCTGTCGTGACTTCGGTCAGAACTACCTGATGTCACTTCAAGAGGAAAACAACCCGATTATATTCACCAACGGCGACAACGACACCTTCCCTCTATGGTACGACCAGGAGACCGAAGGAATAAGGACTGACGCGCGCGTCTGCAACCTCAGTTACCTGCAGACAGACTGGTACATCGACCAGATGAAGCGTCCTGCATACGACTCGCCTGCAGTACCTATCTCATGGTCGCGAATCAACTATGAGAGCGGCACCAACGACTGGGTACTCATAGACCCGAACGGAAAAGAACAGATACGCGAGTTTTTCAAGAAGAATCCCGAGGCAGCACGCCAGCAACTGGGCGACGACCCGTTCGATGTGAAGAACATCTTCAAGGTGTGGCTGCACAACGAAGATCCTGAAATGCGCATCATTCCTACCGACACCCTTCACATCAAGGTTGACAAGGAGGCTGTGCGTCGTAGCGGAATGTTCATGCCCACCGACTCTATCCCAGACGTTCTGACAATCTCACTTGCAGGAAGACGCGGTCTGTCAAAGTCTGACCTCATGATTCTTGAGATGCTGATGCAATGTAACTGGGTTCGTCCTATTTACGTTGCTACCACCGTAGGCGGAGACAACTACATGAGTCTTGGCGACAACTTCGTGCAGGAAGGTCTTACCCACCGCATCACTCCTTTCCAGACAAGAATCGGCGGAAAACCTATTGAGGGCGTGAAGGACTTCGACACAGAGCGTGTTTACAAGAACATCATGACACGCTTCAAGTTTGGTGGCGTCAGCCAAAAGGGCATCTATCTCGACGAGACTGTGATGCGCATGTGCTATACCCATCGTCGTCTCTTCGGACAGTTGGCTGTCAACCTCATCGAGGAAGGAAAGAAAGACAAGGCAATTGAAGTGCTTGACCGCGGTGCCAAGGAACTTCCTCCATATAATGTTCCTGTGAACTACATGGGTGGCGGTTACGAGTTCGCAAGGGCTTACATCCTCGCTGGTCAACCAGCAAAGGGCAAGCCTTGGCTCGAGGAGACATTCAAGAATGCCGAGCAGTATGTCAAGTGGTATCTCTCACTCAACGACAACCGTTTCAATCAGTCAACCCAAGACTGCATGAACAATCTCTTCATTATGAACAAGTGTATCGAAATAGCCGATGTATATGGTGAGAAATACTCCATGGACCTTCAGGAACGCTATCTGAGATACGGAGAAGAGTTCAAGAAAAGAAGCGGATATGAATAATTCGTAATTGACAATCGCCTGCGGCGACCACTCGTAATTCGTAACTCAACATTCGTAATTAGATATGTTCATAGAACAGCCTGCCAAGTGGCTTAGATGGCTTTATCCTAAAGCGATATGGCGAATGGACAAGAACGAGAAGGCAGTATATCTGACCTTCGACGACGGTCCTATACCCGAAGCCACACCGTTCATCCTTGAGACGCTCAAGGAATACGGGGCAAAGGCTACGTTCTTCATGGTGGGCGACAATGTAAGAAAGCACCCCGAACTCTTCGAGAGAATAGTGAGCGAGGGGCATCAGGTGGGCAACCACACGATGAATCATATCGGTGGTTTCAGGCACTGGACCACCACTTACATCATCAACACCTACCAGGCTAACGAACTGATTCACGCTCACCTCTTCCGTCCGCCCCACGGATGGATGCGGCACAGTCCCTACTACTGGCTGAGCAAATACTACAAAGTGGTGATGTGGGATGTCGTGACGCGCGACTACTCGAAGCGACTCACAGCCGAGGATGTGCTGCAGAACGTGATACGATACACACGCAACGGTTCTATCATAACTTTCCACGACTCGCTGAAGAGCATCGACAAACTGCACTATGCACTGCCCGAGGCGCTGAAGTGGCTTAAAGAACAGGGGTATGAATTCCGAACTTTCGAATAAGATAAAAGCCGAGGCTCTGAGTCTCGGCTTTTCTGCTTGCGGAATAGCACGCGCCGAGGCGGTAAGCCACGACGTGGCAGAGGGATTCATGTCTTGGCTCAACCATGGCGGGCATGCCACCATGGCTTATATGGAGAATCATCTGGAGAAACGACTCGACCCGCGATTGCTCGTTCCCGGCACAAAGAGCATTGTGAGTGTGGCGCTCAACTATGCACCGGCACAACGGCTGCCCGAAGGGGAATACCAGATAGCAGCATACGCCCTGGGTAAAGACTACCACGACATTGTGAAGAATAAGTTGCGGCAACTGGCACAGGTGATTACCCAGCACTCGACCCCCCACCAACTCCCCCGAGGGGGAGAGTCCGATGGCGCAAGCCCAAAAGCCTCAACTCGGGAAGGTTTGGAGGGGTTGGCTGCCCAAAGTGTTTTAGAGGGGGATTCCTATCGTGTTTTCTCAGACAGTGCTCCTGTGCTCGAACGCTACTGGGCGGTAAAGGCTGGGCTCGGATGGGTGGGCCGCAACCACCAACTCATAATACCACGTGCTGGCAGCATGTTCTTTCTCGGAGAATTGTTCTTGCCCATCGAACTTGAATATGACACACCGATGGAGTCGCGATGCGGCAACTGCCACAACTGCATCGACGCATGCCCTACAGGGGCATTAACCCCTCACCAACTCCCCCGAGGGGGAGAGCAGGAAGCCTCCACTCGGGGAGGTTTGGAGGGGGTCTTCAACTGTACCAAATGTCTCTCATACCTTACAATAGAAAACCGCGGTGAGATTCCGGACGACATGGCGGAGGCGATGGGCGACACCATCTACGGGTGCGACCGATGTCAGCAGGCATGTCCGTGGAACCGTTTCGCCCACCCCACCGACGACCCACTGCTGCAACCAAGCGAGGAACTGCTCGCCATGACACGCGAGCAGTGGCAGAACCTCACCGAAGAAGACTTCCGTCGCCTCTTCAAGGGCAGCGCGGTGAAAAGGGCGAAATATGAGGGACTGATGAGAAATATCAATAGAGTTAGGAGTTAGGAGTTAGAAGTTAGGAGTTAGGAGTTAGGAGTTTAGGAGTGTGGGAGTTTAGGAGTGCAGGAGTTTGTAGGGGCTTACCCCCGTGTGAGCCCGTAAAAAAGTAAGAAATCAGAATGACAAAAGAGGAACATATCAAGGACATCGTAAACACGTTCTTTCGTGATTACACAAGACAGGTGACACTTGCCGAGACAGGCAAGACACCAGAGCAACTGGAGCCCCGAATGCTGAAGCAGGCAATGCTTGAGCACTATGAAGAGGTGGCTGCTGCATTCCATAGTGCTGTATTTCCGAAGATTGCGGCGGCGAACGGACTGTCATTAAACACCGTCCAAGATGACATAACGCCAGAGATGATGCGTACCGTATGTGTCACAGAGTCGCTTTTCAACACTATGGTGGAAACCTATCGCCAGAACTTCTTCGCACTCCTTCAAGGGAAAACCATTTAGCATTCATACAAATCATTATTCAACTGACATCCGTTATATATGATTAGGATGACAGGGAATATTTATTGATTCAGCAATATAGGCTATTTTGGAAAGTAAAATAGGCTATTTTACTGACCAATATAGCCTATTTTACTTTCCAAGAAACACTTGCCACACCCCCACATCATCACTTCGCGGACTTTGAAAACACACGAAACACAAACCTTATGTCTTTCTTTATGTTTATGTCCTTATGTCTTTATGTCTAAACTCCTTTTTGTCTTTATGTCTAAACTCCCTATGTCTATATGTCTAAAAATCAAGCGAGGAGAAGGAGTTCCTCTGGTGACGCAAGAAGGCAGGTGGCACCGTGACTAAGGAGGAACTGTCGGTCGCGGAAACCCCAGAGCACACTGGCACAAGGCATCATGGCGGCGCGTGCCGTGGCAATATCCACATCGCTGTCGCCCACATAGATTGCCTCGTTATGGCTGATGCCGAGTCGTTGCAGCGCCTCGTTGACGGTGTCTGGCGCAGGTTTTCTCCTTATGCCGGCACTCTCGCCAATGGCAACATCAATATACTGTGAGAAGAAATGCTGCCGCAACTCTTCTGTTGCCGCCTGCATTTTGTTGCTGACAATGGCCAGCATCATGCCTTTTTCCTTTAGTTGTGAAAGCGCCTCCATAATGCCTGGATAAGGACGGGTGGTATCTAGGCAGTGCTGCATGTAGTGCTGTCGGAACACCGAGAAAGCCTCCTCGAAGCGTGGGTTGCTCTCGCCGTTGGGCACTGCCCTTGCCATGAGCATCATAACACCGTTGCCCACGAAGCGACGAACGTCGTCGGTGCTGTGCTCGGGCATACCACAAGAGCGCAGAGCATAGTTGGCGCTTGCCGCAAGGTCGGTGAGAGTGTCGAGCAACGTGCCGTCGAGGTCGAAAACAATAGCCTTTTTCATGATATTATTTGTCTGGCCTTCATTTCCAGGTATTTGTTTATGATGTTGACAGACAGTTTGTCGGGCGTTGTCAAGAGGCTGTAGATGCCGTTCTGTCGAAGTGTTGTGACGATGAGTCGTTTCTCGAATGAGAATTTCTCGGCTATGACGTGGCGGTAATAGTCCTCAACGTCAGTTGCCGGTGTTTCTATGAACTCCTGCTGTTCCTTGTCGATGAAGAACACCACGAGCACGACGTGGCGGCGTGCCAACTGCTGCAGATAGGACATCTGTCGCCGCATGGACACCATGTCTGAGAAATTGGTGTATAGCACGAGCAGACTTCTGCGGTTGATGTGCTTATCGACATGCACGCAAAGCGAGAAATAGTCGGTCTCGCCGAACGATGTATTCTGTGAGTAGAGACTGTCCATGAGCGTCTCCATCTGCCCTGTCTGCTTGGATGCGGGTATGAATGTCTGGAACTGCTGGTCGAAGGTGATCAGTCCTGCCTTGTCGTCCTTGCGTATGGCAACATAGGAGAGCACGAGCGAGGCATTGATGGCATAGTCGAGAAGAGTCATGCCGTCGAAGGCCTGTTGCATGACACGCCCGCGGTCGATGACGTTATATATGTTCTGCGAGCGTTCGTCCTGATAGACATTCACCATGAGTGTATGACGGCGGGCGCTTGCTTTCCAGTTGATGGTACGGTAGTCGTCGCCCTGCACATATTCCTTTATCTGCTCGAAGTCGGTGTTATGTCCCACACGGCGTATCCTCTTTATTCCCAGTTCCTGCAGGTTGTTGCTCATGGCGAGCAGTTCATACTGCCGCAGCATGAGGTAGGAAGGATATACCTTGATGTCACGGGCTGCCTTATCGGTGAACCTGCGGCTGACAAGTCCCAGTCCCACGAAGGCGAATGTGCGTATGTCTCCGAACCCATACACACCGCGCTCCTTCGGTTGCAGTTGGTACTCTATGGTGGTGTTTCCATGTGCTTCCATCGAAGCCTTGAAACAGATGTCGCGACGCTGGAACACGAACGGTATCTCGTCGATAACCTCTACGCGCACCTTATAAGGGAACGTATTGTCAAGATGCAGCCTCACCACGTTGTCGTCGCCATTGGAGAAGCGGTCGCTGCACGTGCGTCTCGCCGTGATTCCGCGTCGCCAGTAGAGCAATGCCGTCTCGGTGAGCACAAGAGCCAGGAAGAGCGCAAGCAGCACCTTGCCCACCACGAAGAGCGGCGGCATCCAGTAGCCAGCGGAAATTACCGCGATGATGGCTATTATGGCGATATAGAATCTGCGGGTTAAGAACATAATCTAATTTTGAATTACGAAGGTTGAATTACGATGGGTCGCCAAAGGCGAGTACTTCAACCTTATTTCGGAACCTCTACTTTGTCGATAAGGCGCTGAGTCACCTTCAGCGGAGTGAATCCCTCCATCTCTGCCTCGGCGGTTATTATCATGCGGTGCTGGAGTATGCTTGGCGTGACGAAGCGCACATCCTCGGGGATGACGAAGTCGCGTCCCTGCAGCACGGCGTATGCCTTTGCCGACTGCATCATAGCGATGGAAGCACGCGGCGAAGCACCCAGCAGCACGCGCTTGCTGGTACGTGTCTGCTGCACGATGTTCACAATATAGTTAACCAGCGTCGGGTCGATATATACATTATTTATATTACGGCGGAGGTAAGTCAGTTCCTCCTTCGTGATGACAGGCTCGATGTCGCTCAACTTCACGAAGTCGAGGTTGCCCTGGTGCAGTTGCATTATCTGCTCCTCTTCTGTTACCGACGGATAGCCCATGGTTATCTTCATTAGGAAGCGGTCGAGTTGAGCCTCGGGCAGTTTGTATGTACCCTCCTGCTCAACAGGGTTCTGTGTGGCGATGATGGTGAAGAGGTCGTCCATCTTATATGTTACGCCATCGATGCTCACCTGCTTTTCCTCCATCACCTCGAAGAGCGCCGCCTGCGTCTTTGCCGGTGCGCGGTTTATCTCGTCAACGAGCACAATGTCAGAAAAGATGGGTCCCTCGTGGAAGTGGAACTCGGAGTCCTTCATGTTGAACACCGTCGTGCCGAGCACGTCGCTCGGCATGAGGTCGGGAGTGAACTGTATTCGGCTGAAGCCGGCGTTCACCAGTCGCGCCACCAATCGTGCCGTGAGTGTCTTTGCCACTCCTGGCACTCCCTCGATGAGCACATGACCGTTGGCGAGCACCGCGGTGAGGATGAGGTCAACCGCCTGGTGCTGTCCTATAATCACTCGTCTTATCTGTTCTCTCAACTGCTGTATTTTCTCTGAAAATGCAGTCAGGTCCATTCTTGTTTGCTCTTCCATTATGTGAGTTTATGAGTTTGTGAGTTTATGAGTTTGTGAGTTATGAGTTTGTGAGTTTATGAGTTTGTGAGTTATGAGTTTGTAAGTTTATGAGTTTATGAGTTATGAGTTTGTGAGTTTTTTCTCTATCTCGTTCATATAGTCGATGTACATCATCATCTCGTCAACTGTCATGTCGAGACCGCTGCGGCATGCTCTTCTCGTTGCCTTGATGCGGTAGCCGATGTCTTTGACAGGCATGCCCGTATGTCTTGCCAGCATGTTGAAGTTCTCTTCGTCATCGGCATCCTCGTCAATGTCTATCTGCACTTCACGTCGCAGGAACTCTGTGAAATAAGAGTATTTCTTCCTTACCAAATCGGCGTGTGCACCGTCTTGATAATAGAGCGTTCCTATCAGTTTGGTGAACTCCAACTGATGGTTCTCTGGTTTCTTCACAATAGGAATTGCCCTCTGACGGCGACGCGCGGTGAAGATAAAGAACAGCAACAGAGTGAGCAATGCCAGATAGACAGCCCACCTGAGCGGTGGATTGGCTATGAAATAGCGCATCGGCGACTGGCTTATATGCTCCTCAGCCAACGGCTTTTCTGCTATTCTCATTATAGGATTGTCGCTCACGGTGTTCAGCACGCGATAGACAAAAGAGACGTTATCTCCGTTCATTATGCCGTAGTTGGTGAAGAGCAGCGGTGTGGTGCAAATCACTATCTCCCCCCTGCCCCACTTGCGTTTCATCACTACAGGGTATTCCTTTTTCTTATCCACATATTTCCACGCCAGCGGTTTCCACTCGGGACTTGTCCTGCGAATGACTTTTCGCCTTTTCGTGTTGGTATCGTCGACAACCGTCGCCAGCATACTGTCAATCACTTCCACAACTGCCCTATCCAAAGAGTCCGGCTCTTCGTCTTCTTTATCATATTCATAAGTGGTGTCTGGCTTTAACACGAAGTTGGCGTTGATGAAGTCGGAATATGCCATATAGACATGCTCCGGATAAAGGTTGTCCTTTTCCCACACAAGACTGTCGTTGCTTCTAAGCAAACCTCTCGATGCAGCGCGTTTGATGGCGCTGGCGCTGAAATAACCGTCGTCAGACAGGAACTGGAGCGTGTCTTCTAAATCATACTGGAACCTGTCGGTACAGATAAGCAGTTTATTGCCTTTAGAAACGAAGTCGAGCAACGACTTTTTCTCCAAGCCAGAATACTTTCCATACTCGGAATAGATATCTATAACGCTCAACGGAGCCTTTACCGACGAGTCGTTAAGCAACTGATAGAACGTGGTGTGCTTCACGCTGTAGCCATTCTTCATGCTCTTCTTGGCAAGACTGTCGAAGAGGGCGCACCCGAAGGGCTGCTCGCTGTCGTGACTGAACGTGGGCTCCCACACGAAACGCTTTGGAACGGAGAGTTCTATCAGCACAGCCACAACAAGTAGCACGGCAATAGCCACAACAAATACCTTGCTGTTATTCATGCTGACCTCCTTTCTCTGCTGGTGTGAGAGAAGACTTGAGCGAACGCTGCCACTCCTCCATGTCATTGACGTTCTCCTCGCTTGCCTCGTAGTTGCCGTATCTCACCTTTACGAACTGCCTCGTCATGTCACGGAAAGCATCGTTGGGCATCTCTGAGGTGTATTGCATTGGCGGTTTCCATGGCTGCCATGTTATCTTGCCATTGTCTGAAAGGAATCGCAATGTGTCGAGATAGACGAGCCTTACGGCCTCGAACCAGTCTTTGCGGTTTTTGGCGTCGCTTATCTGACTGTCAAAGTCGATGCCATAGATGGTGTCCTCCACTTCCTTGTAATCGAGTTCCGACTTCTCCTCACGGCGGAATAGTTTTGGCTTCAACTTCACCACAAGGAAAATAATGAAGAACAACAGCAACAGCGCACCTATAACATATAATGTGTATTTCACATCGGAGGAAATGCCAGAGAAGAGTTCTTCCATGAAGTCATCAATCTTTCTCATAATCCACTCCAGCAGATTCATCTGCGACCCAACCAACTCACGGTTGTAGTCGTAGTCTCCGCTCTCCTGCCAAACGGCAATCTGCTGGGCGTTATATGTCAGGGTATCTGTCTGCATCGCTTACTCCAGGTTTTCAAAGTTATCAATGTCTGCGTCCATTGTTACGCTGTCCTTGCGCTCTGTGGCATGGGCATAGTGGTAAGCCGTTGACAGCGGCTGCAACATCATGGCGAGGTATGTGACGAACATCATCATCACTCCGAAGAGGAACGAAAGAACATGTACCGTCGTATCAAGCCACGGGGAGACATCGTCTATCTCACCGAATACCATTCCCATTACAGCACATATCGCCCAAGGAATGGACACCGCCTGACTGATGATGTTCATAATGAAACTGAACACCATATTGATGACGAACAATCCCACCCATGTGCCAAAGCCGAGACGCAACGCCTTAGAGACGGCTTCTTTCATGTTTATGTTCTCGAAGGTATAGATGCAGGGGAACATCAACATTGGTATGGCAAGGACAATCATAGCGGGAATGAAAAGTATCAACGCCAGCGGGTTGAGCAAAGAGAGTACAAGCATGACAATGACGGCACCGGTGCAAGCCAGCGTTGACTTCATCACGCGCTTCATGTTGCGCCACAGGTGGTTCCACACCATGCCGAACGTAACACCCTCGAGACCGCCCTCGCGCTCATTGTACTCCTGAACCATAGTGAACGTGAGCGATTGCAGCAGTATGCCACCAAGCAAGAGGCATAGCAGCAGTATGCCATAACTGGAGAGCATGCGCACAATATAACCCAGTTCGCTATCCGAGACGTCAATAGAGTCGAGACCGATAGTGAACCCGAAATAGTCGCCAAAGAAACTGTTCATAGCCACCGACTGCACGATGCTCAGGGGCAACAACATATAGATTGCTGCTCTGAACATCACCGGCCAGTTCTCGCGCATGAAGTCGATGGCGGCGGTCATTCGTTCTCCTATCGTCCGTTCCTTATAAAACGGTATCTTGTCAAAATCTTCCAACTCTAATCTCTTAATTCAAAACTTTCAATCGTCTCCTCCCAAGTATCTGCGGCCACACCACGAAGTAGAACAGCACGAAGAGGAGCGAACAGATGATGACACCCGCCCTTATCGCATCGGGAATCTCAGTGTGACGGGTGACGAATCCCTCAATGAATCCCGCTGTTATGAAGACAGGGACGGTGCCCACAATTATCTTTAGTCCGCGGCGGGCGCCTTGTCGGAACGCCACACCTCTCTTATACGTGCCTGGGAACAGCCAGCCGCGACCGAGAGCAAAGCCAGCAGCACCGCTGATGATGATGGCCGAAATCTCAAGTGTACCGTGAAGCCATATAGCAAGTGCCGACTCCACAAGCAGTCCCTGACTGAAGAAGAATGTCTGGAATGCTCCCAGCATGATGCCGTTCTGCATCAATATGAAGCCTGTGCCCACACATGCGAAGATGCCCATGACAAACGCCATGAACGACACCATCACATTGTTTATGGTTATCTGGAGGAACATCGGTGTCTCGCTGCCGCCGTTATACACAGCCATAGGAGTGCCGTTCTTGATGTTCTCAAGAGTCATATCTACATAATAGTCGCCGAGAATAAGACGCGAGAAATCGGGGTCATTCAACTGTGAGAGCACACCCACAAAGACAAAGAAAGCGAAAACAAGAAACGAGGCGAGCAACTCTTTGCGCGCATCAAACATCGTCAATGGCACCTCGTGTGTCCAATATGTGAAAATCCTCGTCCACTTCTCTTTCTTATTCTTATATATAGTATTGTGCAGAGCCGAAGCAAGGTCATTCAGGTAGAGCGTAATCCTCGACCTGCGATAGTGGGTCTGCGCAAAGGCGAGGTCGGCAGTGAGTTCCGTATATGCCTCTGCCAACTCGTCAGGAGAAGAAAGCAGAGGGTCGGACACCATCGCCTCGGTCTTGCGCCACTTGTCGATATTGCTTCTTATGAATGATGCTTCTTTCATTGTTTTTACATGGTCTCCTTTCCTGAAAGGAAAAGGATTTATCCGAATTGTTTGCAAAGATAACTAAAATCGAGTACAAGACAAAGAAAATGATTTCTTTTTATATCAAAAACGCAATAACTTCGTGCTTTTTTCGCATAGTTAAGAAAAAAACATTACTTTTGCAACAAAATAGAAGAAATGTCACAAACAAATATCATAACAGGACAGTATGTGCGCATCAGTCAGGTACCGGCAAGCCTGGCGGCAAGAATAGGTGCTTGGGGCATTGACCTTATAGCCATCATCATCTATTTCACAGGAATAACGTACCTCCTGACTAAGATATTGCCCGACTTCGACAGTCCTGCCCTGCTGATATTATTTATATCGGTGGTCTATCTGCCCACCTACGCCTACCCCCTGCTTTGCGAAGTGTTCTTCAACGGACAGAGCATTGGGAAGCACATACTGAAGATTCGCGTGGTTAAGAAAGACGGCTCGGTGCCCACGCTGGGCGACTATGTCATGCGGTGGCTGCTCTTCATTGTCGATGGTCCCACGATGGGATGTCTCGGCATTGTTTTTATCCTGCTTTCTAAAAACAGTCAGCGGCTGGGCGATATGGCTGCCGGCACAATGGTGATAAAGACCAATAACTATACGCACAGCCGAGTGCTGCTAAGCGAGTTCGGATATGTTTCAAAAAACTATAAGCCTCTATTCCCGCAGGCGGCAGACCTCACGCTGAAGCAGGCAGAGGTAATTCAGAGATGCCTCTTGTCGGAAGAGCGCCAGCGAGTGATGCGCATCTCCCGCTTGTCACAGAAGGTGCGCAACACACTGGGCATTTCACAGATGCACATGAGCGACGAACAATTCCTGCAAGTCGTTCTTCACGACTTCCAATATTATGCGATTTACGAAATATAGTTTATTGTAAATCCCTTACTTCGCCATTTTATATATCTTCACCATTTCTTCTCTGCCCAGTCGCTCGAGAGTGCCCACGGTGATGGTGTTGCCACGGCTGCACTTGTCAGCCATCAACTCTATTTCCTCGTCGGTGATGTCACGACCGAGCAACTCCTTGATGGTTGTTGGCATACCTATTTCTTTATAGAAGCGTTCCATTGCCCTGATGCCCTTCTCGGCTGTCTGCTCGGGCGAGGTGAAGTCGTTCTCCACTCCCATCACGTTAACAGCAAACTGGACGAAGCGCGAGGTGTGGCGCGGCAGCATGTAACGTGCCCAACTGGGCCATATAGCGGCAAGGCCTGCTCCATGCGTGACACCGAAAAGGGCGCTCAACTCATGTTCAAGACGGTGCGTGGCGAAGTCCTTCTCAAGACCGCACTCCATGAGATTGTTGTGAGACAAACTGCCAGCCCACATTATCTGAGCCCTCGCGCGATAGTCCTCGGGATCGCGCAGCACATCTATGGTACAGTCCTTCACCGTGCGGAGCAATGCCTCGGCAAGCGAGTCGGTGAGCGTCATATCCTGGTATTTGCAGAAATAGCGCTCCATGGTGTGCATCATAATGTCTGTAGCACCGGCCGCCGTCTGATAAGGGGGCAACGTGAACGTGCGCTCGGGATTCATTATCGCGAAACGGCAGCGGCATAGGTCGCTGTTCACGCCACGCTTCAGCAGTCCGTCGTCTTTCGTTATTACGCAACTGTCGCTCAACTCACTGCCCGCAGCAGGAATGGTGAGCACCGTGCCTATAGGGAGTGCTGCCTGCGGAACAGCCTTGCCGTCCCAGAAGTCCCACACGTCACCGTCATATTTCACACCGTATGCTATCGCCTTTGACGAGTCGATGACACTGCCTCCGCCAATGGCAAGAATGAAGTCAACACCTTCCTTACGGCACAGTTCGATGCCTTTATACACCATCGAGAGCAGCGGGTTGGGCACCACACCACCAAGTTCCACATGCTGAACGCCACCCTCGTCGAGCAGGCGCAGCATCTTGTCGAGCAGACCGCTGCGCTTGGCGCTGCCACCACCATAATGTACCAGCACCTTGGTGCCGCCATATTTCTTTACCAATTCGGCAACAGCCTCTTCCGACTGACGCCCGAACACCACCTGAGTGGGTGAGTAGTAATTAAAATCTTTCATATTGCATTCTTCATAAGTTACTCGGCAAAGGTACAACATCTATCCGAATTATGCAAGCGCGACACAAAAGAAAACTGTTTCTTTTCAAAACGCAACAATAAAGCATGTTTATACGTGAACAAAAAAAAGTGTATAAAAATCATCGAAACTGCATCACTATTTCAGCATTTTTTTATAACTTTGCACGCGGTTTTTGAACAAAGGAGAAAATTTTATAAAAGATTCCGATTGTTGATAGGTAAACAAAATCTCTGTAAATGCAGAGATACAGGTAGGAAGAAATCAAAGAACGTTTAACATAATAAAGTGATGAAGAAAAAACTAAAGAAGGTGCTCGTGCTTGGCTCGGGCGCGCTGAAAATCGGACAGGCAGGCGAGTTCGACTACTCAGGCTCGCAGGCGTTGAAGGCGTTGAGGGAAGAAGGCATCAGCTCGGTGCTCGTCAATCCAAACATCGCCACGATACAAACCAGTGAGGGCATTGCCGACAAGGTTTATTTCCAACCCGTGAACACTCACTTCGTGACGGAGATAATCAAGAAGGAACGACCCGACGGAATATTGCTCGCCTTCGGAGGTCAGACAGCATTAAACTGCGGAACAGAGCTTTATCAAAACGGCACGCTTAAGGAATATGGCGTTGAGGTTCTCGGCACCAGTGTTGAAGCAATTATGAACACTGAAGACCGAGACCTTTTTGTGAAGAAGCTGGACGAGATAAGTCTGAAGACTCCTGTAAGCCACGCCGTGGAGAACATGGAGGACGCGCTGAAGGCAGCACGCGAGATAGGCTTCCCTATCATGATTCGCTCGGCATACGCCCTCGGCGGACTCGGCTCGGGCATCTGCCCCGACGAGAAAGCGTTCACCGAACTGGCAGAGAGCGCATTCACCTTCGCACCACAGATTCTCGTTGAGGAGAGCCTGAAGGGATGGAAGGAGATTGAGTTCGAGTGCATCCGCGACGCCAACGACCATTGCTTCACCGTTGCATCTATGGAGAACTTCGACCCGCTCGGAATACACACGGGCGAGAGCATCGTGGTGGCTCCTACTTGCTCGCTCAACGAGGAGCAGGTGAAGATGCTGCAGGAAATCACCATACAATGTGTGCGCCACCTCAACATCGTGGGCGAGTGCAACATACAGTTCGCGTTCAACGCCAAAACCAACGACTACCGCATCATCGAGATAAACGCCCGTCTGAGCCGCTCCTCTGCCCTCGCATCGAAGGCAACAGGTTATCCGCTCGCTTTCGTGGCTGCTAAGATAGCCCTGGGATACACTCTCGACCAGGTGGGCGAGATGGGAACACCTAACTCGGCATACGTGGCGCCACAGCTCGACTACATGATATGTAAGATACCGCGCTGGGACCTCACCAAGTTCGCCGGCGTGAGCCGTCTCATCGGCTCCAGCATGAAGTCTGTGGGCGAGATAATGAGCATTGGACGCTCGTTCGAGGAGATGATTCAGAAGGGTCTCCGCATGATTGGACAGGGAATGCACGGATTCGTGGGCAACGACCACACACGCTTCGAGGACCTCGAGAAGGAACTCCAGAACCCTACCGACCTGCGTATCTTCGCCATAGCACAGGCTCTCGAGGAGGGCTACACCGTGGAGCGCATAGAAGACCTTACCAAGATTGACGCGTGGTTCATCACACGACTGAAGAATATCGTAGACCTGAAACACGAGTTGCAGAAGTACAACACCCTCGAGGAACTGCCCGACGAACTGCTCCGTACCGTGAAGCAGGCAGGATTCTCCGACTTCCAGATTGCACGCTTCGTGCTGAAAGACGCCGACGGCAACATGGAGAAAGAGAACCTCATGGTGCGCAAACACCGCAAGGAGCGCGGCATAATGCCGTCGGTGAAGAGAATAAACACCGTAGCAAGCGAGCATCCAGAACTGACAAACTACCTGTATTTCACATATCTTCCAAAGGTAGAGCCTACCAAGGCCGACAAGACTACCACCGAGGAATGGAAAGAGGCTGTGGCAAGTGCCAATAACAAGGCACAGCACGACGTTCCCTACTACAAGAACGAGAAGTCGGTGGTGGTGCTCGGCTCTGGCGCTTACCGCATCGGTTCGAGCGTCGAGTTCGACTGGTGTTCAGTCAATGCCATCAACACCGCACGCAAACTGGGATATAAGTCAATAATGATTAACTATAACCCAGAGACCGTTTCCACCGACTATGACATGTGCGATCGTCTCTACTTCGACGAGCTGTCTATGGAGCGCGTGCTCGACGTCATCGACCTTGAGGAGCCGCGCGGAGTGATTGTCAGCGTGGGCGGACAGATACCTAACAACCTCGCGATGAAGCTCCACCGCCAGAGCATTCCTGTGCTCGGCACAAGCCCTGTCGACATCGACCGTGCAGAGAACCGCGACAAATTCTCCGCCATGCTCGACAAACTGGGCATCGACCAGCCCGCATGGCGCGCTCTGACATCGCTCGACGACATCAAGGAGTTTGTCGGCGAGGTGGGCTTCCCCGTTCTCGTGCGTCCTTCCTACGTCCTCTCGGGCGCTGCCATGAACGTTTGCTACGACTACGAGGAACTGGAGCGCTTCCTGAAGATGGCCACCGAGGTGTCTAAGGACTTCCCTGTTGTGGTGAGCCAGTTCATGCAGGAGACCAAGGAGATAGAGTTCGACGCCGTTGCCGACAAGGGCGAGGTGGTAGAGTACGCCATCTCGGAGCACGTGGAGTATGCCGGTGTTCACTCTGGCGACGCCACAATGGTGTTCCCCGCACAGCACATCTACTTCTCTACCATACGTCAGATAAAGAAGATAGCACACAAGATAGCAAAGGAACTCAACATCTCGGGACCATTCAACATACAGTTCCTCGCAAAGAACCGCGAGGTAAAGGTCATCGAGTGCAACCTGCGCGCCAGCCGTTCATTCCCATTCGTGTCTAAGATACTGAAGCGCAACTTCATCGAGACAGCAACAAAGATTATGCTCGACGCACCATATCAGCGACCCGACAAGAGCGAGTTCGACATCGACCGCATCGGAGTGAAGGCATCACAGTTCTCTTTCGCACGTCTGCAGAACGCCGACCCGGTTCTCGGAGTCGACATGTCATCAACAGGCGAGGTGGGATGTCTTGGCGACGACCTCCACGAGGCATTGCTCAACGCACTCATCGCCACCGGCTATCGTCTGCCAGAGCCAGGCAAGGGCGCAGTACTCATCTCTTCAGGTGCCGCCAAAGGCAAGGTGTCACTCCTTGAACCTGCACGCCAGCTGGTGAAGAACGGCTATAAGATTTACGCCACACGAGGCACAGCGAAGTTCTTCGAGGACAACAACATACCCGCAACGGCAGTATGCTGGCCCGACGAGGACGGCGAGAACAAGGTGATGGACATGATTGCCGAGCATAAGTTCGACCTCATCATCAACGAGCCGAAGAACCACAGCAGCCGCGAACTCACCAACGGCTACCGCATACGCCGTGGAGCCATCGACCACAACATTCCGTTGATGACCAACGTGCGCCTCGCAAAGGCCTTCATCGAAGCCTTCTGCGCCCTCTCGCTCGAGGACATCAAGATAAAGAGTTGGCAAGAGTATAACTCATAAGACAAAGCCTCTCCCCAGCCCCTCCCCCGTAGGGAGGGGTTGAAAGCCTCTCAAAGCCGAAGGACGCTTGCAAGGCAAGAACCCCTCTCCCGTAAAGAGGAAACAATATAAAATGCCCCCTCCGCAAAAGGAAGAGGCATTTTTTGTGATTCAACCCCTCCCTACGGGGGAGGGGCTTGGGGAGAGGCTTTGAGGGGCTGGTGGGGTTTCTTCCTCCTCCTAGCAGGGGGAGGTCAGGAGGGGATTGTCTCGAGAATAGAGGTCAGTTAATCAATCCCCCTCAACTCCCCCTTTCCAAGAGGGAGAAATGTCCCCCAAAACTCGAGCAGATAAGAAACAAAAACACCCCTCCCAAAGGAAGAGGCATTTTGTGATTCAACCCCTCCCTACGGGGGAGGGGCTTGGGGAGAGGCTTTGAGGGGTCGGGGGAGAGGCTCTTTTACGGCTCCGTCTCCACCGCATTCTTCGGCAACTCTTTGACGGTAACATCCTGCAGCATGGTGATGGTGCGGTTGCCGTTCTTGTCCACGGTCCACTCGTTGAGGAAGTTCAGTCGCATACCCTTGACGTTCTTGGCTGCCGTGAACTCCTGTGCCGTTGCTGCCGGCGACGTCTTCAGTCCCACCTTGAAGATGCCCAGTCCTGGGATGCGCACGGCGTACGAGCGCTTCAGAAGCGACTTCATCTGCTCCACCATTTCGGTGAGCACGGCCAGCGCGTCCGCCTTCTTTGCTGTGGTATTGTCCTGTATCAACTGGGCCAGTTCGTCCAGTTCGATGATGTCGAGCATCTTTGCTCGTGCGTACCACTCGCCCTTGTGCTTCGAGGAGTCGCGGTTGTCCTGTTGTAATTTGTAAAGTACTGCCATTTTCTAATTCAGTTTAAGTGGTTAAAAAATCGTGTTCATTAAGTCTCTTTGTGTGTGTTGGTCGAGGGCTCTGCCGCAGCCTTCCGATGTCCGCGCGCTTGACTTCTTCCGGCTCCCGGGAGCGACTGAGCGCCTTCCCCTTAACACCTACAAAGATACAAAATTATCCGCATACCACCAAATATTTACGGCATTATTTTAAAGTATTCCTTTAATTATTTTTGTGTACCTATATATAGTCCTTATAAATTAAGGTGCACCTGAAGACCATTGCTCCAAATGCACCTGATTACGAAAAAAACGAATGCAATATGCAATCTTGCAATCTACGAGAGTTTGCGGAACTTACCCTTGTCTTCGCCTGAGCGAATCTTCTGCAGCAGACCATCGTCTTGCAGACGTTTGAGACAACTACAGATGCTACCTTTAACACCCTTATAACCATACTCACGGTCGATGTCGTCCGCAGTACAAGGGTTAGGCAGACGACTATATGCCAGCCGCGTCTTCTTCTGGTGGTGCACCCTTGACGACTTCTCCGCTTCACGGTCGTCATAGTATTTCTCTGCTATTGACATGAAGAAAAGTTCTTGGAAAGCCAATTGTGCCTTGGCTATAAGAATGGCCAGTCTAACGTCGGTCTTGTCCGTCTTGAAGTCAGGACCGCACTTCCATTTTCCGTCCTCGTCCTGCACCATCTGGTCCCAATGGCGGCTCACGATGAAAGGCAGGGCGAAGTTGATGCCGTGCCAGCATGGACGCTTCAGCAAGTCTTCCTCTGCAAAAGAGCGGTTTTCACCGGCTTCTGCCATACGGCGGGCAGTCCATTGGTGCAGGGCGTTGCTGATGTTCTCACAGGGAATCTCACCCTTCGTGGCATCCAGCAGATAAGCCCAGTCACGCAACTGTTGGTCGCGCTGCCTGTCTGCTTCGTTATACTTATGCGCCTCCATCATCTCGAAGTTAGAGTCGCCCATAGGGACAGCCGTGAATCGTGAGGTAAGTCCGTTCACATAGTTGCTTTGCGAGGCCAACTTCGCCAAGGCATCGTCTGTGCCTGTATAGACCGCATTGAAATGCACCTTGTATTCTCCCACATGTGCCGACGAAGTCTTCAGGAAACTGCCGTGTGGCTCGTTGTGGAAGCACTTCAGCCAAAGCGTGAACAACTGCTCCATGTACGCCTTCTTCAACTGGCGCAAGGTGTTGTCAAGTTCAGAGTCGAATATGCTGCAATGGAGGTATATGTCCTCTCCGTCAATCTCCTCGTGGGCATTGGTCTCAGCCTCACGGATGGCGGCAGCCGAAGTCTCAGGAGGAAGGCGTCGGTAGATGCCCGTCGGTCTTGGAGTCTTGTTCTTGCTGGAACCGCTCTTCTGCTCACGTTCGAGGTTCCAGTTGTTCAGAGCATCCACCTGAGCCTTATCAGCCATTGCAATAGGCTCCATCAGTATTTTGTAGAGGTCAACGGCAATCTGCTTGCCACTACCCATGCGGCCTATGAGAGCCACGAGACTGTTCAGACGACACTTGCGGCCAGCAGCCGACCAGAACTGATACCAGCACCTGGTCATCAATGTCATAAGGAAGGCACCACCCACGAGCAGGGCTGCGATGTAGTGCTTGCGCTTCTGCCTGAAGCAAAGCAACTTGATGAGCGGATAGTGTGGAAATAGTTTCTCTATTTCGCTTCCTATGCGCTCCAGCAGCAGAACCGTATAGTCCTGATCGTCGCCCTCTGACGAGCCAAACATTCGCTTATGTGCCTCAGCCACCAACTGCGAATATTTCCTGTTGGTCACCTCCTCAATGGCTCGCCGCATGTCGCGTGAAGGCTGCAGAGCATTGAGGTTCTCACTCTCACGCTTGCGCATGAGTTTCTTGGCTGACTCCATAATGTCATCAATCTCTTTTGCGCCGCGCTCGGTTACAACATCTTTAACCCACGGTAGTTGCAACAGCAGTTGGTGGACAGCCTCCTGATTGCCGTCGCAGATAATGAGCAGGTCTTGTGCCAGTTTCAGCGCTGTGGCGTGACGGCTGCCCTTAGGAGCACCACCGGGCAACAAAGTGTTGGCAAAGTCGATGACTGGGTGTCCGAATGCCATCAACTCTGTTGCGGCTGATGTTACTGGTTGTTCTACCCGCGTAGGTGTTGGGGTGCTGACAGTGGCCGTTGTTGTGTCGCTGTCGAACTGATGGTTCTTGTTGGTGGGGTCGCTCTGGTTCTGACGATACGACTCCAGGTACTTCTCGTTGAAGTCCTGAGATGAAAATAAACTATTTTCCATATTCATATTTTAAATATTAAACAAATGATTCTCGTCGATATAGTAGATGTCGCACTCCCTGGGAGCATAACTGATGCGGCTGGCATCGATGCATGAATCGTCAACCACGGGCTTTCCCGTAGTGCCTTTCACACCCAGCAGTCCCAGTTCACGTGCCATTTCAATCTGATTGTCGGCAATGTTGCCTATCTCGGTACGCGCCTCACACACCAGCCGCAGTCCATGCCCTGACGATGTCTTGTGTGCCAGTCTCACCTCCCAAGGGAATCCCGGGCGCAAGGTACGCTCATACACCTCGCGAGGGTCCATGGGCAGGTGGTCACCGTCAAACATGAACAGGCGGCTCAGTTCTTTGATATTCGCCTGCTTGCGGCTTCTGAACATGACGGGCTGTCCCTCAGCATCCAGCACCATGTTGCCGTCCTTGTCGGTCTTAGGCACGGCCTCAAACTCCCTCACGGCAAAGATGAAGCACGGCAAGGCAGTCTTCTGGTGGTTAGCCCATCGCAGCAGTTGCTGCTCGGTGGTTAAAGTCTCCAGTTTCTGCCGTTTGCAAAAGTTCTTGAAGTCGCTGTTGCTGAGAAAACCATCCAGCGATGTCTTTTCGTCCAGGGCTTTCTCAATGGCTTGGCGGGTGCCTATCTTCCGTGCCACCACAGCGCTGCTTACGATGTTCTTAAACTGGGCAAGTGTGCAAGGCAAGCACTCGCCGTTGAACTGATTCTCTTGAAATGTAAATCTAAATTGTTCCATAACCTTATTTATTATTTGTGTTAATAATCTCCGTACGATAGCGTCCCACAGTGACGTTCATCTTAGCCTGAGCCTGCAGCAGTTGGCGTTCTATCTTTGGCGAGCACTCCAGTTCTGTCATGATGGTCAGTTTTCCGCGCTCATTGTCCAGCCATATCTTCATGATGCCGTCGTCCATCAGCATCTGTCCTCGGCATCCCTCGGGCATCTGCGGTTTCTGCTTCTGCTCGCCCTCCGTAAGGAATAGGAACTGGTCATGTAGTGCTGCCACGGGGTCTTCGCAGTCCTTGGCATCCACGTTCAGGTGCAGCGAGTAGGAAGATTCCTTCGCTCCCTCGCTCTTGTAGAAAGAACTGCCGCCCACTTGCTTCAGCATGGTTCTGTTACTCGGCTTCTGGCCCTGCGGTATAAACTCGCGATAGCCGTTGTTCCATTCGCATAATTTTCCTTTCATTGTCACGTCCGGCTTCCCTTTCGGCCGAGTGACGTAGTTGGTGTTGTCTATCATAATCATTACAGTTTAAAATGTTTTCATGTTGCAAATTTCGGTATAATTTTGGGATTAGTTTTTGCCAATAATTTGCCAATAATTCATGGCATAAAAAAAAGGCGAGAATCTTTGCGATTCTCACCCTCTTTGCATCTGGACGGCATATTCTGGAGCTATTTTTTGCAGATAGTAGTAAATCCATTCTATCAGCTGTTGCCAGATTCCATGTTTATGTCGTTCGTTTTTCTCTTTAGGCTGCTCATTATAGATTATCGGCCTCCAATTCTCATACCATTTATTGTAATATGCAATCGTTCTGCGTGACGGCAAATCCACGACTACGTCTTTAAGCATTTCGTGATAGTGCGATATTTTTCCATACGGGTCTTCATCGGGAGCAAAGGCCCTGTGAATGCCCTGTAGAAAGCATACGCAGTACTGTGACATGTCATTGTACAGTTCTGCACATTTCTCTTTTACCTCGTCCAATGTGTCATGGAAAAATCTCACCACTTTACTGTCAGCAACTTTTTTAAAGAGCCTCTTGATGGGATTACGCCCCTTCTTTTTCTTCGGTGGCTCTTCTTCAGTTTCTTGATTTGCATATTTCCTGAAATACTTCTGCACTTCTTCAGCAAATACATCACGGCGAATTTTCACCCATTCGTCATCTATCTCGATTTTACTTTCAAAGAGGGCTGCTATGGTTATCTCATCAAGTAATTTTGAAAATGATGAACCAAAACTTGTTTTACTCTTGAAGAGAATACTATCCATAAACTTAAGTGCTGATAAATGCGTATTGGGGTTGTCGTCTGCCCGAGACTCAACCGAATTGGTACGATAATTGTCTTCTATTTCATTTTCTCGGTGTCTCCTGCTCATCTTTGCGAGCTGATTTTAAAAGTTTTTGATACATGCGTCCAGCGGTATCTGTGTATTTCATAGAGATAATAAATTAGATGGCGCATCCTGTTACATAACCATCTTTTGGGGGAACAGACCCGGGTAACCGCGAAATTTGTCCGACAGGTTGTTAAATAGTTATTCTTTCAATAGGCTAATATATTTAATAAGTTAATACTATGACGCCTCATAGGCATCCATTATTTCGTCAGTTCTTTATACATTTTGAATAGTTCGGCAACGCACTGGCTTTCGGTCATGGTCTTCACGGGGAAGCCATAGGCAGCCATTACTGCGCGGTCGTTGTCCTGATGTGCACGGCGCAACTCCACGGGCATAGTGAGTTCGTCGTAGAGGTCTGCCAGCGAGGAGTCGGGATAAAGGGCTCGTGCATCTAGAATCTGCTGTGCTGTCTGCTCTATCTTTGCTCGCTGCTCATCCGTTGGTGTAGGCCATGGGAAGTTGTTGTAGACAACATTTGCACTGTAACGATATCTCATCTCTAATCTTCCACATACAGCCCTCATCCAAGCCATATGAACATTTGATGTGATAACTCCAAAATGGTATAGTTGGGCGTTTGGCACAAACTGTACTGCATTATTAGGAATAACAATTTTATCTACGTATCCAATAGGAATATACCTGCGTTGTTCTGATGATGTGGCAGGTATAAGCAGATAATTACTCTGAGGTTCCTTAATTTCCATAAATAGAGTTGGAGTCTCTGCACAACGACGTGTTGCTTCCTTTGAGCTGGCAAGACGAAAAGCACGAACGCTTTCCACCCTCAACATTACTTCTGGAGCATGTTTTAAGTCAGTTGGATTTGCCCCAACAAGCCATAAACAATAACGCTTTTTATTATTGATGAAATCATCGCCACTTGTAAACGGCCTTATGTATTGTTCAATATGAGGCTCTTTTTGGACAATCTCGTTTTTTTCAGCAATTGAAAGAATCAAGAAACCGCCTTCTACGGGCTTTCCACCACTACTCATTTGCGGAACATCGCACAAAGGTTTCGACTTACTATTAATATACACGCTTGGTGCATCTATCAAATAGGCATTTATGTTTTCTGCTGTTTTTTGTTTATCATTGTCATAAATAACCTTCGGCACATCCACACAACTGAATCCCACTATCACGCAATGCACATGCGCTTTTGAAGAAGCTTCACTGTCCCATCGGAATGTACGATATGCAAAATCAATATGAATACCGAACAAATCTTTTAGTGGCTTCCAGATTGCAGCCACTTGCTCGCCTTGCGTGATACTGTTGGTAGAGACGAGTGCTGCACGGATTTTAGTGTTGCATAGCATTTGCGATGCTTTGTAATACCAGCCAGCCACATAATCTATCTTTCCTGAAGTCTTAAAAGGTTTGCCATTTATGTCAACAAAGACGCTAAGGATATCATCTTTCTGCTCCTTGCTCTGAAGTGAATAGCCCACAAACGGCGGATTACCCATGATATAGTTGAGTTTTTCTTTTGGCACCACGTCGTTCCAGTCTATGCGGAGGGCGTTGGCTTCGTGGATGTTTGCATAGTTGCGCAGGGGCAGGAATTCGAGGTCTTTATGGATGATTTTCTCGGTTTCGTGCATCATCTGCGCCTCTGATATCCACAGGGCGGTCTTGGCCACCACCACGGCGAAGTCGTTGATTTCGATGCCGTAGAACTGCCGTATGTTCACCTTTATGGGGTTGGCTATGAAGTCGCCGAGCATGGTCTGGCCGTAGGTCTCTTCCATGATGGCACGGTTCTCCAGACGTCGCAGCGAGAGGTAGGTCTCGGTGAGGAAATTGCCTGAGCCACAGGCGGGGTCGAGGAAGGTGAGCGATGCCAGCCGTTCTTGATAGGCTTCGAGTCGTTTCTTTCGCTGGCGTGGCACTTTCTCCTCCTCGAGTATGTTGTCCAGTTCGTTGCGCAGTTCATTGAGGAACAGCGGGTCTATCACCTTGTGGATGTTCTCCACCGATGTGTAGTGCATGCCCCCTGAGCGTCGTGTGTCAGGGTTCAGCGTGCTCTCAAAGACGGCTCCGAAGATGGTGGGCGATATCTCGCTCCAGTCGAAGTCTAATGATGCATTCTGCAGCAGTATGTGGCGTATCTCGTCGGTGAAACGTGGTATCTCGATGTTCTCCTCTTCGAAGAGTCCACCGCTGACGTAGGGGAACTCTGCGAGTGACTCCATCATGTATGGGTCGCGCTCCTCCAGCGGTGTGTTCAGCACCTTGAAGAGTCGGATGAGTGCCGCGCGCATGTTCTCGGCATCGTATTTCGCCAGATAGTCGTGGAACATGTCGTGCTTGCCAAACACGCCTGAGTCTTCGCAATAGAGGCAGAACACCAGGCGCACGCACAGTATGTTAAGGCTCTTCAGCGAGTGGGGGGTTGTGGGGTCGATGTATTGCTCGAGGAGTTTCTCGTATATCTTGCCCACCATCTCGCCGGCCTTCATCGATACCTCCATCTCCTTAGAGAGGTGCTCGCTCTTTTCGTCGACGAGGAACTGCAGGCGGTAGTATTCCTTGCCCAGGTTCTCCAAAAGTATCTGCTCTGGCTCGCCGTTGGGGCGCTCCATGTCATAGACAAGGAACTCTGAGAAGTTGCATGTCACAATCCATCGCGGATGCTCGGATACGGGCATGCTGACCACATAGCGGCGTGCCTGCTGGAAGGGGTTGAGCGGCGAGCCGTCGCTCTGACGGATGGATGCCCTCAGGTCTTTGCCCAGCGATTTCTGCTCTATCAGCACACGGGTGGATGGTATGCGGCCGTCGATGAAGTTTGAGGCATCCACCATGTGGTGGTCCTCAAAGCGAATGAATCCGGCTGTGGGCATCTCCACGCCGAAGACATTGCTCAGCAGGTCAATCCAGAAGGGCTGTGATTCGCCTTTCTCGTAGCCTCTGTTCTTCCATCGCTCCGCGAACTCAGCGGCGGCTGCTGCTGTTTGTTTCTCGTTCTTCATTATGAGAGAAAATGTTTTTGCAAAGATACAATTAATTTCTGAAAGAGCGGCATTTGGCGCAAAACTTTTCTTAGGGGGTTATAGGAGGGCCTAGGCAGTCTTAGGAGAGCCTAGGGGTCTTAGGAGAACCTAGGGAGGCCTAGGAGAGCCTAAGCGGTCTTAGGAAGGCCTAAGCGGTCTTAGGAAGGCCTAGGCGGTCTTAGGAGGGCCTAGGAGGTCTTAGAGAGCCTAGGAGGGCACAGGGGTTCTCCTAGGGCTTCTTGGCTCTTCCTATCTCCTCTTGGAGGTCTTCTATCCGCTGCTTCAAGATTGCGTTTTCCTTTTTCAGTTGCTGGTTCTCGGCTTCGAGGGCTCGCATGTGGGCATCCTGTTGCTGGCGATAGCCAGTGCGTGCCGCGTGCATGCGCTCTTTGATGCCTCCCTCAGTCACGAAGCGGTGCTCCAGCCTCTCGATGTAGGCGCACATCATCTTGTCGGTCTGGTGGCAGAGGGTGAGCAGGAGGTTAGCCATTTCCTCGTCGCTCATCTTGCTCACCAGAGGGGCGTAGGCCTCATAGTCGTTGTTGGAGTGGCAGAACTCCCGCAGCCGTTGCTGCCGCTCACTGTCGGCAGGCCATATCGGCAGATGATGGGTGTTGAGGTAGTCCTGATAGTCGGAGCGCAGTTCCTGAAGACTTCCCCGAGCCACATTCAAGAGTTTGATTTCCATCTCCGAACTGGTTAGGCCGTCTTCGCTGCCTTCCACGATGTTCTGCTTCCCTGAGCGCGCTGCCTGCACCATCTGGTCAACGGTGCGGTCGCCGTGGGCAGGAAGGAAACGACGGCAGAACTCCACCGTAAGTTGGTAGATGGCGTCGCTTTTTCGGTAGAAGTAGAGTTCCTTCCAGACGACGGCTTTCTTCAGTACTCTTCCTTTAGTGTCGTATTCCATAGTGCTAAGTGTTCGTTCTCAAGATGTCACTTGCAAAGATACAACTTATTTTGAAAATGCCGTATCGTCGAGAAAAAAGAATGCTAGATTGCAAGATTGCATATTGCATTCGTTTTTTTTCAGAGAGAGGAGAAAATTATAGTTAATAAAGTATAATTTTATTATGTAATATATTGATTATTAATTATTTATATAATATTTACTATATCTTTACTTTAGTCTCAACTACACGCTTCATAAAAATTTTGAATGCAATATGCAATCTTGCAATCTAACTCCCGCGCGACTTGTGTGGCGTGTGCCTGTATGCGCCTGTTTTAGCGCCACATGCGTCTATTATGAGTGTCAAATGGTGCTTCTGAGCCCCTCACTTGTGGCTTCTGACCGCCTCAGGAGTATAGAAAAGGCCTCTCCTCCACCCCCTCTCCAAAGAGCGAGGGGAGTAGAACACCAACATGAGGCCTCCAAGCGGGCGCACACGGGGGTACGCCCCTACAATTAAAAAAAAATTTTCCGTGTTTTTCCGTGTAATTTGTGGCAAAGGAGGGGGTTATTTAGTATCCTCGCTGTTCACGTCTCAGGCGATTCATCTTCTCTGAGAAGCCGCCTTGTGCGATGAAGTCCCTTTCCAGTCGATCCAATTGCTTGAAGAGCAGGTAGTCGGCCTGGTTAATAAGTATAATCGCCATGTTGGCGATGGTCTCTGCAGGACGTGTATGACACAGATTCATGAAAAAGGGCGCGTCGTTGTGTTCCTTTCCGAGCCGTCGCATTGCATCATACTCTGCCGAGCCTTCTTCCCATTGGCGGCAACCATGAGTGCGCAGATAGTCGGTATAGTCTTCGAGAAGTTCCTGAAGACTTGCCTTTGCCACGTTCACGAGTTTTATCTCCGTTTTTGCCGAGGTGGCAGATGCTGCACAGCCCTCAATGATGTTCTGCTTGCCAGAGCGTGCCGCCTGCACCATCTGATCCACAGTCCGGTCGCCTTTCTGCAGGAAGTTGTGACAGAAGTAGTAGGTCATTTCATAAATGACTTCGGTCTTCTGGTATGATAGCAACTTACGGAAATTGCCTGAGTGTCGAATCAGTTTTTCTGGCATAATGGTGGATTTTAGGGGTTAGTGACTTTAGGGTCCTTGGGGCCTTAGGGGCCTTAGGGACTTTAAGGACTTTAGGGACTTTAAGGTCTTAGGACCTTTCAGGGTGCAAAGATAATAATCTTTTTCTAAAGTGCAAAATGAGAAGAGATAACATAACGAAAAAGCGGGAACCTCAAGAGAGAGATTCCCACTATATATATAATAATGTGTTACGCAGTTATGCTGCCGCAGCGAATATCCACTCGTAGATGCACGAGCAAACGCCGAAGAGGAGGATGCCTGCGGTGCAGAGCGCCAGAGCAATCTTGGTGCTGGTGTCGGTGCGGAATGTAGGCAGCGGGTTCTCTGCCTCGCGGATGTACATTGCCTTAACAATGAGCAGGTAGTAGTATAGTGACACCACGGTGTTTACCAATGCCACGAATACTACGGCGTATGCAAGGGCGGAGCCTTGCTGTGCCGCTGCCATGAAGACGAAGAACTTGGAGAACATTCCAGCGAACGGCGGGATGCCGGCAAGCGAGAAGAGGGCGAGCGTCATGAGGAACGCCAACTTCGGGTTGCGGCTATAGAAGCCGTCGTAAGCGCGCATATCGGTGCGACCGCCATTGTTGTGCTCTACGACATTGATGACTGAGAACACGGCGAGGTTGGCAACAACATATACGAGCACATAATAGGTAAGTGCCGTAACGCCCTGCTGGCTTGCGCCAACAACAGCAAGCATGATGTAGCCTGCCTGCGAGATACTGCTGAACGCCATGAATCGCTTGAGTTCCTTCTGACGGATGGCGAAGAGGTTGGCGATGGTGATGCTGAGCACGATGACGATGTAAAGCAGATACTCCCAGTATTCAATCATCGGCGCGAACACCTTCATCAGGATGACACAGAGCGCGAATGCTGCTGCTCCCTTTGAGATGACGCTGAGATAACCTGTAACGGGTGTGGGCGCTCCCTGGTAGGTGTCGGCTGTCCAGAAGTGGAACGGCACAAGACTAATCTTGAAACCAAGACCACTGAAGAAGAACACGAGACCGACGATGTTGAGGGTTAAGTGTTGAGCGCTGAGCGCTGCGGTGAAGTCACTGAAATAGAGATGACCTGTAGCACCGTAGAGCATAGAGATGCCATAGAGCATCACACCGCTTGAGAAGGTGGCGGTGAGGATGTACTTGGCGGCTGCCTCTGCCGAATTCTTCTTGTACTTGTCGAGAGCAACGAGACATGCCATAGGCACGCTTGCCATCTCGAGTCCGAGGAAGAACATAAGGAAGTGGCCGCTGGAAATCATCATGAACATACCGAGCAGTGTGGAGAGGATGAGCATGTAGAACTCGCCCTCGGTCTTCACCGTTGTCTCGCGCGACGACACCCATGGCTGAGCCATAAGCACCACGATAAAGGTGCCTGCGGCAAGGATTATCTTCATGACGTTGGCGGCTGCCGTTGTGACATACATTCCGCCGAAAGCCTCAGAAGGATTGGCTGTAACGCACACCGCCGTTACTACTGCCAGCAGGCCAAGAGTAAGACATGAAAGCATGCTGCCCTTAACCTTCGCATTGGCGATGGCGAAGTCGGCAATGAAAACTATTATCAATGCGAGAACCAGAAAAGCCTCTGGCATCATATTTAAGAATTGACTGTATCCCATAATTACATGCTTGCGGTTAATATGTTAGACAAAATGTTACCTACTCCACTGTCGATGACGTGGCTTGCCCAGAGAGGGAAGCAGCCAAGACCGGCAACACAGGCGATGAGGCAGATAACAGCAACACGCTCGTCCCATGTGGCATCGGTGAGTTTGACAGTCTCCATGTGAGGATACTTCAACTGCTGGAAGAGTATCTTGCCAACAACACGCAGGATATAGACTGCGGTAATCACGATGGAGCAGCATGCGATGATGGTGCATGTGCGGTGGAAGGTGTCGGCATTCTCGAACGAGCCAACGAAGATGGTCATCTCGGCAATGAAGCCCGAGAAACCTGGGAGTCCGAGGTTGGCGAGACCGGCAATGACATAACCTACAGCGAGGAACGGCATAATCTTCATCAGTCCGCCCAGATAGCGCACGTCACGGGTGTGGGCACGACCGTAAATCATACCGATGAGGGCGAAGAAGAGTGCCGTCATAAGTCCGTGGGAGAGCATCTGAAGGATGGCTCCGGTGCAGGCTGTCTTTGTCATCATGAGCAGGGCGAAGAGCACCAGACCGCAGTGAGACACCGACGAATAGGCATTGATGTACTTAAGGTCGGTCTGCACGCATGCAGAGAGGGCACCATAAACAACAGAGATGGTGGTGAGGATAAGGAATATCCAAGCCAACTCGCGGGCTGCATCGGGGAGCAGGTACATGGCAACGCGGAAGCAGCCGTAGCCTCCCAGTTTCATAAGCACTCCTGCATGAAGCATTGACACGGCGGTAGGCGCAGAGGCATGACCGTCGGGGCTCCATGTGTGGAATGGGAAGAGGGCTCCAAGCACACCGAAACCGATGAAGATGAAGGGGAAGAACACCTTCTGCACCGACTCGGGGATGTTGTGCATGGCGGCTATCTCATTGACATTCATCGTTGTGGCACCGCTGAAGAAGTAGATGCCGAGGATGCCGAGGATGAGCAGCGCCGAACCTCCCATAAGCATAAGGGTAAGTTTCATGGCTGCATACTCCTTGTTGCCGCTACCCCATACACCGATGAGAAGATACATCGGGATGAGCGCCACCTCGTAGAACATGAACATGGTGAACATATCGACAGAGATGAAGAAGCCGTAAACACCCGTTGAGAGGAGAGTGAACCAGAGGAAATACTCCTTCTTCATGGGCTGCAACTGCCATGAGGCAAATGTTCCGGTGAAGACGATGATGCTCGAAAGGAGCAGCATCACCACCGAGATGCCGTCAACGCCGACGGCATACTGTATGTTCAGAGGCTTGAACCAATCGACAGCATAGGTGTGAAGCATCACACTGGTGTCGCCGCCGGCACGAGCCTGAACGAAATCTATTGTGAGCCATACTGACAGCGCCAGCAAACACGAAGCACCGGCAACCATCACACCGCGAACCTGATTGTCGTTGCGGGCAATCCAGAGACCGAGCAACATCAGTGCGGGAATAACTACGAATAATGTTAATATACTCATTTTGTTTTTTATCGTTATTACGTTATTTCGTTATATCGTTATTACGATGTTACGTTATTACAAGGCAAGCAAGATTAATGTTAAGGCTACCGAGCCGGTGAGGAACCACACGGCATACTGACGTACATCTCCGCTCTGCCATGGGCGCAGGCTCTCGCCAGCCTCGTTGGCTCCCCATGCCATGAAGTTGAAGGTGCCGTCAACGCAGTGGCGGTCGAACCATGCAATAGGATAGGAGAAGAAGCGGAAAATAATCTTGTGAGTGACAAACATCCACACCTCGTCCATGTAGAAACGCTTGTAAGCGGCACGCCACAGACGCGGGAATGTCTTGTATAACTTGTCTGCGATGGGTTGCTTTTCACCTTTATATATATAGGTGGCAAGGCAGATGCTCAAAATGGCGATGATGGTGCTCACGGCAGCAACGGTGGTGTCGAAGTGGATGGTGTAGTCGTGACCATCGGCTGTGACAAACGAACCGAAAGAGCCGCCCCAACCGAGGAATCCTGCAAGTGTGGTATAGATACCAACACCAACAGTAATCACAGAGAGTACAATCAGAGGGATTGTCATTGTGAGAGGTGCCTCGTGCGGAGTGTGATGCTCATGTGCCTCCTTATTCTCTGTGCCCCAGAAGATGCCGTAGTAGAGACGGAACATATAGAATGCCGTCATGGCAGCGATGCCAGTCATTATCCATCCAACAACAGGACTGTAGTTCATGCAGGCAGAGATAATCTCGTCCTTAGAACTGAAACCTGAGAAGAAAGGAATACCCGCAATGGCGAGACACGAAATGAGGAACGTGATATGAGTGATAGGCATGTACTTGCGCAGACCTCCCATCAGAGCCATCTCGTTAGAGTGGACGGCATGTATGATACAACCGGCACCGAGGAAGAGGCAAGCCTTGAACATGGCGTGTGTGAAGAGGTGGAACATACCGGCAAGATAGCCGACACTGCCCGGATGCTCGTGACCTGTTATCTGCTCGGTGCAAACGCCGAGGGCAACCATCATGAACGCAATCTGCGAAATGGTAGAGAAGGCAAGCACACGCTTGATGTCTGTCTGTGCGCAGGCAACAGCGGCTGCATAGAAAGCGGTGAAGACACCGACCCACACGACGATGCTCATTGCCTGGGGTGCATACTCAATCCACAAGGGGAACATACGCGCAATCTGGAACACACCGGCAACCACCATAGTAGCGGCATGGATGAGCGCGCTGACAGGAGTAGGACCTTCCATAGCATCGGGCAGCCAGATGTGCAACGGGAACATGGCCGACTTACCGGCACCACCGATGAACATCAGCACAAGCGCGGTAGGGATGATGAAACCGCCTGCTGCGATTGCCTTAGCCACATCACAAGGGATGAAAGGCTCGGTGCCCTGCCCCATCACGATGTCACCGGCAAACGAGAAACTGAACGACTGGGTGTAATAGCCGAACAGCAGGATACCGATGAGGAAGAAGAGGTCGGCAAAACGAGTGACGATAAACGCCTTCTTCGAAGCGGCAACGGCTGCATGGGTGGGATAATAGAATCCGATGAGCAGATATGAACTGACACCCACAAGTTCCCAGAAGAGGTACATCTGGAAGATGTTGGTGGCAAGCACAAGTCCGAGCATCGACATGGTGAACAGAGAAAGGAAGGCATAGTAGCGCTGGAATCCCTTCTCGCCCTTCATGTAGCCGAACGAATAGATGTGAACCATGAAACTGACCGTGGAAATCACTATGAGCATCATCACCGAGATGGGGTCGAGCAAGATGCCCAGGTCGAAGTGAAGATTGCCTAAAGGCAGCCATGTGAAGTTATAGGGGACGATGGTCTGGAAGACTCCGTCCACACGGTCGGCTGTGAAATATTGAAAAGCGGTATAGTATGACAGAGCCGTCACGACGCCCAGCGAGGTGGTGCCGATGAGTCCTGCCAACTTATGTGACATCTTCATGCCCGCAAGTCCAAGTATTATGAACGAAAGCAACGGCAGAAGCAGTATCAAACAGGAATAACTGTAATCCATAATGAAATTCTGAATTCTAAGATTTAATTTCTAAGTTCTTTGATGCTGTCAACCGAGTCGCTATTGAATTTGCGGTAGACATTGATTATTATTGCAATTGCTACTGCCGTCTCCGCCGCACTCATACCAATGGAGAAGAGTGTGAAGAAGAAACCGTCGAGCATGCCCGGATAGAGTATGCGGTTGAAGGCAGCGAAATTGATATCAACAGAGTTAAGTATCAGTTCCACGGAAATGAGCATCGCAATGAGGTTGCGGCGCGAAATGAAGCCGAACACCCCGATGAAGAACAATAGTGCTGAAAGCACGAAGTAACATTCTACTGGTACCATCATAGCTTAATCCTTTCTTGAAATTACGATACCTCCGATGATGCATGCCAGAAGGAACAGCGAGATGAACTCGAAAGGCAGCACATAGCCGAACTTCTCGGCGCCCACGAGCTGAGAGCCGATGGTCTCGATGCTTACCTCTGCATCAGGAAGCTTTTCGAAATTGTTAATGAACTGATTCTTAAGGAACACTACCACCACGGTGGCAAGTCCCACGAGAGTGACAAGGGCGCCGAAAGCCACACGGCTTCCCTTCATGCGCTCAACGAGACCTTGAAGGGTGCGCTTGCTTACAAGTTGAATGGCGAAGATGTAAATCATCGTTATACCGCCAGCATATACAGAAATCTGAGCAGCGCCAAGATAGGTGTAATCGAGCAGGAAATAAAGACCTGCAACACCGAAGAGCACGAACAACAGGAATGTTGCCGCCCTCATTATTCGCTTTGTGGTGACACAGAGAACAGCAGAGCCGAGAATCACCACAGCGAGGATTGCAAATACGATTATATTAGCCATATCTTATTACTTCTTTTTCGTGTTAAACTTACCGATTTCCATTGGTGCGCCACCGTCAATGAGGTTGGGAAGCGAACCGCCCTGATAAACCTCCTTGTCGAGATGGAGCACGAGAGCATCGCGGTCGAACACGGCGTTCTCGAAATCGTTTGTAAACTCAATGGCATCAAAATTGCAAGCGTTGGTGCACAACTGGCAGAACATGCAGTCGCCAAGGTCGTACTGATAGTCGCGCAGCACACGCTTCTTCTTGCCCTCCTCGTTGGTCACCATCTCAGACACAATCTTTATGGTGCCGTTAGGACACGACTTCTCGCAAAGAGTGCAGGCGGTGCACTTGAAACTGCCATCCTCGTTGCGCTTGAAAACCAGACGGCCACGGTGGCGCTGAGCCACATGCAGGGTGGTCTTGCGGTTCTCGGGGTATTGCTCGGTAGATTTCGGCGTGAAATACTCCTTCAGCGTGGTCTTGAGTCCAACGCAGAGAGTCTTCACCGCACTGCCTACCTCTCCGAAATATGTTTTGTTATTTTCCATTTTTCTATTTGTTTATCCCAGACATTCAGACATTATGAAAGATGTCTGCATGGCCTTAGAAATGTAATCCCATTGCTACGATGACAGTCATCAGCACGATATTGAGCAGAGCGAGAGGCATGAGATACTTCCACTCTAACTTCAGAATCTGGTCGATGCGAAGGCGCGGGAATGTCCAGCGCACCCACATGAGCAGCCACACCACAAGGAATGTCTTGCCGAAGAACCACACAAAACCAGGGATGTAATTCATCAGGTTGTCGAAGCCTTCGATGCCGATGTTCACCGGTGCCCAGCCACCAAGGAAGACGGTGGTTGCAATGCCAGAAATAACAAAGAGATTAAGATACTCTGCAAGATAATAGTAACCGAAGCCCATACCCGAATACTCGGTATGATAGCCGGCGGTCAACTCGCTCTCTGCCTCGGCAAGGTCGAACGGGCCACGGTTGGCCTCGGCGTTGCCTGCCACGAGGAACACGAGGAAAGCGATGATGGCGGGGATGTGTCCCTTGAAGATGAGCCACTGCCAAGGACCTGTCTGGGCCTCAACGATTCCGCTTATCTGCATCGTTCCAGTAAGGATAACGGCAGCGATAAGACAGAGGCAGAGCGACATCTCATAGGAAATCATCTGAACAGCACCACGCATGGCGCTCACCACAGAGTACTTGTTGTTAGAACCCCAACCAGCAAGGAAGATTCCGAGAACGCCGATAGAAGAAATGGCGGTCAGCAGGAACAGTCCAACGTTGAAGTCGAGAATCTCGGCACCCTTGTTCCATGGGAGGAACGAGAACGTGCCGACAGAAGCGATTATAACAAACAACGGAGCGATGGCATAAAGGAACTTGTCGGCCTTGTCAACGAAGAAGATTTCCTTGATGAGCATCTTCAGCACGTCGGCAAGCACCTGCAGCAATCCCCAGAAACCCACTCGCATAGGACCGAGACGGCACTGGAAATAGGCACACACCTTGCGCTCCATGAATATCAACACCATAGCAATGAGCGCGTAGGCGGTGAGTATCAACACGCCCACCACGACACACTCTATCAATATGGCCCAGAAGTCGCCCATGCCACATGTCTGGCGCAGCAGATCATCGAACCATCGTGTTACTATACTAAAGTCGAACATATAATTATCTGTTTTCTTTATTCAATATTCAATTAGCGGTCAATATCTGGAATCACGAAGTCGAGAGCCGCACCTGTTGTGATGAGGTCGGCAATCTTCTCGCCACGAAGCATCTCGTCCATAGCACCGATAAGGGTGAGTCCCATCGGACGGAGTTTCAGGCGGTAAGGACTCTTGTCGCCGCGAGAGTCGAGATAAACGCCAATCTCGCCGCTCGTTCCCTCAACCGAGAAGTACCACTGTCCCTCAGGAACCTTGATGATAGGCTTCTGCTTGATGTAGAACTCTCCTTCGGGGATGTTGTCGATGAGTTGTTCGATGATGCGTATGCTCTGCTTTATCTCGTTGATACGAATCATATAGCGTCCCATAGAGTCGCAAGTGTCTGTGGTTATCTGTTCCCACTCCACCTTGTCGTACATGTCGTACGGATGGTTCTTGCGCACATCGTTCTTCCAGTTGCTTGCACGTCCCGAAGCACCGGAAACACCATAACTGATGATGTTCTCCTTGTCCATCTTACCGATGTTCTCGAAACGCTTGTGAGTGATGACGTTGTCGCCGAACACGTCCATATATTCCTTAAGCATAGGCTTCAGGTAGGCGCAGAGTTTCTTGGTGTTCTCCACGAAGTTCGGGTCGATGTCGTCCTGCAGACCGCCGATGCGGTAGTAGTTCTGAATTAGTCGTCCGCCGGTTGTTTCCTCCATGACGTTGAGCACATGCTCGCGGTCGCGCATGCAATAGAGGAATGCGGTGAGCGCTCCAAGGTCCTGGGCGCAGCATCCGAGATAGAGCAGGTGTCCGTCGATACGCTGGAGTTCGTCCATGATGGTGCGTATGTACTTGATGCGGTCGCTGAGTTCCACACCCAAAGCCTCCTCTATCACTCCCACCAGCGCGTGGCGGTGCATCATTGCCGAGAGATAGTTGAGTCGGTCGGTAAGAGCCAGTGTCTGCGGATAGGTGTAACTCTCGCACATCTTCTCTATTCCGCGGTGGATATAGCCCAGATGCGGGTAAATCTTCTTTATCACCTCGCCGTCGATAACCGTCTGCAGACGGAGCACACCGTGGGTTGACGGGTGCTGGGGACCGATGTTCACCACATAGTCGTCGTCACCGAACAGTTTGTTCTGCTTGGCAACGAGTTTCCCTTCGTCAGTGAGTGAGTATTCCATACCATAGTCGGGCTCCACATCGTCCTCGAGCGAATAGCCTTCCTTAGCCTTGAAGTCCTTGCGCAAGGGATAGCCCTGGAAGTCGCTTCTCAGATAGAGTCGGCGCATGTCGGGATGTCCGAGGAACTTGATGCCGAGGAAGTCGTACACCTCGCGCTCAAGAAGGTCTGCCGCCTTCCATATATAATATGTAGTAGGAATAACGTAGTCGTCGCCCACCTGCTTTGCAATCATCTTCACGCTGATGCGCTCGTGGGTGTCGGTGTTCTCAAGAATATAGATGCACCCGAGTCCTTCCTCACCGAAGTCCTCGCCAACGATGGTCACGAGGTAGTCGAAGTGTTTCTTCTCCTTGAGGTTTGCCATCTCAGAGGCAAACTTATCGAAATCGAATATAATGTTCTCTAATTTCATTTCGCTGCCTCCTCTTCTTTGGTGATGGGTGATGGTGTTTGGGTGTTGGCGGTTTCCTTAGCGCCTGCTTCCTTAGCAACGCTTGCAGCCTCCTTAGCGGCTGCCGCCTTCATCTCCTGCTTGAACTCCTCTGGCACCTCGGTGATAACCAACGGTTTCTTTCCGTATGTCAGTTCCTCGTTGCTTATGCCGAGTTCGCGCTCTTCCTTGTTCTGCTTGTGGTTAGCACCGCCGAAGAACTTCTCTATCTTCACCTTGCGCTGAAGTTGCATCATGCCGTACATGATGGCTTCGGGACGTGGAGGACAACCCGGGATGAACACATCGACGGGAACAATCTCCTCGATGCCTTTCACCACGTGGTAACTCGACTTGAAAGGACCGCCGCTGATGGCGCAACCGCCAACGGCAATAACATACTTAGGCTCTGCCATCTCGTCGTAGAGACGCTTCAGAGCGGGAGCCATCTTGTGGGTGATAGTGCCTGCACACATGATGAGGTCGGCCTGACGTGGAGAGTTACGCGTAACCTCGAAGCCGAAGCGGGCGAAGTCGTAGCGGGCGCAACCCACTGCCATGAACTCGATACCACAGCAACTGGTGGCGAAGGTGAGCGACCACAGAGAGTTGGAACGTCCCCAGTTGATGAGTTGGTCGAGATTGCCTGTCAGCACATTCACACCACCCTCATGGAGTTCCTCTACAATCTTCTCCAGTCCTTCGTTGTCCTTAAACTCTGCGTAAGGAATGCTCTTGATCTTGGGTTTTCTTACTTCCATTCCAACGCTCCTTTCCGCCAGGCATAAGCCAAGCCAAACACAAGTACTAAAAGAAAGAACCCGATGCTCACAAGAGCCATCGGTCCATACTGCTTAACAACCACTGCCCATGGATAGAGGAAGAGTGTCTCCACATCAAACATGAGGAACAGGATTGCAAAAAGGTAGTAACCCACGGACATAGGTATCCAGGACGAACCGCGTGTGGGGACACCGCACTCGAAGGGCTCGCCTTTCACCTTGTTGTAGGAACGGGGACCAATGAGTTTTGCAATGACATAAGCCCCTGCCACCAATACGATAGCCGTCAGAATGACGGTAATCAACAAAGTAAAATACATAAATTTTTAAAATATATTTATTCCTGATTTCTCAATTTGGGTGCAAAGGTACTAATTTATTTGCAAACAAAAGAGAATAAAAAGAGAAAATTCCCTACAAGGAACAACCTTTTCATGCAAAAGGCACAAAAAGGTTGCTCTGAGGGATGCGTAGTCACTTGATTTTAGAGATGTCTGCTTCTATCTGCGCCATGTAGTTGTTCATCTTCTCGCTAATCTTCAAATCGCTGAACGAGATGGCTCTTCCCATCACCGTGACGGCGGTGTCCAGACACACGAAATTGCCAGAGGGAGTGACGGCGGCACGCAGTTGATAGACATCATGGTTCTTATACGAGAAGTAAATCTGCGCAGAACCTTGCTTCCACTTGTAAGAATTGACATCGGCACTCAACGCTCCATCGGCATACAAATGAAGCCTTCCTTCGGAGTCGAGTGCAAGGCTATCAAAGACGTCTGTCTTTGCACTGAACACCACTTCACTCTTTCCTTTACACAAAACGAGAACATCCTCATACTCAGGCACATTGCGCATGATGATTAAAGAATCGCCAAAAGCACGTATGTCGGCATCGGAGAGACGCGCCAAGACGCTCCCCTTGACCTCGCCCGACGTGATGTCGGTCACTATAACGTTGTCGGGATAATTGCCAAGATTGGAGTACAGGAAATTCACGGGATAGGTCTTCGTGGTGTCTATCATAGACATCAGCACTTCACGAGGGTTCTTCTCCTCAACGTTCTCCACCTTCTTGGCGTCTCCGGTTGCGCAAGAGATGCACGCAACGAGCGCAATTACAAGAAACAGTCTGTCCATATTACTTATAGTCTCTAACCACTCCATTCTCACGGGCGCGTCCAATCCAGTACTCGCCCTTCTCCTTATCCTTTGCCACACCTGTGCCGTAGTAGTAGCAACAGCCCGTCATGAACTGCGCCTCGGCATGATTTTGCTCGGCAGCCTTCAAGAAGAGTTCAAACGCCTTAGCGTCATTCTGCTCCTTGCCCGTGCCGTTGTAATATTGCACCGCAAGACTATAGAGCGACTCGGCATCGCCGTTCTCCGCTGCAATCTGCTTATATTTCTCCACCATCGACGCGTCGGCAGGTCCTCCGGTGCCTGTTCTGAACATCGAAGCGAGCAGCAATGCGGCATCGTTGTGCTTGGCGAAGTCGGTCTTCTGCAACCAGTGGCGAGCCTCAACAAAGTCCTGGAACACGCCCTCGGCATTATAATAACTCATTCCCAGGCGGTAACAAGCCTCGGCACTGCCCTGCTCTGCCGCCTTGCGATACCACTTCACGGCATAGGCGTTGCTCTGCTCCACCCCGTCGCCAGCCTTATAGCAGTCGCCGATAACACATTGTGCATCAGCGTCTCCACGCTCGGCAGCCTTTATGTTGTCAAGATAGCGCGACTGGGCAAGCGCCATACAGGGCACCACCCACATCAATGCTGTCGCCAAAAGCAATTTTAATGACACGTAAGCAATCCTTTTCATAACGTTTTTTGTTTTGTTGGTAACTGGTGCAAAAATAACAAATAATTATGGAACGAGCAAAACATTTGGAGCAAAAAAGTGATTATAAACTATTTAACGCCATTACTATTGCAATCGGCTCACATCCCCTTTAAGTTCCCCTCGCCCCTTGGAGAGGGGTTAGGGGTGAGGCTTTGGGGCAGGGGTGGGGACTGTGACTTTCTCTACCCCTCCCTATCTCCACTTGTCTCCTTTATAATTCTTCAACAATATCACTGACCCCACCCCTATCCCCTCCCCTACAGGGGCGGGGAAACATCGCGGACGGCACCTTTTGGAACACTATAATATCCGTAAAGTCTAATTGAATATGGTCCCCCGAAAGTGTCACTTTCTGTGATATACGATTCATGTCTGCTGCCGTTTGTATATCTTTCGGGTTGTTACCAACGGCTGGTAATGGTGTTACCAACGGCTGGTAATAGTGTTACCAAGTGTTGGTAATAGTGTTACCAGCCGTTGGTAAAAAGTTTCCCAAGCATCAGAAAACCTTGGTAAAATAATTCCCAACTGTCAAAATCTTTGGGAATGCCTTTGCAGAAAGGCTTTCCAGCGATTCACAAAACAAACTGTGGGGGACGTAAAGAAACGAGAAAGGGCTGCCAGGGAATAATTCCCGAGCAGCCCTGAATGTATGTGCCGAACCCTGTATCAGAGTTATAGCATGGGGTGTATTATAGTTCCCAACCGATGGCTGATGCGCCCAGAACGGCGGCAGAAGCACCGTCGAGACCGCTTACGAGGAACTTCGCCTTGCCGCGGAATATCTTCAGCACGTTCTCGTTGTATGCTTTCTTGATAGGCTCCATGATGAGGTCGCCAGCCTTAGTCATTCCACCGAAGAAGATGAATGCCTCGGGGCTTGAGAAAGCAGCGAAGTCGGCGCAAGCCTTACCAAGCATCTCGCCGGTGAACTCGTAAATTCTCTTTGCCACAGCGTCTCCCTTGTTGGCTGCGATTGACACGTCGAGAGAGGTTATCTTCTCGGGATCAATCTCGCGAAGCAGCGATGGCTCCTCGGTCTTTGCCAGTATCTCGCGTGCCGAACGTGCCACACCTGTTGCAGAGCAATAAGCCTCGAGACATCCCAGACGACCGCAACCGCATGAACGTCCGTTCTCGCGTACCATAGTAACATGGCCCAACTCGCCTGCAAAGCCGTCGCATCCGTAAACCAACTGTCCGTTGATGACGATGCCCGAGCCCACTCCTGTGCCGAGAGTGATGACGATGAAGTTCTTCATTCCGCGTGCTACTCCGTATATCATCTCGCCCACTGCTGCCGCATTAGCGTCGTTGGTGAGTCCAACGGGGATGTTGCCGAGACGCTCGGAGAACATCTGTGCCAATGGAACAACGCCGTCGTGTGCCCAAGGAAGATTGGGAGCGAACTCTATAGTGCCTTTATAGAAATTGCCATTAGGCGCTCCGATACCCATAGCCTTTATGAGGTCGATACCTCCCACCTGGTCGATGATTACCTGCAGAGCCTCGACGCAAGCGTCAACATACTGCTCAACGCTGTCGTAACCCTGTGTTTTGATGGCGGTAGTGGCCTTGATTTCGCCTCTTGCGTCAACGATTCCGAAAACTGAGTTAGTACCTCCTAAGTCTAAGCCGATAACATACGGCTTAATGTCTGTTTGTGCATTCATAATAGAATTGTATTTAGTTATTAAATTGAATTATCTCCTTCGAGAGGGCAAAGATAATAAAGAAAAGAGAAAAAAGGGGTTCCCTAAATAATTAATTCGCCCTGCTTAACATCTTTTTACTTTTTGTTGACAAAAAAGCACATTATTGAAAAAAATATCAGTCGGCTATTATTGTATATAAATAAAATTGTGTACCTTTGCACACAATATGCAATTTCCCTTTCATATAGACATCTTGGACTTGATGTTCAAGGGTGTACTTATAGGTATTTTAGCATCTGCGCCAATGGGACCCGTCGGCGTTCTTTGCATTCAACGCACACTAAACAAGGGGCGTTGGTATGGCTTTGTGACTGGCATCGGTGCCGCCGTGAGCGACATTTTCTACGCTCTCATCACCGGACTTGGCATGAGTTTCGTCATGGAGTTCATCGAGCAGGGCAGCAATCTCTTCTATCTTCAGATAAGCGGAAGCATCATGCTCCTGTTCTTCGGCATCTACTGCTTCAAGAGCAACCCCACGAAGAAGATTCATGTCAGCGGAAACAAGAAGGGTTCGCTGGTGCATAACGGCGTGACGGCATTCCTCGTGACGTTCTCTAACCCGCTGATTATATTCCTTTTCATGGGATGCTATGCCCAGTTGGCATTCGTTGTGCCCAACCATCCGTTAGAGATGTGCGTGGGCTATCTGAGCATTGTGCTCGGAGCACTGCTCTGGTGGTACGGTCTGACGTGGCTTATCGACAAGATAAGGGGCAACTTCACCACCAACGGTATAGTAATCATAAACCGCGTTATAGGCTCGGCGGTAATGATTTTCTCGCTTCTGATTCTTTTCGGAACACTTTTCAATATCTATCACTTGCACTAAGATAATGTTTATTTCCCAACAACTAAGAAAAGAAAACATTGCCGAATACCTGCTGTATATGTGGCAGGTGGAGGACATCATACGCGCTTACGGATGCTCGCTCACCGCTCTGCGCCGCGAGTACATATCGCGTTTCGACTATGACGAGGACAAGAAAGAGGAACTCACCGACTGGTATGGCAACCTGATAAACATGATAAATCAGGAGGGTTGCCGCGAAGGCGGACACCTGCAGATAAACAAGGTGGTGATGCAACAACTCATAGAACTGCACGAGCAACTGCTCGAAAGCACGAAGTTCCCGTTCTACAACACCGAGTATTACAAGGTGCTGCCCTTCATTGTGGAACTGCGCAACCGCGGGGCAAACAAAGAGGAGAACGAGATAGAGACCTGCTTCAATGCCCTCTACGGCACCATGATGCTGCGTTTGCAAAAGAAGGAGATAAGCCCCGACACCCAACATGCCATAAAGGAGATAACAACATTCATCGGCATGCTCTCCGACTATTATAAAAAGGAGCGTGAGGAAGGACTGAAATTCGAGGATGATTAATACACATAAAAACCATATAAAACTATGAATATACTGATAACAGGTTGCAACGGCCAATTAGGAAATGAGATGCAACGCCTGCAGGCAGAGCACCCAGAACACAACTGGATAAACACCGATGTTGAAGAACTGGACATCACCAACCAACTGGCCATTGAGCAGATGGTGGCTGAGAAGAAGATTGACGGCATCGTGAACTGCGCTGCTTATACCGCCGTTGACAAGGCGGAGAGCAACAAGGAACTGTGCACAACGCTCAACACCGTGGCTCCTTCATATCTGGCTGCCGCCGTGGAGAAACGCGGTGGATGGATTATACAGATAAGCACCGACTATGTGTTCAACGGAACGAAACACACACCTTATGTAGAAACAGACACACCTGCTCCCGACAGCGTTTACGGCTCAACGAAACTGGCCGGCGAACTCGGCGTAAGCAAATTCTGCTCTAAGGCGATGATAATACGCACGGCATGGTTGTATTCTATTTATGGAAACAACTTCGTGAAGACCATGATACGTCTGGGCAAGGAGAAAGAACAACTGGGAGTGATATTCGACCAAATAGGCACACCGACATACGCACGCGACCTGGCACGAGTTATCATGACCGTGATAGAGAAAGGCATAAACCCAGGTGTTTATCACTTCTCTAACGAGGGAGTCATCTCGTGGTACGACTTCACCAAGGCAATTCACCGCATAGCAGGTATCAACACTTGCAAGGTGCTACCGCTGCATACCAGCGAATACCCCACTCCCGCCAATCGTCCCGCCTACTCTGTTCTGGACAAGACAAAGATAAAAGAAACCTACGGCATAGAGATACCTTATTGGGAAGAGTCGCTCAAGGAGTGCATATCTAAACTTTGATTTCAAGGCACGGATTACACAGATTAACACGGTTTCCCAAAAACAAAATCCGTGTAATCCGCGTAATCCGTGCCAAAAATATAGTGTAATTCGTGCCAAGAATTTAGCATAATCCGTGCTACAATAAAATCGCAATATGAATCAAGAGATAGAAAGAAGACGAACGTTCGCAATTATCAGTCACCCTGATGCTGGTAAGACCACACTGACAGAGAAGTTCCTCCTCTTCGGAGGACAGATACAGGTGGCAGGAGCGGTGAAGAACAATAAGATTAAGAAGACTGCCACCAGCGACTGGATGGACATTGAGAAGCAACGCGGTATCTCCGTCAGCACCTCGGTTATGGAGTTCGACTATGCACCCGAGGAAGGTGGCATAGAATACAAGGTGAACATTCTCGACACCCCTGGTCACCAGGACTTTGCCGAGGACACTTTCCGCACGCTGACCGCCGTTGACTCTGCCATCATCGTGGTTGACGGAGCAAAAGGTGTGGAGACTCAGACACGCAAACTGATGAATGTGTGCCGCATGCGCAACACACCTGTAATCATCTTCATCAACAAGATGGACCGCGAGGGACGCGACCCCTTCGACCTTCTCGACGAACTGGAGCAGGAACTGCAGATAAAGGTGCGACCCCTCTCATGGCCTATCAACCAGGGAGCAAAGTTCAAGGGCGTATATAATATATATGAGGAGAAACTCGACCTCTTCACTCCCGACAAGCAACGCGTTACGGAGAAGGTTGAGGTGGACATCAATTCTGCCGACCTCGACAACATCGTTGGCGAGCAAGATGCCGCAAAACTGCGCGACGACCTTGAACTGATAGACGGTGTTTATCCCGACTTTGATGTCGAGACATACCGCTCGGCAGAGGTTGCACCGGTGTTCTTCGGCTCTGCACTCAACAACTTCGGCGTTCAGGAATTGCTCAACTGCTTCGTCGAGATTGCCCCAAGCCCCAAACCAACAAAGGCAGAGGAGCGCATGGTTAGCCCAGAAGAGCCGAAATTCACGGGATTCATCTTCAAGATAACAGCAAACATCGACCCTAACCACCGCTCATGCATCGCCTTCTGCAAGGTATGTAGCGGAAAGTTCCAGCGCAACCAGCCGTATCTTCATGTGCGTCAGGGCAAGACCCTGCGTTTCTCATCGCCCACCCAGTTCATGGCTCAGCGCAAGAGTACCATCGACGAGGCTTGGCCGGGCGACATCGTGGGACTGCCTGACAACGGCATTTTCAAGATTGGCGACACGCTCACCGAGGGCGAGCAGTTGCATTTCCGAGGACTGCCTTCATTCTCGCCAGAGATGTTCAAGTACATCGAGAACGACGATCCGATGAAGTCTAAACAACTGGCAAAGGGCATCGACCAACTGATGGACGAGGGTGTGGCACAACTTTTCGTGAACCAGTTCAACGGACGCAAGATTATCGGTACTGTGGGACAACTGCAGTTCGAGGTCATCCAGTATCGTCTGGAGAACGAATACAACGCCAAGTGCCGCTGGGAACCGGTACATCTGTACAAGGCTTGCTGGATAGAGAGCGACGACCCTGCGGAACTGGAGAACTTCAAGAAACGCAAATACCAGTATATGGCGCTCGACAAAGAGGGGCGCGACGTGTTCCTTGCCGACAGCGGTTATGTGCTTCAGATGGCACAAGAAGACTTCAAGCACATTAAGTTCCATTTCACGAGCGAGTTCTGAAAAAATACTTGCAAAGTTTGGAGTTGTTGACAAAAAGATGTATTTTTGCAAGCAAACCTATTATTACTGATATAAAACAATAAAAATATGTTTGGATTGAAAACTACAGAGATTCTTCTCATAGTGCTCGTTATACTTCTCTTGTTCGGCGGAAAGAAAATCCCCGAACTGATGAAGGGCATGGGCCGTGGCGTGAAGAGTTTCAAGGAAGGAATGTCTGAGGAAATAAAGGAGGAGAAGAAAGAAGACAAGGAAGACGTGAAGAAGGAAGAAAAGGAGTGACATTCTGGGAGCATCTCGATGAATTGCGTGGCAGTTTGATACGCATGGCCATTGCTGCGATAGCAATGGGTCTTGTGGCATTTGCCATGAAAGAGACGCTCTTCGACATCGTTCTTGCACCAAGCAAGGCAGACTTCTTCCTCTATCGCATCGTCGGGGCAGAACCTTTTGACATCAAACTGATAAACACAGGACTGGCAGAGCAGTTCACCATCCACATGAAGGTGGCGCTGACCATGGGACTTCTTGTAGCATCGCCCTACATTCTTTACCTTCTGTTCCACTTCGTCTCACCCGCGCTCTATGAAAACGAGAAACGCTATTCGGTAAGAATCACGCTCGGAGCATACCTGATGTTCATCGTTGGCGTGGCTCTCAACTATTTCCTTGTATTCCCGCTGACGGTGAGGTTCCTCGGAACTTACAGCGTAAGTGCCGACATCGAGAACATGCTGACGCTGAGCAGTTATGTCGATAGTCTGCTGATGATGAGCCTTTGGTTTGGCATCATCTTCGAGTTGCCCGTAGTATGCTGGATGTTAGGCAAGTTCGGACTGCTGAAAGCGGAGTGGATGACACGTTATCGCCGCCACGCAATAGTGGCAATATTGATTATCGCAGCCATCATAACCCCCACAGGCGACATCTTCACGCTGATGGTAGTATCTTTACCTATTTATATATTATATGAAGCGAGCGTAATTTTGGTGAGGCATTAACAAATTAATAAGCACACAAATATAACTATTATACAAAGATGTTAAAACGAATAAGAGTCATATTGGCAACAATCGTGTTTGCGCTTTTAACACTTTTGTTCCTCGATTTCAGCGGCACCATGCACGTGTGGTTCGGTTGGCTGGCAAAGATTCAGTTCTTGCCCGCCGTACTTGCAATGAACGTGATTGTCGTTGCTGTTCTGGTGTTACTGACATTGTTGCTGGGCAGAATCTATTGCTCCGTGATATGTCCGTTGGGCGTGATGCAGGACATCATATCATGGTTCAACCGCAAGAAGAACCGCTACAGTTATTCTGGCGAGAAGAAAGTGCTCAGGTATGCCTTCCTGGTGGTGTTCATCGTCTTGCTTGTTGTAGGCATGGGTGCCTTTGCCGCCTTGCTTGCGCCTTACAGCAGTTACGGAAGGATTGCCGAGAACCTGCTTCGTCCCGTCTATCTCTTCGGCAACAACATCCTGGCGTCTATAGCCGAGCATTACGACAGTTACGCTTTCTATCACACCGATGTGTGGATTAAGTCTATGCCGACATTCATCATCGCCGCTGTTTCGTTTGTTGTCATCGCTTTCCTTGCATGGAAAGGCGGCAGGACATACTGCAACACCATCTGTCCTGTGGGCACCGTACTGAGTTTCTTTGCCCGTTTCTCACTCTTCAAGATTTACTTCGATGAGGACAAGTGCCGCAAATGCTCTAAGTGCTCAAAGAACTGCAAGGCTTCGTGCATCGACTATAAGAACATGACTGTTGACTATAGCCGCTGCGTGACATGCGGCAACTGTCTTGAGCAATGCTCGTTCGACGCTCTGCACTTCGGGATGAGGGGGAAGAAGAAAGTAGAAGGAGGAAGGACGAAGGAGGAAGGACGAAGTGCCGGGAAGCAAGGCGTGGACGAAGGCAAGCGTGCATTCCTGCTCGGAGCCGCTTTGGCAACAACGGGTGCAGCATTGGCACAGGTGAAGAAGAAGACCGACGGCGGACTTGCCGTTATAGAGGATAAGGAAGCGCCCAACCGCACAACTCCCATCACACCACCTGGCTCTTACTCGGCTAAGAACATGGCACAGCACTGTACGGCATGCCAGTTGTGCGTGTCCGAATGTCCTAACGACGTGCTGAGACCATCCACAGACATCATGACTCTGATGCAACCCACCATGAGTTACGAGCGTGGATACTGTCGTCCGGAATGTAACAGATGCTCGGAGGTGTGCCCAACAGGTGCCATCAAACCGATAAAGAAAGAGGACAAGACAAGCATACAGATTGGTCATGCAGTATGGGTTGGCCACCAGTGCATACCCGTGATGACCGATGCCGACAAAGAGCAGGAGACCGTGGAGTGCGGCAACTGCGCGCGCCACTGTCCTACTGGTGCGATTCTCATGATTCCTCTTCGCGAAGACGATGAGAATTCGCCTATGGTGCCATCGGTGAACACCGCTAAGTGCATCGGATGCGGAGCATGCGAGAACCTCTGCCCTGCCCGACCGTTCCCAGCCATCTATGTGGAAGGACACGAGATGCACCGAGTATTATAAACAAAACAAGAATCGCGATTATGAGAAAAGACATAAACAGACGTAGTTTCCTGAAACTGCTCGGCGGAGGTGCTATAGCATCATCGGCTCTCTTAGCAGCATGCAAGGACGAAAAAGTTAAGAAAGACAGACGAGGCGAGCCCCCAAAGGACAAGATGACCATGAGGGTGAACCCCAACACTGGCGACAAGGTGTCGCTGCTGGGTTACGGCATGATGCGCTTGCCAATGGAGGGAGGCGCCGATATGAAAGACAACCAGGATGCACCCATCGACCAGGAGATGGTAAATCGCCAGGTGGATTATGCCATTGAGCACGGTGTCAACTACTTCGACACATCACCAGCATACTGTCGCGGACTTTCAGAGAAATCTACCGGCATTGCACTGAGCCGTCACAAACGCTCGGAATACTTCATCGCAACCAAGATGTCGAACTTCAGCCCTGAGTCGCGAACGAGAAAAGGGTCGCAGGACATGTTCGAGAACTCGCTGAAGGAGTTGCAGGTTGACTACATCGACTATCTGCTGCTCCACGCCATTGGCGGAGGAAAGGACGCGATGGAGGAATTCAACAGCCGATATATGGACAACGGCATCCTCGACTGGCTGGTGGAACAGAAGAAGAAAGGCCGCATACGCAATCTCGGATTCTCTTATCACGGCGATATCTCAATCTTCGACATGCTGCTGAAATGGCACGACGAGGGACGATACTTCTGGGACTTCGTTCAGATAGAACTCAACTATCTCGACTGGAACTTTGCCGACGAGATAAACCCCAGTAACACCGATGCTGTTTACCTTTACGGCGAACTCAAAAAGAGAGGCATCCCCGCCGTTATCATGGAGCCGCTGCTGGGCGGACGACTCGCCAACGTGCCCGACCCGATAGTTGAGAAGATGAAGGCAAAGCGCATTGACGACAGCGTGGCATCATGGGCGTTCCGCTTTGCGGGCACGCCAGAAGGAGTGCTAACGGTACTCAGTGGCATGACCTATATGGAGCACCTTCAGGAGAACATCTGGACATACTCGCCCTTAGAGCCTATCACCGAGGAGGAGAACGCATTCCTCATGGACATTGCCAAGGACATTTACGACCTCAAGACCATACCGTGCAACGAGTGCAACTACTGCATGCCGTGCCCATACGGCATAAACATCCCTGCCATCTTCTCTCATTACAACAAGTGCATCAAGGAAGGCAACATGCCGCGCCACCTCGAAGACTCGGAGTATGCACGCCAGCGACGCGCCTTCCTCATAGGTTACGACCGCAGTGTGCCACGCCTGCGCCAGGCAAACCACTGCATCGGGTGCGGACAATGCGTGGAGCACTGCCCCCAGCGCATTGACATACCGAAGGAGATGCGCAAGATTGACGAGTTCGTCGAGTCAATGAAAGACCCTATGCAGACATTGAAAAAAGCACAGGAAGCAATAGAATAGGTAATCATATACTATTTATGACTCCCCGCCCTTTGGAGAGGGGTCCCATCAAAAGAGCGAGGCCTCACGGTCTCGCTCAATCTATAAAAACTTATATAATAATACACGTAGGTTTAAACACTCAGTCCAACACACACCACATGGCACTCCGTGCCACACGAATGCTATTATCTACTCGTATTCTTTGCCTGCGCCCCTTGCATCGAGAGAGGCAGACCTTCATGGCTTAAGGCAGGTCTTCTGACTACGTCCCATACTGATGCTCCTTCCCGCCCGTGAGAAATAAAGGGGCAGTGGATTCTCTTGCTTCAGCACTATAAAGGGACTCACAGCTGCGAGACAGTCGGGGAATTTCGCCCCGTTCCCTATTAATCACTCATAAAAGTGAACCTTAGCAACTGCAAAATTACTACTTTTTTGCGTTTCTACAAACTTTTTGTAACAATTTTATTAAAAAATTTGCGCGATTAAACATTTCTATTTATCTTTGCACGCAAGAAATGCAATGACTACGTGTGTCTTAGCATTCTTTTAACATTAATAATAACTAAAACCAAGGTTGCCTATAGTATATATCTTTACTTCGAAATATTAAATATATAGAAGATGAAAGATTTGCATGATATGACCGACGAAGAGTTGGCCTTATCTTACGTTGATGGGAACAACCGTGCTTTCGACTTGCTTCTTAGCCGCACACAGGATAGATTGTTTCAATATATCCTTTTCGTCGTGCGCGACAAAGAAACTGCCGATGACATTTTCCAGGAGACATTCCTCAAGGCTATCGCAAAACTCAACCACGGGCACTACCGCCCATCGGGGAAGTTCTTGGGATGGATGATGCGCATCGCACATAACGCCGTGATGGACTGGTTCCGCGACCAGAAGGCGCAAAACATCATTGAGCCTACTCAGGACAACGACCTGAGCAACCTTAACCCGAAGGATATTCTTGACGGATTTGTAGAGGCCGACTATGTTAACGACCAGATTCTGCGCGACGTGAAGCGCATCATGGAGAACCTGCCGCCATCGCAGCGCGAGGTGGTTTTCATGCGATACTATCAAGAACTGTCGTTCAAGGAGATTGCAGAGACAACGGGCGTGAGCATCAACACCGCCCTCGGACGCATGCGCTATGCAATCATCAACATGCGCCGAATGGCAAAGGAGCACAACGTGGCGCTTAACATGATTTAGAAAACCCGCCAAAGCCTCTCCCCCGACCCCTCAAAGCCTCTCCCCAGCCCCTCCCCCGTAGGGAGGGGTGGAATCACAATAACAATACTGATATTAAAGCCTCCCCTACGGGGGGAGGTTTGGTAGGGGCTTCCCCGAAGAGAGGCTGTTTTTAGGCACGGATTACACTCTAAGTTTGCAGCGTCTAAGAAAAAGATAGAATAAATCTTGCTTAGATAGGTTTGATTCCCTACCTTTGTTGTAAAAAGGAGGAACCGGCCTGCTGGAGAGGGAAACTCGG
>Ga0256404_1001513_pt1 | contig 55679 bp, 49 predicted proteins | sample RumenRJG_01DNA_FD_185990 | JGI IMG/M metagenome (GOLD analysis project Ga0256404, IMG submission 185990) | Bovine rumen microbial communities from Lethbridge, Alberta, Canada - RJG_01 | ecosystem: Host-associated > Mammals > Digestive system > Stomach > Rumen | place: Canada: Alberta | collected... | reverse complement strand
ACTCGCTTTCGCGTTTCCTTCATCCTTGTATTACTGTTTTTAGAATTGACATGGTAATTTTCTTACCGTCTCTTCCGGCAGAAACCATTTCTGGTTCCCAATACTGACAGATGTCTCTTCCGAAACATCCATCCGCATCGGATGTTACACTGTTCGATTTTCAAAGTTCCCATACCCTTTTAACGGGTATTTCGTGTTGCTTTTCACGAAGCTCTTCGTGAGCGACAACAGTGACAATATACCATACGGCAAAATTGTTGTCAACAACTATTTTCGATTTTTTTGAGTTTTTTCAAAGAACAGAAGTCTTTTCTATTTCCCCGTTTCTTCCTCAAAAACTCCTTACAGATTTTCCCTATCTCGAAGCATGCCGGTTCCGCCTGTCCGAATATTGTCTTGTCCTATATTTTACTTCCGATAAGCCTCCATGACAAGATCGGCGATCCGGGGGTCCTTTGATCTTAATGACCGCAGCTTTATTGGATACTTACCTGACACTTACGACCTTGATAAGGGATAAAATATATAAAAAGGGGGATGTGAAGAAACGTTAAATTAGCTGCTGTTTTTACTTACTATCTCTTCGATCATGAGGTAGATATTGTCCCTTATTTAATAAAGTGGCAAATGGGATTCTATTGGTGCGCTTGTTTCTGTATATATTGTCTTCCCCTTCTTTTTCTTTGCTTTGTCATACATTTTATATAATTACTTGCCATGTCTGTATAGCTATAGCCTGTCCATCCATTCTGGTCATATCTTTAATGTATTTTTGTCTCCTGTCTGCTTGATAATAGGCGCCTTCAAAAAGATGTACAGACAATATTGAAAATCAGAAGCTATGTCTGTACAAAAGCAAACTTGAACAAGCGTATTTTTCAGACAATTGGGAACAACTTTCAACTTGTCTGCATTATAGTCTTCTACATTTCAATTACGGCAGACACCTAAAACTTTTCCGTTTGTTGTCTGTATTAATTACATACTATACTGTTTCCGGTGCAGACAAAATACTTGTTTTATTTCTTTGTCTGTATTAGTTAACCACTATATCATTTTCGGTCATATAATAATGCCTATTTATTGTATTGTCTGCGTGTATTCATCTGCAAATATCTGTCGAGTTCAGCTTCCTCCATAAGCTTCTCGAACGTGAAAACGGATCTCAAATATCCGGATATTCGGAAATATAGAGCGGCAAAGTTCCCTGTTTAAGGTTAAATGAGGTATAAGTTTATACATGGACAATACAATCTTACCACATAAAAAGGCTCCCAACCGTAGCGATCGGAAGCCTTTTTCTTGTTATTGGGAGCTATGTTTTTTCACAGCCCCTTTTGCTGTATAGCGGAGAAGGAGGGATTTGAACCCTCGCGTCGATTTCTCGACCTACACCCTTAGCAGGGGCGCCTCTTCGACCTCTTGAGTACTTCTCCACGGCGTTATTGGGTCTATCAATAAGCGCATTTGTAATTATATGGGAAATCTTCCCATCTGTCAATCGCTATCTGCCAAAAAAAGAAATTTTCATCCTGAGCAGGATCCGGCCCTCATAATCCGGACATGACCAGCAGCCAGCTGTTCATACGGTTATGGCGGAAAAGCCAGCCTCCGATCAAGCTGTTTTCGATTGCCTGCACGAAGGCAGAAACCGACTGTGAAGTCGGGGCGGCTGCGGATAACAGGCCGAACAGGATCCATATCACAGCCACTGCAAGAAGCAGCTGCAGGGCCATACCGGCCAGCCGGTTCAAAAAACCGATCACCGGTACCCGGTTGATAAAGGTAAGGCCGCGGCTGATCATGGACAAAAGCAGCAGCGACAGCAGAAAGAGGCCTACTATACTGATCGCGTTGACCGCGACCATAGCCAGATATACGGCGACATAATCACCGAAAGCACTGACCCCCAGGGCCGCAAAGGCCAACGAGTTATTGTTGCTGATAAGGCCTGTTTTCAGGAAAGAGGGCAGCGGAAGAGCCTGGATCAGGCCAAGAGTCGAACTCTGATCCGTGCTTCCCGAAACCATCGAGTTCAGTCCGCGCGCAAACACAGTCGTCAGGCGGGCCCGCAGGCCCAAGTCAGTAAGCCAGGACGCCGCGTAGGTATAAAAAGACCGGGCGATCCATATGGCGATCAGCAGGGACAAACCATGCAAAAACAGGCTCAGAAAGCCCCTGGTCCAGCCGCGGGCAAGGGAAATGATCAGAATGATCGCCAGCACGGTGTCGACAAGGGCAGTCAGATCATTGGCCGGCATTTTCGGACGCGCCTTTCAGCGTAACCTTGTAATAGATCAAAGAGCCGTTGGTAAGGGCAGCCACTTCTTTGCCGTTGGGAAAGGCGATCAGGCGGCTGTAGCTGTCCGCCGCATCCATCGACCACAAAGCCTTTCCGGTACCGGTCACCGCCGTATAAGAACGGCTGGCTCCGCATATGACCGTATTGCCCCAGGCATCCAGGTAATCGGCATCCTCCACGGAAAAAGAACTGAGGATCTTGCCGCTGTAATTATAGATCACCACATTGTCATCTACCGGTTCCGCCACGCCCGGCTGTCCGTCCCCGTATAAAACCGCATAGTAGTCATCGGTCATGGCCAGCGCTGCGATCTGGTAATTGAGGGTACTTTCCCATATCTTGTCACAGGACTTGCCGCAGGAGATCTCGCCGAAACGGTCGGTGCCCGCGTAAAAACAGCCGTCCTGGGTAAACTTCAGATCCGATATGACGCAGTCCTCAAAGGTCAGGCTGCCGATGATACGGTCGGCCAGCACGGAACCGCTTTCGGTCAGGTCGAAGATCGTAACGATACTGGTCAATTTAGACCCCGCATAGGTCACATAGACCGTTCCCAGCCGGGTCCCTGTATCATCCAAGGCAATGGCTACCGGCACTCCGTCCGTTGACGAATAGGTACGGCGGGTCAGCAGAACATTCCCGTCCACGTCATACAGAATGACCGTATGTCCCTTGTCCGCCTCCAGAACGGCCGCCGTCTCGCCGACCGCATTGACGCAGTTGAGCAGGATATTGCTTTCAGTCGTGATGTCCGTCACGACTTTTCCGTCCTTGATATTATTCAGCTTGACTCCCAGGCGGTCGGCGACTGATACATAATCCCCCGCCGTCAGGATGTAAGGACTTGACATGGTAAAAGGAAGATCCCATTCCAAAGTCCCGTTCTCCGACACGGCCTGTACGCCGTCCTGGGTGCAGCGGATCACATTGCTGCCGCACAAGGCCACGGTGGTGACCGCATCCGAACCGTCTACCGTCGTACCCGTCTGACTGAGGGTATAGCTGGCGTTTTCTGTAACCATGTTGTAAAAACGGTCCGAAAACAGGAACACCACGACCGCCACGATCACCAGCACGACGAACAGTCCGATCAAAAGGCGTTTTTTACCCGCAGACGACAGGCCGGATCTTGTCCCCTTACTGTCCGAAGTACTGTCAAACTCTGCTTTTTCGGAAGATCCCTCTTCCTCGCCCTGCTCATCGTCTTCCGAAGAAAAGCCGACCGCCTGCTCCTCTTCCTCCTCCGGAGTTTGAGGAATGTCCCGGTCAGGTTCCCGGTCAAACGATAATTCCTGCGGCTGATCGTCGTCACTGCCTTTGTCGAAGTCAAACTCCTCGAAATCGATGGTATCGTCCGTTACCCCGCTTCCCCTAAGCTGAGGTGCCGGGTCCGGTCTTTCCTGCGGTCCCGGGTCTTTTTTCTTATTGCTCATATCCTACTCCTGCTCACGAACTATCTGTTATAACCGTTATATTCTATCGTCAATCAGAGGAAGAATCAAGGCAGAAAGCTTTCAGGCACAGACTGCAGTTAAGCTGTTCGACCGTATCCGTCCAGGTCTTTCCGTCATTACTCATAAAAGATGTCCCCATTTGTCTTTGAGACACTGCTTCTTCTACATCGGTCTCCACCGCGAGCGGTTTGAAGCTGCCCGGGCAGTCGACTTTCAAAAGGATGGCGAATCTTTCTCCTTTTTGCAGCGTGACAGGCCGAGCCAGTTCGACCGTGTAATAGCCTTCGTAAGTGCGGGTACCCTCCGCCTGCATGATCCGTTTTGAAAAAGAACTGTCCGGCTCTTCTGCCGTGTAGATCTCAAAAGAAGTATCTCTGCCGGTCGTATAAAAGCTGACCGCCTTCAAAGTCTGATCGCTTTGGGCGGTATACAGGCAGGTTCCCCAGGCCTCAGGACCGCCGAAGCCCGCGTTGGCCGTGTGCCCCAGCAGATCCTGCTGATAGATCTGATCATAAGTGCCGATGGGGTCCAGCCTGTCGAAGCATAAAGGCCTCTTCAAAATGCAGCTGTCGTAATAAGAAATATAAAAATAACCTCCGTCCGCAAAATCCGTCCCCCAGCTGTTTTGACAGATAAAAGCTCCGTCGTCCGGGGCCTTGATCGCAAAATTATCCGCTGCAAACGAATCATCCCAGCCGACGATCAATATCTCATGGTTGGCTGTTTCCGATCCCTGGTAATAATAAGAAAAGGTATCCGGATCATAAAAAACGGACCCGGCATCGCCTGCTAAAAAAGACGGATCGGCATACATTTCGCTTTCGACCGCCCCGTCGCCCAGAACGGCCTTTTTGACCGCGTCCCGGTCGTTTGATAAATACCGGGCTTGCTGCAGATGCAGGACCGGCTTTGCATCGGGATTTGTCATCCCGTCGTCGTAAGGATCCTCTTCCTCCGAGACCGGCCCCTTCCAGCCGGCCAGATAAGCCAGGGCCATAAGACTGGTCCCTCCCTGGGCGGGAGTCAGGCGGTAGCCGTTATAAGCCGTCAGATGATCGACCGATAAGGGCTGGACGATCGCAGGAAGGCGTTTGGCTTCGATGGCTCCCAGGGCTGTAAAAGCCCAGCAGGTCCCCAGATCTTTCTGGTCGGGAGGCTGCGGGCACCGCCCCGCCAGGCGGCTGTCCCACTTTGCGGGAAGCTCGGTCCGGCTCACATCTTTTTGAACCGCAGAGACAGACGGCAGGGAGGGTGCTTCGACTTTTCGGAACGTCGACAAAAGTAGGTCCTTTTCTTCGGCTTCGGAAGAAGCCGAAGACGATGCTTTTTTCTGTCCGCAGCCGCTGCCGGTCAGGGCAAGGGCCAGGACAAGGATCAACAGGAAGCTTTTACGGATCCATCTGGGTTTCGTCATCATCTTTATCCACTTCGATGATCTGGCATTCCAGGTAATCGAACCCGATCGGTTCGATGAAATTGTCCTGGGTAAAACGCGCATAGCCGAATCTTCGAAGGTCTTCTTTATTGTTGTCCAGCCATATGGGCATGGCCAGGTCCAGCTGCCGGACGATTTCTTCCATCAGCCCGTAGAAGCGGTTTTTGAAGGACCAGTCCGTATGGCCGTCGCTGACCGTCACGCTGGTTTTGATGCGGCCTTTTTTATAGATCTTTCCCCAAACTCTGAGCATGTGTCGTCCTTTCGCAAAGATTAATAAAAGCCTGTCTGGTCTTCCACAAAAAGACGGGCCGGGTCCAGGCGGCCGTAAGCATTGAAACTGCCGAAAAAGCGGCGGCCCGCCTTAGGCTGCCCGACCAGATCGGTCGGATTTATCAGCACCCGGTAAAGCTGTCCCAGAACGTCCAGCTGCAGGTAGTAGACCCACTCGTTGCTGAAGCTGTTCATCAATTTATCGACTTTTAAAATGTCGCCCAGCACCTGCACGCTGTTTTCCTGGCTGCCGTCGGGGTAAATGAACCCGTCAAGTACCGTGAAGACGTCCTCTGTCTTTAAACGCTCGCGTACCTCGTCGTCCACCTGGTCTTCATCATCGCGGATCTCATCCGCGGCGCTTTCGTCCCCTTCCAGGGCCCTTTCCATGGCATCCCGCCGCCAGCTGCTTTCCTCATCGATCTGTTTCAGGTCATCCTGAGTCCTTTCGATGCCCAGAAGGACTTTGCCTTCTGTGCTGAGTCCGTAGCAGGAAACGTAAAGGGGATCCGTTTTAAAAGCGTCCGGTTCATTATAATAGCGGTAACGCTCAGTCAGTTTGATCGTAACGCGTTCCAGTGTCTGATGCTCTACGCCGGTCACCATCAGGTCCCCGTTTTGTGAGAAAAATGTTTCGGCATCGTGCAGGGCATAGCTGCGTTTTTCCTTCAAAGCCGGCTGGGCAGTATCGACCGCCATCCGGTTGTCATCCCGTTTGGTGCCTCCGATCATCAGCTGGAAAGGCCCCATATCGGCAGCTACTTCCAGCCTTCTTTTACCGTCAAGGTCGTAAAAATGGCCGTGTCCTTTCTCGGAAAGCAGAGTCTCGATAAGCTTTGCCGCTTCCTGCTGACCGGTATAACGGGACAGGCCGATCGCCGCAAATTCTCTGAGCATATTATCCTCTTACCATTACATAGACCGATGTCGTAAGGTCTGTGCCCTCAAGGCCGGCTTTCACTTCAAAAATTCCCGGCTGATCCGGAGCCGTGAAGCAACCGTAAGAGTCGATACTTCCTCCCGTCACCGTCCACTTTATCTGTCCCGCTTTCGCATCTTGAGGCAGATGGCAGCGGAAGGTGTACTTTCTTCCCGTCTGCAGGTAGCGGGGCGGATTTTCTATATAAAAATGGTCCTGACGGACAGTCCGGCCCTCCTCTTTTTCCCGGTCCTCCGGGCTTACTTCTTTGGAAGCTCTCCAATAAAAGCGGATAGTCCCGCCTGTATAGGCTTTTTTAAAACGGATAGCGATCCTAAAACGGCCGCTGGACGTTTCGTAGGCGGCCGCATAGCGGATCTTGGGGCAGGCCGGCACATAATCCGCTTCGTCAAATATATCGGCGTTGCCAAACAACAGTCTTTCCGACCGGATCGGGCCCTTTTCAAAACCATCGGTATCGATCTGAGCCAGGGTGAGCTGCGCTCTTCCCATTCCCAGGCCGGTATCGATCCAGTCCGTAACGACACTCCTCCCCTGATGCACGGGGCCCAGGGCAATGGCGATCTCTCCGGCCGCTTCCGGATAGGAAACTTTACGCGGATAATTTTCTGACCGAACCGTATCCATACCATACTCTCCTTCTTATGATTATCTTATTGTACAGATTTTACAAGGACTTGGCAACGGCGCCCGTGTCAATTTTCATCCCTTATGCTATAATCGGTTGGTAAGAAATATTCTTGTTTCGCAAACGACAATAATTACAGTAAAAGGAGTCCTCATGGATCAAAAATTTAATATTGTGCGTAAAGGCTACGCCCAGGGGGAAGTCGACCAGTATATTTTTCAGTTGGAGCAGCTGATCGAGGAACGCAACAAAGAATTAGCCCAGTACAAAGATAAAGAAAACGCCATTACCGCATCGCTGGTGGAAGCCCAGGCCATGGCCGCCTCCATCAAGGAAAAAGCAAACCAGGAAGCCGAGCAGAAAAAGCAGGAAACCGAGAAGGAAATCGAAGCCATGCGTCAGAACGTTCAGCTGGAGATGTCCGACATCACGGCCAAAGTCGCCGCTTTCCGTAAAAAGCTTGACGATTTCAAGAGCAGCTACAATACGATCCTTGACCAGTATCTGGTGCAGGCTCGTGCTACCGATATGACCGCTCTTTTTAATGAGCTGGACGATTACATGGATAGATTAGGCATGAAACCCAAGCACGACGATGAGCCGGTCGCTTTGGAAAACATAGGCCTTTCGGATCCTTCCAGGGAAGACGACTGATGACTTTTTTATACCTTTTCTGCGGCATCCTGATCACCTTCTTCCTGCTGCGCAATATAGCCGCCCAGGTACGTTTCAGGGAGTTTGCCGCCAGATCCCGTCAGGAGACCGGTTCCGACCGGATGATCTTTGAAGACACAAGACCCGTTCATAAGGCCGGCCGTATCTTCTGGGGTCTGATCTTTATTTTGACACTGGTAATGCTGATCTTTTCCGCCGTCAATAAAAATCTTTCCTTCAACAACCTTCTGGTCGGCCTGTGCGTTCTGAGCGGCAGCTTTATGATGAGTCTGTTTCCCTATTCCCCTGCCCGCTTCATCATCCTGGAAGAAGGCATCTTTATTTACAACTACAATACTCTTGTCCTTTGGAAAGAGCTGATCCAGGTCAAGGCGCAGGCCGGCGGCCGCAAGTCTTACCTGATCCTTACCCGCAGCAAGCAGGATTCGGAATCGTTGAAGCAGGTCCGCTATTCTATTCTGGTGCCTGCTTCCAAACTGGGTCAGGTCCAACAAATGATCCGCGAATTCATCAATGTCGAAGAAAAAGCCCGTCTGCAGTCCCGCTAAGCGGTGCTGTAAGACGGCTTTTTAAGCTTTTCAGGCTTTTAAGGAGTTATGATGCAGTTTTCCCGTTTAAAAAACGCCAACATTTTTGCTCTTTTCCTGCTGGTCCTTTATTACACACTTTCTTTTGTGATCGGATCTTTGTCTGCCGTGATACCGGCCCTGGCTCAAACCGAATGGCTGTCCCTGATCCTTTATCTGTTCGGCTTCGGGATCCCTATCCTTCTGTATGCTGTCTTTATGAAGCGAAGGCGCCTGCAGCCTGTCACCTATACCTTCCGGCTGAAAAAGCTGACGCTGAAAAGCCTGCTGATCCTGGTCGCTCTGGGCTTTCTGATCCAGCCCGTCGCCACCGTCATTGCCCAGCTGTCCGCCATGGTCTTCAGCGATGTCGTAACGCCGACTATGACAAAGGAGTCAGCCGCTATGCCCCTGGCCATGACCCTGCTTACGACCGCTCTTCTGCCGGCCCTGTTTGAGGAGTTCTTCTGCCGCGGGGTACTGCTTGACGGTACACGTCAGGCCCCGGTCTGGTATCAGCTGCTGATACCGGCCTTATTCTTCGGCTTTCTGCACGGCAACTTCCAGCAGATAGCCTATGCGATCCCTTTGGGTATCTTTTTAGCTCTGGTAGTACTGATCACTCATTCCCTGTGGGCCTCTATCCTGGTGCATTTTATCTTTAACAGCACTCAGGTGATCCTGAATTTCTTCAGCTCTCACGGCAGCCTGCCCGCCTTTATGAACACAGAAACCCTGTCCGATAAGGACCAGCTGATCAGCAGCAGCCTGCTGGGACTGGGCTGCCTGATCCTGGTCATCCTTTTGGTACAAGCCCTTTCCAAAGACCGCAGGACTAAGCATCCGGAAGAAGCCGGCCGTCCTTTAGGCTTCGAGCCGCTCCCGTTAAAAGAAGAAGAACTGGACCGTATCCCCGTCCGCCTGCCTGACGGGAGTCTGATCAGCGCGCCCGCTCCCCGTAAAAACTGGCACGAGGGCGGATGGATCATGTATGTCCTGCTGGCGCTGCTTTTCGCGGCCGCTGTCGTCTTTGAACTGATGGCCCCTTATATGAATCAGCTCACCAATTCCGGTTTCGGAGGCTGACTAGCAAAGGTCACCCTTAAAACGGGCGGGACCGCATGCAGGTAATGGATATTTTTTCCTTTTTCGGTAAAGTTCTTTTCGTATTCCGTCATGACATTGGCGGCGTTATAAGGACTTCTATGCAGATCATCCGTCTTTTCCCGGATGGTCCAGCCGCGCAGGGCCAGCGTCTCCAAGGTAAAGGCAAACAGATCATCGTTATCCGTCTTCATGACCAGATCTCCGTCTTTACTGAGGATGCGCTCGTAGACCGGCAGGAAACGTTCCGAAGTCAGCCGCCTTTTGGCGTGCTTTTTCTTGGGCCAGGGATCGCTGAAATTAAGGTAAATGCGGTCCACCTCCCCCGCCTCAAAAACCTTTTCCAGGTCCAGGGCATCATAAAATAAGAGGGCCAGATTGCTTATGGGCGACTTTTCGGAAAGATCCAGCAGTTTTGCGGTGCGGGCCAGAACGGTCGAAACATATTCGATCCCGATGAAATCCGTCAAAGGATGAAGACGGGCCATATCGCAGATAAAACGACCCCGCCCGCAGCCGATCTCGATTTCGAGACGCCGGCCCGAGGCAAAGGCGCCTGCCTGTCCAAAGCCCTGCCTCCACTGTCCTTTCCGGTTTTCGGGATCTTTTACGATATAAGACGATTCCTGCATGATCTGATCGGTATTTTTAAGTCTACGGATTCGCATAAGTCTTCTTTCTGTTTGGCTGTAATAATGTACGGAATGATATTTTCTCCGAAAAAAGGCCTCCTGTCAAGACAAAAGCCGCGCTGCTTGTGGGATCTATATGAAAAATCGGAAATTTTTTCGGGTCAGGGCTTTACAAGCCGGCTTCGTTATGATATTATTTATATCGCTTGTTTCACGGGCCGCTAGCTCAGCTGGTAGAGCACTGGACTTTTAATCCAGGTGTCAGGGGTTCGAACCCCCTGCGGCTCATAACAGGAAAGGCGCTGAAGAATTTCTTCAGCGCTTTTTTACTGTCTGAAACCACACAACTGCAATATACAGAAGCAATTTGTATCTGCATAGAAAAACCGGGCCCTGCTTTACGGCAGGACCCGGCTATATTATTTTCTGCGGAGTATCTCCTCGATCACTGCTCTACGAAGCAGCCGTTAGGAGAAATGGTCTGGCCGTCCAGATACGGAGCGGTAAGGATGTAGCCAAGAGCCCCTGCGATATCGGAAACGTCACCGATATAGCCCTGAGGAATGGTAGCCGCCAGAGCGTTCAGCTCATCCTGGTTAACACCGCGCAGCATATCGGTCATGATCATACCGGGAGCGATCGCATTCACGCGGACACCGCGGCCTGCGAACTCAAGGGCCAGAGCGCGGGTCAGTCCGATCAGACCGGATTTGGAAGCGCAGTAGTCAGCCTGGTTGATAACACCGATCATTCCGCCGACAGAAGAGGTATTGACGATATTGCACTGATTGTCTTTGCTGGAATGGTTGACCATGTAAGGAAGGACCAGATGAGTCATATGAAGAGCACTCATCAGGTTGGTCTTGATAACGCGCTCATAAGCTTCCGGTTTGATGTCGATCCAGTTGCTGTTGTTGGTGATGCCGGCATTGTTTACCAGAGCGTCGATCTTGTCGCCGAATTTTTCGACAGCAGCGTCGACCAGGGTCTTGCAGCCTTCGTACTCCGATACGTCCGCTTTAACGACCAGCGTCTGGACACCGTATTTTTCTTCCAGTTCTTTAGCGACATCTTCCGCTTTAGCTTTGGAAGAATCACTTCTGTAATTGATAACGACATTGTAGCCAAGCTCACCGAGCTTCTCGCTCAGAGCCTTGCCGATACCGCGGGATCCGCCGGTAATGATAGCTGTTTTTGCCATAATAACCTCCTGAGTAATGGGGGCATATCCCTACCTTTTAAGACATGCCTTTAATTTACTTCTAAACTGTTATTATTTTATCATTATTATCCCACCGACACAAGCCCTTTAATCAAGGATACAATATTTATCCATATACTCTTCCATGCGGGGCAGTACCTGAGCGTATTCCGATCTGTGCTCAAGGTGATCTTTCAGATACTCATAAAGGTCTGCCACGGTGATCAGAGCATGCACGTTCAGTCCGAACTCTTCTTTTACCTGCATGATCGCAGTCTTTCCGGGTACCTGACCGACTTCACTGCGATCCACCGAGATGAACATGTCCGGGACCTCTACCCTGGCGGCATTTTTGAGGATCGGCATAGTCTCGTGCACGGCCGTACCGGCTGTGATCACGTCCTCGATGATGATGACCCGGTCTCCGTCCTTGGGCTTATAGCCGACCAGAGTTCCTCCCTCGCCGTGATCTTTGGCTTCTTTGCGGTTGAAAAAATAAGGTTTATCGATACCGTATTCCGTATACAAAGCTCCTGCTGCTGCGCAGACCAGCGGGATCCCCTTGTAGGCAGGACCGAACATAGCGTCAAAGTCCTGTCCGACCTTTTCTTCGACAAGCTGGGCGTAAAACTTACCCAAGGTGGCGATCTGCCTGCCGGTGCGATAGTTTCCCGTATTCACGAAATATGGGGACTTTCTTCCGCTTTTGGTAGTAAAATCTCCGAAACGGAGCACATCCGACTCCAGCATAAACTCAATAAAACGGGCTTTCGACTCTGTGATCATGGCTCTTCCTTTCTTGTCTTGTCCGAAAATGATTTGCTATTGATTATACAACAAAAGCCGCGGGATCTCTCGGATTTCGCGGCTTTCTCGACCTAAATTTTATTATTTGCGGGCCAATTTGGTGACCTGCTCCAGGGCTTTCTTGACCGGCGGCAGGGAAATGATGACCACGGTGATCGCGCCTTCTACCAGCAGATAAGAGAAGTTATAGGCGATGGGGTAGAACCAGGCCCATTGTTTTGCCCAGCCCTCCGGCGAAGTGTCATACCAGAAGAAGTAACCGGCAAGGGTCGCAAAAACAGCACGTCCCAGAACGGAGACGATATACCCTTTGACAAGACCGTTCTTCTTGTTGCAGAAGATACCGGACAGGCCCAGCGCCGCGAAAGCGAACAGATAATCAAAACATACCTGTAAAAATGACAGGAAATAAGGTTCCTGGATAAATTCCAATATCCCGTAGGCAAGACCTACCAAAAGGCCGGTCCCCAGGCCGTACCAGTAGCCGACCAGTGAAATAAAGAGCATAGACATCAGTGTCACAGCGCCGCCGTTAGGCAATTTGAACAGGGTGATGTAAGAAGTAACGAATGCCAATGCCATGGCGATCGAACAGAAAGCCAGCTGGCGGGGCGTCATCTTCTTTTTCTGCAGCCGTTTCCCGGCTACATAAGCTCCAAAGCCCAGGGCAAGGATACCCAGGATCACACAAAGGACATATCCGGCAGTGGTCAGGCCGCCATCCGCGTTGATGAACATAAAAAAACCTCCTTTTATATAGCAGGAGGGGACTATGCTTCCCTGCGCCGGCATTATCCGGATCAGGTAATAAGGGTCACCGCCCAAGCGGTTTCTCAGCCATCGCTCCCCCAGCAGAATTACATATTTACTTTATCCTTTTGGCAAGCAATTGTCAACAAAAGGCAGATATTATTGGAAAAACAGTCAATCCTTAACTAATTTGGCCATGACCAGCAGCCGTCCCTTCCAATCATCCAGTACATAATCACAGGTAGAAAGAGTAACGATCTGATCCTTCGGCCCCACAAAGACGCCGCAGTCAAAGTAGGATGAGTCGATCGCGTGCTGCACATATTGATCGCGGGCTTCCTGACTGCCGAAGCCGGTGATCCACCAGTCGTAATCGGTCGTTGTCTGTACGACTGCAAAGATCTTTGCCGTATATTCTCCGTCTTTAAGGCTCAGATGAAATTCGGGATGCTGCTTGAAATAATCCTGATCCAGCATTTTGCCCAGAGTTCCGAACATGGATCCGTCCTGCATACGGTGGCCGTAAATGATATAGTTCTGCAAGGGAGCCGTCTGGTCCACCCCGGCATCCAGAAAAACGGTCCCTGCGAAGTTATACTGATTATAAAAGTCCGCGTGCAGATATTGGTCATTATCCGACCCCTGGACCACGACATAATCGATAGGCGTCCCGTCCATGCGGATCCACCCGAACGTGTCGGGGTTAACATCGATCAGGGCCTTCAGCTGAGCGCTGGGGCCGCTCGTCTTGGCCTCGGTATCGTGCTTTTTTGCCGGTACCGATGCCTGCGCCGATGATTTCTGACTGTCTTCCTGCCCGGCCGCCGACGCTTCTTCCTGATTGGCGGTCGCTGAATATTCAGCCGATCCGTAATAAATATCGGATACCTTATCCTGAATGACCTGATTGTGATGATAATTGAGGAGGGCTTTCGCGACCTTATAGCCCGAAAAGGCCATCACGCACAAAAGGATACCGATCAGTATGTCCGAAAGGATCCGCCCGGTCTTCCGTTTTCCCTTGGAAGCTTTTCTGTCCTTTTTATCTTTTTCCTCTGTCATTTGATTACCTGATCCTTACTCTTCCCATCCGGAAAGAAAACGGTCCAGGCCCTCTTCCTTCAGTTCGAACAGGGCCGCGTGGTCCTCCTTCTGCCGGTGAAATGCCAGCTCCTCTTTTGTCCGGTCCGGATAGCCTTCCTGGGGCAGACTGATAGAGCCCATCATGGCGTCATGGGCAAAATCCAAAAGATCCTGATCGTCCTGACCGCTCTTTTCGGTCCATGGATACTGCAAGGTATCGTACCAGCCGAATTCCAAGGCGTCCTGAGCGATCTCGAAGGTCGCGGTCGTAAGACCGATACTGCGGATATAGCCCATTTCTTTGGCTTTGATCATGGCGTCATAGACACCTATGTGATCGTTTGTCCTGGGCAGGTAATCCGGATCATGGATCTGGCACAGGTCCAGATAGTCCGTTTTCAGGGCCCTTAAGGTCATCTTCAATTCTGTTTCGAAAACTTTAGGGGTAGAGGGGATAAAACTCCCCGCCAGGACCAGATGGCCGCGCTTTGCCGCAATAGCATGACCGATCTTTTTCTGCAGTTCTTCGACCGGCATACCGATATCCAGCAGCGTCACGCCCCGGTCCAGGACCCGGCTGACCAGTTCTTTTCCTTTTTCGTAACCTACCGCCTGCAAGGGGCCCAGTTCGAAGCCCAGATAAGAGCAACGAAGGCCCGACCGGCCCAATGTTACTTCTTTCATACTCAATCACCTGCCGCCGTCAGTACATTTTCGAAATTTTATAGTCCCGCTCCGCTTCGCGCCGCTGATCTTTTTTGGCAATGGTCTCCCTCTTATCATAGAGTTTTTTACCTTTGGCCAGCGCTATCTCTACTTTTGCATAATTGCCTTTAAAGTAGACCCTGGTCGGTATCAAGGTATAGCCCTTTTCCTTGACCTTGCCGATCAGCTTGCGGATCTCATCTTTATGAAGCAGGAGCTTGCGGACCCTGAGCGGATCTTTGTTGAAAATATTGCCGTGTTCATAGGGACTGATATTCATGCCGTATATAAGGGCTTCGCCGTTTTCGATCGAAATATAGCCCTCTTTGATACTGCATTTGCCTGCCCGGAGGGATTTGACTTCGGTACCGGACAAAGCGATGCCTGCTTCGTAAAACTCTTCCAGAAAATAGTCATGATGGGCTTTACGGTTTTGAGCTATCAGCTTGATCCCTTCTTTTTTAGCCACTTTCCTGTCCCCCCTTTATCTAATTTTTTACAGAAAAAAACGACCCAGCCTTACCCAGCCGGATCGTTTCGTTTTTCAATGTCTGCCTTTACGCGATCACAAAATACAGAACCAGCGACAGTACAAAGTACAGAGCCGCCAGGATCTTGGTGATCAGACGAAGTTTTCCGGAGATCGTATGAGACATATTCCTGCTCAGATAGGAGCTGCCGGATCCGCCGCCGATGGCGCTGGAAAGTCCGCTGCCTTCACCCTTCTGAAGTTCTACAATAATGGAAAGCGCGATGCATACGATCATCAGAACGATCGAAAGAATAATACCCAGAGCTTTCACGATCCTATATCCTCCTGCTATACGGGCTGCCCCACAATGGGCATACCACTAACGATAGAGTTACTATAGCACAACCGATCCCGTTCGTCAATTCTCTTCAGAAATCATAGGACAGGAGGGTGCCGCCGTCCATGGTCTTGACGGTAAAAGTCCTTCCTTCCAGCATGGCATAGGTCCTGGGATTTTCCTCCTTTGGAAGGGATATCGATCCCGGATTCAAATAGGTGTAGCCGCCCTGGTCCAAAGGCTTTTTCACCGCCTTGAGCACATGGGTATGGCCGGTCAGGAGCACATCTTCCGCCTTAAGAAAATACGAAGCGGGGTCATGATGGCCGTGGGTGACGACCAGCCTCCCCTGCCCCGCCAAAGGCAGGATCATATATTCCGCCATGATAGGAAAAGTCAGCATCATCTGGTCCACATCCGCGTCGCAGTTGCCCCGGATGACCGTGAAGAGCCGTCCGTATTCATTAAGGATGGAGGCGCACTCTTTCGGCGCGTAGCCGGCCGGGATGCTGTTGCGGGGGCCGTGATAAAGCAAGTCCCCCAGGCACAGGATGGGCAGCTCTTTAGGGGCATTTACATCTTGCTGATGTTTGTCCTGATAAGCTGCATTTTCCTTATCCCAGCAGCCTAAAGCCGTCTTCAGGCAGTCGGCATCTCCGTGAATGTCCGATAAAACAAAATAGGTCATGAGTGCTCCTTTCCATTAAGACCCGCCTTACCAGGATAAGAAAGCGGCGCTGCGCTTTTACTAAGATACCAGAACCGGGCCAGACAGGCAAGAAAAACAGCTATGCTGATCCACTGGGCCGTTGAAAAAGGCCCCCAGATGCCCCGGACCTCATCGCCCCGTAAGAATTCGTCGAAAAAACGGATCAGGCTGTAGAAAAACAGATACAAAGTCAGCTGATGGGAAACCAGCCTTCCCCTGCGGTAAAAACAAGTATACAAGAGGCAGGACAGGCCCATTTCCAGTCCCGCTTCCAGAAGCTGGACCGGGAAACGGCCGATCCCGTAGCAGCGGCCGGCAAGAAAACAGCCTATGCGGCTGATCCCGTGAAAAAGAGGGATGGCAAAGGCAGCCGTATCCGAGATAAGCTCCCTGGGATAATGTGAATGACGCACCCATAAAGTTCCGGCCGCCAGACCTCCGAAAAGACCTCCGTAATATACCCCGCCACCCGTCAGAGTCAGAAAACCGGCAGACCTCGGGCTCAATCCTTCTTTGGCCAGATTGCCGGTCATGACCAGGGTATAAAGAAGATGGGCTCCCAGAAAAGCTCCAACAGCACCGATCAAAGCGGCCTCTGCCAAAATGCCCGGGGCCAGCCCGTAGCGGGCGCTGCCCTTCATTGCCGCCAAAAGGGCTGCGATACAGGCCAGTCCGCCCATCAGAGGATAGGTGTAAACGACCCGTCCGAATAAGGTAAAAGAAGGCAGCATAAGATCCTCCCCACGTTCTTAAATGACCGTTTATCGATCCGTCATGCGACAAGGACTGCGATCAGGTGGGCCAGAAAAGCGCAGACCCAGGCGATCGCACATTGGAAAAGGACCGTCACCGCCGCGTAGCGGGCGCCCTGTTCCCGGCGGATGGCCGAAATTGCCGCGACACAAGGAGTATACAAAAGAACAAAGACCAGAAAAGCAATGGCCGAAGAGGCCGGCAGAGAGGCCGTCAGCATGGAGGTGGATCCGTACAAAAGCGAGATCATGGAAACGATGCTCTCTTTGGCCATAAAACCGCTGATCAGCGAAGTCACGATGCGCCAGTCGCCCAGTCCCAGCGGTTTGAAGACCGGTACCAGAAGGCCGGAGATGGCCGCCAGGATCGAGTTCTGAGAGTCGGTCACCATAGCCAGGCGGAAATTGAAGTTCTGCAAAAACCATACCACGATGGTGGCGATGAAAATAACGGTAAAAGCCCTCTGCAGGAAGTCTTTGGCCTTATCCCACATCAGATGCAGCACATTCTTGAGGCCGGGAAGACGGTAGTTGGGCAGCTCCATGACAAAGGGGACCGCTTCTCCTTTAAAGATGGTGTTTTTCGAAACAAAAGCCGTCAGGACGGCTTCCAGGATGCCCAGAAAATACAAGGCCGCCATCAAGAGTCCTGCCTGCCTGGGGAAAAAGGCGTTGCAGATAAAGGCGTAGACCGGAAGCTTGGCCGAGCAGCTCATAAAGGGAATGAGCAGGGTGGTCATCTTACGGTCCCTCTCAGACGGCAGGGTGCGGGTGGCCATGACCGCCGGCACCGTACATCCGAAACCGACCAGCATGGGGACGATACTGCGGCCGGACAGGCCGATCTTACGCAGCAGCTTATCCATGACAAAGGCGATACGGGCCATATAACCGCTGTCTTCCAGCATCGACAAAAAGAAGAACAAAACGACGATGATGGGAACAAAACTCAGGACCGTACCGACACCGTTGAAAATGGCGTCGACCACCAGAGAATGTATGGGAGCCGCCACATTTGCCGCGGTCAGGGCATGGTCGACGACAGTAGTCAAAGCGTCTATGCCCATCTGCAAAAGATGTTGGAAAAAGGCGCCGATCACATTAAAGGTCAGGAAAAAGACGGCCAGCATGATCAGCACGAACAGAGGGATCGCGGTCCACTTGCCGGTCAGGACGGTGTCCAGCTTGCAGCTGCGGATGTGTTCTTTGCTCTCCTGCGGCTTGACCACAGTCGCCGCACACAGACGGCGGATAAACAGAAACCGCATGTCCGCGATGGCTGCCGCCCGGTCCAAGCCCCGCTCCGCTTCCATCTGTTTGATGATATGCTCGATCATTTCTTTTTCGTTCTGATCCAGCTTTAAAGCGTCGATGACCATCTGGTCGCCCTCGATGACTTTGCTGGCGGCAAAACGCAGAGGGATGCCGCTGCGCTGGGCGTGATCCTCGATCAGGTCCATGATGCTGTGGATAGCCCGGTGGACGGCGCCGCCGTGATCGTTTTTATCACAGAAATCCGTGCGCTGGGGGATCTCATGATAGCGGGCAATATGGACGGCATGTTCGATCAGCTCACTGATGCCTTCATTTTTGGCTGCTGAAATGGGAACGACCGGTATCTGCAGCATCTCCTCCATCTGGTTGATGCGGATGGAGCCGCCGTTGCCCCTCATCTCATCCATCATATTCAGAGCCAGCACCACGGGGATGCCCAGCTCCAGGATCTGCATGGTCAGATAAAGGTTGCGTTCTATGTTGGTCGCATCCACGATATTGATGATGCAGGAAGGTTTTTCATTCAGGATAAACTGGCGCGAGACGATTTCTTCGCTGGTATAAGGGCTCAGCGAATAAATACCGGGCAGATCCACCACCTCCGTGTCCTCATGCCCCCGGATCTGGCCGCTTTTGCGGTCGACCGTTACACCGGGGAAATTGCCCACATGCTGATTGGAGCCGGTCAGCTGGTTGAATAAAGTCGTTTTACCGCAGTTCTGGTTGCCGGCAAGAGCAAAGACCAGCTTGCCTTTTATAGGATTGCTGTGATCCTTTTTGGGGTTATGGACCGGCATCTCACCCAGGCCGGGATGGTCCGGGACTATGGAGCCAGCCGCTGCTTTTTTGAATTCTTCCTCTTCTTTTTGAACATCTTCCTTTGTCGCTTTGACGATGCTGATCTTGGCCGCGTCGTCTTTGCGAAGAGTCAGTTCATATCCGTTGATACGCAGCTCCATGGGATCGCCCATGGGAGCATATTTGACCAGAGTCACGATGGCTCCGGGGATGATCCCCATGTCCAGAAAATGCTGCCTCAGCGCTCCTTCGCCGCCGACGGCCGTCACCGATCCGCTCTCTCCGATCTGAAGATCCTGCAGTGTTATTGCCATTTTTCTACTCTCTTTTAGGTTCTTGACGCTATCAGTAACGCTTGCCTTTCCCGGATCTTCGCCCCGGGCGGCGCGAGCACTGATTAGCCCCATATAACGTTTCTTTTCATTATAAATTCGGCGCGGAGACTTGTAAATCCTCAAATCTGATAGAGCTTACTTGACAAATAGAACGGTTTTTTTATAATTTCTTTATGGTCGTTTTTTTGTGAATGACGACCTGTTTTTATGCTTCATTTGACCCTATATTTGAACCAATAAAGGAGATCTGTATGAATAAAGTCGGTTATTATAACGGTACGATCGCTCCCCTGGAGGAACTGATGGTCCCTGCCCTGGACCGGGCAATCTATTTTGGCGACGGCTGCTATGACGCCAGCACTTTCTGCCACAATCGTATGTTTGCCGTAAAAGATCATTTCGATCGTTTTTACAACAGCTGCCGTCTGCTGAAGATCGATTTTACTATGTCACGCGAAGATCTCCTGGCCGAGATCCAGAAAGTGATCGACGCCAATGAACTGGACCACGGCATGATCTACTGGCAGGTATCCCGCGGTACCTATACCCGTACTCATGCTTTCCCCCCGGCGGATGTAAAACCTAATCTGCTTATGTTTACCGTACCATGCGAGCTGACCCCGACAGATACCGAATATCAGCTGATCTCTCAGGAAGATAAGCGGTATTTTTACTGCAATATCAAGACTCTGAACCTGATCCCCAGTGTGCTTTATTTTGAAAACGCCAAAGAAGCCGGCTGCCAGGAGACGGTCCTGTACCGCCAGTCCTTCGGTCAAAAACGTGTGACCGAAGGCGCTCACAGCAATGTGCTGATTCTTAAGGACGGCGTTTTGAAATGCCCGCCCCGCGACAATCTGATCCTGCCCGGCATCACCTTAAAACATCTGCTGATGCTGGCCAAACAAGTAGGGATCCCCACCGAGGAAAAACCGTTCACTCTGGAAGAAGTCTTTGACGCGGACGAGGTCATCGTCAGCGCCTCCTCCAGTCTCTGCGTCCGCTGCAATCAGCTGGACGGAAATCCCGTAGGCGGCAAAGATCCCGAAAACATCCGTAAATTACAGGATGCCTACATGGCTTACTACGAAAAAGACACCAGCTCGCATTGACGCGGCGGATAAAATCGAATTTTCAGCCAAATTTTTATGCCACTTTTAAGAAGGCGGATAGAAACCCGGAACTCTTTGGTTTCTATCCGCCTTTGTTGCTCTTGAAGGCAATTAATTGGCGGATAAAACGGCCCCGTTCAGGGATTTTGTCCGTCGGCGCCTGCCGCTGCCGCCTTGTCTTCCGGAAGGCCGTCTTCCGGCAGGCTGTGCAGGAAGTTTACGGTAATGGGAATGCTGATCAGAGTGGAAATAAGATCCGCCAGAGGCTGGGCCGCTTCGATGCCGGTCAGGCCCCAGAAATGGGGCAGGATCAGAATAAAAGGAATAAAAAGAAGGCCTGACCGAAGGGCTGACAAAAAGGTCGCCCGACCGGCAATGCCTGTACTTTGAAACAGCATGCCGGCAGCAATGGAATAGCTCATGAAAAAGCAGCAGACCGCCTGCAGCCGCAGGGCCGTCGTACCGATCCGGATAACTTCCGGATCGTCACGGAACCAGGCGATCACCTGAGGGGCAAAAATAATACACAAAACAGCCAGGACGGATAAAACGGCACAGCCGGACAGGTAGGTAAAGCGGAAACCCTTTTTGACCCGGCTGTATTTTTGTGCCCCGTAATTATAGGAAGCTACCGGCTGCAGGCCCTGTCCGATACCAACTGCCAAAGAAGCCATCAGCATGATCACCTTGCCGGTGATCCCCATGGCCGCGATGGCAGCATCCCCGTAAGCCGCCGCCTGGTGGTTCAGCAGGATGGTCGAGAGGCTGTTCATGCCCTGCCGCATCAAGCTGGGGAAACCAACGGACAGGATGCCGAAGACGACCGCCGGAGAATGGGAAACGGACCGGATCCGAAAGCGGCTGACCACATCTTTTTTACGGTACATAAAAAGCAGGATGAAAAAGCTGATCAGCTGGGATATAGCCGTTGACAGGCCGGCTCCGGAAACTCCCATATGGAGGCCGAACATTAAAATGGGATCGCCTGCCATATTCAAAAGGCCTCCGGTCATCAGCCCTGCCATGGCATAAACCGCATGCCCTTCATAACGAAGGATATTGTTCAGAACGCAGCTGACAGAAAGAAAAGGGCCTGACAGGAGGATCCAGAAGACATACTGGCGGGCATAGGGAAGGATGGTATCCGTGCTGCCCAACAGACGCAGCAAAGGATCCATGAAGATCAGTCCAAGCACTGCCACGATCCCGCTGACCAGAAAGCAAAGATAAAAGCTGGTCGAAGCATAGGTGATCGCATCCCGGGGCTCTCCGGCTCCTAATTTGCGGCTGATGCTGCTGCCGGCTCCGTGTCCGTGCATAAAACCGATGGCCTGAAAAATAGCCATCAGAGACATCACGATACTGACTGCTCCGGAAGCAGACGTGCCGATGCGGCTGACGAACCAGGTATCTGCCGTATTGTAAATGCCTGTCACCATCATACTGACGATGGTCGGGATAGCCAAAGAAATGATCAATTTATCGACCGGGGTCTCGGTCATTTTTTTATACTGCTGCTGTGCGCTCGTTTTTTCCAACTGCCTTCACGGATCCTTTCCAGACTGATTCTGCTGCCTTTTTTAAAGCAAGATAATGGATAGTATAATACTTTTTCGCCCCGGCTTGCAAATATTCTCAGATTCCTGTTGACAGAGAAACATGAGTGTAGTATTATCACATCAGAATTACATATGAACGTTTGCTCATATGTACACTCGAAAGAAAGAAAATATATTTACGACAGGAGCTATCATGAAACCTAACCCGTCCGCCGCCAATGAAAAAGTAGCAGAAAAGACCGGAGCCGAGGCTGAAAAAGCCCGGGCCAAACAGGCTGAAGAAAACGAGGCCGAAGAAGACGATGATGATGACGAAATGTCTCCCAAACAGAAAGGGATACAGATCGGTGTTGCCGCCGTCCTTCTGGCGGCAGCCATCATTGTTGATAAAGCCGTTCCCGGCCTTGCCATGTGGCAGCGTCTGCTGATCTATCTGGTGCCTTATCTGGCGGCCGGCTTTGACGTTTTGAAAGAGTCGGCAGAACATATCAGCCACGGAGAAGTATTCGACGAAGATTTTCTCATGTCCATCGCTACCATCGGAGCTCTTTTGATCGGTTTCGTACCGGGCGGCGAACCTCAGATGGCTGAGGCCGTCTTCGTCATGCTCTTCTTCCAGGTCGGCGAATTGTTTGAAGGCCTGGCGGAAGGAAACAGCCGTAAAGCCATTTCCCAGCTGATCGACATCCGGCCTGATTCCGCTAATGTAGTAAGGGACGGAAAGACCCTGACGGTTTCCCCCGAAGATGTCAAAGTAGGCGAGACCATCCTCATCAAACCCGGCGAAAAGGTCCCCATGGACGGTCTGATCCTGGAAGGATCCTCCAGCCTGAATACAGTAGCCCTGACAGGCGAAAGTCTTCCCCGTGACGTAGAAGCGGGCGATCAGGTCCTGTCCGGCTGTGTCAACCTGTCCGGTCTTCTTACTGTAAAGGTCGAGAAGGAGTTCGGTGAATCGACCGCCTCTAAGATTCTGGACATGGTTGAACATGCCAGCTCCAAAAAATCAAAGAGCGAGCATTTTATTACCCGTTTTGCCAAGGTTTATACCCCTGTCGTTGTAATATCCGCCGTCCTTTTGGCTTTTATCCCGCCTCTGATCAGCGGACACTTTACCACTGCCTTCTCTGTCTGGCTGCTGCGGGCCCTGACCTTCCTGGTCGTTTCCTGCCCCTGCGCTTTGGTCATTTCGGTTCCCCTGGCCTTTTTCGGAGGCATCGGAGCCGCTTCCAAAAACGGTATCCTTATCAAAGGATCCAGCTTTATGGACAGCCTGTCCAAGCCCGATACCGTGGTTTTTGATAAAACAGGCACTCTTACCAAAGGTGTTTTTGAAGTCACCGCACTTCATCCCGATCAGATCGACGCACATGAACTGCTGCATCTGGCCGCTCATGTAGAGCGTTATTCCACCCATCCCATCGCCGTGTCGCTGCGTCAGGCTTTCGGCAATGAGGATGACGGCTGCTCTGTCGAAAAAGTAGAAGAGATCGCCGGCCACGGCATCCGTGCCGTCGTCAACGGAAAGACCGTCTGTGTGGGCAACACCAAAATGATGGATACGGTCGGGGCCAAATGGACAAACTGCTCCGACGGTGGTACGATCATTCATGTAGCGATCGACGGAGTCTATGCGGGACATATCCATATCTCCGACGTGATCAAGCAGGACTCGGCTTCTGCTATCAGCGACCTTAAGAAAGCCGGCGTCCGCAGGACCGTCATGCTGACGGGCGATCGCGAGGCGGTAGCTAAGGAAGTCGCGGACAAGATCAAGCTGGACCAATACCGGGCCGAACTGCTGCCGGCCGGCAAGGTCGAGGCGGTCGAAAAGCTGCTGGAGGAAAAGAAGGAAGGTTCCCTGATCTTCGTCGGCGACGGCATCAACGATGCGCCCGTGCTGGCGCGGGCCGACGTGGGCGTTGCCATGGGCGCTATGGGTTCGGACGCAGCCATCGAAGCGGCCGATGTGGTGCTGATGGATGATAAGCCCAGCAAGCTGGCCAAAGCCGTTGCCATCAGCAAACACACGATTGCTATCGCCAGACAGAACATCTGGATCAGTCTTGTTATCAAAGCGGCCATCCTGGTCATGGCGGTGCTTGGCCTGGCTCCCATGTGGCTGGCTGCCTTCGGCGACACCGGCGTAATGCTGATATGCGTGCTGAACTCGTCCCGCGTCCTGCGTCAATAATAAAAAAGTGAGGCTGCTTACTTGATGAATCCGAGCGAAAATGTGCGTCCCTCCCTCCCCAGTCAGGAGGAGACCTTAGCTCTGGCGGATCTGTTTAAAATTTTCGGCGACACCACCCGCATCCAGATCATGTTTACTCTGCTCGAGTCCGAAAAAAATGTCGGTCAGATCGCGGACGATCTGGCCATGTCCCAGTCGGCCGTTTCCCACCAGCTGCAGATCCTTAGGAAAAGCAAGCTGGTGCGGACCCGCCGCCAGGGCAAGCAGGTTTTTTACTCCCTTGCGGATGAGCATGTCTACACCATCCTGAAAGTCGGACGCGAACATGTGGACGAATAAAAGACTGCTTACAACAAAAGGCTTCCGAAACGGTCGGAAGCCTTTTTGTTATGTCTGAGATCATTTTAAGGGGAATAAACTGTCTTTCCTGTCTGTTTCTTATCTCGTATTCAAGCCTCCGGGGCCAGGATCGAACGAAGGAAGCGGCGGTAATACAGGATCCAGAAAAGGAACATGATGATCACCGTGACGGCCCAGCTTAACGGGAAGCACATGTACAGGATATCCAGTCTCTGATGAGACTGCCAGAAAGTATAAATATACAGCAGGCGGACCCCGACGATACCCAAAAACATGATAAGGGTAGGCGTCGTTGAATACCCCATGCCCCGCATGCTCATACCTGGAATATCCAGAAGGGCGTTCAAAAAGAGTGGCAGCATGACCCATTTCATTCGGATCATGCCGGCATCGATGACCCGGCTGTTATTGGTATAAAGGGACAAAAGCGGCCGGCCGACCAAGTATTCCAGCCCGCAGGCTGCCAGAGACCAGGCAACCGTCATCAGGCTGAAGACGCCCAGCATATGGCGGATCCGTTTGTATTCCTTAGCGCCGGCACACTGGCTGGTAAATGTCATTATGGCCTGGCTGAAGGCAAACATACCGATATAGGTAAAGCTTTCCACGTTAGCGGCAGCACTGTTGCCGGCAATAGCGATGGAACCGAAGCTGTTGATGGCCGACTGGACCGCTACGTTGGAAATGGCCCACATCATGCCCTGAAAGCCTGCCGGGATCCCGATCCGTAAGATCTGTTTTACGTAGGTCCCGTAAGGCCGGATCTGATCGAGATACAGGCGGTCGCTGCCGTTTTCCCGAGTCATAGCCCTGACGATCAGAAAAGCGCTGACGCACTCCGACGCGACCGTTGCGATAGCAACACCGGACACGGTCATTTTAAGGACGATAACGAAGAAAAGGTTGAGAAGGATATTCAAGATACCGGATACGGTCAGGTAGGCCATGGGGCGGGAGGTATCTCCCTTGGCTCTTAATATGGAAGAGCCAAAATCATAAAGACAAAGCGGAATGGAACCGGAAAAGTAGATCTTCAGATACAAGGCCGACAGATCGATGATATCATCCGGGGTCCCCATCAGCTTTAAAAGAGGTTTGGAGATAAAAAGGCCCAGGATCGTCAGCAGGACCCCGCCGGCCAGCGCCAGGAAAAAGCTGGTATGGACCGTTTTGCGGATCTTGTCATCCTCTCCCCCGCCGATCTGCCGGGCGATCACGATGTTCGATCCGGTGGAAATACCATTGAACAAAGACACCAGCAGATTGACAAGACTTCCTGTCGCCCCCACCGCGGCCAGGGCTGCCTGCCCTCCGAACTTGCCGACGACAATGGTGTCGGCTGAATTGAAGGTGATCTGCAGCAGATTGCTCAGCATCAGGGGAATGGCAAAAATAAAGGTATTTTTTAAAAGAGGCCCCTTGACCATATCGATGGAGCGGGATGTAAATGCATGCTTCATAAATGGGATGGATCCTTTGTTTTTATGTGATCGGGCCTTTTACAGCAGAGGGGCCAGCAGCCGGATCAGCAGCTGAAAAATACGAACCGGGACAGGACGATGGTTGACCGTCTCCACATCTACCTCTTTTGACACCCGGAACATAGCGGTAAAGTCATCATAGAGATCGTCCAGTACGGCCCCTCCCGCCATAAAGACAGCATCCTCAAAATGAAAGAAGAGACTGCGAAAGTCCAGGTTTATCGAGCCTACGACACCGACACGGCCGTCCGAAAGGCACATTTTGGCGTGGCAGAAACCCGGAGTATATTCGAAGATGCGGACGCCGCCCTCAAGCAGGTTCTTGTAATAAGACCGGGTCAGCTGGTAAATGATTTTTTTGTCGGGGATGCCGGGGGTGATGATGCGCACGTCCAGGCCCCGTTTGGCGGCACTGATCAGCTCGTCGGCTAATTGGTCGGTCAGGACCAGGTAGGGGGTAACGAACCAGACGTATTTTCTGGCGCTGCGGATGATGTTCATGTAGACTTGATAGCCCACATCTTCTTTATCCAGCGGACTGTCGGCGTAAGGCTGTACGAAGCCGTCGGCATACTGAGGAAGCGGATCCTCGCCCAGGGGCTCTTCGAAAAATTTCCGTCCGTCGACATGGGTGGCTTTTTTCGAATGTTTGCGCCATTGTTCCTTATCCAGCACGTCCCAGGTAGACAAAAACATGGCGGTCATGTTGCGTACGGCAGGACCTTCCAGGCGGACGCCGGTGTCTTTCCACCAGCCGTAGACCGTTTCATTGTGGAAATAACGGTCTGCCAAATTATAACCGCCTGTAAAGCCGACTTTATTATCAACGATGAACAGCTTACGATGATCGCGGAAGTTCATAAAGTAGCGAAGGAAGGGGATCGCAGGATTGAAGACCTGGCAGTCGATCCCTTCTTTCCGCATGGCGCGGGCGAAATGATCGCTGAGCATGGTAAAGCTGCCCAGATCGTCGTAGATCATGCGGACCGTAACGCCTTCGTGGGCTTTTCGGATCAGAACGTCTTTCAGTTCGGTGATGCTTTCACCGTCTTCCACAGCCAGATATTCCAGAAAGATAAAATGCCTGGCGCTTTTGGCCGCTTCGATCTGATCCTGCAGGGCCTGCACAGGGTCTTCATAATAAGTGATCGCACTGTCGTGATAGAGAGGGTAGCCGCCCCGGCTCTCTATATAATGGGCATTCTGAGCCGCATAAGGATCTTCCCCGTCTAATTGACGTATGACTTTTTCATCCTGCGGGATCAGACACCGGTATCGTTTGATCGCGGTCGTAAAACGACGGTTCATACCGCGGTGTACATCCTGTGAATCAACCAGAATATAAGACACAACCCCTACGAAGGGCACGGCGGCAATCAAAATGATCCATAAAAGTTTGAAAGATGCATCTTCTTTACGGCTGTTTACCGAAAGGATAACGACTATAGCCGTATAAGTGATCGCAGTAGACAGCCAGGGTACCTTCTTGGCCAGGGAAGCTACCAGAGAAACCAGGAACCATACTTGAAGCAAGACCAGCGCTAAGTAAAAAAGGATACGGAGGAGACCGTTTTTCGTCATATTGTTAAAAGGGCCGGTTTTCCTGCCTGTCTTTTTACGGCTTTTTATTTCAGGTACCTTTTCTACTGTTTTCACTTTTTCCTTACTTTCCATTAAAGGATCCCTCTTCCCCTTTCCGCCTATATTTATGAATCAATACTTGTCCATGTCATATTATCGATGGTTATATCATGATACCATATTTTGACCCGATTATAAATGCTCTTTGAAAAGCCTTTTTTATGGACTTTTTTTATGGAGGGGTCTTCCCCGCTGCCACTGCCGGACGGGCCGGGCGGGCTCGGGGCGCAGTTTGTATCAGGGTCAGTAGCCGGCCCTAGGTTGGCAGCCGGTCTGAAGGAAGCAACCGGCCTTAGGTTGGCAGTCGGTCTGAATTTTGTATTCTCCAGCCTTGACATTATCTTTGCAAATTCGTATAATATAAAAGCTGTTGAAATAACGGTATCGGAATGTGGCTCAGTTTGGTAGAGCGCTGCGTTCGGGACGCAGAGGTCGCAGGTTCAAATCCTGTCATTCCGACTGGAAGCCGAAAACCTTTTTCATAAGGTTTTCGGCTTTTTTGTTTATAAGCATTTCCAACTTGATATAGCTCTTTTACTTTATCAAATAGTAGGATCCCATGCCATAAACTTTTTTGCATAAACTACCCGGCACCATTGTAAAACTTCTTTAGTTAGTGTATACTAACTACGGAGGGATTAAAATCACCTCTTAATTCATGTCATGTATAGAAGGGAGCCATAAAAATGTTAGGAGAAATTATTACGATCGTTGGTACATCGGCTGCAGTAATGGCTCTGTGTGATGGCGTTAAGCAGGCTTGTTATCATTATTTAAACAACAGCAAAAAGGATAAATAAGCCGTATTCGGCTGTCTGAACCGTCCCCCAGTTTTGGGCTGAACGATGTCGTCCGGTCTTGAGGCTGTCGGCGGATAAAATCGTGAATTTGCCGGCATTTATCCGCCAATTTTGACAGGCGGCAACGAAGCGCGGCGGATATATTTTCCCAAAGAGGGTGATTTTGTCCGCCTTTTTCTCCATTTTAGACCTTGTATTGGCGGATATGAACCATCGATTTCCCGGTTCATATCCGCCTTTGTCGCTCTGCGAGTCTAAAAACTGGCGGATAAAATAGACGATTTCAGCCATCTTATCCGCCACTGGCATAAAAAAAGCTAAAAATCACGAATTTTATCCGCCTGGAAATCCTAGCAGGTCTGTCCCTGTAATCCCCGGTGGCCTTCAAGGAGGCTGCCTCGGAAAGGCCGCTTCGGAAAGGCCGCTTCAGATAGGCCGCTTCAGAAAGGCAACCTCAGACAGGCAGCCGCCGCAAACCCATCTACCGAAAAACCAGCGTCACTGCTTTTCCGCGTGTCAGCGTAATATCCTGCTCTTCTTTCCCGCAGCGGACGGTGACCGTTTCATCGGAGAGCCCTTCCTGCAAGGTAAGCACGGCGGTGGTCCTGTCGCCCTGCTCCCAGCGCATATCTACTGTAATTCCGCCTCTGGCCTTGAGCCCGCTGACATGGCCGGACCGAAAAGCCGGATGACCGGGCAAGGCCGGAAGAAGGTCGATCTCTGCGGCCGGCTTATTCCCGTCCCGGTCCCACAGCAGGCGGCTCTGCAAAAGCATAGCAGCCAGCCCGGCCGTAAAACCGAAATTGCCGTCGATCTGAAAGGGAGGATGAGCGCACAAAAGACTGGCATAGGTCCCTCCGGGTGAAGGATAAGCCGCGTTGGGATCCGTTACAAAATGCAGCTGCTTGCGGATCAGGGAAAAGGCGTGGTCCCCGTCTTTTATTGAAGCCCATAAGCAGATCTTCCATGCCAGAGACCAGCCGGTCCCGTCGTCTCCGCGCGCCAGCAAAGACTGGCGGCAGGACTCAAGCAGAGCAGGATCCCGGATCAGTTGAGCCGGGTACAGTCCGTACAAATGGGAACAATGGCGGTGATGCGGCTCAGTCTCCGGGTATTCTTTATCCCATTCCAAAAGCCTTCCGTCCTCTCCGATCTTTAATGGCTCCATCCTTGCTGCCGCCTTTTCCGCCCTTTCTCTAAGGCCGCTTTCTTCATCAAATAATTCGGTGATCCGTATCGTTGTCTCAAAGGTATCCAGGGCGATCTGATCGACCATGGCCGTATATGGAGCCGTGCTGACTGCTTTGTTTTCAAAAACAAAGTGGTTTTCGGGTGAGGTCGCCGGGCAGATCGCCAGACGTCCGTCCGGCATTTCGGTAAGGATCTGCAGATAAAATTCGGCCGCCCCGTAGATCAGCTGCCGTACAGAAGCCAAATAAGTCTTATCCAGCGTGTATTCGTAGCGCTCCCACAAAGAGCGGCACAGCCAGCCCGACGCGCCAGGCCAGAAAGCCCAGGAAGCCTTGCCCGAGACCGGCCCCGTATAACGCCACAGGTCGGTATTGTGGTGGCAGACCCACCCCTGAGCCCCGTAAAAAGCCTTGGCCGTCTTCTGGCCGCTTACCGCCAGCTCCCTGACCATAGCCGTCAGCGGCTCCATCGTTTCTTCCAAAGCCGTCGGAAGAGCCGGCCAGTAATTCATCTCGGTATTGATGTTGGTCGTATAATCACATCGCCATGGCGGAGTCATCGAATCGTTCCAGATTCCCTGTAAGGTGGCCGGCTGGGACGAGCCCCGAGAAGACGAAAGCAGCAGATAACGCCCGTACTGGAATAAAAGCTCGATCAGCCCCGCGTCCGACGGGTCCTCCTCGAAGGCAGCCAGCCTCCGGTCCGTGGGCATCATCTCTTTGGCCGGATCCCCGGAAAGTTCCAGCTCCACCCTCTTCATCAGCGGCCTGAAATCATCCAGATGCCGCTCTTTGATCCGGTCCCAGCTGCCTGCCTTGTCCAGAGTCCGGCGTGCGGCCGCCAGAAAATCTTCCTTTTCGAAACTGCTGACCGCTGTCAAAGCCGCCGTGACCAGGGAGGCTCCCCTGACCCGGATCGTACCATCTTTGCAGGCGCTGATCGTTCCGTCTGCGGTCACTTTCATGATCATGGCAAAATGAACGCCCAAGCCTTCCGCTGCCTCATCTTCCTTTTCGCCCGGCAAGGCGCCCGGGCACTGTCCCTGATACAGATAGTAGGCAGCTCCCTCTTCCAGCCAGGCCTTCCCCTGTCCCTGCAAAAAGGACGCGAAACGAAAGGTCAGGTCCTCGGGACGGCTGACCTCATGGATGGCGATGACCTGATCCGGAAAAGAAGCCAGATATTCTGTCTTTCTGCCCTTTTCTTCGACAAAAGCCAGGCCGTCGGCAAGATCGAGCCCTCTGCGGTATAAAAGGTCCGCGTCCTCTGCGGAAGATCCGACCGGATCAACCTGCCTTGTCCGGTCGATGACCAGTTGACCCATGGGCAGGTAGGAAGCTACGTCCCGGCCCACAAAGGAGCTTTCGATCAGCTGCTGGCACTTGACGAGCTTTCCCTCCAGAGCCAGATCCCGGGCCTGGCGGAAGATCGGGCTGCGGTCGCCAAGGGGCCCGGTGTCCGGACGCCCGGACCAGAGGGTATCCAGATTAAGCGGGATCTTTTCCCGCTGCCCGTCCGTCAGGGGAGGAAAGAGAGTGTCCATATCCCGGCTTTGAGCCGCCGGGCTGCAAGACCCCGGGCTTATAAGCCCCGGGCTAACCAGCCCGTCTCTCCCAAAAATCATAGCGCCCAGGCGGGCGCAGCCGATGGGCAGCGCGTCCGTCCAGGCGCGGGCGTTAGAAGAATACCATAATAAATGATTCATGACAGGCTGTTAGTGAAGTAAATGATTCAGGGAATTAAAGCCGCCCCAGTTGCTGTGGATAAGGTCTTTATAAGCGCTGATCGCGCAGGCCGTGCAGGCGATCGTCAAAACGGACAGAGAGCATCCGCAAATGCCGGTGATCAGACCGGCAATGGCCATGCTTTCCATTTTCTGGATCGGAGACCTTTTCGAAGAAAGGATGGCCAGCACGATGGCAGCCACACCGGTCAAAAGACCCATGACAGCGCCGTAGCCCATCCAGCAGAGCACTACCGACGTAATACCCAAAATCATCGATATAAGCGCATAATTATGGCTCTTTTCCGGATCGATGTTTTTAGGTTTGTATGCCTGCTGATACTGATATTGATACTGATTATAATAATTGGGGCTGAGGCCTTGCTGACCGCCTGCCGGGCTGCCCTGCGGGCGGCTTCCCGTGTTGGAATAAGGATTGCCGTTAGGCTGATTATAGCCGGTGTTCGAATAAGGGTTGGCGTTGGCCTGCTGACCATTATCGGGTCCGGCTCCGCTTTGGGGATCGGGGCCCGCCGCAGGACCGGCCGCACCCTGACCGGGTGCGCCTGCACCGGCGGCATTGGGATCGGGATCATCCTGACTGGGTGTAGCGTTGACATCGACAGGCTGCTGATTGGAGTCGAAACGATTGGAATTTTGATCAAAATCTGTCATGGTATTACCTCCCTATAGAGTAATATACTTGCACAATAGACAACTTTAAACAGACCTATTCATAGAGTATAATAAGAAAAGCTGCGGTTTCCGTCAATCCCTTCCGCAGAATTCATAGTTCCTTCAAATTTTATTAGGGAACTTTTAAAATATTGGTCAAAAATTAGTCAAAAATCCCTCTTACAATAAGACTTGTAAAACGAAGTGAGGAGGCATCCACTATGGAAGATGAAAATCTTAACCAGAATGTCAATAATGAAAATACCGGATCGGAAAATCAGACAAACGCCGGCCCGGATAATCCTATAAACAACAGCGCGCCTCAGCCCGGCCAGGGACAGGCCCCGAATCAGAATCCTTACAGCCAGCAGGGACAGAACCAGAACCCCTACAGTCAGCAGGGCTACGGCTACAATCAGAATCCCTACAGCCAGGGACAGGGCGGAAATTACCAGCAGCCCGGCCAGGGAAATTACGGTCCTTACGGATCCTATAATAATAACTACAGCCAGCCCGGCTCCGGCTACGGACCTCAGCCCCAGCAGCCTGCCGGTCCCAGCCCCAAAAAGCCCAAAGGCTCAAAGAAGGGCCCCGGACCTTTCGGTATCGTCGGGATCGTTCTGGCTATCTGCCTGATCATCGGTTCCGTTTTTTACGCCGGAACCCGTATAGTTCAGAATTCCAATAAGACATCCGGCGAACAGTCTGAAGAACAGTCTGAAGAAAGCAGCCAGGAATCTTCTGAGGAAGAATCCAAAAAGGATCATAAAAAAGCGGAAGAAAGCAGCAAAAATAACTCTTCCGGCCAGTCTTCGGACGAGTCTTCCGAAGAGTCCGACAGCCAGGATTCCTCCGAATCTTCCCAGGCATCCGAAAAGCAGGAAAGCAGCACTCAGCAGGACGAGGAAAGCCATGACAATGCCGCCAACGATTACGGCGACATGAACCTGACCTTCGCTTCCGATGATGAAGAAGATATGGATATCGAGGACGTGGTCAAAAAGACGGCGGACAGCGTCGTTGAGATCACGACCGAGACCGTGACCACAGGCCAGATGATGAACCAGTACATTTCTTCCGGTGCCGGATCCGGTGTCATCCTGACAAAAGACGGCTATATCATCACCAATAACCACGTTATCGACGGAGCCAACTCCATCACCGTCACCCTGCATAACGGCGAAAGCTATGAAGCGGAACTGAAGGGGACCGACAGCGACCAGGATATCGCTATCCTGAAGATCGACGCCGACGATCTGACGCCCGCAGAGATTGGTGACTCCGACACGCTTAATGTCGGACAGACCATCGTCGTGATCGGCAACCCGCTGGGACAGCTGGGCGGTTCCGTTACCCACGGCATCATCTCCGCCCTGGGCCGTCAGATCACCATCGACAATACGACCATGACCCTGATGCAGATCGATGCAGCCGTTAACCCCGGAAACTCCGGCGGTGCCCTCTTCAATCTGAAAGGACAGCTGGTCGGCATCGTTAACGCCAAATCTTCCGGCGACGACGTGGAAGGCATCGGTTTTGCCATCCCCATCGACGACGCCCTTGAGATCATCGGAGACCTGGAGCAGTACGGATATGTAAAAGGACGCGCTTCCTTGGGCGTTACTTTGCTGGATATCAACTCCGAGCAGATGGCCTGGATGTACAATGTCAATAAAGAAGGTATCTACATTTACAGTGTCGTTGAAGGAGGAGCCGCCGATAAGGCAGGACTTCGCGCAGGCGATATGATCGAATCCATCAACGATACCAAGATCACTTCCGTTGCCGACGTCAAATCCATGGTGACCTCCGCTTCGGTGGGCGATACGCTGACATTCAAGATCGTGCGGCAGACTCGTGAGATGACCATTAATGTTACCGTTCAGGAGTATGTACCGCAAAACGTCAATTCCAATACTACCGGCAGCACCGGCGAGGGACTTTGATCGGATCGGGTGCTAATTACAAACACGAAACAGCCTTTCCCAAGGCGGGCCTTATCCCGCCCGGGGAAGGCTGTTTTTCCTGTATTTTTATTCTTAATACTTTTATAGAATTCTTTTCTTTTTCTTGTATTTGCTGTACTTATTAGCTATAATGCTTAATACCTGAAAGGTATTTTGTGTGTTTTTTATGTATATTTTGGGGATGATCATGACCGTACCCTTATCAGAAAGGAGCCCCGGATGGCTGAAACCGTAAAATCGAAACTGCTGTCGGAATTAGAGAAAAATAAAGGCACCTTTATTTCCGGCGCAAAACTCGCAGAAACGCTCTCGTGTTCCCGGGGCGCTGTCTGGAAAGCGGCAGACATTCTGAAAAAAGAGGGCTATCCCCTTCTGTCCGTTCCCAACCGGGGCTATTGTCTGCCCAGCCAGAGCGATCTTTTATCCAAAGAAGCGGTCCGCACTCATCTGAAAAGGCCGGATGTCCGCATCGAGATCTACCGCGACATCCCGTCCACCAACCAGCGCCTCAAACAGATCGCCGTGACCGATATGATCCCCGAAGGGTCCCTGGTACTGGCCTCCGGTCAGTCAGCCGGCCGCGGCCATTCCAGCCATGTCTTCTATTCACCGGCTTCCTGCGGTCTTTATGTCTCCACCCTCCTGCGCCAGCAGGCTCAAATGGTCGATGACCAGACTCTGACTTCGCTGGCTGCCGTGGCGGTATGCAGGGTCATCAAAAAACTATATCAGATCGACCTGTCCATAAAATGGAAAAACGACCTGGTCCTTTATCTTCCTAAAGCACAGGAATGGAGGAAGATCGGCGGTATCCTGACAGAGGTCTCCCGTGATATCGATGAAGGGAGCATCGATTACGCCATCGTCGGCATTGGCCTTAACCTGACCAGTCCTCCCGGCGGCTATCCGGAAAACCTGTCCCACATAGCGGCCAGCCTTCAGGATACCACGGACCAAAAACTTGTTTTCGACCGCTGCCTGATCGCTGCCCTGATCGTCAGCCAGCTATTGACCATCAGCAAAGATCCGTCCGCCATGCAGGAATATATTCAAAGAAATATGCTGCCCGGCCGCATCGTCACCATCGACGGTCAGGAAGACCGCCCGGCAGAAGTTCTGTCGATCACCGGCCAGGGCGGCTTACAGATCCGGTATCTGGCTGAGAAAGAAACTGTTATCCTCAAGCAGGCTCAGGTACGCCTGACCGACCCGTCAAAGGAGGCTGCCCATGTATAAAAAACCGAAACGCATGCTTTTTATCTATAATACCAATGCCGGTCAGGGACTGGTCCGTCAAAACCTTCCCATGATCCTTGACCTCTTTACCAAGGGCGGCTACCTGGTCACTTGTTATCCTACTCAGGAACGGGGCGACACCACCGACATGATCCGGCTGAACGCATCCCGCTTTGACCTGGTCACCGTAGCCGGAGGCGACGGAACCCTCCACGAAGCCATCAACGGTATGCTGGCCGTACCGGTAGAAGACCGGACCCCCTTGGGTTATATACCGGCCGGGTCCACCAATGACTTTGCCGCCAGCCACGACATTTCCAAAAACATGCAGGAATCGGTGAAGCAGATCATCGAAGGCCAGGCCGTCCCCTATGATATAGGGCGCTTCGACATTATTCACAGTGCGGAAGACGCCTGGAACCTGCAGAGTGGCACTGAAATAGGACGAAAGGTCCCCGACATTCAGTACTTTTCCTATGTGGCTGCCTTCGGCACCTTTACCGACGTTTCCTACGATACTCCCCAGGACCTGAAAAACCGGATCGGCTACGCGGCCTACCTGCTGAACGGCATGGGACGCCTGTCCGAATACCGCCCTCATCATCTGAAGGTCGAAGCGGACGGTGAGTTGATCGAAGGCGATTTCCAGGTGGGCCTGATCCTGAATACCCGTCAGGTGGGCGGTTTTCAGCTGCGCATGAAAGATATCAGCCTGCATGACGGCCTGGCCGAAATGATCCTGATCAAGACCAGCAATACGCCTTTTGATATGATGGCCTTAGCATCTACCGTCATGACCCAGGACCTTACCTCTGATCTGGTCATTTCCCGCAAGGTGCACCGGATCACCATACAGACCGTAGAACCGCTGGCCTGGACTCTGGACGGCGAGTACGGCGGCGCTACCAATACCGTTGCCATCAAGACCGAACGCAACGCCTTGAACTTCATGGTCGACCTCAAATCGGACGGCCGCTGAAAAATATACCCCCGGCATAAATACCGGGGGTCGTTTTGTATATGTTTTTATACAGACAAAGCTCAGGCGGACATTGACCGTTATCAGACGCGGTCCCAGATGTAACGGGCGGTCTCCAGTCCGTAATAAGTACCGGCGACGCAGTCTTCCATTCCTTCGAACTCCAGCGAAATCTCTTTTTCGTAGCCGGAATGTTTGATGATGGAAAGGATCTTCCACAGATCCATATCGCCCTGGCCTACGATGGCGCCTCTGAGGATCTTGTTTCCGGCAGCGGTGCCTACATAACCGAAGGAGGGGATCTTCTCGGTCCAGCTGGTCGGACGCTCTATCTCCCCTTTACTGCGATCCTTGGTGGCATAATCTTTGGGGAAGGACACATACATGCCGTCCTGAGGCAGCATGCGCGCGTTGTCGCGGATATAGAAGTCTTTCAGGTGGACCATGTCCGCATACTTGATAGCTCTGGAGACGTTGGTGACAGGATCTTCATCAACACAGAGGAAGTTGCCTACGTCGACGGTCAGGCCCACATTGTCGCGGCCGGCTGCGCGCAGGATACGGATGACACGATCGGCTCCGTTTACGTACAGGCCGTGGTTCTCAAGTGTCGTGGACAGGCCCAGGGTCTTGGCGTAATCAGCCAGTTCCTGAACACCTTTTACGAAGGTAGGAAAGTCTTCTTCGAACTGTTCGGGAGTATTGATGCCGTCCGGCTGCTGTCCGGAGCATACATCGTTGCGGAACTTGTAGCAGCCCATGGTCTTGGCTACCTGCATGACAGTCTCGATGCGGTTGATCTCGCGGCGGTAGAGTTCTTCTTTATGATCCGCTTCTTTGGCCGGGAATACCAGATGAGCGTTCAGAGAGAAAGCGGACAGTTTCAGGCCGATCTTGTCGGCATGTTCAGCAACCTTTTTAGCTAATTCGAAGTTGCCGCTGCCGTCCTCGTTCAGGATGGGAAGGCCGAAGGGAACGACCTCCATATGAGTACAGTCATGAGCTTTCGCCCAGTCCATGATGTCCAAAAGGGTCCAGCCGTCGGATTCCATCTTGCTCCATAAACAATAGCTGCTGATACCAAGATTAATTGCCATAGTTATTCTCCTTTAAGGATTCGTGACATGTTTTTCATACGAAATGAACTGCCCCATCACAGGGCTGCCCGACCGGGCAGAATTGGTTTTATTATAAGTCCCCCGCCAAGACCGTACAAGAGTTTTGGCGGAACTTTTTATTATGACATTAATAAGGCACAGAAAAAATCTACCTTTAATTGCCTGTTCATATTTTGTTCACAATTTTCGGATATATTCTAAGCATGATTTTTCATGTTACATGTTTCTCCTCCTTTGATATAAATCGAGTCAGAAGCGCTTTATAAAGCGGTTTTCTGACTCTATTTTTTTGCCTTCTTCCGGCAGCCTGTAAAGGAGCCTCCCAAAAAAGCATAAAAAAAGACCGGCTGTTTTCACAACCGGCTGAAGTTGTTTAATAAGAAAACGGGGATTCTTATTAAACCGAGGTGAGCAATTTCTATCATTCACAGAACGATAGAAGACGACTATATTATAACCGAACCTTTTGATACTTGTCAAGTATCCGCGGCAGCAGGTACAGCCTTGGCAAGAGGGAAATTCAGGACGACTTTGAACAGATCGCCGTCCACGTCGATCTTCATCGTGCCGCCCATCAGCTGGGTCAGGCTCAGAGCAATGGACAGGCCCAGCCCGCTCCCCTCTGTGTGGCGGGAGGCGTCACCACGGACGAAACGGGTCACCAGTTCCTCCCCGGACACGTTCAACTGGTAATTGGATACATTGCGGACCATGATAGCGGCATCCCGCCCTGCGGAAACGCTCAGGTAGACCCTGGTCTCTTTCTGCGAATATTTCAGAGCGTTGGACAGGAGGTTATCCATTACCCGGTACAACAGCGCTCCGTCCGCCATGATCTGCACCGGCTGATCGGGGCAGGATAAAACCAGTTCCAGGCCGGCTACTTTGAGCCGCTCCGTGTACTCTCCCGACACCTGGTTCAAAAACTCGCACAGGTCGATCTGCCCCATCTGAGGCTTGATGTTTCCGGTCGACGCCTTGGATGCCTCGATCAGATCCTCGATCAGCTTTTTCATCTTTTCGGACTGTTCGGTCAAAACATCCAGGTAATGGGTCTGCGTCTGGTCGTATGTGCCGGACCGCCTCAGCAGGTCACTGCAGTTGATGATATTTGTCAAAGGCGTTTTGATGTCATGGGATACGTTGGTGATCAGCTCGGTCTTCAGACGGTCGCTTCTGGTGCGTTCGTCGACAGCCGTCTTTACTACATCGCTGATCCGGTTCAGATCCTGGGCCTCGCGGGCCAGTTCTCCGCTGAAGGTCGTTTCATCGATATGCTGCTCGATATTGCCTTCCGCCATCTGGTGGATCTGGTTCCCCAGTCTCCGCCGCGCGATCTGATAGCGGTTGATCAGGATAAGAGCCGTCAGCGCATCGGCCAGGCACAAAAGTACGATCGCCCAGGTCAGATCCGGTCTCGATAAAAAGACACCGACGGTAATGCTGACCGCCGTCAGGACTATGGTCCAGATCAGGCCCTTGCGGATGATCGACAGGTGCTGCCAGATACTCTTGATCTGGTCCTTCATCCAGCCAAGCTGCCTTACCAGCAGCATCTGCTCCCACAGGTTATGGCGTTTTGCCCGGATGGCCAGGGACATGGACCAGAACATGATCAGACCGAAGTCCAGCATGCCCATGATGGAAATACTAAGGGCGTAATAGTTAAAGACCTGGGAGCCCCGGACCAGATGAAAAAAGTCCATCAGGCTGCTGCTGTAATGGCTGCGGATATAGGCCATCAGGTTAGCAAGGCCGACTAAAAGCAGGGTCAGAAGGTCAAAGGGGATCAGATGGAAACCGTTCTGAACGATGGTGTCCCGGCCTTCTATTTCCACATGACCGGCGGCGCAAATCATATAGACCATGACCGCCACCATGCCGACCCAGCTGAGGACTCCCTGGACAATGACTAAATAGCGGATATCATAGAGCTTTTGATAGCTCCAGGAGTCCTGATAATAACTATCGGCAACCGTCAGAGGTTTCATCAGGTACATGTCGATCTGGACCGTTTCCTGCTGACCCAGATCTTCATTGTTGATGGTAAAGCTGTAAGTCTCAAAACTTCCGTAGTCTTCGCCCTGATAGGTGCTTTCGAATATGTTGGAATCCCCTACGATGATACTGAAGCGAAGGTTGGTGTTCTCCGGCGATAGGCGGACCTGATCCTGGTGGATCTTGGGGTACAGCTGGTCCAGCTCGGCGGAAACGCGATCGGCGCTGCCGCTCCCTTCCGTCAGCGCTTTCCTTCCCTCTTCCAGCATGCGGTAGCGGTAAAGATTCGGATAATAGGTATGGGCGATCTCGCTGGCGTTCAGATAATTGAGCCGGCTCAGGGACCCGGACTTGAAATAATCCCATTCTTTCTGAGAATAAAAACCGGCCGCCACAAAATATGTTACGCACAGGACCGCGGCTGTTCCGAAGAAGGCAAACACCAGGCCCACGACCGTAAAGATGGCTTTATAAGCCACCTTATAGGGATAATGTTTCATTCCTTACTGATTGCCTTCGATCTTATAGCCCTGTCCCCAGACAACTTTCAGATACCGGGGCCGGGCCGGATCGATCTCCATTTTTTCTCTTAAATGGCGGATGTGGACGGCCACGGTGTTTTCCGCTCCGAAAGGATTGTCTTTCCAGACATCCGCGTAGATCTCTTTGGAGGAAAATACTTTTCCCGGCTGGCTCATCAGTAGCTTCAGGATCTCATATTCGGTCCGGGTCAGGCTGACTGCCTGTCCGTCCACTGTAACCGATTTTGCCTCGTCATCCAGCCGGATGCCGCCGACCTGGATCAGGGATCTTCCGGCGGCGCTGTTGCTGCCGCTCAGTTGTATGTAGCGGCGCAGGCTGGAGCGCACCCTTGCCTTGACCTCATCCGGATTGAAAGGTTTGGTGATATAGTCATCCGCCCCCTGATCGAGGCCGCTGATCATATCCTCATCCTGGCTTTTAGCCGTCAGCAGGATGATGGGGACATTACTGAAAGCGCGGATCTCCTTCATGGCACTGATGCCGTCTTTGACAGGCATCATGATATCCATCAGGATCAGATGGATGGTCCGGCTCTTGACCAGGTCGACAGCCTCCTGTCCGTTATAGGCTGTCAGAATGTCGATGTCCGGCCCTTTCAGATAGATCTCAAGGGCCTGGACGATTTCTTTTTCGTCATCACAAATCAGAATATGGTACACGATTTTTCCCCCTTACAGTAAAAGCGAGGTAGCAGCCTCGCTTTTACGGATACCGATTTTTTCAGATCACCGGCCTCATCTGCCATCCTTATCCCGGTCGGACTCCGTCTCCGAGATGTCCGTATACCGTTTTAAGATAGCAACCCGCTCTTTCTCAGCCTGACTCTTTGCTTTTTCTTCCGCCTCTTTTTTAGCCTGCTCTTTTGCTTCTCTGGCCTTGAGGCCCTCGTCATCGGTGACTTCGTCCTGCCCGTCCTCGCCCGCCTCTTCGGCTTCTTCATCCGGCATATAGTTGCGGAAGACTCTCTCCAGCAGCAGGCCGGCTATGTAAAAGAAGATGCCGTAGGCAAAGAGGCCTACGCCCAGGTTCCACAGAAAAGTTGCCGCCGTGATGCCGGCCAGTAAAAGAAGGCACAACAGAGTTGTCAAAATATGCTTGTTGGACATAAGGAAGGCATATTTCAAGACCTCAGTATTGGTCATCTCAAAACGGGCCAGAAGAGCGTACATGTACATAATGATAAAGGCCAGCTCGACAGCCACGAAGGCCTGTACCGGAACAACGACATACAAAGCCTTGCCGAACAGATCCTGATTGTGGACCTCCAGCCAGATGGCCCAGACCAGAAGGGCCGCGAATAATCCAATGCCCAGGGTCAGCAGGATGGCCTGCTTATAATTCTGCTTATAGGAATGCCAGAAATCGCGGAAAGTATAGGAATCCTCTTTACGCGCTTTCTTGCCCAGGGCACTGAAGGCCGCGCAGGAAGCCGGCCCCAGGTGGAGAAGGCACAGCACCGTCAGGACCTGCAGGGTAATATACAATCCCTGACTTTGGCCCCAGAAGGGAAGCATATGCAGGATCAGGACCAGGGCAGGACCGCCGAACAGCAGCCACAGAATATTCACATACAGAACATCGAACAGGATCCCGCCGACCTTGGCCACCGGTCCGTCAGTGCCGAAAACTTCCTTTACGGTCATTCGCTATTCTCCGCTCTTATTCGGGACGATACTCTTGCAGTTTGGAAGCAGCCGCTTCATCGATGATAAAGGTAACATCCGGATGCAGCTGCAGGATCGATGCGGGAACATGAGGCGTGATGGGGCCTTCCAGAGTCTTGGCGATCGCGTCCGCTTTGTTTTCTCCGTTGGCGACCAGCAGGACCTTTTTAGCCTTCATGATGCCGGCGATGCCCATGGAAATGGCTTTGGTCGGAACGTCCTCGATCTTGTCGAAGAAACGGCTGTTGGCTTTGATGGTGCTCTCGGTCAGTTCAACCACATGAGTCGGTCCGACAAAGGTATCCGCAGGCTCGTTGAAACCGATATGACCGTTCTGGCCGATGCCCAGGACCTGGATATCGGTTCCGTTATTGTCGTTGATCAGTTTTTCATATTCCTCGGCAGCCTTGTTGATATCAGCAGCGTTGCCGTCCGGTACATGCACGTTGTTTTTATCGATATTGATATGATCGAACAGGTTATCATTCATGAAATAATGATAGCTCTGGTCATTGGAAGGATCCAGCGGATAGTATTCGTCCAGATTGATGGTCTTGATCTTGGAAAAGTCCAGGATACCGTCTTCATATAACTTGATCAGGTTCTGATACATGCCGACCGGAGAAGAACCGGTAGCCAGGCCCAGGGTAGCCTTGGGATCATCGGCTACGACCGAAGCGACCAGGGCGGCAGCCCGGCAGCTCAGGATATCATAGTCCTTGCAGACCAGAACTTTCACATTACTTCCCTTTTTGGGGCTTACATACCAAATTGCATTAGCGCTCATAAACTTTTTCTCCTCTCACAAAGGTGTCACAAATTTCAAACTCCTGATCCGCGATCAAAATATCCGCGTCTTTGCCCAGTTCGATCGAACCCTTTTCCTTATCGACTCCGATCGACTTTGCAGGGCTGAGGGAAGCCGCCCGTACGCACTGAGCCAGGGACCAGTCCGTATTCTTGGCCAGGTTGTAGACCGCTTTGTTCAGGCGCAGGACCGAACCGGCAATGGTACCGGAATTCAGCAGGCACTGAATACCTTTTACATGGACTTCCTGTCCGCCCAGGGTATAATCCCCGTCCGGAAGGCCTCCGGCCCGCATACAGTCAGTGATCAGGACCAGTTTATCCTTCTTGCAGTCGCAGACGATCTGGAAGACGCCCGGATTGATATGGAAGGTGTCGCAGATCATTTCAGTGTAGACGTTCGGATCGGCCAGGGCCGCTCCGACGACGCCGGGATTGCGGTGATGAAGGCCGGGCTGCGCGTTGAACAAATGGGTAACATGGTTGGCTCCGGCGCCGAAGGCCTTCTTGCAGGTCTCGTAATCCGCCATGGTATGGCCGACTGAGCAGCGGATCTTAGTCTCCGCACTGATACGTTTGATATAGTCCAGACCGCCCTTGACTTCCGGAGCGATCGTCACCAGCCTGATGATATCCTGATACTCCTCAGTAAATTCCACATCCGGCTCGATAACGAATTCGCCTGCCTGGGCGCCCTTACGCTCGATATTGATGAAGGGGCCCTCCATGTTAGCGCCCAGTACCTGCGCGCCGCCCCACTTCAGGGCATCTTCTTCGCTTTCCTTTTTGGCCTTGCGCACCTGCTCAAAGGCTTTGCGGATAGTATCTTTTCCAAGAGTCATGGTAGTCGGCAGCCAGCCGGTCACACCGAAGCCCGCGATCATACGGCTCATCCTTTGAATGGCACCGTCTTTTCCGTCCGAGGTATCGTCGCCTCCGCAGCCGTGCATATGCACATCGATCAGGCCGGGAGATACATAGGCTCCTTTAGCGTCGATCACTTCGCAGTCTTGGTACAGATCCGTCAAAGACTGGTCCGCGATGGCCCGGATCTTATCATCAAACACAAGGACCTTACCATCTACGATACCGTCGGGAAGGATCAGACGGCCGTTGATGATACATTTGCGTTTCTGACTCATGATCATCTCTCCATTTCCGCAGGCTTTTTCTCTATCCTGACTCCGCCTTTTCGCCTGCAAAGAAGGCGGACCTGCTCTTTCTTACTATTCTAAATGATACCTTTTTCAGCCCGCTTCGTCAACAAAATACCGCTTCAGACCCGGTATTTTGCCTCTTCCAGATCCCGGATGATATGGGACATGGGACCATGCAGACAATCCACCGTGATCTTGTCCGCGGCCTTCTTTGTTACGGGGTCGGCGTTGCCGACGGCATAACCGATATCGGCTTCCTTAAGCATGGACACGTCGTTTTCAAAGTCGCCCACGCAGACCGTCAGTCTGACTTTGGAGCCCAGCATCTTTTTGAGCCGTTTTACTCCGTTTCCCTTGCCTCCTTCCGGAGGCAGTATCTCCAGCCCGGTCGGCCAGCTGCGTTCATAGCGCCAGCCGGGGAAGCGCTCCTTAAGTGTTTTCTGGACCTCCAGATTCTGCTCGGGCGTGTCAAAAACCAGGTCCGTTTTATGCCACGGCTCGGGAAAACGATCGGGCTCACGGTCATCGAAAAACTCCTCCAGCCTTTCCACATGGAGTGTCTTTTGCAGCTCTTTTTGTGTATTTGGATCATTAAGGTCCGTCCATATGACCGAATAGGTACGGTGCTCGATAAAGATCATATGGGACAGGCCCTGCTCTTTGGCATAGAAAAGAGGCTGCCGGGGCTTAGGGTCTAAGACCACTTCCCCCACCACCCGGTCTTTAGACGCATCGTACAAGGTGGTGCCGTTAGCCATGACCGCCGGGACGCTCAGATCGAAAAGATGCGAAAAATTGCGGACATGCTTGGGAAAGCGCCCCGTCGCAAAGGTAAAAAGGCCGCCTTCCTTCTGAAAATAACGGATGGCCTCTACATCCTCCGGGCATACTTCCAGATCCCCGTGAGTCAAGGTACCGTCGCAGTCGGTGCATAATAAGATCCCGTCAAATTTTCCCATATCAGAACCTTTCCAGCGCTTTTTCCAAGCCCCATTCCCAGAAAGCCCACTCGTGAGCTCCGGGATGCTCCAGATAGTCATGCTCGATGCCGGCCTTCTTCCAATCCTGATCCAACTGCCGGTTATAGGCCAGCAGACTGTCCTCGGTGCCGCAGGCCACCATCAGGCGGGGCAGGGTCTGTCCTTCCTTAGCCAAAGAAATGGCCAGATCCTCCACATCATCCTCCAAAGAAGGACCATCCGGGCCGAAAATGACTTTTTCAAAATCCGGCCGCAGCCAGAAAGCCCCTTCGTCCTCTGTGGGGATGCGGGTCAAAAGAGCACAGCTTAAGCCCGCGGCAAAACCAAAGGTCTGCCGGTACAAGAGCCCGGTCCTTAAGGCCCCGTATCCTCCCATGGAAAGGCCCAGGATGCCGGTATCCTCCCTTTTGTCCGATATAGGCAGCATCTTGCGGGTCAGGCTGACGATCTCCTGACCGATAAAGGCCTGATAGTCATGTTTATGGTCGGCTCCCGGCCTCCAGGCCCCGTCCCTCTTGTCCGGGACGGGATGATAAAAGCCGTTGCCGCCGCTCAAACTGATCAGGCATACCGGATCTTTGCCGGCAGCCCTGTGACTGTTGGCCTCAATGGCCTTGCGCGAGGCTGCCGTCAGCGAGAACCAGTTGCTGGCTGCGCCGGTGACCCCGTGCAGCAGATACAAGGCTCTCATTTTCTGACCCGCCTTCAGGCTCTCCAGGGGCCCCGCCGCCAGAAAGGAGATATTGCGTCCCATGGCAGCGCTGAAGCTATCGATCTTCATAACGGCCATTACGAAACACCTCCTTGGGTCAGCCAGGCCAGTACCTCTTCCAGGTGTCCGTCCCAGAAATCCCAGTCATGAGCGCCGGGACCCTCCTCATAGCGGTGGTCCATCCCTTCTTTTACCAGAAAAGCGTGGAACTGGCGGCTCATCCACAGCTGAGGATCCCTGTCGCCTATGGTGATCATAAGCTGACTGATCTCCTTTTTATTTTCCTTTGCCTGAAGATAAAGCTCATACAGATCACTGTTATGGCCCAGGCGCTTTGTCTCTTCTCCGAGCATCAGGCCCGGGGACAGGGCGGCCGCCTTTGAAAAAACGTCCCCGTCCTCGAAACAGGCCCTGACCGCCGCTCCGCCGCCCATAGACAGGCCGCCGATGAAGGTATCCTCCCTTTTATCGGATAAGGGGAATACCTTGCGGGTAAAATCTACCAGTTCGCGGCTGATAAAAGTATGATAATTTTCGGTCCGTTCGGGGAAATCCAGATAAAAACTGTTGTCCCCCTCCGGCATGACTACGGCCAGGCCGTACCGCCGGGCCAGGGGCACCAGGCGGCTGTTGACCACCCAGTCCATATCCGAACCCCCATAGCCGTGCAAGAGGTAGAGAGTCCTGAAGCGGGGCCGCGGAGCCCGGTCCATCCCCGCCTGAGGATCCAGGGGAAGATAGACCGAAAGATCCGTATACCGCGAGAGGCTTCCTGCCATAAAACTCATTTGTATCAGTGCCATGACGGCTCCTTCCCATAGGCCGGGTCATAGCGGACCTGATCATACCGGTCCACCAGCGGGGCTATCTCCGGCTCCTTACCAGCTGCCTGGCTTGGGGTATCGCTTCTGAGAACGGTCTTGTCGATCTTATGTTTTACCTTATTATAATAGGCCTTCCGGATCTTATTCTCCGGTCCCAGATCCAGTATGTCCCTGAGAGTGCGGCGCCTGCGCACCGTTTTCTCGCGGGTATAAAAAGTCTTGTTTTCTGTGTAATTTTTCTCGCTGTATCCGTAGGTCTTGTGAAAGCGCTGGAAGGTGCGGACCAGGACGTAAATCAGTAAAAGAACGACCACGACAACGAAAACGACGACCAGGATCCTCTGGGCTACGACCCAGCCTCTGGCGGTCTTGCCCGCCGGCACCAGCATCTGGGACGCTTCTTCCTGGATATTGCTTTCGGCCGCGGCCTCTTCTTCTTTAACGCCCGGGGCCGGCTCGGTCTTGGTCAGAAAGCGGACCAGGCGCCGGATCCCCAGCATCAGATACTGTCCGCCCAGAGTCAGCCACTTGGACAATCCCAGCGCATACAAAAGAGCAAAGGCCAGCGCCAAAAGCCCCATATAGGCAAGGAATACGACCTTATTAAAACGGATGGTCCTTTTGGTGGAAAAATTGTCGCGGCTGTCCATGACCGACAGGGTGCGGCTGATGGAGGTACGGTGCTGATAGGATAAAAACAAAAGACTGTAGACAAGCCCCTGGGCCAGAAGGGCCGTCTGGTACTCCTCGTGCCCGCGGATGGTGCAGGCCAGGTAGGTCAGCAGCATCATTCCTATGGCCAGGTACAAAGTCGCGTAGCTCATATCCCTTTCTTCTTCGTGGGTCATGTGCCTGTACATGCCGTATACAAACAGCATGATGACGAAAATGTAGCCGAAAAGGCTCATCAGATCATTGGGCGAAAGCAGATAGACATAGGCCCCGAACCCGGCGTGGACCAGGATAAAGGGGACCAGCATCCTGAGTTTACGCCTCAGAAAGGTCGAAAGGATGGGAAAGAACAGCATCAGGGCCGGGAACCAGACCTGGCCCCAGCCCCCCTGATCGTAGGCCGCATACAGCATGGGGAAGGAAAAGCTGGCAAAAAGAAGGAAGACCTTCCAGCATTCCAGGCTGATGGACCACTTGGGGTGTTTGTAATACTCCGGGTCCGGTGCCATATCTTGGTGATCGATCTTATAGGGAGAAACGGGATCGGGCATAGCTCTTCCTCCTTTCACACTTCAAAGTAGTAGAAATCGTCGACCGTATCGGGGAGATTTTTTTCCTTATCCTCCGCTCCGTACAGGGCCCGGTAGGAGATGGGTGACAGGTACAGGCAGGCGTCGGTATACTGACGCAGCTGCTGATAAGCCTCCAGCATGTCTTTTGAGTGGTCCGGCGCAATGATCAGAAAATACTGGTCTTCCAGGCGGCTGCCGGTCAGGTCTTTGATCTTTCCCGGGCCGGCATCCCCGGTCTTAGTCACGTCCAGGCGGGCCAGAAGGTCCAGCACCGAATTAATGTGCTGAGGACTGGCACCGGCCGCCGCACCGGGCTGGGTCCCCTCCAGGCTGTCCAGGCCGTTGGTATCAAAAGATACCGGGATCTGGTCCTCTTCCAGCATGGTCGTAAAAGAAGCGGCCAGCCTGAGGGCCGACTCGTACTCGTTTTCATCAAAATAATCGGTCGCCTTATCGGTCAGAAGCAGGATGTGCACGCTCTGATCCACGGTGTATTCGTGGGTGTTGACCAGCCACTCTCCCCCGCTGCCCACCATGTTTTTGGCGCTGGCGGCAAAGTTGATATCGCGGAAACTGTCCCCGTCGCGGTACTCCCGGATGCCTTTGAATATAAAAGGATCTTCCAGGGTATAGCGGCGTGTCGTCAAAGTCCCCATCAGCCTGCGGTAAAGGATCTCTACCAGATCACGGTCCACGGGTTTGGGATAAACAGTAATGACGGCCCGGGCGGGTATATGTCTGACAAACTTGGTGCTGATAAAAAGGTCGTAGCTGATCAGATCCATGGAAGATACGGTGTAGACCCCGCGTTTGGCAAAGGTCTGCCTGCTCTGGCGGGTGATCTTCTGCTGGAACAGGATATTGTAGACATCGCTTTTAAAAAGATTGCAGGTAGCTCCGTTCCGGAAGATCTCGAACTTTACCTGGACCCAGGGCAGGGGCAGGAACTTTCGGTTGCTAAGGGTCTCAGTGACCTGGGTCCCGGCTCCCTCATACAGATAATGGTCTTTAAAATCGACCGATGCCGTCAGGTGCCGGCTCCAGTTCTTTTTATAGACCCAAAGCTGTATCCAGAAGAAAAGACCGACGACGATCAGAATGACAATGACCGGCATGTGTCATTCCTCCTTCTGTTTCTTCCAATCTTCCGTGGGCACCGGAGTTTCTTCAAGGATGCCGCTGATCAGTTCCTCGATCTGAGACGAGCGCTGGCGCTGGCTGCCCCTAAGGATCATGCGGTGGCCCAGGACCGGCAGGGCCAGGGCTTTGATATCGTCCGGGATGACGTAGTCTCTGCCCTTGACGGCCGCCAGAGCCTTGGCCGCCCGGATCAAAGCCAGGTTACCTCGTGGCGAAACTCCCAGGACTACCTGGTCAAGATGCCTGGTTTTTTCCACCAGATCCACCGAATAAGCGGCCACATCGGGGTGAACACGCACCGTCTCGACCGCCTCCTGCATATCCAAAAGCTGCTGGCGGGTGACGACAGGGCTTACTTTCCCGGGCTGGCGGCCGGAAGAAAAGCGGCTTAAGATGGTCAGCATTTCTTCTTTATCGGTATAGCCCATGGACAGCTGTACCAGGAAACGGTCCAGCTGGGCTTCCGGCAGAGGGAAGGTGCCTTGTGTTTCGACGGGGTTCTGAGTAGCAATGACAAAGAAAGGAGCCTGCAGGGTATAGGTCTTGCCGTCTACCGTGATCTGCTTTTCCTCCATGGCTTCCAAAAGGGCCGACTGGGTCCGGGGAGTCGCCCGGTTGATCTCGTCCGCCAGAAGAACATTGGTAAATAAAGCGCCTTTCCGGAAGACGAATTCGCCCTCTTTTTGATTATAGTAATTGATACCGATCAGATCGGAAGGCAGAAGGTCGGGGGTAAACTGGATGCGTTTGAAATCCATCTCGATGGAACCGGCCAGGGATTTGGCCAGGACCGTTTTCCCGGTACCGGGAACATCTTCCAGAAGAACGTGTCCCTTAGCCAGAAGGGCTGCCAGGACCAGGTCGATCAGGTCGGATTTGCCTACAATGTTGGTTTCGATATTGGCTTTGATGGTGCCGGACAGTCGGCTGACCTCTTGAATATCCATGCTCGTTCCTTTCCGTCCCTAGGTTTTTAAATGAAAGATAAGAACTATTATAGCACACCGATCCCACGCTTCCGGATAGAATCTTTAAAAAAGCCGCAGATTTAACCATATACAAACAGAACCGCCCGCACCCGGCCTGTCTAAGAAGACAAAGGGTACAGACGGTCCTGACATTACATCAAAGATTCGTTCGCTTTTTGCGGAAAGCACTTTCCGTTATTCTTTCGGGCTTTGGTCTTTCGATTTTTCTTCCTCGGCGGCTTCCTCTTTCAGCTCCGGTACTGCGGCGACGGATACGATCTTGACTCCCTCTTCCAGGGAGATCAGCTTGACGCCGGAAGCGATGCGGCCGGTCTTGCGGATCTCGGAAACATGGATGCGGATGATGACTCCGGCCGTGTTAATGATCATCAGATCCTGCTGAGGATCGACCATCAGGAAGCTTACGACCCTGCCGGTACGCTTGGTAAGTTTGTAATACAAAACTCCCTTGCCGCCCCGGTGCTGGGTGTTGAATTCCGAAAGATCCATACGCTTGCCCAGGCCCTCTTCCGATACGGCCAAAAGCTCGCTGCCGTCCGAAGCCAGCTGCATGCCGATGACCTGGTCGCCCTCGGTCAGGGAGATGGCTTTAACGCCCATGCTGGCTCTTCCGGTGGACCTTACGTCTTCCTCATTAAAGCGGATCATCTGGCCGTTCTGGGTCGCTACCAGCACATCGTCCTTGCCGTTGGTAGCGCGTACATCGATCAGCTCATCGCCGTCGGCCAGCGAGATCGCGATCAACCCGTTGGTGCGGATATTGGAAAACTCACTGATCGGGGTCTTCTTAACGGTACCGCGCCGGGTAGCCATGATCAGATAATCCAGATCCTTGGTCTTGCTGTCCCCTCCGACAACGATAACGGCCGATACCCGCTCCTCGCCCGAAAGCTGCAGCAGGTTGACGATGGCCGTTCCCTTGGCGGTACGCCCCGCCTCCGGAATGTCGTAGGCTTTCAGCTTATAGACGCGGCCCATGTTGGTATAAAACAGAAGATCATCCAGGGTAGAAGCCACATACAGGTTCTTGACATAGTCATCGCTCCGGGTCTCAAGGCCCTTGATGCCCTTGCCGCCCCGGTTCTGGCTCTTATACATATCCAGCGACGTGCGTTTTACATAGCCGAAGTTGGTCATGGTGACCACGCACTGCTCGTTGACCATCATATCCTCCAAAGACAGGGCACCGTCTTCGTAGGTGATATAGGTGCGGCGGGGATCGGCGTACTTGGTCTTGACGATCAGCAGCTCTTCCTTGATCACGCCGTAAAGCAGGTTTTCGTTGGTCAGGATTGCCTGGTATTCCTGGATCTTGCTTTCCAGATCGTCATACTCATCCTGCAGCTTTTCGCGTTCCAGACCGGTCAGGGCCTTCAGACGCATATCGACAATGGCCTGGGCCTGGGCATCGCTGAAGCCGAAGCGGGCCATCAAATTGTCCTTAGCCTCCTGGACCGCGCTGGAGGCGCGGATGATGGTAATGATCTCGTCGATGACATCGATGGCCTTGAGCAGGCCTTCCAGGATATGGGCCCGTGCCTGGGCTTTTTTCAGATCGTACTGGGTCCGTCTGGTCACAACGTCCTTCTGATGATCCAGATAATAGGTAAGGATCTGCTTTAAATTCAGCACTTTGGGCTGCCCGTTGACCAGAGCCAGCATGTTGATGCTGAAATTGCTCTGCAGAGGCGTCATGGCGTAGAGCTGATTCATCAGGACCTTGGGGCTGGCGTCGCGCCTTAGATCGATCACGATGCGCATACCGGACCGGTCGGACTCATCCCGAAGGTCGGAGATCCCTTCGATCCGCTTATCCTTGACCAGCTGGGCGATCCTTTCGACAAGTTTCGCCTTGTTTACCTGGTAAGGGATCTCGGAAACAACGATCCGCTGACGATGTCCGGTCGTTTCCTCTACTTCCATGTTGGCGCGGACGATGCAGCGGCCCTTGCCGGTACGGTAGGCGCTTTCCAGGTCGCGGCCGGCATAGACTGTCGCTCCGGTCGGAAAATCGGGGCCCTTGATGATCTTCATCAGTTCATCGATCGAGGTGTCGCGGTTTTCCATGACCTTGTTGTCGATGATCTTGACCAGGGCATCGATGACCTCTCCCAGGTTGTGGGGCGGGATGGAGGTCGCCATACCGACGGCGATGCCGCCGGCTCCGTTGACCAGCAGGTTGGGGAAGCGGGCCGGAAGGACCAGGGGCTCCTTTAAGGACTCATCAAAGTTGGGGCCGAAGTCGACCGTGTCCTTGTTGATATCCGCCACCATTTCCAGCGCCAGCTTGGACAGTCTGGCCTCGGTATAACGCATGGCCGCCGGGCTGTCTCCGTCGATGGAACCGAAGTTGCCGTGGCCGTCGACCAGCATATAGCGGGTGTTGAAATCCTGAGCCAGACGGGCCATGGCGTCGTAGATGGAGCTGTCGCCGTGGGGATGATATTTACCCATGCAGTCGCCCACGATACGGGCCGACTTACGGTAAGGCTTGTCGGGGGTCACGCCCAGTTCGCTCATAGAGTACAAGATACGGCGCTGTACCGGTTTCAGTCCGTCCCTTACATCCGGAAGGGCACGGGCCACGATGACGCTCATCGCGTAATCGATATAGCTTTCCCGCATCAGTTTTTCCAGGTTGACGGTCTCTACCCGGTCATGATGTTCGACTTCTTCGATGATCTCGCCGTCGGGAGTCAGATCGCTGCTTTTACGTTCATTCTGGCCGTCATTTTTATCATTGCCTTTTTTAGCCATGCTCTTGAGCCTCCTTATGCATCAATATTGGTCGCGTATTTGGCGTGGGACTCGATGAACTGACGGCGCGGTTCGACCTTGTCGCCCATCAGCATGGTAAAAATGGAATCGGCTGCCAGAGCATCTTCCATCTGAACCTGAAGCAGGATACGACGGGCCGGATCCATGGTGGTCTCCCACAGCTGCTCGGCATCCATCTCGCCCAATCCTTTGTAACGCTGTACTTCCACGGTCTTATCGTCACGGCCGACCTTGTCCATGATCTTGGCAAGTTCTTCGTCCGAATAAGCATAGTACAGCTCTTTTTTGTTCTTTTCGACCCGGAACAGAGGGGGCTGGGCGATAAAGACATGGCCCTGCTCGATCAGTTCGGGCATAAAGCGGTAGAAGAAGGTCAGCATCAGGGTGCGGATGTGAGCGCCGTCCACATCGGCATCGGTCATGATGATGATCTTATTGTAGCGAAGTTTACTGATATCGAAATTATTGCGGATGCCGGTCCCGAAGGCCGTGATCATGGCCCGGATCTCGGCATTGCCCAGGATATGATCGTCGGTCGCCTTTTCGACGTTGAGGATCTTGCCTCGAAGGGGCAGGATGGCCTGGGTCTGGCGGGTGCGGGCGGATTTGGCGGAACCGCCGGCGGAGTCTCCCTCTACGATATAGATCTCGCAGTGTTCGGGATCGCGGTCGGAGCAGTCTGCCAGCTTGCCGGGCAGGGAAGTCGAATCCAGAGCCGTTTTGCGGCGGGTCAGATCGCGGGCCTTGCGGGCCGCTTCACGGGCGCGGGCCGCCTGGGTCGCCTTGTCCAGGATCAATTTGGCGATCTTGGGGTTCTGTTCCAGGAAGAAAGTCAGGCCGTCGCTGACAACGGCGGATACGGCCCCTCTGGCCTCGGTGTTGCCCAGCTTCTGCTTGGTCTGGCCTTCAAACTGAGGATCCTCCAGCTTGACCGACAGCACGCAGGTAAGGCCCTCGCGCACGTCATCGCCGGACAGGTTGGCGTCCTTATCCTTTAAAATGCCCAGCTTGCGGGCATAATCGTTGAGCACCTGGGTGTAGGCGGTCCTGAAACCGACCAGATGGGTGCCGCCTTCCGGAGTATGCACGTTATTTACGAACGTATAGGTATTGTCGTTGTAACCGTCGTTATGCTGCAGAGCCACTTCGACATAAACGCCGTCTTTCATGCCCTCGGCGTACATGATCTTATCGTACAGGGGGTTCTTGTTCTCGTTGGCGTAGGCCACGAACTCGCGGATGCCGCCTTCGTAATGGAACTTCTTTTTCTGCTCGAATCCCTTGCGCTTATCCTCCAGGGTAATACTGAGGCCTTTGGTCAGAAAGGCCGTTTCCTGCAGCATATGGGCGATGGTGTCGTAGTCGTACTTTGTCGTTTCGAAGATATCGCCGTCGGGTTTAAAAGTGACCTCGGTACCGGTCTTAGTCGTGTCGCCGACAATGTGGAGCCCTTCGACGGTCTTTCCCTTTTCAAAGCGGATCTCGTAGATCTTTTTATTGATAAAGACACGGACAACGACCCACTTGGACAGGGCGTTGACAACAGAAGCTCCGACACCGTGAAGACCTCCCGAAACCTTATATCCTCCTCCGCCGAATTTGCCTCCGGCATGCAGGACGGTGTAGACAACTTCAACGCCGGAAATGCCCTTCTGGGGCTGGATATCGACCGGGATCCCGCGGCCGTTGTCGACAACGGTGATGGAGTCGTCGGGATTGATGGTGACAGCGATCTTGGTGCAGTAGCCGGCCAGAGCTTCGTCGACCGAGTTGTCGACGATTTCTTTGACCAGATGATGAAGGCCCGTGGAAGAAGTCGAGCCGATATACATACCGGGGCGTTTGCGGACGGCTTCCAGTCCTTCCAGGATCTGGATCTGGCTGGCGGTGTAGGCGCCGTGTACGGTCAGGTCGGCCTCCGCGTCTTCGCTTTCATGATGATAGTCGCTCAGTTCGCCCTGGTCCTTGCAGTCGGCCAGATCTGCCTCTCTTGCTTTTTCCAAAAGGCGTCTTGCTTCCAGATCTTTTTCGTCCAGATCCTGGTCGACAGCTAAGGTCTGCTCGTTTTTGTCCCGTTTTTCTTCTTGATTAGCCAATAAGGTGCCTCCTATCGTTTTTCTTCTATTTGATGTATGCAGTCATTTTTCAGGTTTTCTTTGGCCCTGCGGGTTTGCATTTATTAAGTAGACTTTTTTATTTCCCGTGACAGTTTATTATATCACAAAAGCCGTATAAAATCTATCATTTCGGCCATTTTTGATTCTCTATTTGTCCGTGTGGAAAATACCTGTATACATCTGCCGTTTTTCTTTACTTTTCAAAGAGCATCGCTACAATAGGAAACGGTCTGTTTATGTAAATCTGTTTAAGTTTAATGAAAAGGAGTGCGGGGCTCCGCACCAAAGCCGGCTCTTAAGGCAAGGGGGCCGCTTTGGAAAAAACATATGACTGCAAAAACAAAACAATTACTGAGTACCAATGCCAGGATCCTGGCCGAGCTGATCCTCGGCAGCCTGATCTATTCGCTGGGTATGAACGTTTTTTATACGCCTCTCAAGCTGCTGCCCGGAGGGGTGGCCGGCGCCGCCCAGCTGATCCATTACCGTTTCGGCCTGCCGACCTCTTTGATGATCCTTTTGATCAACATCCCCATGTTTTTGATCGGGCTTCGTTTTGTCAGTAAAAAATTTACCCTCTATTCTCTTTTGGGGATGGGAATCTTTACTTTATCTATTCAGTTGTTTTCCGGCCTGTCCTGGCCGACGGATCTGTCTCCCCTGACCTGTATCGTCCTGGGAGGCGTTCTGACCGGTTTCGGCCTGGGTCTGATCTACCGCAGCGGTGCTTCTGTCGGCGGCACGGATATGATCGCCAAGGCGCTTTATAAGTATTTTTCCTTCAACATGGCTGTTACCGGTCTGATCTTCAATATACTCATCATTTCGATCTTCGCCGTCATCTACGGCTTGGATAAGGCAGTTCTGACTGTATGCACCATGGTGGTAGCAACCTATGTCAACACTTATGTGATCGACGGTATCGATCACCGCCGGGCTATCCTGATCGTTACCGAGCGTCAGCACCAGGTAGCCCAGGGACTGATGGACGGCCTTAACCGGGGCGTTACGGTTTTGGACAGCCACGGCGCCTATACCGGCAAAACCAATAACATGCTCTACTGCGTCATCAGCAAACATCAGCTGCAGCAGCTGAAAGGCATCGTTAAAAAAGCCGATCCCCGGGCCTTTTTCTGCATCATACCTGTCACCGGCGTCTACGGCCGCGGGCACGAATTTTTCGATTTTAATCATATTGAAAACTGAGCGCAGGGCCGATAGGTGCGGCGGAACTGGCGGATATATTTTCAATTTTTACACTTTTTTTATGCCACTGGCGGATAAAAAGGCCAATCGCGTTAATTTTATCCGCCAATTTTTAGACTTCAAGAGTCAAGTCCAAAATTGTGTGTAAATTAGATTTCCTTTAGGTATGCCACTGTCATGCTGCAGCAAAGAGCTTCTGCTGTTCAAAGGCTATCTTCCGCAGTTCTGAATAACATTCCGGAAGTTTCCTA
>Ga0256404_1001511_pt1 | contig 55705 bp, 49 predicted proteins | sample RumenRJG_01DNA_FD_185990 | JGI IMG/M metagenome (GOLD analysis project Ga0256404, IMG submission 185990) | Bovine rumen microbial communities from Lethbridge, Alberta, Canada - RJG_01 | ecosystem: Host-associated > Mammals > Digestive system > Stomach > Rumen | place: Canada: Alberta | collected... | reverse complement strand
GGGGCTGTTGCAAAATAGCTGAATAAAAACAAGAGACCAGCGATCCGGATGGATTGTTGGTCTCATTGTTTGCGGTATATAATTAGTTTGAAATGAAAAATCAAATATCGCAAATTCAGTGTAAGACATTTGAGCGAAATGGTCAACAGATGTTTTCCCTGAACACAGAAGTAGAGATACCCGAAACGTCGGAAGTAGGATTCATCGACACCGAGCTAGAGAAGCTGGATTACAGTAAACTGTACGGTGGGCTGCGGCAGAAAGGCCGTAAATCTGTGGTGGATGCGAAAACGATGTTCAAAGTGATCGTGTACGCATATGAACGAGGGATCTATTCATCGAGGAAGATAGAAGAAGCATGCCGGGTACGGATCGATTTCCGTTGGTTGCTGAACGGCGAGAAGATCCCGGATCACTGCGCGATCTCCAGATTCCGAAAGAAACACAAGGAAGAGATGGAAGACTTTTTCTGCCAGTATGTGAGAATACTAGAGGGAGAAGAAGAGACAGACCATGAAGTAGTATTCATAGACGGGACAAAGGTGGAGAGCCGAGCAGGGCGCTACACCTTTGTATGGCGAGGCCGGGTAGAAAAGGACCTGGCAAAGGCGAAAGCCAAATTATATGAGACGACCGGAACAGAAGATGTTGCCGAGGCAGAAGCCAAGGTGGCAGAACTGGTGTCCGGTCTTATATTTGTAACAGGAAAAGGACACCACAAGAGCGAAAAGCAGAAAGAGGCAGAGAATATCCTGGGACTGCTGGAACGGATCCACAGATACGAAAAGGACCTGGAAATAATGGGACCGGACCGGAACAGTTACTCCAAAACAGACCCGGATGCCACGTTTATGCGGATGAAAGAGGACCACATGAGAAACGGGCAGCTAAAGCCCGGGTATAATCTGCAGTTTGCAGTGAACAGCGAGTACATAACGGGGCTGGAAGTATATGCGGACCGAACGGATACAAAGACACTGATACCGTTTCTGAAGGCAATGGAGGAGCAGCACGGAGAAAAATACAAAAAATTGTCTGCCGACGCAGGATACGAAAGTTATGACAATTACTGCTATCTGGAAGAAAACGGCCAGATGAGTTTTATTAAGCCAACGAATTACGAGACCAAAAGGACAAAGAAATACCGGCAGCAGATTGGGCGCATGGAGAACATGACATATCTAGAAGAGGGAGACTGTTTTGTATGCGCGGAAGGCAGAATATTACATAAGGCGTATGACACGACGGATACCAAAGGGATCTATCCCCGGAAAAGGACCTATTACCGGTGCGAGGACTGTTCCCATTGCAGCAAGCGCAGTTTATGCAGCAAGGCAAAAAGTCCGGAAACACCAAAAGAGATCTGCATGACGAAAGGCTTCGAAGAAGCAAGAAGAAAAAGCGAAAAGAATCTGGGAACAGATGAAGGAATCCGGATCCGAGTGAGCCGGAGCATACAGGTTGAAGGGGCTTTTGGTCTGATGAAGCATGATTACGGATTCCGGAGATTTCTGACGTTCCAGAAAGAGAATGTGAGGACCGAATTGTTCTACTTCGCATTGGGGTTTAACCTGCGAAAACGATACAACAAAGTGGTGCAAAACCGAGAAAAAACACATTATAACTACAAGAATTCTGCATAGCAAACCTGGAAGTGAATAATTCTAACAAAAAGTCCACAGAAAAGACTGTGGTCCTGAGTGGCGAGGGGAAAACTCCTGAAATCTCACCAAATTCTTAACAATATTGACCCCGGGAACATGAAAAAGGAGCTGTTACAAAACTTCCATTTTGCAACAGCCCCAATTTATTATATAAACTATTCCGTGTGATAAAATATTACAATAGAAGATGAGGAGGGACATCGATGAAGAGATCAGAGGTTAATGCTGCGATTCGGGAACTTGAGGAAATGTGTCGGATCCATCGATGCTATCTTCCTCCGTTTTGTTCATTTACTCCCAACGAATGGAAGTCCAAGGGACATGAATATGATGAAATACGTGACTGTATGCTTGGGTGGGATATCACGGATTACGGAATGGGGGATTTCAATAAAATCGGCTTCTCTCTGATCACGATTCGAAACGGAAATAGGGCATTACAGGAGAAGTATCCCAAGGTATATGCTGAGAAGCTCCTGTATCTAAAGGAGGGACAATATGCTCCGAATCATTTTCACTGGTACAAGACTGAAGACATCATAAACCGCGGGGGAGGAAATGTTCTTATCCGAGTATATAATTCTTTGCCTAATGAAGAAATCGATTATGAATCGGATGTAACAGTCCATACGGATGGCAGGACTTATACCGTACCTGCCGGCACTCAAATACGTCTTATACCTGGCGAAAGCATTTTTATTCAACAAAAGCTATATCACGATTTTTCTGTTGAAGAAGACACGGGCAATGTTTTACTTGGAGAAGTGAGCCAATGCAACGATGACAACTCCGATAATCGATTTAATCCTCCTGTTGGCCGCTTTCCAGCAATAGAAGAAGATGAACCTCCCTACAGACTTCTCTGCAATGAATATCCAGCCGCTAAATAAAAGAAAAGGGTAAATAAAGATGATATATGAGATTCGTAACGATTATCTGACAGTAAGGATCAATTCAATCGGGGCAGAACTGGATTCCATCCGTTCTTCCTCCGGCAGGGAATATCTTTGGCAGGGTAATCCGGAAATCTGGGCCGGTAGAGCTCCTAATCTTTTTCCGTTTGTAGCGAGGCTGAGGGACGGACAATATGAGATGGACGGCAAAACCTATTCGATGAAGATCCATGGATTTGCTAGGGGAAGTGTATTTACCTGTTCTGAAATTCAAAAGGACAAAGTTCGGTTTGAACTCGAGTACAGTGACACAACAATGGAAGTGTATCCTCGGAAATTCCGGTTCAGCATTACATATTATTTGAGTGGCAGTGAGCTGCATATAGTGTTCCTTGTGGAGAACATGGATGAAAAAATGATGTATTTCGGAATTGGAGGACATCCAGGCTTCAATATACCTTTTGAAGAAGATAAGAAATTCGAGGATTATGCGATTGTCTTTTCTGAAAAATGCACACCCAGGCGCGTAGTGTTTTCTGAAAGGACATATGTGGATCATGTGGAAAATTATGTGCTTGAGGAGGATAGAAGACTTCCTTTGCGCCATGATCTTTTTGATTTTGACGCGATCGTACTGACTGATGTTTCCCATGATCTTAAGATAACTTCCAGTGAAAGCGGACCTTATATCCGGGTGCATTTTCCCGGGATGAATTATGTTGGCTTTTGGCATAAGCCAAGAACTACTGCACCATATGTTTGTGTAGAGCCATGGGTTTCTTTGCCAGGGGACGAGTATGAGCCTACTGTTTTTGAGAAAAAGGAAGATCTGGTTTCTCTCAGCCCTGGGAATACATATCGTAACGAATGGTTTATTTCGATTAAGGAGTGAGCCATATGGAACTGATTTGTCCCGTGTGCGGGTGCTCCCTTCAGTCCAATGACGCTTCATTCTGGTGTGAGAATAATCATCGGTTCGATCGATCACGAAAGGGAGCCGTAAATCTCCTTATGACTTCAGGAAAAGGGAAGCATCATGGGGATGACAAACTGATGGTTCGTTCGCGAACAGAGTTTCTCAACAAAGGCTATTATGATCCGTTGTCCCGTGTTATATGTGATACTCTCGTTCATACATTACCGGATCATGCGAAGATCATCGACTCCGGGTGCGGAGAAGGAAAATATACTGCGGATGTTTTACAGTCGTTTCAGGAACACGGAAAAAACGTGGATATTCTAGGAATTGATATATCCAAGGACGCGATTTCATCGCTGAGAAGCAGGTCGAGAGATATTGCTGGTGTTGTTGCCAGTTCTGCTAAGATTCCAGTAAAGGATGGTACAGCAGACTGTATTATGAATCTTTTTTCTCCGCTTTTTCCTGAAGAATTCCTAAGAGTGCTTGGGAATAACGGTTTCCTTATCAGAGTCGTCCCATTAGAAGAGCATCTTATCGAGTTAAAGAGAGCTGTGTACGATAATCCTTATCTAAATCCGCATGAGGATGGGTTGATTAATGGCTTCTCTTTGGTCGATCGTAAACGAGTTGAGTATTCTGTAGATTTGAATGATAATTATGATGTCAGGATGTTATTTCAAATGACACCATATTTTTACAAGACAGGCAAAAGGGATCAGGAAAAACTGAATGGGCTGCATCAACTGTCCGTCACTTTTTCCTTCGGAGTTTTTCTGTACAGTATAGATCAGGAGGGTTAAACAATGGGAAAACTTGTGCTTTATGTCTCGCGTACCGGAACAACGGAAAAGATTGCCAAGGAGTTAGCGAAACGGTTTAATGCAGACTTGGTTCAGATCATTCCTGAGAGGGAGTATGGGTCTTATTTTAATGCCCTTATGAGAGTGATCAAAGAGAAGGTCGCAAATGAACAGGCTTCATCCGGTACGGAATATCGCAATTTTACAGGTTTTGATACCGTGTTTGTAGGATTCCCGATTTGGGCAGGCGATATTCCCTCATTCCTGCAGGACTTTTTACAAAACAGTGAGTTCGGGGGAGTAACTTTAGTGCCGTTTGCCACTTCACGTATTACAGGGATCGGACAGGCATGCGAAACATTGAAAAAACTGTGTCCTGGTGCAAAAATCAAAAGCCCGTACGTATACAATAAGAAAACAGAGGATGAATACGCAAACTGGATTGTCAATCTTGTAAACAATTTGCCTTAGGGCATTAAAATAGAGAGGGAAGGGTCCATGAATCAGTATCTCCAAAGTGTGGTCGAGGACGTAAAAAGGAAGCATTCCAATCAACGAGAGTTCGTTCAGACTGTTGAGGAAGTATTATCATCAGTAGAACCATTGGTCGATGCGCATCCTGAGTATGAAAGATTCGATATTCTTGGGAGGATGGTAGAACCAGACAGGATGTTCACATTCCGGGTCGTATGGATGGATGATAATGGAGAATACCATACGAACAGAGGATGGAGATGCCAGTTCAATGGTGCTCTCGGGCCTTATAAAGGCGGATTGCGTTTTCAAAAGAACGTTAATGAAAGCATCATAAAATTCCTTGGATTTGAGCAGACGTATAAAAACGCGCTGACAGGCCTTCCCATCGGAGGAGGAAAAGGTGGGTCGGATTTTGATCCTGCAGGCAAAAGTGATGCTGAAATCATGCGGTTTTGCCAAAGCTACATGTCTTCCCTTTACAGATATATAGGGCCCGATATTGATGTCCCTGCAGGAGACATGGGTGTTGGAAAAAGGGAGATCGGTTATTTGTTCGGCCAGTACAGAAGGCTAAAAGGTGTATGGGAGAACGGAGTAATCACAGGAAAAGGCCTAAGTTACGGCGGATCTCTTATAAGACCCGAGGCAACAGGCTATGGCGCTGTATACTACCTTCAGGAAGTCCTCAAACACGAGAACGATGACATCGTCGGAAAGAGGATTGGGGTATCAGGTTTTGGAAATGTTGCCTGGGGCATCATGAAAAAAGCTGCTCAGTTAGGTGCAAAAGTTACTTATGTATCCGGTCCGGACGGCTATTTCCACGATCCGGATGGAGTTTGCACTGAGGAGAAGATCGCCTTTATAGAGTGGATGAGAGCAAACGACCCGATGCATTGCAAGCCTTATGCAGATAAATTTGGCGTTGAGTTTGTCCCTGATACCAAATTCTGGGGAGTAACCGATGTGGATATCTATATGCCGGCAGCGATTCAGAATGATGTAACAGAAGAATGGGCAAAAAGGATTTGTGCTTCTGGCGTGAAATACTATATAGAAGTGGCTAATATGCCGACTACCAATGAGGCGCTTGCAATTCTTAGGAACGATAAAAACATCATAGTAGCGCCTTCAAAAGCGGTTAATGCAGGTGGTGTGGGTGTTTCTGCACTTGAGATGTCTCAGAATTCTGAGCGTCTGATATGGAGTGCAGATGAGGTCGATGCTCATCTTCATAAAATGATGCGGAACATCCATGATGATTCAGCGAGAACAGCTGAAAAATATGGGTTAGGATACGATTTGGTTGCCGGCGCTAATATCGCTGGTTTCCAGAAAGTTGCAGACGCCATGCTGGAACAGGGTGTGTTTTAGTAAAAAGCACAAGTGAACAGGAAGTCCCCCAAACTGATTTCTTTCAGTTTGGGGGACTGTTTGTGTAATAGAAAGTGTTTGAAAGGGAAGGGGAATCAGACCATGAGGCCGGTGACGAGATCGATATAATCAGAAGGATTCTCGATTGAAAGGCCGCTCACGAGCCGTGCATTCCCGTAAAGGAGTTTTGTGTATTCTGCAAGCTTGACTTGATCGCTGCCGTATAGTTCTTTAATTCTTGCAGCAATTTCGTGCTCGTTGTTGATCTCAAGGACCAATTGAGCTTTAACGCCTTCTTCCATTCCCGGCATGCGGTTCAAGACTTTTTCCATTCCCATGGATACAGGACCTTCATTTGTAAGGGCAGAAGCGTATTTTCCCAGGTTGTTTGAGAACTGCACTTTTGTTACAGCACCGGAAAGGGTATCTTTCATGAACTGGAACATGTCGGAGCAGTTCTTATTCTCTTCTTCAAGTTTTTTCTTTTCATCTTCCGAGGAAAGGTCATCGGTGTTTTCCAAAACGTTGGAGAAATCCTTTTCCTGGTAATTACGCATAATCTGAAGAGCAAATTCATCAACGTCTTCGGTCAGGTAAAGAACCTCATATCCATGATTTTTCATTGCTTCTACCTGGGGCAACAGTTTGATCTGCTCTACAGATTCACCGGAAGCGTAATAGATCTTTTTCTGTTCTTCAGGCATCCTGGATACGTATTCTTTCAAGGTCACATTTTTATCTTCAAATGAAGAGGGGAAAAGAAGAAGATCCTGAAGCAGGTCTTTATGCATTCCAAAATCGGAGTAGATACCGTATTTTAACTGTGTACCGAAGGCATTGAAGAACTTCTCATAGTTTTCTCTGTCTTCATTAAGGAATTTGAGTAATTCACCAGCGATTTTCTTCTCAAGTGCTTTTGCTATGATTTTTACCTGACGGTCTTCCTGAAGCATCTCACGGGATATGTTCAAGGAGAGATCCGAACTGTCCACCAGCCCTTTTACGAAACTGAAATAGTCAGGCAAAAGCTCTTTGCATTTGTCCATGATCATAACGCCGCTGGTATAGAGCTGAAGTCCTTTTTCATACTCTTTGCTGTAATAATCATACGGAGCATGAGAAGGAATGAATAGGAGAGCGATATATTCGGTTGTCCCTTCTGCCTTTTGGCGGATGACCTTTATCGGCTTTTCGTAATCATAGTACTTTTCGGTATAGAATGCAGCGTACTCTTCCTCGGACACCTCAGAAGGGTCTTTCTTCCAGATAGGAATCATGCTGTTAAGGGTTTCATCTTCCTTAACGGTTTCATATTCTTCACTGTCTTCTTTCTTTTTGCTGTGCTCCACCAGCATGCGAATGGGATAGCGGACATAATCGCTGTATTTATGTACAAGCTCTTTGATCTTCCATTCATCAAGAAACTCAGAGTATTTCTCATCTTCTGTGTCTTCTTTCAAATGGAGCTCAACGGTGGTCCCGGCAGTCTCCCTAGAACCGTTTTTAATCGTATATCCGTCAGCGCCACTTGCTTCCCAAACGTATGCGTTCTCATTTCCGAAAGCTTTGCTGATTACGGTGACACGATCACTTACCATAAAGGCGGAGTAAAAACCGACGCCAAATTGACCGATAATGTCAACATCGGTATGATCTCCCTCTTTTAAAGCAGTTTTAAAATCCAGGGATCCGCTTCTGGCAATCGTTCCTAGGTTTTTATCGAGTTCTTCTTCAGTCATTCCGCAGCCGTTATCGGAGATGGTCAGGATACGATTCTCTTTATCAAGAGATATACGTATCTCATAGTCTTCTTTTGACAGATTGACGGAAGGATCGGTAAGAGAGCGGAAATACAGTTTATCGATAGCATCACTTGCATTTGAGATTAATTCTCTCAGAAAGATCTCTTTGTGTGTGTAGATCGAATTTACCATTAGATCCAGTATCTTTTTGGATTCTGTTTTGAATTGTTTTTTTGCCATTCTGGAAAGCCTTCTTTCTCATATTAATTAAAACAGAAACTGTTCGAACGTCACTTATTATATCACAATTCGCTTTGTGTGAATTGTGAGAACACGGCTGATTTGTTGACTTGGTTTTGTCTATAATTTACAATACAACATGAATGGATATGATTTCCACAAGAGGTATATGTAATGATATTGACCGAGAACAATGTATTTCTTCTCAAAAATGATAACCTCTCTTATATGTTCCGTGTCACAGAGCACGGTAATCTGGAGCATCTGCATTTTGGCCTTCCTGTGAGACTGGGTGATGTGGATGCTTTTTGTGTAAAATACGGTACCGGATGGGGATCAAACAGCGGTCCCGAGGGAGAGGGGTTTCCTATGTATCTTCCGCTCGAATGGAGCGGTCTGGGAACGGGGGATTATAGGGAGAGCCCTACAGAGTTTGCCGGAGAAGATCCGGCCGGGTTTAGGTTTTCTCATTTCAAAACATATCAGGGTATTGTTCCTTTCAATGGGAAGCTTCCTCAGGCGAAAGGCGATGCAGAAACTTTAGAGATCGTTCTCGCATATGCAGGCGGAATGGCACTTCATCTCTATTACACTCTTTTTGATACAGCGATTACCCGTCGGGCAGTATTGGTGAATAATACGGATAAGCCTGTAGTCCTGACTAAGATTATGTCCTATATGTTGGACATTCAGGGTGAATATGAGATTACTACGTTTAACGGTTCATGGATTGCAGAAATGCAACCATACAGAGCTAAAGTGGGGCTTTCCGGAATCGTCAACGAGAGTACTACCGGCTTCTCTTCAGCGCTTCATAATCCCGGTTTTATTTTGAGTGAACCAGGAGCGACTGAAGAATCTGGAGAGGTTCTTGGATTCAATCTTGTGTATTCGGGGAATCATTATGCCAGGATACAGCGGTCAAACGAAGGGCTCACGAGAATCACCCAGGGTATTTCACCAGTTGATTTTGAATGGGAACTCGCGCCAACTGAAAGCTTTGAGACTCCTGAAGGAGTGCTTGTATATTCTAATCACGGATTCGGCGGTATGTCTGAAAACATGCACCGTTTTATTAATGAGCATATCATTCCCAAGACTTGGCAGGGAAAGGACCGGCCCGTCCTGTACAACGACTGGGAAGGATGTATGTTCAACTTTACGGAATCCAAACTGCTCTCACTTGCGAAAAAAGCAAAGAAACTGGGATGCGAATTGTTCGTATTGGATGATGGTTGGTTTGGCGAAAGGAACAGTGATAAGGCAGGACTTGGTGATTATGACGTCAATAGAAAAAAACTGCCGAATGGGCTTGAAGGATTACAGAAAAAACTTGCAGATATCGGCTTGTCTTTTGGTCTGTGGTTTGAGCCTGAGGGTGTGAATCCGGACAGTAAACTGTATAAAGCTCACCCTGACTGGGCTCTTCACGCGAACAATGACGTCATGGTCCTCGGAAGGAATGAATTGCTTCTGGATCTGAGTAAGATAGAAGTGCGGGATTATATTGTCGATAATGTTTCGAGATGTATTGATGAGGGACGTCTATCATATGTCAAATGGGATATGAACAGGCATTCAACGGCTTTGGGTGCTGTTGCTCATAAATGCGTACTCGGCTTGTATGATGTACTCGACCGGATTTTTACTCCAAGACCGGAGGTGCTCCTGGAAAGCTGTTCTTCCGGAGGTAACAGATTTGACCTCGGAATGCTCTGCTTCTCTCCCCAGATATGGAGCTCAGACGATACGGACGCTATTGAACGTTATCACATTCAGTACAATCTTTCGTATCTCTATCCTCTGTCCACTATGGGGGCACATGTTTCCGCTGCTCCGCATTCTCAGACTTTGCGTGATACCCCTCTTGCAACACGAGGTAACATTTCGTTCTATGGACTGCTTGGTTACGAGTTTGACCTCGATGAGCTATCTCCGGTGGAAACAGATGAGATCATCAACCAAATTGAGTACTACAAAGAACATCGTCACACTTTTCAGTTTGGTGATTTCAGAAGACTGCGTTCACCTGAGGGTATGAGTATTCAGGTGTCGGATGGGAAGAATACGATAGTAGGGCTTTTCCACGAGCTTGTACATGCAGCACCGGGTTATGAAAGAATCTATCCTGTTGGCCTCGTTAAAGATCGCTTGTACAGAGTGGAGAGCAGGAAGCAATTGCTGAATGCCAGCAAATTCGGCGGGCTTCTGAAATTTGTTCTTCCAGTTAAAGTGCGGTCTGATGGTGTGATTGTCAGGACTGCAGGGAAGAGGTATCGCATGCAAGACTCAACTCAGACTTGTACAGCATCCGGCGCGGCACTTATGAGTGGGCTCTCTTTGAATGCGAGATTTATGGGTACAGGATATGATCCCCAGATGCGTATGCAGGGGGATTTTAGTTCTAATATTTATTTGATTACGGAGGAATTATGAGTAAACAAGCAAAAAAGAACAAATACTTCTTTGGCCTCGGAACAATTGGAAGAGACATGTTTTATGCGTTCGAGTCAAACGCGCTGCTCTATTTTTTAAGTAACATTTTGAACCTTCCGCTTTCTGTATTTGCTGCAGTAAGCATGGTGTTGTCTGTAATGAGGATATTCGACGCGCTGAATGACCCTATCACGGGAATGGTCGTGGACAATATCAGATCTCCTTGGGGAAAGTTTAAACCGGCAATCCTGGCGGGTGGAATCGTAAGCGTAATATTCTATCTTGTACTGTTCAGTGAGATTGGAACAGGAACAACATATGTAATCATATTTGCTATCTCTTATTTTCTATGGGATGTTTCTTACGGTATTAATGACATTGGTTACTGGACACTAATGCCTGCTCTAACTACAGACCAGAAAGAGCGCGAGAGCATAGGAGCTTTTGCTCGTATCTGCGCCAATATTGGAATGTACATCATCATGGTTGGTTGGCAGCCTATCACGAGCGCCATGGGAAATACCAGGCAAAGCTGGTTCATGGTCGCGGTGGCTATGTGTGTAATGTACTTGTTGTTCCTCTGCTTCCCTTTGTTTGGCGTTAAGGAAAAGAGACTGTCAAAAGAAGACAATGAGGAAACGAGTCTGAAAGATATGTGGAACGCTATTGTGAAAAACGATCAGTTGATGTGGACTGCTCTTGCGATGGCGTTGTTTATGGTAGGTTATTGTATTACTACAGGGTTTGCTACCTACTATATGCAATATGTATACGGTGATATCAACATGTACCCTGTGCTCGCTGGTGTGTGCGGTATTGCACAGCTGGCAGCTCTAATGGTGTTTCCTGTTTTCTCTAAGAAGTTTAACAGGAAACAGTTATACACTTTCTCAACGATTCTTATTGTTATCGGATACCTCCTGTTTTCCTTTGCTGACTCTTCGCTTATCTTGATCGCTGTTGCTGCTGTATTAATATTTGTTGCTCAGGCGTTTATCCAGCTTCTGATGTTAATGTTCCTTGCGGATACGATTGAGTACGGGCAGTGGAAGATGGGGAGAAGACACGAATCTGTAACCTTTTCCATTCAGCCTCTGATCAATAAGATTGGAGGAGCCCTATCCACGGCGGTCATCAGTGTTTCTGTCATACTCGCCGGCATCAAGACTTCCGATAGTGATGTCGCTGCTGAGACGATCACATCGGGTGGTATTGTAACGATTAAGATCGCGATGCTTCTCATCCCCGTATTGTGCATACTGATTGGTTTCTGGATTTATCTTAAAAAATTCCGTATCGATGAGAAATTCTACTCCGAGATTATCAGTGATCTGAAAGAGCGCGGAGATATTGATTGATTATACCGAGTATAGTTGGTTTTTTTGGAGGGTTATATGGACAAAGCGGCAAAAGGAATGATGTGGGCTCTCGTTAAGGAAAAAAGGGAACGAGGGCTTTGGATGAAACAAGTCCCCATTCCAGAAGTTGGACCCAACGATGTAAAAATAAGAATTTTACAAACCGCGATTTGCGGGACGGATGTTCATATTTACGAATGGAATAGATGGGCTCAGAACACTATTCCCACTGGTCTTACTATTGGACATGAATATGTTGGCCGTATTGAAGAAGTGGGAGAGGGAGTATTAGGGTTGAAGCCAGGCAACCTGGTATCTGGTGAAGGCCATATTACTTGTGGAAAATGCAGAAATTGTCTGGAGGGTCATAAAGAAAACTGTAAGGATGCGAAAGGTGTTGGCGTAAACCGTGACGGAGCTTTTGCTGAATATCTTGTAATTCCTTCATCCAATGTATGGCCGTGTAATCCTTCTATTACTCAGGAACTGTATTCTATTTTTGATCCGTTCGGCAATGCTACACACACTGCTCTCTCATATGATGTGCTTGGGGAAGATGTCCTGATTGCAGGCGCTGGTCCTATAGGATGTATGGCAGCTGCTATCGTAAGGTTCTCGGGTGCTCGCCATGTGGTAGTGACGGATTTTAACTCGTACCGGTTGGAGCTCGCAAAAAAACTCGGTGCGACAAGAACTGTGAACCTAAAAGAAGAATCTCTGGAACAGGTGATGAAAGATATCGGAATGACTGAAGGGTTTGATGTTGGTCTTGAGATGTCTGGATCGCCGAAGGCACTTGATTCCATGATTCACAATATGAAACACGGTGGCAACATCGCTCTGCTTGGTCTGCAGGAGAATGATACGGTTGTTGATTTAGAAACGATAATCTTCAATGGGCTCAACTTGAAGGGGATTTACGGAAGAAAAGTTTGGGATACCTGGTATAAGATGACTACCATGATTCAGGCGGGATTGGATATTACACCTATTATTACTCATCATTTTAATGTTGAGGATTTCGAGAAAGGTTTTGAGGCGATGCTATCCGGCCAGTCGGGTAAAGTAATTCTGGATTGGAAAAATGTCATTGCTTTGAGGGAGGCTTGACCATGAACAAACAGGAAATACTCAACTATTACAAAAAAGAAGTTGACGATATTAAAGAAGCCGGTTTACTGAAAAATGAATCACCTTTTGTTTCCCCTCAGGGCTCTAGGGTAAAGCTTCAGGATGGTCGTGAACTGTTATGCATGTGTGCAAATAATTATCTCGGCCTGGGAAACAATAAGAGACTTATTGAGGCAGCAAAACGGACATATGATGAGCGCGGATATGGAATGGCGTCCGTTCGGTTTATTTGCGGTACGCAGGATATTCATAAGAAACTCGAGAGAAAGATCTCAGAGTTTTTGGGAATGGATGATACTATTCTGTACTCTTCTTGCTTTGACGCTAATGGAGGTTTGTTTGAAACTCTTCTTTCAGCGGAAGATGCTGTGATCAGCGACGAGCTCAATCACGCCTCAATCATCGATGGAGTCCGTTTATGTAAAGCGAAAAGATATCGTTATAAGAATAACGATATGGAGGATCTGGAAAATAAACTGCGCGAAGCAGATGAAAACGGTGCGAGGATCAAACTTATAGCAACGGATGGCGTTTTCTCCATGGATGGTATCATTTGCAATCTAAAGGGGATAACTGATCTTGCGGATAAATATAATGCCCTTGTGATGGTGGATGACTCTCACGCGGTGGGATTTGTCGGAAAGACTGGCAGAGGCACAGCTGAATATTGTGGAGTCCAGGGGAAAGTTGATATTATTACAGGGACGTTAGGCAAAGCATTGGGAGGAGCCTCGGGTGGTTATACTGCGGCCAGAAAAGAGATCGTCGATCTGTTGCGTCAGCGGAGCAGGCCATATCTTTTCTCCAATACTTTAGCTCCCGCTATAGTTGGGGCGAGTTTGGAGTTGTTCGATATGCTGGAGGGTAGCACTGAACTTCGTGATCATCTAGAAGAAGTCACAATGTATTATAGGAATAGGATGGTGGAAAATGGTTTCGATGTGATACCCGGTGTACATCCGTGTGTTCCTGTGATGCTGTATGATGAAAAAACGACAGCTGAGTTTGCACGAAAAATGGTGGAGAAAGGTGTCTACGTCGTTGCATTTTCCTATCCTGTGGTTCCTAAGGGAAAAGCGAGAATCAGAACTCAGATTTGCGCTGACCATACAAAGGAAGATATTGATTTTGCTGTTGATTGTTTCATAAAGGTGAGACAAGAAATGGGAATATAGTTGAAACTACGTAATATGCATGCACCCCCAAAACTGTTCTTTGAACGGCTTTGGGGGTGCAATTCTGAATTAATATGTATATTAAAATGTTTTTTGGTATGCAAACCTTGGATCTCCGTTTTCGAGATAAATAATCCCGCAATACGTGAAACCATTTTTTATAAGCTGGTTCTGCATAGTTTGATTATCGTTATGGGTATCAATCCTTATATTGGAGGCAATAGATTCTGCAAATGACAATGCACATGCAAGAACTCCATGAATGGAACCGTCACTGGCAATCCTGTGAATAACATAGTAATCTTCATCGTTTAACCAGTTTCCGTTGATGTAGTGATATGTCGGGTCAGGACCCTGTGCGAGAACAAAACAAGCATGGACTACACCGTCGGCTTCAACTACGTAAAGGGTATCTTTTTCAATATCCGATGTAAGGAGGGCCTCTGAAGGGTAGCCGTTTACCCACTGGCTCATATTTCCATGATTTCTCATATAACAACGTGCTTTTTCATAAATGCACTGTAACATGGGAAGATCTTCTTTATTTGCTTTTCGTATATTCATGTTTACCTCTTTAGGCTGATATAAACCATGCCATTAATGCGGTTATGCTTGTAGCGAGTGAGATTTCGATCAGAGAACGTTCGAAGAAACCAAGTAATAAGCCCACGATCGTCCCTGTGAGAGCGGAGATAATGTCCCCGGTCGAATAAATAATAGCCGGAAATGTCATAGCGCTCAATATAGCATAAGGCATGTAGAATAGCAGGGACTTGATGAAGGGGTTAGTTAATTTTTGACGTAAAGTGACAAATGGTATCATTCGTACTAGGTATGTTGTAAGTGCCATTATTGCGATCAAGGCGAAATTTTTCATAAGGATCAATCCTCATTTCTCGGAAAGACTAGTGAAATCACAACAGAAGAAACTATAGCGGAGATGATTATTGCGAATCCAGAGGAGATAAAACGTAACTGTGGCAAATAGAAAATGGTACAGCTGACTAGACACGAGATCAAAACACAAAACAGAATGCCTTTGTCTTTCTTAGAAGGTGGCACAAATATAGAAAGGAACATTCCGTATATCGCTATTCCAAAAATGGAAGCAATCTTTACAGGAACAGCTGTTCCCAGAAAAGCGCCTATTGCGGTTCCGGTTGCCCATCCGAGAATCGGAAGAGTGCTAAGTCCTAAGAAGTAGGGGACACTAATCAAACCGGGGCGTGTTGAGGCAACTGCATAGATCTCGTCTGTAATAGAGAAGGAACAGATCATCCTGTGTTTGATGTCAAAGTTGGGATCTGTTTTTTGGGATAGTGACACCCCCATTAAAGAATATCGCAGATTGATTACAAACTGAGTAAGGATCATCTCGAGAGCGGAAGCGGTAAATACGGATGACTCTGTCAGTATTCTCAGGCCAGCAACTTGGCCAGCTGAAGTCACGTTTGTCAATGATATCAGGACTGCAGTAAAAGGTGACAAATCCATATTGACGGCAGTGATGCCGAAACCGGTTGATACAAACAGGTAACCAAGTGCTATAGGGATTCCATGAGAAATCCCTTCTTTATATTGTGACGTTGTTGTTTTATGCATTGATAGTTTCTCTCCAAACAATAATAGTTTAAAGTGTGAAAGTCAGGATTTCAATTGCGAATTGCATCCGTAATTGAAATAGAATATCATAGATTCCAGATTTTATTGAAAAAGGGGAATTTTTACATGTCTGAGAAGAGGCTACTTAAAAGAAACGAAGTGCCTGTAGAGATGACCTGGAAGTTGGAAGACCTTTTTGCTTCAAGTGATGATTGGTTTGCTGAGTATGAAAGTCTGAAACAATTACCCGAGAAAATATCCGGGTTCCAGGGTCGACTTGGTTCTTCTGCGGAGAACTTGCTGCAGTTTATGAAACTTCAGGATGAGATAATGCTCAGACTGGAGCCGCTGTTCAACTACGCGAATTGTCACAGCGATGAAGACACGGGAAACAATTATTATCAGGATATGGTAGGTAAAGCGAGAGGGATCTATGTAGCTATTATGAGCGCAGCGTCTTTCTCAACTTCCGAAATCATGGAGATACCGGATTCTGATTTGGAAATGTATTATCAACAGAAACCGGAACTGCTCACTTATAAAAGACCAATAGATGGTATTCGTAGAAAAAAGGCACATGTATTGTCGCCGGATGCTGAAAGAGTACTTGCGCTTGCAGGTGAGGTATGTGCTGTTCCTGATACAATAGGAAGTGTATTGAGAAATGCAGAAATGCGTTTTCCTGATGTTATTGATAAAGAAGGTGTTCGTCATCAGATGACAGAGGACAACCTTCCTTTTTTGCTTGAGAATCCTGATGTCGATTTCAGAAAAAAAGCATTCGAATCTTACTATGAAAAAGTCGCTGAACTGAAGAATACATTTGCGTCAATCTTAGATGGTCAGTTTAAGCAGATGGTCTTTTCAGCACGAGCCAGAAAATATAGCAATACACTGGAGGCTTCACTTGATGATACTGAAGTACCTACAGATGTATATCATAATCTGATTGACGCAGTTCATAATAATCTAGACAAAATGTATCATTATGTTCGCCTGCGCAAAAAAATGATGGGGCTCGATGAACTACATATGTATGATGTTTACGCTCCAATTGTGAATGATGTAGCTGTTGAAATTCCTTTTGATCAGGCGAAGGATACCGTTCTTGAAGCGCTGGCTGTCCTAGGTTCTGATTACACAGAAATTCTTAAAGAAGGATTCGCCAATCGTTGGATCGATGTTTATCCCAATGAAGGTAAGAGAGGTGGAGCATACTCTTCCGGTACCGGAAGACCGCATCCTTATGTTCTCTTGAATCAAAAGGATAATCTGGACAGCATGTTCACAATAGCGCATGAGATGGGACATGCTCTTCACAGCTATCACAGTACCAAATATCAACCTGTCTGTACGAGCGATTATGTTATATTTGTTGCTGAAGTTGCCTCTACATGCAATGAGGTTCTGCTTATGAAGCATTTGCTGGCAACTACATCGGACAAAAAGCAGAGAGCCTATCTGATCAATCACTTCCTGGATTCATTCAAGGGAACGGTATATAGGCAAACAATGTTTGCTGAATTTGAGCTTATGATGGGGCAGATGGCAGAGAGAGGGGAGACCTTGACAGCCGAAGCTCTCTGTCAAAAATATCATGCTCTGAACGAATTGTATTTTGGTCCTGATATGGTTTCAGATGAAGGTATTTCTCTTGAATGGGCCAGAATACCACATTTCTTCTACAATTATTATGTTTTCCAATATGCTACCGGTTTCTCCGCAGCCGTAGCTATTGCGAATAGGATACTAGATGAGGGAGATACTGCTGTTAAAGAATATAAGCGATTCCTTTCTGGAGGAAGCAGTACAGATCCGATATCCTTACTGAAGATAGCAGGGGTCGATATGAGCACACCCGATCCCATCAATTCTGCTCTCGAATTGTTTGGTGAATTGGTCGACGAGCTAGATGCTCTTTCAAACTGAGATATGCAAATGAAAAACGCAGAGATTCATGTGAATCTCTGCGTTTTTATATGAAGTAAAACGAAATAGTTATTCCTTGTTATAGACGGATGCGCCATGAGGTACATAACCGAATTTCAGCATTGCCCATGCTCCGATACTGAAGAATAAGGAAAAATACATTGCGAATCTAAAGGAGGTTGCATCGGCAAGCATGTTTAACAGGGGAGTAGCTATTATGGATGTGATTCCCGAAGTGAGAGAAACAACGGCAATAGCGGAAGAGGAATACTCAGGATACTCTTCACAACACAGAAGAGTTCTTGCTGTAAAACTTCCACCTCCTATTGCGCTGGATAGGAATCTTGTAAGAGCCCAGAAGAAGGGCTTGTTGATTAAAAGCCCCAGAAGATTGAAAACAAAAGAGACTAGGATTTCCAGTCTTAGATATTTGTCAGCACTCATTTCTTTGGAAATCCACACATAGAGAGCGCTTCCGACAACAAGTCCAACAGAACCGGCAGTAGCGATAAAACCTCTTGTCGCAGTGGAATATTTAACAGAGTCTGTCATGGAGAGGAAGAGAATCAACTGGGACGTGAAATAAACAGAAAAGGAGTTGAAAATATAATTTCCACATAGAGATGCAATATTTCTGTTTTTCAGCAGAGTGATTGCGTTCATTTTTTTCTGCTTATCGCGTGTCTTTATCCTGATCGCTGTTTCAGGCTTTTTAACAGTTAAAAAGAAAACGAGATAGAAAATACTGCCTATGCCCATGAGTATGCCCGAGACGATATAGGAGGTATACCAATTTTTCCCCATTACCTCTATCAACAAAGTGTTCAGATTCGGAGCGAGTGTGCTTCCGATGTAGAAAAGGATAAGCAGTATACTCATATACCGATTCCTGTTTTCTCCGTAAAGATCACTGATATATGCTGTACAGGTCGTGTCCATATACCTTCCAAGCATTCCGGTAATGAACAGGGATGTCAAAAAGAGAAGAAAAGATGGACCGTTACCCATGATCAGCAGCATAACGCTGTAAATACTACCGAGCCCAAAGAGAAGCCACGCTTTATCAATACGATCTGCTACGATTGTGACAAGAAACATGATCACTACATATCCAATGTTTTCAGCAATCGTGAATACAGAGCTTTGTGTCAGACTAGTCCCGTAAAAATCAACAATAAAGGGTGTCAGTGTGTTGTACACGTTTCTGGCTACAGATTGAGCAAAGTAGTAGAAGTAACAAAAGGCGGTTGCGAGAATCAGTTTCTGATTCATGTTCAATTTTTTCATGAGAAAGACTCCTAGAGCAGACAAAATTCAAAACAATACCATATATAACGTTACAATTATATTGTTGAACAATGATTCTTTCAAGAAAGTGCAAAAGGGAAAAGAATGTAAACCTTTAAAGTGGTGAATTTGTGCAAGTATTCAAACAAAAATTACAATTTGGTGAAAACTACCAAAGAAAAGGGTTTTTAATTGACATTTTAGTGAGAATGAAGTAAATTGTGAGAAATGTCATAAGGGGTGAGCTCATATGACATAAAGAAACAGTATGAAGATGCTGTTACAAAATGAAAGGAAATGCAAAATGAAGAAGATCACAAAACTTCTGAGTGTCATTCTTCTCGTAGCGCTTTGTGTTGCTACTCTTACCAGCTGCGGTTCTACCGAGCCTTCTGGTGAGCAGGAGCCCACCGGTGGCGAAACCACACCTGCAAAGGCGAATCAGGTCATCATCGGTAACTCCACAGAAGCGAACGGCGACTGGGCTTATGGCGCGTTCACAAGCTCCATCAACGCTACTGACCAGGATGTCATCACTCTGACAGATGACTACAACACTGTCACTTCCAACTTCGGTGGCGACTATGTAATCAACGATACCATCGTAGATTCTTATGAGCGTACAGAAGATGAAAACGGCAACGTCACCTACACATTCAAGATCAATGAGGGTCTTGTATTCAACAATGGTGATCCGGTTAAAGCGGAAAACTTCCTTGCTTGGCCGTTGTTCACATTGAGCAAAGTTGGTAAAGACGCCGGTACCACCTCTTCTTCCTGGGACTACATCCCTGGTGGAAAAGCTTACCGCGATGGCGAGACCAATGTTCTTCCTGGTCTCCGTCTCCTTGGCGAGTATGAGTTCTCCATGACCATTAACGCTACTGGTGTTTCTGGACAGACTTATCTCCCGTATTATTATGAACTTGCTTACGCAGGTGCTCAGGCTGTTAACCTTGACTATTGGTTCGGCGACGGTTGGTCCGTGGCAGACGATGGCGAAGGTGCATATCTCGTTAATGAGAGCGGCGCAGAGCTTTCCGAGGTTCTCGACAATGTTACTGCAGCTCAGTATGCAACTTCTGACCGTGTAACAGCTGGTCCTTACAACCTTGTCAATTTCGACAAGTCCGCAAACGAGATTACTCTCGAAATCAACCCCAATTACGCTGGTAACTTTGAAGGCCAGAAGCCCTCTATCGAGAAGGTTATCATCGTTAAGGCAGAGGATGAGACCATCATCGACAACCTGGCAACAGGCGGTGTTGAGCTTTACTCTGGTATGGCTGATGGTGCTCAGGTCAACGCAGCTCTCGACTTGATCGATGCTGGTACGATCGATAGCTCCTACACCACATATGACCGTGCTGGTTACGGCTATTTCGCATTTGCTTGCGACCTTGGTCCTGCTCAGTACAAAGAGTTCCGTCAGGCTGTTACTTATCTGCTTGACCGTAACGAGTTTGCTAATACATTCTGCGCTGGTTGGGGCGGTGTCGTTCATGGTCCTTACTGCACAGCTTTCACAATGTATGATGACTCTAAAGAATTCCTCGCACAGAATCTGAACACGTATGACTTCGATCCTGCAAAGGCAGTTGAACTTCTTAAGGAAGCTGGATTCGTTTACAATGCTGATGGTTCTGACTACGTTGATGGTTCCGGCGAACTTCGCTATAAGAGCGTAACTGCAGATGAGGCTGTCAACTATGAGAATTTCTGTGTTGAAGCAAATGGTATGCTTCTGATGCCCGCAAAACTGAACTGGGCTTCCTCTGAAGGAAACTCCGTATCTGACTTGCTGAGCACAATGCTTGCCAATGGCGCTGCAACAAAGGAAGCTGGTATTGAGATTACTCAGAATATCATGACTTTCCCTGAACTGTTGAACTACATGTATCGTCAGGATGCTTACGGCCTCGGCGGTGACTATTCTGTTCCTACATACAACATGTTCAACCTCGCAACTGGATGGAACTCCGGTGCTTATGACTTCTCCTTCGAGTTCACTACTGATGAAGCTTACCTCGAAGAAGGTTACAACACAACTCACCTCTATGACACAGAGCTCGATAGGCTCTCCATGGATATGGTTTATGGTGTTGAGCCTGGTGACTATGACACATATCTTGATATGTGGCAGAAGTTCGTCCTCCGTTACAACGAGATGCTCCCGCAGGTACCGCTTTATGCGAATATCTACGTGACAGTTTATCCGAACACTATTGCCAACTATGAGGAAGGCCCGTTCTGGGGTTACAGCCGCGCGATTCTTTATGCTGATTTCGTTGGCTAATCCGAAATTAATTTGACATAAAGGTTAGGGTAATTATTAATCCCGTATTTCATAGAAATACGGGATTTTTTTATTGCTTTAAAGTCTTGTTTGTGATATTGTATACGAAATATTGCCTGCAATGGCATATTCTTTATTGCGCAAAAAAAGGAAAAATGGAGGCTTTATATTGTGGTCAAATATATAGCAAAGCGATTGGTATATCTTGTGATCGTCTTTTTTGTCGTATCACTAATGATGTACTTCGTGTATAACTTGATTCCGAGTGACCCTGCATTAGTTCAGATGGAACCACTTAGAAAAACTTTGAAACCTGAGGAATTTAATAGACAGTATCTTGAACTCAGGAAACAGCTTGGTTTGGATGATCCATTGATTGTCAGATATGCCCGTTGGATGGGGTTGGCAAGAGATGTTAATGGAAAGTACAGCGGCCTTCTGCAAGGTGATTTTGGATATTCTGTTAGCTACAAACGTAATGTTGTAGATATCATTAAGGTGCCTATGGCAAATACCGTCATATTGAACTTGATTTCTACTGTTATTACTTTGGCAATCACTATTCCTCTTGGAATATATTGTGCTGTTCATGCACGTAAAACATCAGATACGATTATTCAGGCGTCTACTATCGTTGGATATAGTTTGCCCACCTATTTGATTGGTATTCTTTTTATCTATATTTTTGCTGTTCTCCTCGGTATCTTTCCTGTTGGAGGAGCAAAGACTCCAGGATCTACATATACCGGAACCAGAGAGTTATTGGATAGGCTCTATTATATGTGCCTTCCGATAATCGTTCTTGTGTTTACCGGATTAGCTGGTATGACCAGGACAGTTCGTGCTGCTATGATTGATACTCTTTCTCAGGATTATATCCGTACAGCTCGTGCTAAAGGTTTGAAAGAAAAAGTAGTTATTTACAGTCATGCTTGGAGAAATGCGCTGCTTCCCGTTTCTACTTCTATTATGGGGTGGATTATAAGTGTGTTTACAGGCGGTGCTCTGGTTATTGAAAATACATTTTCTCTTAATGGTACTGGCCGGTTGTACTGGGCTGGCTTGAATACAACAGACTACGAGTTGGTTCTGGCAATGCAGATGTTTTACACTCTGGTAAGTTTGTTCGGCGTTTTACTTACGGACATTGTTTATACCATTGTTGACCCGCGCGTACGTATTGATAAATAATGGAGGATTAAAGAATGAATAAAAAGAATAATGAATCCTCCAAAAAAGAGTTTTTCCTTTTCAGATGGATTCGAAGAGTGTTATTCCCCAATAAGGAACTTGACATCTATGCTGAAGAGCAGCTCCAAAGCCCTATGAGAATGGTTTTACGCAACTTTTTCTCAAAGCCTTTGTCGGTTATTGCTCTTGTATTGCTTATTCCTATCATGCTGTTTGTATTTATTGCTCCCAACTACGTTACATTGGATCTTGGTGAGCAGGACAGCACCCTGGTTAATATCGCTCCAGGATACGATATGATGAATATACCTGATGCGCTTGAGAAAGCTGGCGTTAGAGATATTGGTGTTGGCAACAATTATTCCGTTGGAGTTGATTTAAACGGGAATGTTTACACGTGGGGAAAGACAAAGATCTCCAAAGTCGTTGAGCTTTCCAATGTTCCTGACGATGTAAAGAATGCAAATATCATTAAAGTTGCAGCAGGGGCGGATCATGTTGTTGCGCTTGATGATCAGGGAACTGTCTATGTATGGGGTAATGCTCGACTCGGACAGACAAGGCTTCCTAGTGAACTGAGTGCCAATAATAAATCACACAAATTCAAGGTTGTTGATATACAGGCTTCAAACCAGTTCAGCGCTGCACTTACTGAAGACGGTGAACTGTATGTTTGGGGAAACCAGAACTTTGTCGATCTTGATGTTCGTCCTGAACTTCAGGGGCACATCACGGATATGGCTCTGACGAACACTTCATTTGTCGTTCTTCTTGATGACGGAAGCGTAGAAAGTCCCGGATATGTTGCGTCCAGCACGATTACAAAAATTCCTGATGCTGCAAAATCCAATGTGGTACAGATTGCTGCTTCTACCAATACTGTGGCTGCAGTTAAAAAGGACGGAAGTGTAGTAGTTTGGGGAGCTGCCACAAAAGGAGAGAACAATCCTCCTACATTTAATGCTCCTGTAGACAGCATTGAGGGTGGCCGTTATCATTTTGCCGCACATCTTACCGATGGTTCTGTTATTTGTTGGGGAAGCAATCGTTATGGACAGTGCGATGTTCCGGAAGAAGTCCTAAACACCAATATTGTTTCTATGAATTCGGGTTCTTTCCAGAACTATGCTGTTGATGAAAACGGTAAAGTGTACAGCTGGGGATTAAAAGGGTTCATTATGGGAACAGATAACCTTGGTCGTGATGTATTTGCTCGTTTGGTTAATGGCGGCAAGATGACTATGACGATCGGCGCCCTTTCTGTTGTTATCGAGATGATCATAGGAGTCATCCTCGGTGGTCTTGCTGGTTATTTTGGCGGCTGGGTAGACATGCTAATCATGCGTGTCGCGGAAGTCATTTCCAGCATGCCGTTTATTCCATTTGCTATGATTCTCTCAGCTGTTATGGGTACTCGTGTCACAGTAGGGCAGAGGATGTACATCATCATGGTCATTCTCGGTATTCTCTCATGGCCTGGATTGTGCAACCTCGTACGTGCTCAGATGCTGTCTCAGCGTGAAATGGAGTATGTAGTTGCTGCTAAGACGATGGGAGTAAAGGAAAGCAAGATTATATTCAAGCATATTATTCCTAATGTCATGTCTGTGTGTCTTGTATCCATTACACTTGCTTTCGGTACATCCATGCTTACAGAATCAACTCTTTCATATTTGGGATTCGGTGTCCCGCTTCCTACTCCCACTTGGGGAAATATGCTCAATGGGGCTAATAACAGTGTTACTATCCAAAACTATTGGTGGAACTGGGTATTTGTCGGAGCTATTTTCGGATTGTCATGTATTTGCATAAATCTGATCGGAGATGGTCTAAGGGACGCTCTTGATCCGAAGTCCAGCGGAAGATAAGGAGGAGGGAAATATGGCAAAACAGTTGTTAAAGCTTGAGCACCTTCACACTTATTTCACTACTAAGCGTGGGACTGTAAAAGCTGTAAATGATGTTAGTTATTCAGTAAATGAAGGGGAGACTCTTGGGGTCGTCGGCGAATCCGGATCCGGTAAAAGTGTTTCCGCAATGAGCATACTTCGTCTTCTTGATGGAAATGGTTATATAGACAGCGGAGTTATCGAATTTGACGGAAAGGATCTGACTAAAATCTCAGAAAAAGAGATGTATCAGATCCGCGGAAATGAAATATCGGTAATCTTCCAGGAGCCGATGACGAGCTTGAATCCTGTCTTTACAATCGAAAGACAGCTTTCAGAATGTTTCATGATTCACCAGAACATGAACAAAAAAGAAGCTGCGAAACATGCTGTTGAGATGCTCAACGATGTAAAGATCCCGAATCCGGAGATCGTTGCAAAACAGTATCCTCATCAGCTTTCCGGTGGTATGAGACAGCGTGTTATGATTGCAATGGCGCTCGCCTGCAAACCTAAGCTTCTCATTGCTGATGAACCTACTACTGCTCTGGATGTTACTATTCAGGCTCAGATCCTTCGTTTGATGAATGAACTGAAGAAAGAGAAGGGTACTGCGATCATTTTCATTACACACGACCTTGGCGTCATTAATCAGATGGCGGATTATGTTGCGGTTATGTATTGCGGTCAGGTTGTTGAGCAGGTACCTTCCAAAGTGCTGTTCAATCCTGAAACGAAATATAGCCATCCTTATACTGAAGGTTTGATGGTATCGATTCCTAGACTTGATACGCCGGCTCATACACGACTGGAAGCGATTCCTGGTGCTGTGCCGCATCCTCTTGATCTTCCCAAGGGATGTAAGTTTGCTCCAAGATGCAAATATGCTACAGAAAAGTGTTTTGAGGCAGAACCTCCGATGACTAGGATTTCCGATGATCAGGAGATTCGCTGCTACTATCCCAACAAGGAGGAAAGAAAGAATGCAATCAAATGATAAAAAGGTTCTTCTTTCCATTCGCGATTTGAAGCAATGGTTCCCGCTTGGAAAAGGCATATATAATAAAGCGAATGACGGAATTTCTATCGATATATATGAAGGTGAAACTTTCGGTCTTGTCGGTGAATCCGGGTGTGGTAAATCTACTCTTGGTAGAACGATTCTTCAGGTTTATAAACAGACCGATGGTCGTACAATGTATTATGGCGAATCCATAGACGAGCTTGCTCCTGAATATGTACGCGATACGATCAGAAATCTGGATTCCAAGAGGAAGGAACTTGTCAGGTTAGAGGAAAAAAGAGATAAGTTCATTGAGGAATACGAGAAACTATCTGAAGAGCAGAAGATTGAGAAAACAGAAGAGCTTCGACTTGTAAAAAAACAGGCATATGATGCTCTGTATGATATTACCAGCGTAGTAGGCGGTTTTATCGTAGCAGAAGATCTGAAACCCGTTACAGAGCAGTATTTGAAGATCAATGATCTTTCTCGTAAGCTGCACCATTTGAAGTTGAAATTAGATGATAAGAACGTTGTTTTGGCGGATATAGAATATACTTATAAAGATGATCCGCAAAACCAGAAGGGAATCGATAAGATTGCTTCTGCCAAGAAAGAGATTTCATCTATTGAAGCGGAGATAGATAGTGTAAAAACTGAGCTTGAAAAGGAGCACGCTGTTCTTGAATCGATGCGTGAACCTCTTCGTTCAGATCCTCGTTTTGAGAAATATGAACAATGGAAAGACGACGGCATAGATCTGGCGCGCTTAAAATATGAAGAGATGCGTCAGCTCCGCAAGGACCTCCAGTTGATCTTCCAGGATCCTTATAGTTCTTTGAACCCAAGAATGTCGGTTGGACAGATCATTGGTGAAGGTCTATTGGCGCATAACTTCTTTAAGAAAAACAGCCCGCGTATGCAGGAAAGAGTTCTGAAAGTTATGGATGATTGCGGTCTGGCTCCATACTTCGTTCACAGATATCCTCATCAGTTTTCCGGTGGCCAGAGACAGCGTATCGGTATCGCAAGAAGCCTTGCTACCAATCCCAAGTTCGTTGTATGCGATGAGGCTGTATCTGCTTTGGATGTATCTATTCAGTCGCAGATCATCAACCTTTTGAGTGACTTGAAAGATCAGCAGCATCTGACCTACTTGTTCATTACACATGACCTCTCTGTTGTTAAATATATATCTGATAGAATCGGTGTAATGTATCTTGGCAATATGGTCGAGTTGGCTGAGTCTCAAGAGATCTTTGATCATCCGCTTCATCCATACACAGAGGCTTTGCTTGGAGCTATCCCGACTACAGATGTAAATCAGACCAGAGAACTACAGGTTCTAGAAGGCGATATTCCTAGCCCTGTGAATCCTCCCAGCGGTTGCAAATTCCATACAAGGTGCAAATACTGCACGGATATCTGCAAGAAAGTTACCCCAGAATGGCAGGAAATCAGAGAAAATCACTTTGTAGCTTGCCATCATTTTCTTGAGAAAAATATGTAATGAATCGATAAGGGGGCATTGATGCATGCCCCCTTCGTTTTACAAAGGAAAAACAGATGGGATTATTGAATAAAAGAGAAAAACAGGCGATGGAAGTGATGCAGGAAAGAAACAAGATATATCTTGATTCATATGATGATGCAAACACACAAGCTCCTGTCACGGACAATGAAATCTACCCCGAGGGAACTTTTGAGAAGGGCGATCTGCCTGCGATCATTATTTCCGCGTTAATCGTTTTTTTCCCGATAATCCTAGTGCTGGGCCTTTTGGCTCTCTTGGCTTTTAAGGTGTTATTGAGCGCTTAGTTTTAGGCAACAATATATGAGATAAAAAACTGCTCCTATTCGTCCGATACAGAATAGGAACAGTTTTTTAGTTAAATGTTATAAGTATCTTTCTGCAGAAAGAAAAGTTCGGCCTTTTCTGCTTTGACCTGTCTGACCGATCAATTTAGCCTTTCCTAGACCTCTGACAGAAATAATATCTCCCTCTTTAACAGGAGCATCGTTCTTAAAACACACAGAATAATTCAGGGAAGCAGCTCCCGCCGCAATAAGTTTAACCGCGTGAGACCGGGACAAACCAAATAATGAACCTACAATGGCGTCAAATCGCATGCTTTGTACTGTAAAGATTAAGGACTTGACACTCTTTTTGGGAGCAACAATTGATGAGAAATCAGCATGATCTGTCTTTACCCCATATCTGCTGACATGATCAAGGGTCGATATGATCAATTCATCAGCAGGCTTGAGACATAATACGAATGCATTATTCTTATCAATCAGAATATCGCCGATCCATTCCCGTTTAATCCCTAGTCCCAGAATAGATCCCAGGTAATCTCTATGCCCTGGCATTCCGAATCCCGCTGTGATCTTTACTGCAGACATGTATTCAGAAATATCGAGTGAGGTCATATCGCACCAGGAGGGGAGAACAAACAGTGCTGTTCTTTCGGAACCGGAATATCCTCCTTCAAAGTAGGTATTGGATATGCCAGTATAATTCAGCCATTCTGAAATCTCATATTGTTCTGCAGGTGTTAGGAAAGAAGTATGGGTTACAGATTGCGTTTTCTCGCTGCGTTCTATAAGATCCATGCATCTTCGGATCAGTTCAGGTTCTTTTGCCATTCATCCATTATCTCCTTGCTGATGAAACTTGTCATTGGCTGTCCTTCTTGATTGCGGTGTTCATCAAATATCTTTTGCATGTTTTGAATAGAATGCACAAGTTCCTCGTAGAAATAAGCGGAGGATGTTCTTTGGATTCCGCTTCTGAAAACTCCAAGACGGACAAGATTATCTGATGAGATAACTCGGACATGATCATTTTTTCCAAGTATATTGGCTGTTCGTTCGATATAAGCATCTGCTGTTTCGCCGTAATCAGTAAAAATAACGTCTATGCCATCATCACGGGATTTCTTGTCATTTGATACAGGATTATAGTATGCATCGAAAACAACAAGAATATGAGCTCCTGAAAAGCCACTGTAGCTTGCCAGAATATTCAACATTTCTTTTCTTGAAAGATCTAGATTTCCTGAGGCAACCATTCCTTTTTCTGCCATAAGGAACATCAAGTTATATCCGTCAATAATGATATGCTTTTGCTTAGGAGATTCTTCCTCAGTAATATTTGTGGATTCGCGCACTATTGATGATTTTCCATATTGTTTTCTTCGAATAGGCCCGAATTCACGCAGCATCAATTCTTCCAGTGCTTCTTCATCGAGATCAATGAGATGGTGACGCTCATCACGATTTTTATCCTGCTTCACAGGCTTCAAAAACGGATCCAAGTGCATATAATCCTTTACCTGATCCCATCTTACTGAAAAGCCGGCTCCTTGCCTGCAGAATATGGAACCGGAGGGATTGGCGGTGTCTGAATCAGGGTTATACGATAATGAGCTGATTATCTCTTCCGTGTTATGACAAGGGCGGTATTCACCTGATACGCAGATTAGTTTTCCATATCCGCCAGTATATGCAGCAACGTCAGAAGAGTAGTTTTGCATTTCACTGACAGGAGCGTAGCCGGTAATCTGACTGTTCCCGTTATCCAAAGACCTGATATCAAACGAACCAGACATTTGCTGAATATCAGTAGCAGCTCTACCTACATTATTTGTAGGTAGGGTAAGCGTGTATTTGTAATAGGGTTCAAGAAGGACGTTTTCAGCCTGCATAAGACCTTGCCTGACTGCTCGAAGTGTAGCTTCCCGAATATCGCCGCCCTCCGTGTGTTTTAAACTTACTTTTCCTCCAACAAGTGTAATTCTAACGTCCGTGAGCGGAAAGCCACCGAGCACTCCGATATGTTTTTTTTCCTGCAAATGGTAAAGGATCATATTTTGCCATGTTGATCCAAGCCGGTCTGTCGGAAGTATCGAGCCAAATGTTAGTCCGGATCCCGGAGGAGCGGGCTCAATCAGAAGGTGAACCTCTGCATAGTGTCGAAGCGGTTCAAAGTGACCTACACCTTCAACAGGGTGCGCAATTGTCTCTTTGTATAAGATCTGACTGTTGGTGATCTCTACTTCCAGCCTGTATTTTTCCCAGATTAGACTCCTGATAATCTCTGTCTGTATTGCACCCATTAAACGGATGTAAACGGCTTCATGGATCGGATCCCAACTAAGACGAAGCTGGGGCTCTTCTTCCTGCAATTCCAATAATGAGAGATACAATGAACGGGAATCAATGTCACTAATAGGTTTTATCTCATATCGGAGAACGGGTTCAACATAAGCCGAACTGTCTTCCACTGCGCCAAGACCCTGTCCGGAGTAGGTATCGGACAAACCGGTCACGGCAACGATCTCAGAGGAAAAGGCTTCATCCTTAGTTGAATACTTTTCACTGTTATATACCCTGATCTCAGTTATCTTCTGTTCACATTTTGATCCGGTAAGGCTTTTATAGGAAATAGAAGACCTGTTTTTTAAAGATCCACCCATGATACGCATGTGAGTGAGCCTGTTTCCTTTAATATCATGTGTGATTTTGAATACTTTTGCGCCGAACACTTCCGAGTCTGCATCAAGACGACGCATAAAGTGAAATACCGAAAGAAGGTCTGTGATGCCCTGAAGTTTCAGACCGGATCCAAATAGAACAGGAAAGAAATGCCTGTTGTAAAAAGAATAACGAACCTCACTGCTGTCCAATACACCATTCTCAAGATACTGCTCCATTAAACGAATGTCTTGAGAAGCGATCTCTTCGAGAGAATCGTGCGCCATTATATCTCCGCCTATCATTACACAGGAAGGGGAGAGAGAGTTTTTAAGAGTACTGATCAGTTCCTTGTTATCGATTTCAACCGCATCCGTTTTTGTAACGAATAGGATTACAGGAACATGATAATGTTCCAAAAGACGCCACAGTGTTAAAGTATGCGGTTGAATACCGTCTGAAGCGCTGATCAGTAATACGGCAAAGTCGACAACCGGTATTGTTCGTTCTGCCTCTGCAACGAAATCCATATGACCAGGGGTATCCAGTATCGTAAAAGCCGATTCTTCAAACAAAAAAGTCGCTTGCTTCGAAAAGATTGTAATACCTCTTTTTCTTTCCAAAGCAAACGTATCAAACCAGCTTGTTTTATTATCTACTCGCCCAAGTTTACGTATAGCGCCGGCTGTATAAAGGATCGCTTCACATAATGTGGTTTTTCCTGCATCCACATGGGCGAAAATACCGATTGAAGTTTGATTTGACATGTATGTACTCCATTTCCAATACATTATATAACAGTTTTGCAGCGTGAAAAAAGACACGTGTTGCATCATTGTTACACAGAGGTTCATTTGATACAATTATCTATAAGATCATCTATCGGGAGGTACGGATATGGCCAAACAAAAAATCCTTTTTGTTTCACATTGTATATTGAACATCTCTTCAAAAGTGGTCATGTGGGATTACGATGATATGGCAGCAGAAGAGGAGCTGAGACAGAAGTTTCTCATGAAGGCAATACCGGAAGGCGTACAATTGGTCCAGCTTCCTTGTCCGGAATTTACATTGTACGGACCAAGACGCTGGGGCCATGTGAGCGATCAGTTTGACAATGTGTTTTTCAGGAATCATTGCAGAAAGCTATTGGAACCCATTCTTGATCAGTGTGAGGAATATCTTGCCACACCTGAGAGATACGAAGTATTGGGCTTTGCCGGTATTGATGGAAGTCCCAGCTGCGGTGTTGACTATACAGGCTCCAGTAGGGATTATTATGGATCCTTGGGGGGGCATCCGGATCCGATGTCCGTTTACGCTACCGGAAAGCTGGTAAAGCGAAACGGTGTTATGATCTCTGTTTTAAAAGATATGCTTGAGGAGAGGGGATTGGACCTTCCTATTCGCGGTCTATTTGCAGCAGAACCGAATAAAATCATGTCATTCCTTGAATAGAGATCATTCTTGTCGCTGGCGATCCGACACATAGCCGGAATTAACAGAATTCCGGCTATGCCAGATGAAGAATATTTTTAAAAACTCTTGACGTCAGCTTTATGATTTGTTAGTATATTTAGCGACAATAAAGTAGTGCGTTGTGCTCACCCTGCATTATGTTTGATGCAAAGGTCTATAGGATGTGGGTCTTGACCTGTGTTCTTTGAGCGCGTTTCATACGCGTTTTTTTATTGCTTAGAAACACTTTTCATTTGGTTTTTGGAGGTACACAAACATAGCCGCGCAGACACATGCTGTTAACACGGATATCAAAGAAGCTGAGGTTCGCCTGATCGGATCGGATGGAAGTCAGCTTGGAATTGTTTCTTCGGCGAGAGCTTTGGAACTTGCAGAAGAACAAGATCTTGACCTGGTTATGATTGCCCCTCAGGCTAAGCCGCCTGTGTGCAAGATCATGGACTATGGAAAGTATCGTTTCGAACAGCAGAAAAGAGAAAAAGAAGCGAGTAAAAAGCAAAAGGTCGTTGAGGTCAAGGAGATTCGTCTTTCATTAAACATTGATACCCATGACTTTGAGACAAAGTTGGGACATGCGAAAAAGTTTATTGGCGAAGGAAACCGCATCAAGGTTAGTATCCGTCTTCGTGGTCGTGAGATGGCTCACTCCGCAAGAGGATACGAGGTGATGGAGAGATTTGCTGAAGCTCTGAACGATATCGCAGTTGTTGATAAGGCGGCCAAACTTGAAGGCAGATCGATCCAGATGTTTATGAGCCCGCAAAAGACCAAATCCAAATAAGAGAATAATCCCTAGGAGGAGAAACTATTATGCCCAAGTTGAAGACACACTCTGCTACGAAAAAGCGTGTTTTGAAGATTACAAAACACGGCAAGATCAAACGTGCACGTGCTTTTCGTAGCCACATTTTGAACAAGAAACCGACAAAGCGTATGAGACATCTCCGTGGACCTGTCTATGCAGACAAGACCAATGCTGAGAACCTGAAGCAGTTGCTGCCATACGGTGTCAAATAATAGGAGGAGATGAATTATGGCAAGAGTCAAAGGCGCTATGATGACGCGCAAGAGAAGAAAGAAAATCATTAAGCTTGCAAAAGGCTATTTTGGTGCAAAGAGCACACACTTCAAGATGGCAAAGCAGCAGGTCTTCAAGAGCGGAAACTATGCTTATGAAGGACGTAAGCAGAAAAAACGCGAGTACCGCCAGCTTTGGATCACTCGTATCAACGCAGGCTGCCGTGCAAACGGAACAAACTACAGCACATTTATGAATGGACTGAAGAAGCTTGGTGTTGAACTCAATAGAAAGATGCTCTCTGAGCTTTATATCAATGATCCGCAGGCGTTTGCAGATCTGGTAGCTAAAGCTGTCAAAGCATAATAGATAAATACCCCGTTCTTAATTGAACGAGGTATTTTTTTAATAATGGTCTGATAAATGCTGTCTTGATTATCAGAAACTTATTTTGCATAATAATGTAATAAATATAATACAACAATGCTGATACTGTCTTTGGAATGCAATCTGCTACTTCAGATGATAGAGTTGTCAGTTAAGAGTATTCTTTAATTGAAGGAAATATGAATGGTAGAGATCACTTCTAAGAGCAATGAGAGGTTGAAAGATCTGATTGCTCTTGCAGGGTCTAAAAAACTGCGGGATGAAAAGAATATTGTTCTGGTGGACGGAGTCAAATTATGCTTGGACGCAGTAGCCACCGGGCATTCTTTAATAGAACTTTGGGTTACGGAAAGTGCACTTGAGCGATATAGCGAAGAGGCATCTCGATTATATCGGAGTGCCTCGGAAGTATTCGTTTTAAAAGATCACGCCTCTCAGAGAATCTCTGATCTGAAGTCACCTCAGGGTATCTGGGGTATTTTTGCGCGTCCTGAGCAACCTGATGTTTCTTCTTGCTTCGAATATCGTAGAGTGCTTGGTATCTGCAACGTACAGAATCCTGAGAATGCCGGAGCTATGATACGTACAGCTTCAGCATTGGGCTTTGATGCGGCGATTCTGTCCAGCGAATGTTCTGACATATGGTCACCGCGTGCAATTCGTGCCGGAGCTCTGTCACAGATGAATCTTCCCTGTATATCAGTGGATGATTTTGGCGAAGCGCTGAAAGAACTTTCAGCTATGGGATTTCATTCGTATGCGTCTTCCCTAAATCCGGCTGCATCGAAAGTAGAGGATATCTGTGTAGAGGAAAAAGCATTTCTGATAATAGGAAATGAAGGGCACGGTATTCCAATAGAGATCATCGAGAAGTGCGATAAAAGCATCTATATCCCCATGGCAAACGACGTGGAGAGTTTAAACGCCAACGCTGCTGCAGCTATATTAATGTGGGTCTTTCGAAAATAAATATAAAGGATTGTTAAATGTCGACATTAGTAATCGTAGAGTCTCCTGCAAAGGTTAAAACCATTAAAAAGTATCTGGGAAAAGATTATGAAGTGATGGCATCTATGGGCCATTTGCGGGATCTTCCGCAAAGTTCGCTTGGGGTGGACGTCAATAGGAACTTTCGTCCGCAGTATATTCAGATCATGTCAAAGAGTAAACTTATTAAGGATCTGAAGAGCGCTGCAGACAAAAGCGACCATGTAATTCTCGCTACCGACCCCGACCGTGAGGGTGAGGCGATTGCATGGCATTTGGCATCGTTGTTGAAACTTCCGTTGGATGCCAAGAACAGAGTCACTTTTGGGGAGATCACAAAAAAAGGAGTCGAAGAGGGAATGAAGCATCCTCGCTCCATAAACGTAGATTTATTTGATGCGCAACAGGCCAGACGTGTTCTCGATAGGCTCGTAGGATATAAGATTTCTCCGTTTTTATGGAAAAAGATCAGGAGAGGATTATCCGCTGGAAGAGTACAGTCGGTAACTGTTCGTCTTTTAGTTGATAGGGAGAGGGAGATAGAGGCCTTTATTCCGAAAGAGTACTGGACGATAGAAGCAGATCTCCAAACCCCGCAAGCAGATCCTTTTACGGTTAGATTGCGCACCAGAAAAGGCGTAAAGCCTGAAGACTTCACAATTGAAAACCAGTCTCAGTGTGAAAAGATACTTGGAGAAATCAACGGGAAGGACTTTATTATCTCTGAGTTGAAATCAGGCGTGAGAAAAAAACAGCCGGAACCTCCTTTTATTACTTCTACTCTCCAGCAGGAAGCGTCTAGAAGGCTTGGATTTACATCTAGAAGAACGATGAGTACAGCGCAGACGTTGTATGAGGGCGTTGATGTAGCAGGCATAGGGCAGACAGGACTTATAACCTATATGAGAACTGACTCTCTCAGAATCTCTGAAGAAGCATCTAACGCGGCAAGGGAGTACCTTCTTCAGCATTATGGGCAGGAATACGTATATAAAGGTGAAAGAACCTATAAGAGAAAGCAGAGTGAATCGGTTCAGGATGCACACGAAGCGATCCGCCCGACGAATGTAAATCTTACTCCTGACAGCATACGTTCTTCTCTTTCAGACGATCAATATAAATTGTATAAACTTATTTGGGAACGTTTTCTCGCTTCGCGCATGGCCGATCAGAATCAGAAAACTGTTTCAGTTGACGTAGAGGCAGGAGATTATTTGTTCCGGGCAAGCGGGTATACAGTGACATTTGATGGTTTTGCTGCATTATACGAAGCTGCGACGGATGAGAAAAAAGATCAGCCTAATGAGCTTCCTGCTCTCAGTAAAGATACTCCGTTAACACTTGATAGAATAAGAAACGCTCAGAAGTTCACTCAGCCGCCTCAGCGTTATACCGAAGCTGCGCTGATCAAAACATTGGAAGAAAACGGCATTGGGAGACCTTCTACCTATGCACCCACTATCAGCACGATCATAGAAAGAGGATATGTTGAGAGAGATGCCAAGTCCAGCAGGACTCTGCGTCCTACTCCCCTTGGAATGGTAGTTACCGATCTTATGATCGAGGAATTTCCTGAAATTGTCGATGAGAAATTCTCTGCTCAGATGGAAAAGAATCTGGATAATGTCGAAGCCGGTAAGGTCGTTTGGACAGATATGATAAGGGATTTCTACGTCGACTTTGAAAAGAATCTGTTGCGTGCAGAACAGGAAATGGACGGAAAGAAGATTGAGGTTCCTGCTGAAGAGACAGATGTTATCTGTGAAAAATGCGGACGGAAAATGGTGATTAAGTCCGGAAAATACGGAAAGTTCCTTGCGTGTCCCGGGTTTCCGGAGTGCAAAAACACGAAGAAGATTGTCATTGAAACAAAAGGTTCCTGTCCCAAATGCGGATCCAAAATCATACAGAAAAAAAGCCAAAAGGGTAGAGTCTATTATGCATGTGAACGTGGCAAAGACTGCGGATTCATGTCTTGGTATGAACCTTCCGATAAGCTTTGTCCGAAATGCGGGAAATCATTATTCAAGAAAAAAGGAAAAGCGCCGGCTCTTATCTGTGAAAATGAGGGCTGCGGTTTCAGTGAGGCGGTAACGAAGTGAGCATTGTTCATGTTGTAGGTGCCGGTCTTGCCGGATGTGAAGCGGCAAATACTCTGGCCTCTCATGGTTATGATGTGATTCTCTATGAGCAGAAGCCATTCAAATTCTCTCCCGCACACAAGTCTGAATACTTTGCAGAACTTGTGTGCTCCAATTCTTTCAAGGCTGACAGGGTAGAAAGTGCTGCCGGAATGATGAAAGAAGAGATGAGGATGCTGGGGTCTGTGTGTCTGAAGGTGGCGGATGAATGCAGAGTCCCCGCTGGTGGTGCTCTTGCGGTAAACCGTGACTTGTTCAGCAGCGGTGTTACGGATACAATACGCAACAATAAACATATACAGGTTGTCAGTGAGGAATACACACATATCGACGACAGCGTTCCTACGATTATAGCTACGGGTCCTCTTACAGAGGGAAAACTCGCTGAAGAACTGTCAAGGATTACAGGTGATGATGCACTGTATTTTTATGATGCAGCTGCTCCAATCGTGACTGCTGACAGTTTGGATTTCTCAAAACTGTTTTGCCAGAGCAGATATGACAGGGGCGGAGACGATTATTGGAATTCCCCGTTTGATAAGGCGGGATATGAAGAGTTCTGGAATGAACTCGTGCATGCAGAAGTTGCTGAACTTCACAGTTTCGAGACGGATCAGCCGGTATATGAAGGGTGTATGCCTATTGAAAAACTGGCTAAACGTGGCATCGATGCGGCACGTTACGGACCAATGAAACCTGTCGGATTAAAGAATCCTTTTACCGGACATAGGCCATGGGCTGCCGTTCAGCTCCGTAAAGAGGATACAGAAGGTACCATGTTTAATCTGGTCGGGTTTCAGACAAATCTGAAGTTCGGCGAACAAAAACGAGTGTTTTCTATGATACCTGGGTTGGAAAATGCTGAGTTTGTCAGATATGGCGTTATGCATCGTAATAGTTTTCTCAACGCTCCGAAAGTGCTGGATGGGACGCTTCGCCTGAAGGGAATGAAACAGGTTTATATCGCCGGACAGCTGTCAGGCGTTGAGGGTTACATGGAAAGCGCAGCAGGGGGTATTCTGGCTGCTAGATTCCTAATCGATCGATTGGAAGGAAGAGAACCTTCCAGATTACCTGATGAAACTATGCTGGGAAGTTTGATGCGCTATCTTTCCACAGAGAATAAAGATTTTCAGCCGATGGGCGCGAATATGGGGATACTTCCTCCAATCGGAGATATCAAAGACAAAAAAGAGAGATATGCTTCTTATTCGAGACGGGGACTTGAAGCGCTCGATAATTACTTGAAGAAGGATAAGAAATGAGACAACTTGAAGAAAATATTGGTTATTTGTTTGATAATACGGAATTGTTGCGTGAAGCCCTGACACATTCCAGTTATGTGAACGAACATGGAATGTCCAGAGTCGATTGCAATGAAAGGCTGGAATTTCTTGGCGATGCGGTTCTCTCGGTTGTCGTTGCAGAGGAATTGTTTCGTAAAAACCCCAGTGTAGAAGAAGGAGTTTTAACGAAAGTTAGAGCATCCATGGTGTGTGAAGGTGCACTAGCCGAATTTGCACGTGATATACACTTAGGCGACTATATGTTGTTGGGAAAGGGAGAATCAAAAAGTCACGGAAACGAGCGTGACAGTATTCTGTCCGATTGTTTTGAAGCTGTGATAGCCGCAATCTATCTGGATGGTGGTTTTTCTGCCGCTGAAAAATTTATCAGACGGCACGTTCTGCAGGAAGCGGAAGCTATTGAATTATCCAGGGACTATAAGACGGAACTTCAGGAAGTAATCCAGCAAAATCCTGAAGAGAAATTGAGATATGTACATACCGGCGAGAGCGGACCTGATCACGATAAAACTTTTGAAGTAGAAGTATGGCTTAACAGCAACGTCATTGCGAAAGCCAAAGGCAGGAGCAAAAAGCAGGCGGAGCAAAATGCTGCCTGTGAGGCACTGAAACTTATGGGACTATGCTGAATAAACATTCAAATCTGGCTTTTTTTATCCCTCATCTCGGTTGCCCGTATAAATGTGTTTTCTGTGATCAGGTAAATATATCGGGTGAGCATGTTTATCCTGATCCCATGGAGGTTAAAGAAACTTGTGACCGATACCTCCCAAAGGAGGGAATCAATACGGAGATCGCTTTTTTCGGGGGATCCTTTACTGCAATTCCCCAAAAGATGATGGAAGCTTACCTGCAGGCTGCTTACCCCTTTGTCGAGAGCGGGAGAGCAAGCGGTATTCGTATATCAACCAGGCCTGATTATATAGATGATAGTATTCTATCCACGCTGAAATCTTATGGTGTGCATTCAATTGAACTTGGTGCTCAGAGCATGAACGACCAGGTGCTCGAATTGAACGGAAGAGGCCATTCATCGAAGGATGTTACAATGGCTTCTTCATTGATCAGAGAGTACGGGTTTTCCCTTGGACTTCAGATGATGGTCGGTATGTATGGGGTTGAGGACGCATACTGCGATGCCATGGAGACAGCGGATGCTTTTCTTAAAATAGCACCCGATACGGTGAGAATATATCCGACACTGGTTGTCGAAGATACTCAACTAGCCGAATTGTGGCGAAGAGGGGTTTATAAGCCTCTTGATATAGACGAGGCGGTTAAGATCTCCGCAGAGTTGATGATTTTATTTCGTAATAAAGGTATTCGTGTTATTCGTGTTGGGCTCCATTCGGAGAATTCGCTGCAGAAAAAAACACTTGCTGGACCTTTTCATCCTGCATTTGGCGAACTATGCGAATCCTTGATATTCCGTAATGAGATCGAGAATGTAATTATTAAAGAAAAAACAGCTATAATTAAATGCAACCCAAAACTTCTGAGCAAGATCATTGGGCAAAATAAGAGCAATATCAATTACTTTTTAAATAAAGGAATGGATATAAAAGTCATTCCTGACGGTACTGTTAGCAGGTTTCATATAGAATACCCGTAAGGAGATACGGACATTGTTTTTAAAATATGTAGAAATTCAAGGCTTTAAATCTTTTCCTGACAAAACGCGCTTGGGTTTTGACAGGGTTCTCACCGGCATCGTAGGACCAAATGGTAGCGGAAAGAGCAATATCAGCGACGCTGTTAGATGGGTCCTGGGTGAGCAATCCACAAAGTCCCTGCGTGGCGGGAAGATGGAAGATGTTATATTCGGCGGAACCAAAACGAGGAATCCTATGGGATTCGCTCAGGTCTCACTGTGTCTTGATAACAGCGACAAACGTATCCCTGACGTGGGGGACGAGATCATCGCAACAAGAAGATATTACCGTTCAGGAGACAGCGAGTACGCTGTGAATGGCTCCCCTGTAAGGCTTCGTGATCTTCGTGAGATGTTTATGGATACCGGACTTGGAAGAGATGGTTATTCCATTATCGGTCAGGGCAGGATCTCCGAAGTTGTAGAAAGTAAGAATACAGATCGTAGAGAAGTGTTTGAAGAAGCTTCCGGTATTGCGAAATTCCGTTTCCGTAAAAATGAAGCGGAAAGAAAACTTGTACAGGCGGAAGACAATTTATCCCGTCTCCGTGATATTGCCGGGGAGTTGGAAAGCAGGATCGGGCCTCTGAAGGAGCAGAGCGAAAAAGCGAAGAAGTTTCTGGAACTATCAGAACAGAGAAGAGGGCTGGAGATCACCCTCTACTGCGATACGATCAGAAGAAGCCATGATAATCTGCATGCTCAGGATGAGAAGATCGAGATCGCCAAACTTGACTATAAGAAGATTGATGATGGAATTGAGGATCAGAATCACATCATCAGCGAATTGTATGAGAAAAACAGGACGGCCAATGTCCTCGTTGAGGAGTGCAATACGCAAATAGATGAGCGTACGGAAAGGATCAGTGCACTTGAATCTCAGATAGCAGTTCTGAAGAATGATATTATGCACGGTGAAAGGGATCTGCGCTCTTTGGAGGATGATAAAAGCAGCCTTTCCAATGGTGATTTTGATCTGAAAAACAAAATAGAGAGTCTGGAGAAAGAAGCCGCCGATAAAATGGCGGAAGTGGAAGTCCTGGACAAGAGCATTTCTGAGCTGGAACTGGAGCTGGATCAATTGATCGAGAACAGCGCTCAGTCTGACGCACAGAGATCCGAGTTGGCTCGTATGCTGACCGAGGTGCAGCAGAAAATAACGGATATTCGGGTGGATATCGTTGCTGCACAGTCTGTTCTTGAAACCTTGGGACAACGTGAGGAGATGATCCAGACGACGGTTCCCCAGGAAAGAGAACGTCTTGATGCGGAAAAAGAAGAGTACAGCCGTATCGGCGAGTACCTGGAACAGATCAACAATGACCTTCAGGGAAAAGAAAACATCACAAATGGATTTTCACTGAAACTGCAGAGCAGAAGAAGCAGATGTGACGAATTATCAGAAAGACTGGAGGAAAAAGACAGGGAAGTTTCCCTGATGAGGCAGCGTCTCAATTTGTTGAACGATCTTGAGCGAAGCAATGAGGGGTTCATGCCTCCTGTTCGGAAAGTACTGAGTGCTAAAGAAAAAAGGGAAATCGAAGGTATCGTAGGCACTGTAGGTTCTTTGCTTACGGTGAATAAAGGACTCGAGCTCGCCATAGAAACTGCATTAGGTGCTTCTGTTCAGAATATTGTTGTCAGCAATGAAAGGGCTGCTAAAGAAGCAATCTCTTTTCTGAAGGATAGCCGTGCGGGACGTGCTACATTTCTTCCTTTAGACACGATACGTCCTTCCAAGTTTGAGCATTCTGAACTTTTAAGAGAACCGGGTGTTATCGGTCTGGCATCGGATCTTGTAGATTATGAGAAAAAGTATGATTCGGTAGTCCGCTTCCTTTTGGGTCGCATTCTTGTTACAGAAGATCTTGACTATGCCTCTGCTGTTGCACGCAGGTCCAATTATCGAGTAAGGATTGTTACGAAAGACGGTCAGGTAATAAATGCGGGCGGATCATATACCGGAGGCTATTCCGCTAAGAATGCCGGTATGTTTTCCAGAAAAGGGGAGATCGATTCCCTTGAGGAAAAAATAAAGAAGATTCTTGTTGATACAGAAGAGGACAGAAAAAGAAAAGACAGCCTTCTCATAGAGATAGATACTTTATCGGCTGATCTCGAAAGAACTCAGAATGAACTCACCGAGATGAAAGAAGACAAGATACGCACGGAATCAGAGATGAAGCGTATCGGGGCTATTGTGGAGGCTCTTGAACATAATCAGGAACTCGCAGATCAGGAATTGCAGCAGATTCGTCAGACGAGAAATGAACGTCAAAACGAGATTGCGAAACTGGAAAGCGAAATAGCTTTACGGCAGGCGGATGCCGAAAGATATGAGAAGGCTCTTGCATCGGCGGATTCTCCTGACGGATTCATTGAGCAGCGGACGAACCTGATGAATACGATTTCAGAGAGAAAGCTTTCCAGGACAGAAATCAGCAAAGATGCGGAAGGCATTCTGGCGTCTGCGGAAGATCTTAAACAACGTGGCACTGAAGCTTTGGATCGTCTTGCAAATCTCAATTCAGCGATGATGCGGATTTCGGATGAGAATGAATCCAAGAAAAGAGAAATCGATAATCGTATTTCTCAGGTGGAACGTTTGAAAGACGAGATTGCTCAGCTTAGGGAAAGGATAGCATCAAGCAATACTGCTCGGGATGAGAACGATAAAGAAGTTATTCGTATCCGCGAAAAGCAGAATGAAATGATGCAGGATCGTGAGAAGATCGCTTCCGAGATTTCTAGGCTTGAAGAAAGAAAAGAATCTCTCAGTAATGAATATAACAGTTATTTGAATCGCCTTTGGGAAGAATATGAACTGACGATCGCCGAAGCATTGCCGCTGTGCATTGAGTTCTCCAGTGTAACGGAACTTCGTCAGCAAGTCAGTTCAATTAGAAACAGAATTCGATCTCTTGGTAATGTCAATGTAGCTGCCATCGAAGAATATGATGAAGTACTCAGCCGATATAATTTCCTTTCGGGTCAGATCAAGGACGTTGATGACAGCAGAAAGAGCTTGTTGTCTTTGATTGAGGAACTGGAATCCGAAATGAAACAGATCTTTACGGTCAGTTTCAATGAGATCAATTCCAGATTCCATCGGACTTTCCAGGAATTATTCGGAGGAGGTTCCGCCAATCTGTTTTTGTCCGATGAAACGGATATTCTGGGAAGCGGAATTGAACTGGACGTTCAACCTCCGGGAAAGGTTATAAAAAATCTTAGTGCACTTTCGGGTGGAGAGAAGGCACTTGTCGCTATCGCAATCTATATGGCGATCCTCGAGGTAAATCCATCTCCGTTCTGTATTTTGGATGAGATCGATTCAGCTCTTGACGAAGCAAATGTTGTCAGATTTGCTCAGTATCTTAAGAGAATGGTAAGTGAAACACAGATCATTGCGATTACGCATCGTCGTGGTACGATGGAGGCTGCTGAAGTTCTCTATGGTGTCACCATGCAGGAAGACGGAGTATCTAAAGTCCTGAGGCTTGGAGTGGAAGAAGCACAGCTTGTTATAGAGGGCGAAAAATCTTAACGATTGGAGATCATATATGGGTTTTTTTGATAAGCTGAAAGAAGGTCTGAGAAAAACGAAGAATACGTTTGCCTACGCCCTTCGTTTTGATGACCAGTATACGGATGAATACTTTGACAGTATTGAGGAAGCGTTGATCCTAGCTGATGCAGGATATGATGTGGCAGCTTCTATCACTGAGGAACTTCGAAATGCCGTTATGGACGAAAATGCGCACGGTGACGAGGAAGCTAAGGCCCTACTGAAAAAAATCTGTGCGGATCGCTTGCGTGCTGAACGGGATCTGGATCTATCCGGAAAACCGGCAGTTATCCTGCTTATTGGTGTCAATGGGGCTGGTAAGACAACCGCTTCCGGAAAACTGGCGTCATATTATCTTGCACAGGGTAAAAAAGTCATGATCGCTGCTGCAGACACATTCAGGGCTGCTGCTGTAGAACAGCTTGAGGTATGGGCTCAGAGAAGCGGCGCTCAGTTTTTAAGCGGTCAAAAAGATCCTTCTGCTGTTGTTTTTGATGCTGTCGCTTCTGCTGCATCAGGAAAAGCGGATATCGTAATCTGCGATACTGCTGGTCGTCTTCAGACGAAGAAGAATCTGATGGAAGAGCTGTCAAAAATAGCAAGAAGTGTAAAAAAAGCGTCTCCGGACGCTTCTGTGGAAACCCTTCTGGTTATCGATGGAATGACTGGACAGAACGCAATCGAGCAGGCGCGGGTCTTTTCTGAAGCGGCGGATGTGTCTGGAATAATAGTTACAAAGCTTGATGGCACAGCAAAAGGCGGAGCGGTATTTGCAGTAAAGGAAAAACTGGGGATTCCTGTTCGTTTTATTGGAGTGGGAGAAGGTATTGACGATCTTCTCGTATTTGACCCGGATGATTTTTGTGAGGCGTTATTTGAAGAATGAAAGAGATTATCGTCGCTACAAACAATCAAAATAAGCTAGCTGAATTTCGTGATATTTTTCGCAATAATGAGATCCGCGTGATATCCATGAAAGAAGCAGGCGTTTCTGTGGACCCGGATGAAAATGGTAGAACGATAGAGGATAATGCGCGTATTAAGGCGAGAGCGGTCTGGGATTTGTGTCATAAACCGGTTCTCGCAGACGATACTGGTTTATTTGTGGATGCCTTGAACGGGGAGCCTGGGGTCCATGCTGCAAGATATGCAGGTGATCCTCAGGACAGTAACAGAAATATTGACAAGCTGCTGAATAAACTTGGTGACATGCCTAAGAAAGACCGTACGGCAAGGTTTATCACAGCGATATGCTATATAGACGAGACTGGAAATGAGCGTATTGTTCACGGTGTCTGTGAGGGATGGATCGCGTTTGAACGAATGGGAGAGGGATTCGGGTATGAACCTGTGTTTTGTATCAATAACGGATTTACTCTCGCTCAAATAGGAAGGGAAGCCAAAGACAGAAGAAGTCATAGAGCCAGGGCGGCTCATAAATTGAGTTTTTACTTAAGAAATGTTACGAAAATCAGGAGGAGCATATGACAACGAAAGAACGCGCTACTTTACGTAGTTTTGCCAATACTTTGAATGCAGTTTGTTATATCGGTAAAGATGGGCTTACTGATTCTGTTTTGGACGGTATACGTGACGCGCTGACTGCCAGAGAACTGATCAAGGTCGCGGTTCAGGAGAACTCCCCGTATACTGCGCGTGAAGCTTGCGAAGAGGTCGCAGATCTGCTTGGGGCCGAACCGATTCAGGTTATTGGAAAGAAGTTTGTGATATATAAAAGAAACAAAAAAGTGGATCAATATGGAATCAAATAAAATCTTGATTTATGGAGGAGCATTCGACCCTCCCCATCTTGGACATGCTAGGTTGCTGGAAACAGCGATCAATTATGTAAAACCAGATATTACGTTTGTCATACCTACGGGCGTATCTCCTCATAAAAGAAGAAGCGGTACCCCGTATTGGGTAAGGTATGATATGGCCAAAAGAACGTTCCTATCTTTATCTGACTCGGTTGTGGTGTCATCTCTCGAATCAAAAGGAAGAAGAAACTATACGATTCAGACGGTAAAGAAATTGATAAAAAAATATCCGGGCTCTCATCTTTACCTTCTGATTGGTTCAGACATGCTTGCATCTTTTCCGACATGGCATCTATACAGGAGGATTCTTTCAAGATGTACACTTGTCGCCGGTGCAAGGGAAGATGAGGCAGTGGACAAACTTGAGAGAGACGCAGATGTGCTTCGCGCCAAAGGAGGAGACGTGATCATTCTTCGTTTTTCACCGATTGACATCTCTTCCACTGAACTGAGGAATATGATCAGGGAGGGGAGCGACTGCTCAAGATATCTTGCTGAGAGTGTAAATGATCAAATAAAGAAAAGGGGCTTATATTGTTGATGACGGAAGCGGAAGCAAGAGATATTGCGAGAGATCATCTTTCAGACAAAAGATTCTATCATTCGCAGTGTGTTGCAAGATGCGCTGGGGAACTGGCATTAAGACTTGGTGCTGATGTTGATAAAGCTGTAATAGCGGGCTGGCTGCACGATGTTATGAAAGAACAGGAAGATGCCGTTTTATTGAAAACACTAGAGGGCTCTGATATAATGCGAGATGATTACTTTGCGCATTATAAGCCTATTTGGCATGCGTTTGCAGGCGCTGTTTTTGTTCAGAATTCACTCAAATTGTCGGGCGATATAGCGGATGCGATTTACTATCATACCTGCGGTCGTCCTGATATGAGTCCTCTGGAAAAATCTGTTTTTCTAGCAGATTATATCTCGGATGATAGGGAGTTCCCGGGTGCGGCTCAAGTCAGAACAACAGCTGCTGAGGATATAGATCTTGCAGTTTTCCAGGCATTGCAGAACAGTGTTCGACATCTCATGGAACGTGGTAAGATCGTAATGCCCTTATCTTTGGATGCTTACAATTATTATGCTGCGCTAGTCAGCAAGAATAAGGATTGATTATGGCTAAAGAGAAAAAGAAAAAAAACAAGGTAGCTCGTATTATTGTTTTACTCACTGTGCTTGCGGTTATCTGCGCGGGTGTTTTTATTCTTTTGCATACGAAACCTGCTTCCAGCGGGGATGAGATCGATGAGAGATTGCAAACTCCCAAGTATCTGAGAGATCAGACAATGACAATTCTTGTTGCCGGAATCGACTACGAAGAAGGAAGAACTGTCGCCAACACGGATGTGATCATGGTGGTGAATATAGACCTTCAGAACAAGAAAATGAATGCTTTGCAGATCCCTCGTGATACGTACGTTGGTGAACAATTGGTAAAGTATGGTAAGATCAACGGCTTATATAACTGGGGATTGAAAGATGGGGACGGAACAACGGGTATCTCTGTGCTTGCACAGGTTATTTATGATCAGATGAAGCTCCCGATTGACAATTATGTCTGTATAGACATGGATGTCTTTCCAACTCTTGTCGATATGCTTGGGGGAGTGGAGGTCACATTGGATGAGGATATCGTTCTCAACGAAGGGACGGTTCTTGAGGCAGGTACACATTTGTTGGACGGAGTCACATCAGAAAACTTTGTTCGAAACCGTGACTATGCTCTTGCGGATATCACAAGGCTGAAGATGCAAAGGTACTTTTTCGGCGGTCTACTGAATAAATTGTTCAGCACTCCCAAAATGGAACTTCTTAGCCTGATTACTGCTTGTTACGACTATATCGACACGGATTTTACGGTTCAGGAGATTTTGCAGCTTGCACTTACTGCGCAGAACTTCTCAGCATCAGACTTCCAGGTAGTTCGTGCACCAGGAGAACCGGTAGCTCGATACGGTATATATGGATTAGACGTTTGGACGCTTCATAAAGAGAAACTTGCCAATATACTGAACGAGTACATGAGACCTTATACGGATGATGTGTTGCCAGAGGATCTTGGAGTGATCGAATTACAGCATACAACAGACATACTGGACGACGAGATGTCCAATATGGATGATTACACTTAACATAGGGGAGATAAAAGTGGATTCTTTAGAACTTGCAAAAGCATTGGTCAAAGCACTTGACGATAAAAAAGGTGACAGTATTGAAGTTCTTCATGTAGAAGAATTGACAACGCTTGCTGATTATTTTGTTCTTGCTACTGGAGGAAGCACCACACAGGTACGTGCGCTTGCAGATGAAGTTGAGGAGACTGCGGAAAAACTCGGGCTAGATCTGCCCCGGCGTGAGGGACGGGGCGGTGACAGTTGGATTCTTCTTGACCTGGGATCAGTGATAGTTCATGTATTTACGAAAGAGTCCAGAGAGTATTACCAACTGGAGAAGTTGTGGGGCGATGCGCCTGTAGTATCTTTTGAGAATGAGAAGGAGTAATGGGTTACCATGGCTGTATATGATTACACTTCTGTAGAAAAGAAGTGGCAGGATAAATGGGCTGAAAACAATACATTTGCTGCAAAGCAAGATTTTACTCTGCCAAAGTTCTATGCTTTGGTGGAGTTTCCTTATCCTTCCGGAGATGGACTGCATGTAGGACATCCTAGAAGTTATGTTGCTCTTGACGCTGTTGCAAGGAAGAAGAGATTGCAAGGTTATAATGTTCTTTATCCTATGGGATGGGATGCGTTTGGTCTTCCCACGGAAAACTTTGCGATGCAGCATCATATCCATCCGGAAATTGTAACTGCAAAGAATGTCAAGAGATTCAAAAGCCAGCTTCAAAGTATTGGTCTTTCATTTGATTGGAACAGAGAGATTAATACAACAGATCCGTCCTACTACAAGTGGACACAATGGATCTTCATTCAGCTTTACAAAAAAGGCCTTGCCTACAAAAAAGAGATGAACGTCAACTATTGCACTGGATGCAAGGTTGTTCTGGCTAATGAAGAGGTTGTTAACGGCTTTTGTGAGCGTTGCGGAAGCCAGGTTATCCATAAGACAAAAAGTCAGTGGATGCTCAAGATCACAGAGTATGCCGGCAGGTTGATCGATGATCTTGATGAGGTTGATTTTATTGATCGAGTAAAAACTCAGCAGAAAAACTGGATCGGAAGATCTTATGGCGCTGAAGTTAATTTCACTGCGACTACCGGAGAGAAAATCACCGTTTTCACTACCAGATGCGATACTTTGTTTGGAGCTACATACATGGTGCTCAGCCCTGAACATGATCTGATTCGTGCATGGAAAGAAAATGGTACGATCAAAAATGTAGACCAGGTTAGTGTTTATCAGGAAGAAGCTGCTAAAAAGTCCGATTTTGAAAGAACTGAATTAGCAAAAGATAAGACAGGTGTTCGTCTGGATGGTGTAGCTGCAATCAATCCTGTAACAGGCAAAGAGATTCCGATCTTTATTTCTGATTACGTTCTTTCCACATATGGTACAGGAGCAATAATGGCTGTTCCTGGTCATGATACGCGAGACTGGGAGTTTGCAAAGAAATTCGGATTGCCTATTATTGAAGTTGTTTCCGGTGGAAACGTGGAAAAAGAGGCATTTACGGATTGTGAGACAGGTATTCTTGTAAACTCCGGTTTTCTGAATGGTTTGTCTGTTGAAGATGCCCAAAAAACAATGTATGACTGGCTCGAAAAAGAAGGAGTCGGTCATCGTCAGGTAAACTACAAACTGAGAGACTGGGTATTTAGCCGCCAGAGGTATTGGGGAGAGCCAATTCCTATGGTCTATTGTGAGAAGTGCGGATGGCAATCCATACCCGAATCAGAGTTGCCTTTACTGCTTCCAGAGATTACTGATTTTGAGCCTGGTGAAGGCGGAGAAAGCCCTTTGGCAAGGCATACAGAATGGGTGAATACGACTTGTCCGTGTTGTGGCGGACCGGCTAAGCGTGAGACGGATACGATGCCTCAGTGGGCTGGATCCAGCTGGTATTTCCTCAGGTATATGGATCCCCATAATGACAAAGCTCTTGCCAGTCCTGAAGCGCTGAAGTATTGGGGGCCTGTTGACTGGTATAACGGAGGAATGGAGCACACTACGCTTCATTTGCTCTATAGCCGCTTCTGGCACAAATTCCTTTATGATATCGGCGTTGTCCCTTATAAAGAGCCTTATAAAAAGCGCACAAGCCATGGAATGATCCTTGGGATGAATCCTCGTGCATTCGTAAATATGACAAAGGAAGAGCAGGATAGGCTTGTGGCTGAACATGGTTCTGTTGAGGCAGCCAAAAAGGCTCTGGTCGAAAAATATGGTGAAATGGCTGAGCATCCGATTGTAAAGATGTCTAAGTCATTGAAAAATGTTGTCAATCCAGATGAGATCATTAGGGAGTATGGTGCTGATACGCTCAGGCTATATGAAATGTTCATTGGAGATTTTGAGCAGGCAGCTCCTTGGTCAACAAACAGCATCAAAGGATGCAAGAGATTTCTCGATCGTATCTGGCAGCTTCAGGAAAACCTTGTTGAGGGAAACTATTATCGTCCAGAATTGGAGTCTCCTTTCCATCGGACAATTAAGAAAGTTACCAATGACATCGATAATCTGAAAGCAAATACAGCAATTGCTGCATTGATGGCTCTTGTAAATGATATTACAAAGACAGGGGCGATTACTGTTGGAGAATATCACACATTACTTATGCTGCTTAACCCTTTCGTTCCGCATATTACGGAGGAACTGAATGAACGATGCCATCTTTCAGAATCTGAATTATCACAGCAGAAATGGCCTGAATATGAAGAAGCCAAATGTGTGGATTCAATGCTTGAATTGCCTGTACAGGTAAACGGCAAACTTAGAGGTAGAATTAACGTTCCTGCCGATTCGGATAACGATACTGTTCTTGCTGCTGCAAAAGCTGATGAGAAAGTTAAATCCTCAATAGAGGGGAAGACGGTCGTGAAGGAAATCGTGGTCAAGAATAAGCTTGTAAATATCGTCGTGAAATAAAAAATCACCTTGACACCTTTCACATAGATGGTATAATTACGAGTGTGCAAATTTACTGGCAAGGGAGGGATAAAAGTGTCGGAAGTCAGAGTCAAGGAAAACGAAAGCCTGGACAGCGCTCTTCGTCGTTTTAAACGGCAATGCGCACGCTCCGGAATCCTTGCCGAAGTTCGCAAGCGCGAGCATTACGAGAAGCCGTCTGTTCGTCGTAAGAAGAAGGCAGAAGCTGCTCGCAAACGTAAGTTTAAATAATAAATTGCGGCAAAACCTCCGTTTATACGGAGGTTTTTTGTTGTTATACTTTTTCTTTACATGATATACTACTTCCTTAGAGGTAAATGTATATGTATCCAAAGTTTGGGCCTGCTGGCAACTCAGATAGTTTTTCAACAAAAGGATATAGATCCACAGTGGACGCTCCCAAATACTGTTCGGAGTTTGGGCTTGATGCATATGAGTATCAATGTGGACGAGGTGTTCGTCTGGGAGATGAGCTTGGGTACAAATTGAAAAAAGAAGCGGAACAGTATCATGTTCAGATGAGTCTCCACGCACCATATTATATTTCTCTTTCAAGTATGGATGAGTCCAAAAGATATGGTAGTTCAAAATACTTCCTTGAAAGTGCAGAGGCGGTAAAAAAACTAGGTGGAGCTCGGTTTGTAGTTCATTCCGGCTCTTGTGGCAAGCAGTCCCGCGAAGATGCGTTACTGAAAGCTAAAGATACTTTGAAGTATTGTTTGAATGAACTGGATTCAGCAGGTTACAGGGATGTGATTGTTTGTCCTGAAACGATGGGCAAGATAGGTCAATTAGGAAGTCTTGATGAAGTAATGGAGCTATGTTCCGTAGATGAAAGGGTCTTTCCTTGTATTGATTTTGGCCATTTGAACGCCAGAACGATGGGAGGTATAAAGACAGAAGAGGATTATGCTTACATAATTGATACAATCACGGAAAGGTTAGGGGAAGAGCGTGCTCGAGTTTTTCATGCACATTTTTCCAAGATTGAATATACGGTAGGCGGAGAAAAAAGACATTTAACCTTTAATGACACTATTTTCGGGCCGGATCCTGAACCGCTTATGAGAATCATCGCTAAAAGACGATTGTGTCCGACATTCATTTGCGAATCAGATGGTACTCAAGCTGAGGATGCTGCCCTCATGAAAGAACTATATTGGAAGGAGATAGAAAAACTATGAATAGAATTGAAAAACTGAAAAACAGAATGCCGGCCGGATGGAAAGGAGCGCTTGTATGCTCCACTACTAACAGGGAGTATATGGTGCATTTTCTTTCTTCTGCTGGAACATTGCTCATCTTTCCGGATGAAGCTGTTTTCATCATAGATTCCAGATATGTTGAAGCTGCAAAGAGTAGCGTAATAGGAGCAGAAGTAGTACTTCAGGGCAATTTATATGAACAGATTGATGAGATGTGCAAGAAACATGGTGTCGATGAACTGCTTTGTGAGGAGGAACTTACTTTAGCTGAATACAATTCTTTCTCAAAAGCAATACCTTCAGTTCATTTTGTTGCCGATGGTGTTTTGTCTTCTTTGATTCAACAGGAGCGCGCAATCAAGGAGCCTGAAGAGATCAAGATGATCTGTGATGCACAGCAAATAACGGATCGCTCATTTACAGAAATACTTAATTATATAAAGCCCGGTATTACAGAAAAACAGGTCGCTGCTGAACTTGAATATTATATGAGAAAACTCGGTGCAGACGGTTTGGCATTTGAAACAATCGTTGCATCTGGCACAAACGGCTCAAAGCCTCATGCAGTTCCGAGCGATAAGGTGATATCTACAGGTGAGTTTGTCACTATGGATTATGGTGCAAAGTTAAACGGATATTGCTCCGATATGACAAGAACAGTTGCTGTCGGCGAAGTTGGGGATGAGCAGCATAGAATATATGATACCGTTCTTGAAGCACATTTAACTTCCATGAATGCCGCCAAAGCTGGAGTGTTCGGGGACGAGTTAGATAAGATAGCTCGGGACATTATATACAGTGCAGGCTATGAAGGATGCTTTGGCCATTCGCTTGGCCATTCATTAGGACTTGATATTCATGAAAAGCCAATGGCATCTTTTTCCAGGCATGACCTTATGCCTGCTGGTACAGTAGTCACGATCGAGCCGGGAATTTATGTAGAGGGTAAATACGGTGTAAGGATTGAAAATATGATCTTGATTACAGAAAAAGGATATATAAACTTGACTGGAAGTGAGAGAACACTTATAACTCTTTAAACTTCTTGCCTAATAAATAAGTGCTGTTGTATAATATACAAGTGAATTTTTCCTAACTATTGTATGAGGTGACAATATGATTTCTGCAGGCGATTTTAGAAACGGTCTGAGCTTTGAAGAAGATGGCAACGTTTATCAGGTAGTTGAGTTTCAGCATGTAAAACCTGGTAAAGGTGCTGCCTTTGTTCGTACAAAGATTAAGAATGTCATTACAGGTGGAGTTCTTGAGAAGACCTACAGCCCTACTGACAAGTTTGAACAGGCTTTTATTGAGAAGAGAGATATGGCATATAGCTATAATGATGGCGATATGTATTATTTCATGGATTCTGAAACATATGAGATGGTACCGGTTGCTGCAAAGGATTTGCCCGATTCCTTCAAGTTTGTAACAGAGAATATGGTTTGCAAGCTTTTATCCTACAAAGGTAAGATTTTCGGAATTGAACCTCCGAACTTTGTAAACCTTGCTGTATCTCACACAGAACCCGGCTTAAAAGGTAATACAGCTACAAACACTCTGAAACCCGCTACGTTGGAAACCGGTGCTGAGGTTCGTGTTCCTCTGTTTATTAATGAGGGTGACGTCATTCAGATAGATACACGCACTGGCGAATACATGGGGAGAGCGTAATTAAAATGAACATTACAGAAAAGGTTGCATTTCTTAAAGGTTTGATCGAGGGCAGTGATATAAAGCTTGGGGATAAAGAGGCTAAAGTATTCAACACGTTGATCGAAGTAATTGACGATATGGCTCAGCAACTTACGGAATGTGATGATGATTTGACCACGCTTTATGATCAGGTAGATGAACTTGAAGAAGAAGTCGCTGATATCGAAGATGATCTTGATGACTTGTATGAAGAATTTGAAGATGACGATGATGACGACTTCGAGTATGACGAGGATGAAGATCCGTTGTACGAGATTGAATGCCCATCTTGCAAGAAATCCTTCTCGGTTGATGAGGATACACTTGTAAACGGCGACAATATTCATTGCCCTTTCTGCGGAGATAAATTAGAATTTGAGATCTTCGAGGAAGATGATATTCAATCTGACGAAGACTAAATGAAATTAACGCCTTCGGTAAGAAGGCGTTATCTTTTAATATCATTATTTGTGGGGAAACAATGGAAGAGAAGACGATTTTCAGAGTTCATGATGAAAATGAATGGCACCAGCCAGATTCTGTTGAGACTGAAAAAGTTAAAAAAGAAGTAAAGCCCACCAGACATACGGATGAAAACGTTAATAAACCTGTTAGAAATAATAAGAGCGGTAACGGGAAGTCCAGAAAAAAGAAAGGCCTTATGAGTCAGTTTTCTGCTGCAGGAAAGGTTGCTTTTATTCTTGGACTAATTCTTATTGTCGCATCAGTTGGAGTCATTGGTGCTACAGAGATTCCATCTTTGATTAATGGAAAATCATCGAATAACAACAATACTCCTTCCAATAACGCTCCATCGAACAACAACTCTGGTACGGCAGAAAATGTTGTTACGGTTCAGGATGCAACTGTTCTGCAGCTAACAGCGGATGCGGGCGATGAATATATGGATGATGTTCTTTTCATAGGGGACAGCAACTATAATCGCATGTACATGCTTGGACTTCTTGATCTTGATCATGTCATTGGCGTCGATGGCATGGGTGTTCAGAGTGTTCCTGGAAGCAATGCTGTGTATTTTGTTGAAAAGTCTAATCCTGTGACAATACCGGAAGCTGTAAAGATTATGCAACCGAAAACTATCATTATGAATTTCGGTACAAACAATCTTGTTGCAGCAACAGCGGATAGTTTCATAGAGAACTATGAGGAAGCAATAGATGCTATAGAAAAGGCTTATCCTTACGCTGATATTATAGTTCAATCTATTCCTCCAGTAGGAAGCGATCTTCCTTCTGGATATAGAATGGTTGATTATAAGAAGGTGTATACCTTCAACAACGCTCTTATTAAGATGTGCGAGGAGAGGGGACTTCACTATCTCAATGTTACAGAAGATGTGTGGCGTTCTTCTGATGGTCATTGTAAAAGTGAATATATTACATCTGACGGAATCCATTTAGAGCAGGTGGCGTATGAAAAATTGTTGAGTTATGTTCGTACGCATGCTTTGCTTACTGATGATACCCGACCCGAACTTACCGAAAAGCTGACCCGTAAACCAGCACCTGTAGTGGTTTATCAGTATCAGTGTGATGTAGTTGTTACATCTGCAATGGAATCTTTCTACGATGCCGGATATATTGATTTTAAGAAAGTAAAAGAAGGCGAGAAAGAAGAAAATTACAAAGAGGCTGACACCTATAAATTTACTATCCCTAAGGAAGATGCTACTAAAGGATCCGAAGAGGATATGGGACAAGCTTTGTTCCAGTCTGTAAATAGCCAGGTTAAGAATAAAGAAAAAGCTCAAGTCGGTATCTCTTATAAGGCCAGCGAGGATGGTGGATATGTATTCACAATCAGCGTCAAAGAGGTATGTAATCACGATTATCAGACAGAAACTGAGCCTTCATGTTCAGGTACTGGTCTAAAAGTTTGTAAGGTTTGTGGCAAAAAAAGTGTTATTCAAGCTTTAGGTCATGACTATTCTGTATTTGTAAAATATGATAGTGAGACTAATGAGGTAGTTTACAAATGTAGTAGATGCAAGGATGAAGACAGAGTATCACATACAGAGACGGATCATGAGGGAACTGGTACGACTACGATAGATGGAAAAACATTTTATAAATGTGATATTTGTGGACAAGCCTATGGAGATCCTATAGAGAATACACCTGGAGGCGGAGACACACCTGGAGGCGGCGACACGCCCGGAGGTGGAGACACACCTGGAGGCGGAGATACACCTGGAGGCGGAGATACACCTGGAGGAGGAGACACACCTGGAGGCGGAGAAACACCTGGAGGCGGAGACACGCCCGGAGGTGGAAGTACACCGGGAGGAGAAACACCTGGAGGCGGAGAATCAGCTGGTGGCGATACTTCTGGAGGTGGAGCTCCGTCTGGTGGCGGCTCTACTGATGGCGAGAATACAAATGCTGGGTGACTACGCTTTTAGTTTATGAATCCTTCTAGAATATGACCTCTATATAAAAAAGCGATGCTTATAATTAATATGTACCCCAAATCCTGGACATAAAGTGAATAAGATTTAGGCTCTCATGGACATCTCCCGGTAAATAGCGGGAGGTGTCCATTTTGTCTTCTTCTGGATTCGTTCGTAGTTGTAATAATACATATAGTCTCGGACAGCAGAGGAAAAGGCCTCAAAGGATGGATACTCTTTCTCGTGCCCGTAGAACATCTCTGTTTTCATCCTTCCAAAGAAGGTTTCAATTATGCAGTTGTCGTAACAATTGCCTTTTCTGGACATAGACTGGATAATACCTTGGTCCTTTAGCATCTTTACATACACTTGGTGCTGGTATTGCCATCCCATGTCGGAATGGAAAATCAGACCTTTTGTCTCCGGAAATTTCTCAAAGGCTTTTTTTAGCATGTCCGTTACTTGTTCCAGGTTTGGACTTCGGGACAAGTTGTATGAGACAATCTCATTCGTTGCCATATCTAATATCGGAGACAGATAGCATTTGCCCCAGGAAAAAGAGAATTGAGATACATCAGTAGACCATTTTTGCAGTGGCTTTTCGGTATGGAAATCTCGGTTAATAATGTTGTCAGCAATCTTTCCAACTTTTCCCTGGTAGGAATGGTATTTCTCCTTTGGCCGTTTTCCCTTTAGTCCCAGTTCATGCATCAGACGCTGGATCTTTTTGTGGTTCACATGGATCCCACTGTTCTCCAGTGCTTTGTGTATCCTCCGGACCCCTTATCTGCCGTGGTTCTTGTCGTATTCCGTTTTTATCTGCTCTTTTATCTCTTTGTCTTTTTCTTTCAGAGTTATTTGCCGCTTTAACTCAAAATAGTAGGTGGACCGGGACAGGCCCAATACATCCAACAGATCTGCTAGTCTGTATCCTTCGTTTCGGAGCTCTTGGATCGTTTCTGCTTTCTCGCCTCGAGTCGCGCTGCTTCCTTTTCGCGTCTCAAGGCCATTAATTTTTTTATTGCTGCTGTCTCCGCTCTTAGATATTCATTCTCGGCTCGCAGCCGTATTAATTC
>Ga0256404_1001510_pt1 | contig 55748 bp, 44 predicted proteins | sample RumenRJG_01DNA_FD_185990 | JGI IMG/M metagenome (GOLD analysis project Ga0256404, IMG submission 185990) | Bovine rumen microbial communities from Lethbridge, Alberta, Canada - RJG_01 | ecosystem: Host-associated > Mammals > Digestive system > Stomach > Rumen | place: Canada: Alberta | collected... | reverse complement strand
GATTACTCGCAGTTGATTTTGATTTCTGTAAATAATGATGTCATCGACGGTGACTCCGAAGATATGTGCGAGCATAACCATATTATCCAGAGTCGGCATCGCCTCTCCGCGCTGCCACTTGTATATCGCCTGAGGTGTGGCGAAACCGAATATATTCTGAAGATCACGTACTGTGAGGTTCACATTCTTTCGGAGCCTTGTAATGTTAGCTCCTGTTGCGGCCGTGTCGATGACCGGTATGCAGTTCATGTCATATTCACTCCCGTTCAGTCCGATTCTGATTATTGCTTCCAGAACCGGATATTTGTTCCATATATCATAATAGAAAAAAGACCGCCTGCCTCATACGAGACAAGCGGTCCTGATCATTCTGATACGCCTATTCCGGCGTTCGAATTCCAGTTGCTTTATAATCAGTCTCATATGGGCATGTCGAAGGACTGCGCAGCCACTGCGGGAAGCTGCACAGGGAACGATCCTGGTATTCGGATTTTGAGACGAGCATAAATGTGTTGCGGATCATTTCTTTTTCCTTTCCGGGCATAGCCCAATTTCTGATATCAATATAGCACTGTTTCAGATATCTGTAAATAAACTTGTAGTATAAAATTGCTCCTAAGCCAATTGTGACTGAAAAATGCTGTCCAGTTCCGCCCAATCGCGACTCGGATCATCCGGAAGAGACGCGATTATTTTCTGAATCTCTTCTATACTGTCCAGCAGATATCTGTTGAGGCTATCTATTCTTGGAATAGACTTTACTTCAGGAGCGCTAATTTTCAGATCAAGAAGTCTGCCAACCTCCGGCATGAGTTCTTTCGAAAGCTCTGCTTCCATCAGCTCGGAAAACATCATGGGAGGGGGAGTGCCCCTGTCAAGAATCCATCTGCATGCGAGAACAGGGCGAAGAACATAGAAGTATTTCTTTGCCTTGACCTGACCTCCGGTCAGATATGCTCTGAAGTTACTGCAGGCCATGCTGATGTAATGGCTGAGTCCGCGCTTTGAGGAAAAGTATGCAGCCAGAACTGGACGGAATTCTTCTGAAAACCTCGTTGATCTGTAAACAACAGGGGAGGAAAACCACTCAAACAGTGTAGGATTGGATTTGCGAAGATGCCGAAGCGCTTTGCTGAGATCCCAGCCGTTAATGTCAAGGACATCATCAATAGGATATTCTATCACATCTCGGACAGATTCCAGACGAAGATAGTCAGTCTTCGGGCGCACATAGATGAAGCGTACATCATAGTCACTGTCAGGGGAAGCAAAGCCCCATGCCCTGCTTCCAGATTCAACAGCGAGAATAATTCTTACGTTTTCAGCTCTTTCAATCTCATTCAGTTTTCTGAGAATTACTTCCTTCATAGGACCTTACCTCCTCTCGACAATAATAAAACTATGCGTAAATTGCCATTATTTTGCGGTGCATTGACGGACTTACTCAGCTGCCTTGAAGTTATATACCGGACGGATACGTTCGATTATTTCCGCTGTCGGCCCGATGTGAGACACGATCTCATCCATGGACTTGTATGCCATGGGAGACTCATCCAGAGTGTCCTTCACGATGCAGGTTGAATAAATCCCTGCCATTTCTTCCTTGTATTCCTCCATAGACAGACTGTCAAAAGCAGCCCGGCGGCTCATCAGACGTCCGGCTCCGTGCGGAGCAGAGAAGTTCCAATCCTCATTGCCCTTTCCAATGCAGATCAGGCTCCCGTCCCTCATGTTTATGGGAATCAGCAGCTTTTCTCCTGCCTTGGCGGAGACCGACCCCTTACGGAGAATCATGGTGTCCATATCTATATAGTTATGGATTGTGGTAAACTCCTCAGCAGGGCTCAGGCCCATACCGTTGATAATCACATCTGTCATGGCCTTGCGGTTCAGCACCGCAAAGTGCTGTACGATCCGCATATCATGGATATAATCTTCAAACAGCTCGCCTTCCACATACGCAAGATCTCTTGCAACCGGAGTTGCTTCAGCTCTCTTCTTTCGGAGCGCCTTCAACGTATTGTGGATCTCTTTGCTGTTTCCCTGCGCCTTCATTTCTTTGATCAGCTGATCAATTTGAAATCTGGCGCTGCCGCATAGTGCTCGGAATCCTTCTTCCTGGTAGTATTCGCACACCTGTTTGCCGAGATGCCGGCTTCCGGAGTGAACCACCAGGTACAGTTCTCCATTCTGGCCCCGATCAATTTCAATGAAGTGGTTACCGCCGCCAAGAGTCCCGATACTGCGCCGTGCACGTTCCAGATTTACATGCGGTGCGCAGCGAAGCTGATCCAAGTCTACCTCATCATTAAGAACATGAGCAAAACGTCGGATCTCATACCCGCAGGGAATTTCACTGCGAATCAAGGCGTCGAGCTTGTCAAAGTCTATTTCCCGCTCATTGATTTGAACGGTTTCCATGCCGCAGCCGATATCTACGCCGACCATGCCGGGAACTACCTTATCGATAATCGTCATGGTAGTGCCGATGGTGCAGCCCTTTCCAGCATGAACATCCGGCATGATGCGTATACGGGAATTCCGAAATGCTTCCTGATCGCAAACTGCCTTAATCTGTCCTGCCGCAGTGGGCTCAAGTACGGACGTGAAGCATTTTGCAGTATTGAAGACACCGGTTATTTCTATCATAGGTACCACTCCAATCTGGAAAAAATGCGCAGAATGAATGCAGGGGATATCCCGCCTCATTCTGCGCACAGTTTGTCTCAGTGAGGATTATCAGGCCGCAATGGGCGCATAACGCTCGGAGCCGATCACACTGAGCATATAGGTGAAAGGATCAAGAGAGCCCTCCATTACCATGGAGAAAATGCGGGGAGAGCAGCCGGAAACCAGCGCCACGCCCAGTTCATTCATGGTAACGGGTTGCTGCTGATTACGGCTTGACACGTTCCAGAACACTACATTCGGAAGCTTGTATCCCGCACGTTCGAACAGCTTTGCAGCGTATTCAAAATTGGTGAGGGAGGCATCATTCGTGCAGTAGTCAAACTCCATATCAGAAATAATATAGAGCGTGGAGGGAAGCTCCTCCTGGGGAACATGATTCTTAATCGCCGCATTCAGGATCAGCTCGAATACCTTCTGAATATTCGTGTTAGAGCATTCATTGAAGGTCTCGCAGTAGCGGGCCTTGTCAACGATGTCCTGACCCTTGATCTCCACAAGGCGGGGATTCGTGGAGAAAGTGATAAAATGATTGTGGAAAACACCACGGTTATGCTCGGCAAAGTAAATTGCCAGAGACTGTGCGATTGTTGCCGGCATCGGCTTGCCGCCCCAGTACATGGAACCGGAGCCGTCTGCGACTACCAATGCGTTTTCATCTTGCGTGTAGTCCGCGAGGGCACGCCATGTAGCATCCAGAGACAGGCGTTCTGTTTCGCTGCAGTTATAAGCCTTCTCAATGATCTCATACGGATAAAGAGTGCCGGTATTGAGCTTCATTTCACCTTTGCAGACACGCTCCATAAAGGCAGAATAACGTTCACCGTCATTGCGCAGGAACGCCCGGCGATACTTGAACATTGCCTTGGAAGGCTGCTTGGAATAGTCGAAGGTGTAATCTTTCTCACGGAGGTTGTTCTCAATAATCCGGATCCGAGCACGCAGTTTCGTCAGTGCTTTGCGATAGTCACGCTCTGACAGACCAAATTCCTTGATCAGGATCCGGGCAAGCCGGACCGTATCCTTGTTGGATGCATTGACTGAGGGAAGCCACTTGCCGAGCAGCGAAACATCGCCTTTATCGTCGACGGCGGACAGATCCGCATAAAACTGCTTCTTCAGCAGATAAAGTGCCTCCTTACGGCAGGGTGTATCCAGCAGAACGAGGACATCATCCCAGCGCCCATACTCATCGACATATTGAAGATTGCGAATGACCGATTTCGGCTCATGAACAGCGAGCCAGCGGAGAAGAGTGCGAAATACACGGCGTTCACCGAGTCCGCCTCGGACATCGCGGCCGTAGAAGAGAATCTTCATGGCCAGATCGGCATCTTCCACATAGGCACGGAGGAAGCGCCCCGTAATCTCATCCTCATTCTCACGACGCATCGCACCGATGGTCGCAAAGAGATCAAGGCAATCTCTGCCGGTGCTTCGAAAAGTGACAGCGCCGTTTTCGGTATGCGTCATGTTTGCTTCATTTTTCAGGAATTCCAGCATGGGAAAGCCTCCTTTATCCTATACTATTACATCAAAACTTACAAGGTGCATGTCTCCGGCAGAGACTTGCATATTCACCCCAAATGTGAGTAAAAGGGCGGCCAGCCCTGACTCAGATGCTGCAGTTGCGGTATGCACCTTTCTGTACGGCCCAAAGCACAAGATACTCGTTCGGCCGATTCGGCCAAGGAGCAGGGTGGATTATATCGGTACAGATAAATCAGCAATTGCTGTAAGTGCTTTACACATGCTCCGTTCCGGAACGGCTTTTGAGAGATCCTGATCCTCGCGGTTTCCAGCCTTACGAGACAGGATGTATTCAGCAGAAGCTGGCGGTCTACTCGACGTTCTGTTCAGGAGTATATGCGGCCATATCTTGGCAACCGGGAATAGGCCCGGGACCATTCTAAAACAAGGCACCTTGTGTGGAACAGGATTCGAACCTGTGAAACGTTGATTACAAGTCAACTGCTATACCAGCTTAGCGATCCTATCATTGCTGTAGGTGCCTTCACAAGACACTGAATTACATACGGGGATTAAACCCGTGGCCTCCCGGCCCAAAGCCGGGCGCTCTCACATTGAGCTAATGCATACGATAATTGCTGCCAGTGTCTTTCATTACTATACAAGGCGCTTTACATTGAAACGTTCTTTTTGGCAAAGATTGTTTGATCATATCCCCAGTCGTTTGCTGTAAGCGCCTTTTTCAAAGCACGGTATTTAGCTACAATGATTAGAAGTCATCTGCATATAATTGCTGTTCGTGCTTTTCATTTTCGGGAATTGAAACTGCGGCACTTTCGCGGGCCTCCCGCACATATCTATCCCGATGGACTTTCGCCCTTTCGAAGCGCATGTATCCCGCCCGTGGCCAGCAGGCTCGTCTGAAACAGATTGCTGTTAACGCTTCACTGTTCCCGGCAGTACAACCTGCAGTCCAAAAAATGTGACACTCGCAGCCGGTTTTTCTGACGGAGGAAACTTGTCCTGCCTAAGCGCTTTGTTTCAGACTCGGGAGTGTCGGACGAGTTACAATCTTGCTGTAAGCGCTTTTGCAATTATAAGATACCAGAACTGAGGGCAAATGTCCTGGAAAAAAAGTTGCGAACTCTCTTTTCAAAAAAAGAATTCGCAACAGTTTATGCAGGTTCTTCAGTTTTCTGGAATCTGAATTGCCGCTCAAGGCGCTGTCGGATCTGACTTACGATGTCGTCCGGAGCTACAACTTTTAAGACTGGGCCGAAAGAAAGAATCCGGATCAGGATCTCTGTTTCATCGCCCTGCTTATACCAGAGAGTGATTCTGTAATGCTTTCTGTCAATCTTTTCTGTTTCTTTCTCCAGATCAGAAAAGTGAAGCATAACACGCTCCAGGGCATTTCTGTCATCGGTAAGTTCCATGACAAGAGATTGCTCGCGATAATTAACCGGTTTGTATTCTTCATCAGTATAAGGCTCCAAAAGCCTGACTGATCTGATTCTTGCAACATTAATCGTGAGCATATACCCCCGGTATGAGGTGAGCAGACGGAACTTGTCATCCTTTGCAGAATATTCCAGCTTATAAGGCACACAGGAGTATGTGTGCCGCACGTTTCGGTTGCCGCGAAAGCGAACTCTGATTTTCCGCTTCTCCTTCATGGCTTGCAGAATAGTCCGGAAATGAGAGATATACTCTTCATTCCCGAAAGGATCACCATCTGTATACTGATCATAAAATACAACGGCATCCTGTGAAAACAGCGGTTCAACGTCTTCCAGACCATCTTCAGAAGGAGAGAACAGCTTAATACGAGGGTCCTGTAAAAGAGATTTCAGCCACTGCTTCTGCAATGTGGTAAGCGGCATTGTAGGTTCACGGCGAATATAAGTATGATATCTGCCATCGAGGAAAGGCCAACGTTCTTCATCCAGTGCGCTGGGAATTGTCAGAAGACTTTCCCCGAATGCGGTGTTCTGAATGATAGCGTTCATTTCCTTGCCCGTCAGATTCCCTTCGACCGCTTTGGCGAGAATACGAGCTAAAGCGGTGAAATAATTCCCGTAAATCTCACTGAACAGCATTCGTACTGCCTCCGTATATCGCTCTCATTTTATCAAGATCATCATAGAATCGGTTACGGGCGAAGTCGTTGCTGCATTCAAAGCTTATTATTCTTCCAATAAATGTTCTCAGCCAGGGAAGCATTTCGGATGCGTCATAAACATCAGCCGTATACCGATAAGTGAACTCATCAATTGCGGTTATTTCGCCGCAACGTTTTTCGCGCTCGAGACGTTCAAGGATGAAGCCTTCATTTCTGCCGATATGGACCGTCATCTCAACATGATCGAGAGAGTGCCCGGAACCTGTAGAAACTCCCCAAAGGTTTTCCGTAAACTTGTCATAGAATCCAGCATATTTCTTCAAGTTCGTCTCAACAGCGCCGGGCTTTACCTTGCGGATATTATCAATCCTGAAGAACATTGGCCGTTTCATGCGGTAATGGTATGACAGGAGATACTGTCTGCCGGATTGCGTGCTGACATATATTTTAATAGGTAAGACGGTGTGCTGCCGAAGTTCTCCGCGACGGACAATGAAGCAGGTGAGATCAATGCTTCGATGTTCTCTGATGGCGATAAGCAGTTCGTAAAGGATTTCACTGTTCAATGCATGAAGCAGATAGTGATGCTTGAAGCTGAACTGGTCGTCAAGCTCGGTGTACTTGTCCAGAAGATATGAGCCGATAACGCCCAACGGGTTGGTTTCAGAGAAGAAACTGACTGCTTCCTTCCAGGATTCCAGATCCACCTTATCCTGCTTTCGGCAGAATGCCAGCTCCCGTCCAATATGTGAGCTTTCCAGGAGCCCGAGATTTTCGTATTCCTTGAGTTTCTTCCTGACAGTTGATTCGTCAAAAGCTTCTGCCGATTCATAATGGGACAGATATTCCGAAAACAGACGGTCCACGATCTGCCTGACCGTCAAAGTGTCTCCGTCTGCAAGCAGATCCAGAATATAGAAATGAAGAATAACATCGTTGTCCGTAAAACTTCTGGCTTTGAAGGCATTGTACAGCGGATTGTGCGGCACGTCACGGTTATCTACCGTAATGAAGATGTTCTTTCCGGTTGAATCCTGCCGAAAGCTGATAAAGTCCCCAAGCCAGCTTTCAATTCTGCGCCGCTCATTATCATAGCTTCGAGAGCTTTTGGCGGTATATTCTTCTCTGCTTTTAAAGCCATAGACATAGAACTCCCGCATATATCCACGGATCTTCTCAAAGTTTTTAATCAACTCGCTGTATGCCATCATTACACCTCCCTCTAAGACGATATATTACTAAAAGGTCGCATTAAAGCCATTTCTTCTTTTTGAAATAGAGCAGGGAACCGATTGCGATTGCAAGAGCGACTATGATTACGATTGGGTAGGCGTATGGAGAATCCAGTTCCGGCATATAGGTGAAATTCATTCCATACCAGCCTGTTATCAGAGTAAGAGGCATGAAGATTGATGTAACGATGGTGAGGATTGTCATTATACGGTTCTGCTTCAGATCTATTTGCGACTGATACAGGTCGCCAAGCTGCATGGTATATTCGCGAAGAGAGGTTGCAATATCATAGAGCCTTGCCATCCGATTGGAAAACATATGGAAATAACGGAGATTTGCCTCTTTAAAGAAGCCGTTTTCATTCTCTTCTAGCTCTTGGCCAAAATCAATCAGCTGCTCATAGTGTTTTCGCAGTTCGCGGATCTCATTGCGCACTATATTAATTTCCATCGGGAAATCTTTTTCTTCGCCTTTGAGAATGTCCTTCTCGATTTGATCCAAGCTGTTCTCAAATTGTGCCATCAGATGCAGATCGTCATGAACAATCATTTCCAGAAAATCATATAGAAATCTTTCAAGACACGGCATTTTCCATTGCCGGGATTTCTTTATCTCGGCAATTATATTTGTAACAAAGTTGGAATTGTCGATAAATACAATTCCTTTTTCATCCAGTGCGAAGGCAAAATTGACGTTATCAGCCATAAGATCGCTTCTGTTTGGCAAAGAAAATGTTCCGGTAAGAGAGTCATAGTTAACTTCAATCTTTGTACTGTGGATATCAGCCGGGTTTAAATCCATATCAATGCCCATATCGAAAAGGTCTTTCTTTGCTTCCCATTCATCTGCCCTTAAAACTGCAACGAACTGAGTATCCGTTTTAGTAAGCTCGGCAGGATTGCACTCTGTCAGATTATTCCGAATTAGATAGTACATAGAAACCTCCCCAGGCGAGACTGTTCTCAAAGAATATAGCATAGATCGAGTAATCAAACAAGGAAAAACAATCGCAGCAGATTGAGCTGAGGGTCATTGTTCAGGCAGATCAAATCAAAGAGACGTGTGGAGCACATAGGATGGATAGCAAACGATGAAAAGGAAACAAGTAACTATGCAGACATGGATACAAGTCAACAAGGCGGCAAGAGGAGACCAGGATACAGGATACAGGGGGATAATTACGCGAGTTACCGACATTTTATCAATCATATTACGGAAGTTTAGGAGCTGCATGTTCACAAGGAAACAAGTGGACATGGGGACATGGACACTAGTCGACATGGTTTAATTAATAAAGATCGCGCGAATAATGTACCAGCTTCTATACTGTTGTTTGGACTATCGGAAATGCTGGATACTCATACCTACTTCGTAGGTATTCGTACCCAGACATTCCCTCAGTCCAAACTTGCGCGTTTATTAATTCAATTAACGCGCATGCGCAGGTATGCCCGCGTTAATTAATATTATATACCACGAGAAAACCGCTTTTTTTATCTGAAACCGGAAATTTGACAAAAGAATTCTACCCGAAATATACTCCAGATCATCACAAGCTGTCACTTGTAGTGACGGCTAATGATAGATCGGAGGAATACTTGTGAAGAGAGTAATTGCAATTTTAGCCACGTTGTGTATGATCCTGTGCCTCGGAGCATGTGGAACGAAACAGGAGCCAGAGCAGCCGGCGCAGGATGTCACAGTCGAGGAGGCGGATCTGGAATCACAGGAGCAGAAAAGCGAGCAAGAGCAGCCAGCGGAGAAAGATAATCTCCCCACTGCAACCAGCGATGATGCTGAGCTTTACATCATGCAGGAAGAAGACGGTCACAGATATGTTGTGACCCGTTACGGAAAACGAGCGGAAGGGTACACGCTCGATTCAGAAGGGAACATCCTGGACAAAAACGAAGAGATTCAAGTCGTCAGAGACAATGCCTATCTCTATGAGCCGGTAAGAGCGCTGAGTTTCGTCAAAAATGACTACCTGCTCACATTATCAGCAAGGGAAGAGCCCGTTGACAACGACGTGAATGTAACAAGGGTAAACCAGTACCCGGTGAATGCGGTCCTAACGCTCAACTACACCCCAAAGGAACCTACGTGCAATATCGTCCTACTCAGAAGCACGGATCCCAATGTAGCCGATATCAGTTCAAACACAAATCAGAGCATTCTTGTCAATGGAGAATTTAAGCTTGAAAATGGACAGATTGCCGTTCAGCCTAATAATCAGTCCAGGTCGTTAGATTTTACGGTAACGGCAAAGTATCCCGGCCAAACAAAGATTATTGCGAATACTTTGTCCGGAGATGTGTTTGCCGAATGTGTCGTCAGTGTGCAGTACGGATATGTTCCGAGCACTCCGGTTCCGACCGAAACACCTACTGAGCAGGTCAATGCTTCCGGAGATGCGACGCAGCATGTGCACAACTACACCAAGACGATTATAGAGCCAACAATCTGGGATGTGGGATACACACTGTATACATGTACTGACTGCGGATACAGCTATCAGGACAATTATACATCAAAGCTTCCTGCTCCGGAACCTGTCGAACCTCCTCATGTGCATCAATATGTGGCCTCGGTCGTGGCTCCGACCGAAAAAGAGGAGGGGTACACATTGTACGTATGTGAAGGATGCGGAGATTCCTATAAAGACAACTTCATCAAGCCTTCCGGAGGTTGATCGTATTCGTCCCAAAACTTGTCATACTCTCGCATAAGCGAGAGTATTGTTATACCATCACGGTAAGTTGACAAATATGCAAAGCAGAAATATATTTGTGGCATCAAGCAAGACCTGGATTGCGATATTCAGAATAGAATTAAGGAGAAAAACAATGAAATGCGTCGAGAAGACGATCAGGATACTTGTGGTTCTTGCTGTGTCTATGTTCATGCTTTCAGGTTGCGAGCCTGTTTCCGTTGAGACTATAAATACCGGAGCTACCAGCGAAGAACTGAACCTGTACATAAATGGCAGCGAAATCTGCGACAAGTTCGGAACGGCAGTAGAAAATGGCTGCACAATAGATGCGAATGGAAATATTGTTGATGATCAGGGAAGGGTACTGATCGCTGCGGACTGCACAGAAGCATTTTCTTGCGTGAAGTCTATTTATTACGATAAAGGACAGCTGCTGCAGGAGATTCAGGGGACCATGCTGGGAAACAATAATGACAGCGCTCATTCTGAAGGGACGATTATAACAGAACCCGGGTCATTCCATTTTAAGTTTACAGTTGAACCGAAAAACGCCGTTAATGCTGAGCTGACTCTGGAAAGCTGCGATCCCGGAGCGCTGTATTTCCCGTATAATAAGAATTCTGTACCTTCAGAGGAAATTGTTGCACCGGGAGATAACATTCTTCCCAAGATAACGGTCTGGCCGAACAGCAACAATCAGGTAGAAGTTACTGCAACGGCAGCTCTTGATGGTACCGTGGAGGTCCTGGTCAGAAATGTTCTTGGCGAAATTGTGGATTCAATCACTTTTACGATCAGGACTTCAATCATGGAGAGCAAATATGATGGGGTATCGCTTGAAGCTACGGAAGCGTCAGAAACACATGAGCATATGTTTGCTTCAAGAACAGTAGAGCCAACTGTGTATGCGCAAGGATACACACTCTATACATGTGAAATATGTGGGTTTTCCTATCGGGACAATTACACGGATAAGATTTCTCATACACATGATTATGAGAGCAGGGTGATCCCGCCTACATATACGGCAAAGGGTTATACCCTGCACATATGTAAAATCTGCGGGGCTACAGCAAGAGACAGCGAACGGCCCAGCTTAAACTGCAGTCATAAGAATATGACGGAAACAGTTGTCAGTCCGACATGTACGGAAGATGGATATACGATACATGAATGTTTGACTTGCAGAATCTACAGTTATAAAGATACTATTACAGATAAGATCGGGCATCATTGGGATGGCGGAGCGGTAACGAAGCAGGAGAGCTGTACAGAAGAAGGGATAAAAACTTTTACCTGCAGAATATGCGGAGAGACTAAAAATGATCGCATCGGTAAATCTGAACACAGCTACCGGAGCGAGATCGTTCCTCCAACCTATACAGAAGAAGGCTATACAAGACATTACTGCATCTTCTGCGGACTTGAGAAAGAGCGTACGGATTTTACGGCGATTGTGCCCCATACTCATTCTTATTATGATACAGTCAACAATGCCTCCTGTACTGAAAGCGGCTATGTGACACATACATGTTCTCTCTGTGGTGACAGCTATACGGATAACAAAACCGAAGCTTACGGTCATTATTATGAGGAGCGCGTGCTCCGTGAGCCAAACTGTACGGAAGAGGGAATATCATCATTTACCTGTTCGCGATGCGGGCACAGCTACAGCTATCAAGTTCCAGCCCTCGGACATGCATATGTGAGCACAACTGTAGAAGCCACATCGGAAAAGGAAGGATATACCGAGCACCGCTGCTCCCGGTGCGGAGATATATTTCGGGATACTTACACACCCAGACTGGCAATTATCCCGAATCCCTGAGAAGGATGGAACGATTTGCAGGATCGTCTTGTTCGTTACTAGCACACTTGCAGTAAAAGCAGGATCAGCTGTTGAGTTTTATAAAAGCCCGCGAAGTTGACAATTACAGAAAAACAACATATAATCTTCAAACAGATCGGTATTCGCAGTAAGTCGATCTGTTTTTATTGCCAAAAGTGGCAATTACAATAAAACGATATATATTATCGGAGGTCTAATTGTATGAGGAAAAACAAAAGAGCCATATCGCTGCTTCTGGCTTTTCTGCTGGTGTTTGGTCTGCTGCCATTCTCCGCGGAACCGGCTCATGCAGTGATTGAAGGCTGGGGGATGGGTGAGGTTTACGAGGTTGTAAACCCGATCACCGGTCGAAGTGCGCATGTAGGACAAGTATTGAACCTGCATGAAGTTAACGGGAGGACCGCCTACTGTATTGATCCTACTGTTGAGGAAGGAAGCGGATACTCTGAGGGGTCGGATTATTGGAATAACATTCGAGGAAGTTACCCGGATAAATATGAAATGATCTGCCGGGCGATTTACTGCGGGTATCCGAATACGATCAGTGCCGACGACTACAGCGGCTACAACTCAATGCTGGGCAAGGCATACTCAAAGGATCATCTGAGAAGAGATGTAAGCAGGACTGCACAGGCAGCTACGCAGATTATGGTGCATCATATTATTCTTGGAGTTGTCCAGATGCAGGGCGGAAGGTGCGTTCAAACGGAGCAGGGGCCCTTCTGGGGCGCAGGCTCCACAACGCTCTCCGAAATGTATGATGATATTTTGGAATGCATGAACGACATCTCTACCGGCGGACTGCCTATTCCAAGCTTCGCGAACAGGACACAGTCTGCCGGAAACAGAATTTCTCTGAATTATGACGCTGGAAGCGGATGCTTCACAAGAACAGTTACGGATACGAACGGTGTCCTGAGCCATTATCCCTTTGAATGGCTGAATGAAGACGGATTGTCATTCTCCCGTTCCGGTAACAATCTCACGATTACCGCAACTGCAGCGGCAGCGACCAGACTAAACCTTTCAGAGACGTATGTTACCGGGGGCGTTACGTCAGATGTGGTTGGAGATTTCAGCGATCAGGGAATTGTATGCTGGGGTCCCAGCGGAGAAGGACAGACTCTTTGCTATTATGACAGCGCGCGAGGAAGTGCAGATCCGAGTACTGCATATCTTGCTTTCAAAGTTGATACAGTTCCGGTCAATGTCAGAAAAGTTGATTCTGGAACAAACACTGCCACGCCTCAGGGCGATGCGACCCTGGCCGGAGCCTATGTTGGAGTGTATAACGCATCCGGATCATATCTGGGCGAAGGCACAACCGACTACAACGGCAACGCAACGGTTTACGGAATCCCCATTGGCAGCAACTACTATACACAGGAGATTAACCCTCCTGCCGGATATACACTGAATTCCGAAAGCATCGGCTTCTCCGGAGATATTGCATCTGGAAATGCAACCGCAACCATCCCTGAGACCGTATTGCGGGGAGGAATCTATGTTCAGAAGACAGATGCTGAATCCGGAGGGGCAGCACCTCAGGGTGACGGATCGTTTGCCGGCATTGTCTTTGAAATCTATAACCAGTCGGCTAATAGCGTAGAAGTCAATGGATCCTGGTACGAGCCTGGGAGCCTGATTACTTCAATCACAACAGATTCTGAAGGATATGCACAAACTAGCAGCACATTGCTTCCTTACGGTACATATCTTGTGAAAGAGAAATCTGTACCTGAAGAGAGCGGCTATTCACTGAACAGTGGCTGGTCTGCAATGGTATATGTTCATCCGGGAGCTAACGAGAACGGTACAATGTATTCCGCATTTGCAGATAATACGGTTCACCGTGGCGGAATCCGGATGGGGAAAGCAGACGCGGAATTTCTGGAAAAGTCACCTCAGGGTGATGCGAGTCTTGCGGGTGCTGAGATTGCTGTGATCAATAGTTCTGCAGGAGCAGTAGTTGTCAACGGACAGTCCTTTGCGCCCGGAGATACTGTCCTGGTCCTGTCTACGAACGAGGACGGGGAAGCGGCCTCAGGGAACAATGTTTTGCCGTTTGGAACCTATACTCTGCAGGAAATCAAGCCGCCTGAAGGATATCTTCTCAATTCGGGCTGGAGTAAGACCGTTGCGATTCATGAAAACGGTGGAATAGTGGATGCTTCCGGAATAGAGGATAGTGTTCCAGACACCGTGATCAAAGGCAGCATCGCAGTCCAGAAAAGAGATCTTGAAACAGGAAATAATACTCCTCTTGGCGGTGCGTCCTTTGAAGGGGCAGAATTCCAGATTACCAATCAGTCAGCTAAGAAAATCAGATATGACGGACATGCCGTGAATCCGGGAGAAGTAGTGACAACAATCTCGGCTGATCAAAGCGGAGTAGCAAGAACAGTTGAAAACTCTCTCCCATATGGGACCTATGGCATAACGGAAACTGCCGCTCCTGAAGGTTACAGTCTGAACAGCGACTGGAGTGCGCTGGTAGAAGTCCGCGAGGACGGAACTGAGTATCTCGTGGATCAGGAGAACACGGTTCACGACAGTGTTTGGCGCGGAGACTGGAGTTTTGTCAAAGCAAACGGGGATACCATGGAGAGACTGGCAAACGCTGTTTTTCGTGTTACATCCAAGACGACAGGGGAAAGCCACATCATTGTGACCGATGTAAACGGCGAGTTTAACAGCACAGTAAATCGGCTGTCTAATACCAATGGAAATGACGCCGCAGTTGATTCTGATGACAACGTAAACGAAGACCTCATCAATTCGGAATGGGGAGTGTGGTTCTCCGGTCAAACGAATCCCACCTCACCGAGGGATGCTTCAGGCGCTTTCCCATATGATACCTATGAAATAAAGGAACTCAGAACCTCTGTAAATAAGGATTTAGTGCTTGTTTCATTTGATGTTGTGATCTACCAGGATGGGCAGATGGTCAATATCGGCACGATCGATGACAATGCTCCGCCACGGTTCCAGACGATGCTGCTTGACAGAGATTCTCAGGATCATATAGCTGCCCCGGAGAACAATATCACCCTGGTTGACCGTGTTGACTATGCCGGAACCAGAAATGGAACCGAATATGAAATCATGGGCAAGCTTGTAGATGCTCAAACTGGGGAGGAACTTCTCATCGGAGGGAGTCCGGTTACCGCAAGAACAAGCTTCACTGCCACAGGCTCTGGCGGAAGCTCGAATCTGGAATTCCAGATTAATGCGGAAGAGCTGGCAGGGAAAACCGTGGTCGCATTTGTCTATCTTCTGAGAGACGGTACAGTCATCTTTGCTGAGGAAAACCTTTACAACGAGGATGAAACGCTGCATTTCCCGACCATTGCTACCAGTGCCCATAGCGATAACGGGTCCAAAGAGTTCCCCGCAGCGGAGAATGTTATCATTGTCGATACAATTACCTATCAAAATCTGATCCCTGGAATCAGCTATGTTGTTAAAAGTCAGCTGATCAACAAGGAAACTAGACAGGTGATGCGTGATATGGCCGGAAATCCGCTCGAGAATGAATTTACCTTTAAGCCAGACAGCGCAAACGGGTCAGTAGATGTTTCCTTTGAGATTGATACAAGCAGCTTCGCCGGAGCGACAATGGTTGCATTTGAAGAAATCACCAGGAATGGCGTCGTAATCGCCAGGCACGAAGACATCAATGATGAAGATCAGACGATCTCAATTCCTGGCATCAGCACTTCATTGAAAGATGATGCAGGGGAGCATATGACCTTCGCAAAGGAAGAGCTTACTTTAACGGATACAGTCAGTTATTACGGGCTGATTCCGGGAAAGACTTACTCAGTTCAGGGAATCCTGATGGATAAGAACACCGGTGCAGAAGTAACAGATTCAGAAGGGAATGCTATCACCGCAGAATCGGAGTTCACTCCTACGGAAGAAAGCGGAAGCGTAGATCTGACTTTCACATTCAACGGAGAAGACTTGGCAGGGAAAGCTGTGGTTGCTTTCGAAACCGCATATAACGAGTATGGTGTTGTTGCCTATCATAAGGATCTTACAGATGAAGAGCAGACGGTATATATCCCCGGATTGAAAACAACAGCAGCAGACAGTAACGGAAGCAATGAAACTGCCGCACAAAGCAGTGTTACGATCATTGACGACGTACAATATACCCAGCTCAAGGTTGGCGAAACCTATACTGTCAAGGGCACTCTAATGGACAAGGTGAGCGGAGAACCCATAACTGATAACGAAGGGAACCCTGTTACCCAGTCCAAAACGTTTAAAGCCGCTGCTTCTGATGGAACTATCCAGATTGTGTTTCGAATTGATGCGAAAGAATTAGCTGGCCGTTCAGTTGTCGTATTTGAAGAACTGTACTGGAACAACTCTCTGATTGCGGATCACAGTGATCTCACAGACGAAGATCAGACTGTGAAGTTCCCGAAAATAGGAACAAATGCGCATTCAGAGGGCCAACCTGAAAATAAAGAATTGGCTGCGGAAGAAAACATCACTGTAGTTGATACCGTATCCTATGAGAATCTTACGCCCAGGAAAACGTACACGCTTGCCGGCACGTTGAAAGACAAGCTTACCAAAAAGGATGTGCATGACGCATATGGGGACCCTGTGACAGCAACAATGGAGTTCACACCTGAACAGCCTGATGGAACAGTGGAGCTCAAATTCGTCTTCGACGCTTCCTCAATGGAGAACAAAACCCTGGTAGCTTTTGAGGAACTGTACAATGATATAGGACTCATAGCAGAGCACAAGGACATTGACGATATTGACCAGACGGTCTCAATTCCAAAAATCAGGACAACGCTGGTATCTGAAGAAGGAAATGATGTCGCATATGCTCAGCCTCAAATCTCGCTTACGGATACCGTGCAGTTCAGCAATCTGATACCGGGAAAGCAATATCTTGTTACCGGTACGCTGATGAACAAAGAAACTGAGTCTGCAGTCCTGGATAAGGATGGAAATCCGATTACCACTCAGGAATCCTTCGTTCCGGCTGTTGAGAGCGGTGCGGTCGATGTTGTGTTCATATTTGATAGTTCCGCACTGTCGGGGAAGGTCCTTGTCGCTTTTGAGCAGCTGGAAAATGAGTTTGGAGTCATAGCCAGACATGAAGACCTTTCAGATGAAGATCAGACTGTCTATATTCCAGAAATCAGGACAGTGTTTTCAAGCAAAGACGGAAACAAGGAATTCAATGCTGAAGGTCCTTTAACTGTTACAGACACCGTTGAATATCGAATGCTCAAGGCAGGAGAGAAATACACTGTAACGGGTACGCTAATGAACAAATCAACGGGTGAGCCGGTTCTGGATGCAGACGGCGTGCCTCTGACTGCTACAAAGACGTTTAAGGCGGCAGATACCGAAGGTACGGTTGATATCACATTCAAATTCAGTACCAATCGGTTGGCCGGAACCTCTGTCGTGGCCTTTGAGGAGCTTTTCTGCAAGGGCGAACTCGTTGCGGATCATAAGGATCTTGAAGACGAAGATCAGACTATCCGGTTTCCCGCTATCTCCACTACAGCGCATGATGAAAACAACGGCAATGAGTTTCTGGCCGGAGACAGCATGAAAGTGACAGACACTGTGTCTTACAGTAACCTTTCTTCCGATGAAATCTATGTTCTAAGCGGAACTCTCATGGATAAGGCAACTGGAAAGGCTATTAAGGACGCTAACGGCAATGAAGTTACTGCCGATGCTCTGTTCATTCCGGACGGAGCAAACGGAACCGTTGATGTAGTCTTTGAATTCGATGGTACCAATCTGGAAAACAAATCTCTGGTTGTTTTTGAGGAACTGTATCATGAAGGGCGTCTTGTCGCCGCTCATAAGGAGCTTGATGATGAAGCGCAAACCGTAACAATTCCAAAGATCGGAACGGTTTTGCTCTCTGAACAGGGGGATCATCAGGCATATGCCGGCACGCAAGTAATACTGAAAGACACTATTACCTATGAAAATCTGGTAACAGGTAAAGAATACACGGCTGAAGGAGTCTTGATTTACAGATCCTCAGGTGAACCAGTTACAGACAGCGAAGGGAATCCAGTAAAAGCGTCTTCGGTTTTTACGCCGGAAACAACAGCAGGTACCGTAATAGTTGAATTCGTGTTCGATGCTTCTGAACTGGAGGGCAAAGCGGTAGTCGCTTTCGAAGAAGTCCGGAATGAATTTGGGGTAATTGCGAAGCATGAGGATCTCACAGACGATGATCAGACAGTGTGGTTCCCGAAAATCAGGACGACAGCGTATGGAGCAAATGAAGACAAGGAAATCTTTGCAGCTCAACAGACTGTAATTATCGATTCGGTGGCATACTGGTCACTGATTCCCGGAAAGCAATATACTCTGACCGGTACTCTGGTTGATCAGAAAACCGGGGAGAAAATGCAGAGCAATGACGGCGAAACTTTGACGGCTGCGGTCAGATTTACTCCAGCCTCCAAGGACGGCCTTGTAAATCTGACGTTTAAGGCAGACATGACCGACCTGGCCGGCAGAACGCTGGTCGTTTTCGAGGTGCTGACATGTGATGATACAACTGTAGCGACTCATGAGGATCTTGAAGATAATGCCCAGACTGTTTATTTGCCCCGAATTCACACAGTTGCGCATGATTTGAACGGTGAAAAGGAATTCCCAGCAGACGGTATTATCACAGTCATAGATACAGTTTCATATGAGAATTTGACCCCGGGCAGAGAATACTTTGTCTCAGGAACGTTAATGGATAAGAGTACCGGCAATCCGTTCAAAGACAAGCATGGCGATCCTATCACGGCAGACGCATCTTTTATTCCTGAGTCGGCTGACGGAACCGTTGATGTGGTTTTTGAATTCGATGCTTCCGGGATGACGGATAAGACACTCGTTGCCTTTGAAGAATTATCGAACAGTATTGATCTGATCTCGACTCATGAAGATATCAATGATGAGGCGCAGACAGTACGTATTCCTGAAATCAGAACAACACTGGTATCTGAAGCAGATACACATCTTGCTCCGGAGACACAGATCATTACCCTGACGGATACGGTTGAATACAGGAATCTTAAGGCAGGCAATACGTATACCGTTGAAGGCCGTCTGCTCGATAAAGCAACCGGATTTGAGGTTCTGGATGACGAAGGAAAAATCATTACATCAAATGCCAGCTTCACAGCTGAAAGCGCAAATGGAAGTATTGAGCTCTCTTTTATCTTCAGCACTGAGGGTCTTGGCGGCTCTTCCATCGTAGCGTATGAGGATCTGTATAACAGCTTTGGGGTTATTGCTTCGCACAGGGACCTGAACGATGAAGATCAGACGGTTCATATTCCACGCATCAGCACTGTTCTGGCGGGCAAAGACGGAGAAAAGGATTTCCTTGCTGACGGGGAAATCAATCTGATCGATACCGTGGTGTACGAAAACCTCCTGCCGGGAGAAACGTATACCTTGGAAGCTTCTCTGATCAATAAGGCTACAGGTGAGCCCTTAACGGATAACAACGGTGATAAACTGCTCGCTGAGACAAAGTTTAAAGCCAAAGAACCGGAGGGGACTGTAAAGGTTAATTTTAAGAACCTCAGTATCAGTGATCTGGAGGGAATCAGTCTGGTGGCATTTGAGGAACTTTATCATCAGGATACCGTAATTGCAGCCCATCAGGATATTGACGATGAAGATCAAACAGTATCTTTCCCGAAGCTTCGCACGATGGCTGAAGACAGTTATGGAGCGCACGTGACACAGATCGGAGAAAAAACTGTGATTACCGATACTGTTAACTACTTCAACCTTACGCCCGGTGAAACCTATGTGCTGACCGGAACCCTGATGTACAAATCCACTGGAAAGGCAATAAAAGACTATAACGAGGACAAAGTTACAAAAACAGTTGAATTCGTAGCGGAAGAGACTGACGGAAGTGTGAAGCTGGAATTCGTCCTCGATACGAGAGAACTAGAAAATGACTCCCTGGTAGCATTTGAAAGGCTCTACCATGATGAAAGGCTGATCGGGAAGCATGAGGACCTGAATGATGAAGACCAGTCTGTACATTTCCCGTCAATCAAAACTACCGCTATGGCTGAAAATAGCTCATCAATCGCCGAGGTCTCGGCGGATACTGAGAGCATCCTGATTACCGACCTTGTGGAGTATCGGAATCTGGTCCCTGGTGAACAATACACCTTGTCTGGAACTCTGATGAACAGGGAAGACGGTGGTGTAATCAGAAATGAGAAAGAAGAGGCCTTCATTGCTACTGCAGACTTCATACCAGAGAGCCCGGACGGAAGTGCGGAAGTTGTATTTAATGTGCCATTCTCTCTGATAGAGGGCAAAACGATTGTCGTGTTTGAAAGTCTGATGCTGAAGGACAATGTAATCGCTGTCCACAGAGATCTGAATGATGCGGGGCAGACGGTTACTGTTCCTTATCTGCAGCGTGAGCTCAAATATGATGCCAGCAGCCATAAAGGCCTCGCAGGGGCAGAGTTCCTGGTAACGGACAAGGGACTCTCCGGAAGCAGCGAAAAAGTTGATCTTCTGGAGCCGCAAACCGTTGTTTCAGACAGCAGCGGTTACTTCTACTATGCTGCTCTTCCCGGGCATCAGTACAGTATTCTGGAGACAAAAGCGCCTGATGGCTATCTGGCGGAGCGTGGGGAGTCAATCGTAAATATCTCAGCAAACGGAGTTGCAACCGGTGATCTGGAAATTCCAAATGTACATGGCGGAACCATCGTTATTACAAAAACGGACGTAATTACCGGACTCCCGCTCCGCGGTTGCGAAATCACCATTTATCATGAAGCCATAGACACAGAAGCAACTGAGCTTGCGGCAAAGAAAGCAGGGAAGGCCGTTTCCGAGATACAGCCGATCAAAAGAATTATGCCCGTTTTCAAACAGGTAACGGATCAGAAGGGCAGAATCTATTTCTATACGGATGATATCGGAATCTTCACATTCAAAGAAACTGCCACCTGCGAAGGATATTACCTGAATGACGAGGAATACTCCTTTACAATCAATGCTGATCTGACGATTTCAGGCGATACAAGAATCTCAAATATCCCATTCGGAACAGCTGTAATGAAGAAAGTCGATGCTGAAGGGAATCCTCTGTCAGGGGCTCAGATTCAGTTCTTTGATGAGTATAACCGTTATCTCGGCCAGGGTATTTCCGATGCGAAAGGGCGGGTATACTTTGTATCACCCGGCCCCGGAAGCTATTACTTCAGAGAAGTCAAAGCGCCGAATGGCTATCAGGTTACCAATGATCACTACCACTTCAGGATTGCGGATGATTACAGCATTACCGGAACACTTACACTCGTCAATCATCGCGGCGGATCAGGCGGTGGAGGAGTTTACAGCAAAACGGGAGACTCCCAGCACCTGATGATGTGGCTTGCATTTGCTGCGGCTGCAGCTGTAATTGCCGGCGGGACAGGCGGTCTCCTGTTCCATAAATGCCGTAAAGGTAAAGAGACCAGGGACAACTGAGTAAACTCAGATGATCCGATCAGGAAGCGCAGCCAGTGAGAATCTGGCTGCGCAGACCATATGAACTGAAGAAAGACAGCTTTACAATACAAATCATAGAAAGGAGCATATCAATGGCAAAGGAAACAATTCTTGAAGGGCAGAATACCGTGGACGTCTCGGAAGCAGCATTTGACGATACAACTATTCCTGCAGCGGAGAGTGAGAAACTAGAGCAGGGGATTGATACCGGTGAGATGGAGCTTGAGGCTGACGTTGAAGAAATTGTCAGCGAGAAGGAACTGGATGAGGATGAAGCAGAATCAGAAGCCTCCGGAGAGGATAGAAGCGATACTGAGCCTGTGATTTCTCAGCGCACAAGGCGGAACCGCAGGACGGTTGAGGACGAAAGAGCCCGTCAGCTTGCAGCAGAGCAGTCTGCAATCGCCAATGAGAGCGCTCTTCGCAGTGCTATCCGGAGTAATCGCGTGTTTACGGAAAAAGTCGCTGCGGTTGAAGAGATTTCGGTCGGAAATGAGAGCGTGATTGCCGCTATTGTAATACTGGAAAAAGTATTTAAGGTAATCATTCCCTTCAATGAACTCTTCACAAATAACCCGATTGATACGTCAACCGTTAATCTTGATACTTCCGATGGAAGATACAATTATATGCGCAGGACCCGCCAGTTTGCCGAGCGCATGATTGGCGGAACGATTCCATTCTGCATTACGGCGGCAGAACGGGATGGAAACAATGTAATCATGCTTGGATCCCGAGCACGTGCCATGGAGCGGCAAAGTCGCTTGTTTTTTGGGGGAGATAATCCGAGATATAAAGCAGGCGATACCGTTGAGGTAACATTAACTTCTGTAAATGTACATTCCGTAGTAGCACTGGTCGGCGGTGTTGATGTCGTGATCCCGCAGCACCGCCTGACACGCCGCTGGTTCCTTGACTTGCATGACGGATATAAAGTAGGAGACACAATTCTGGCCGTTATTACCGATGTGAGCCGAAATGAGAACGGAGCGTACTCTGTCTCACTGGACCCCATCAGGGTTGAGCTGGACGACGCAAAATCCAGATATCACATCATAAAACGAAATGGGAGAACGAAGGGAATCATTACCAACATCATCAGGCGCAGCAATCCGCAGGGGGACCGGGGAGGAATGGCCATCTATGCATATCTGCCGAGCTTTGACCTTTTTGCAAGGATCATCCGTGTGGATGCCAACTCCTTCGGGCGGAAAATGACGCCAGGCACGCAGGTTATGGTACGCGTGATCGACCACAACGATTCAGGTTACCTGATTTGCGAAGCCATGTATGATCACGGAAACAACAGCATGTTCAATTCATATCTATACAGGTAATCAGGCACAAAAATCCAGTATACCGGCGCGGGTTCCATGAAACTGCGCCGGTAAATATAGGTTCAAATGTACTTTACAAAACTGAAATACAGATGGAGAGGATGTGATCTTCAGTGACTGAAACGCCGGATAAAAGGCAGATTTATTATATTCCAGAAAACTATATCAGCGAGTCAAGAATCCATCTCGGGCAGTCCAGCCTTCGAGTCAGGTATCTTGTTGATTCTGCGGGCCTATCACTTGTGCTTGGCCTGTTTGCAGTTCTGATTATAAGCCTGACAATGAAAAGCGCGGGAGTTCAGGCAAAAATCACAGCAGGACTAATCATCTGCGGCCCGGGTTTCCTGATTGGCCAGATTGGCTATAACGGAGATCCTATTTCAACAGCTTTTCGGAACTACAGCATTTGGAGACAGACAAACCAGATCCGTCTTTATAACTCAACTCCTCGTCTGCTCGGGACAGACCCGGTAAAGGCTCTCCACGATGATGGAAGCGGGAAAGACGCGATTGTTGAGGCAATCAACAAGGTACAACTGGCCCGGAAAAAGAGATATGAAGCTGATAAACTCCTTGCCAATGAAAGCTTTGACTTCGAGTTTGATCCTGGAATCGATCGCTTTCTGGAAGATAATGGAGACTATCCTGAATACCAGTCAGCAGAAATGAATGTCGATATTAAGACGGGATATGATTTGAAAAACATCAGCTATCTCTATTCTTCCGATGGATACAATGACGACGATCCGGATGAAGAAGCGTTCAATCTCAGCGATTATGAAACAGATTGATGAGGAGGTGCAGCAGGATTATGAGGGAAACCTCTCATGAGCCGGTACAAAAGCATGCAGATGCCGGCAATCAGAACGCTGATGAAATAACAGCTGCAAAGGCGAAAACTGAAGCAGCCTACTCGGCTAAACAGCGAAGAGGATTTGAGCGTCGAAGCATTCAAAGCACGCAGCAGGCCCTGCCCATTCTAGATGTACGTGATGATGTTGTAGTGATGAAGGACGGGACCTGTGTCAAATTAATGGAATTCTCCCCGATCAATTTTGAGCTGCGAACTTCGCACGAGCAGGACGTCATTATTTCCCAGTTTGCTTCTGTCATAAGAACCTGGCCGAAGGACGTACATATCAAAGTCATTACTTCACCGTCAAACGTCAGTGATTTTATACGTGATATCTCTCAATGCATGCTGGTGGAGGATAGCGAAGAATGCAGGAAACTGCAGCAGGATCAGATTGAAATGCTGGCACGAATCGGTCAGGCACAGGGTGTTAGTCGACGCTTTCTCGTTTCTTTTCCATTCGAAGATGCCGGAGGACTCAGGAAATCTCCGTCCTTTGAAGAGATAAAGCTTGAACTTGACAAGCAGGCAAAGAGTATTCAGTTTTCAATGGAAAGCTGTGGAAATGCTCTGATTTCAGTTGACGAGAAAGATTATACGCTGAGTGTTCTATACAACTCTATTTGTAAATCACAGTCGGATTCCATTCCATGGGAGGTCAGAAAAGAAGCAATTGAACTGAATTATAAGGAACAATTTGGCCCGGGAACGAATCTGGACAGAATCCCGGTTGCGGATTATCTCGCCCCGGATCAGATTGAGCTTGCTCCCAGTCCCAATTATATGATCATTGACGGAAAGTACTCTTCTTTCTGTTATCTGCCGTCGCATGCATATCCTGTCCAGGTATATGGAGGATGGCTGCAGATACTTTTCAATTACATGGACGATGTGAATGTGGATTTTTGGATCCACAAAGAGAGCGCGGAATCAATTCAAAGACGGCTTCAGTTTGAACTGAAAAGTAATCGAATCAAACAGAAAAGTACAGATGACATCTCTACTGACTACGAGGATATTCTTTCCACATTGGAATCCGGATATTATATCAAACAGGCGCTGGCAAACGGAGATGATTTCTGCTACATCAGTACAATGATCACGATTTACGCGGATTCTCCTGAGGAACTGAACGATAAATTCAGAGAAATGCGGGCTTATTGTATCCGAAATGATATGGACCTTCGACGCTGCACATTCCAGCAATTGGAAGCATTCCAGGCAACAGTTCCGAGCTCGCCCCTGAATAAAAGCCTGTTCAGAAAATCCAGACGAAATATAATGGCCTCCCAACTCGGTTCCTGTTATCCGTTTACCGCATATGAGCTCTGCGATAAAGGTGGAGTTTTTCTGGGAATCAACTCCAGATATGGCTCTCCGGTTTTCATAAACATGTTTGATACAGCGAAATATCAGAATGCCAATATGATGATATTCGGCCCGTCCGGATCCGGAAAAACATATACCTTATTGTGCCTTCTTCTACGCATGAGACAGAAGGGAACACAGGTCTACATCATCGCTCCGCTGAAGGGATTTGAGTTTTACAGAGCCTGTAAGGCAATTGGCGGACAGGTCATTCAAATCGCACCGGGCTCTACTCAAAATATCAATATTATGGAGATTCGGAAGAAAGATACCGGTGATTCTGACCTGATTGACGGTGTTCCTGAAGGAGCAAGAGGCTCAATTTTGGTGAACAAGATCCAGCAGCTGCATCGTTTCTTTTCTTTATTGGTTCCGGATATGAGCGCGATTGAAAAGCAGATTTTGGATGAAGCGCTGGTGAAAACATATGGGAGATTTGGAATCACCTCAAGAAACAAGAGCCTGTATGCTTCAGATGGTTCAGGAAAATACAAGGATATGCCTGTACTTGCCGATCTGCATAAGGATCTTGGTGAGGCTGGGGATGACGGGAAACGTATGTATAATCTGCTCACACGATTTGTTTCCGGATCGGCCAAATCCTTCAGCCAGCCCACAAATGTGAATCTCAATAACAAATTTGTTGTTGTTGATGTTTCTTTCTTGACCGAAGAGCTTCTTCCGATCGGTATGTTTATTGCGCTGGATTATATTCTCGATAAAGCTCAGGAAGACCGGACGAAGCGCAAAATTATAGCCGTTGATGAAATGTGGAAGCTGATGAAAGCATCAAAACTGTCTGCAGAGTTTGTTGTCGAAGTCTTTAAAATCATACGCGGATATGCCGGTTCAGCGATTGGCGCAACGCAGGATTTATCAGATTTGCTGGCTAATGAATCGGGAGCGGCAATCATCAATAACTCAAAAATCAAGCTTCTGCTGCCCATGGACAGGCAAGAAGCCGAAGCAGTTTCCAGAATTATCGACTTGACTTCTGAGGAAGTGAAACAGCTAAAGCGGGCTGAAACTCAGTCAGTCGGTGGCAAACGGAAAGCATCCAGAGCGCTGATGGTTGCCAACTCAAATCATGTTTTTATTAATATCAAAGCAAGCAAGACAGAACATGATCTGATTACAACCTCAGCAGAGGATCTGCAGAGAATTCTTAAAAATCTCGTAAATAAGTAAATAGAATAGGGGAGTATGAATGATCTACCGGTATACAATTGATAATATCCTGTCCCTGATGCAGAACATGGGAACACTCAAAAGAGAACAGATTAAGAGATTCTTTTCTTCCGAACTGGAGCCGAACAGAGTTGAATATCTGTTAAACCAGCTGGCAATTAAGCATATCCTTATCTATGATGAGGATGCAGATACCTTTTCTTTTGTTGGTGCCGCGCCATATTCCAAAGATGCATCTGATCGCTTGATCACGGCTTTCTGGGTTCTTGTAGCAGCCGGAAGCAGCAATGTCCAGGAAATCATGCTTACAAGATATCCCACTCAGCTTCTCTTCATTTCACCGGACAATGATGCATATGATGTGACGGTAGTGAACACTTCTCATGAAGCAATTCTGGCACAGAGAGTTCGAAGTGAAACCATTATGAGAGGGGTAAGCGATATCGTTACCCACGTAGCTGTTCTGCAGAAAAAAAGCGATGTAGTGCTTCTTCAAAATTGCGGATTTGACTGCTACTGTACAATCGACCCGCTGACAAAAGATGTAAAATACTATCAGATAGGCGGAAATTGAATCGTGTTAAAGGACTAAATATAGATTATGATTGACTACGATGGTGTGAAAATGGATCTTGATCAGGTTAAAGCTGTTCTGGAAAGTTCAGCTTTGACCTTGTCAAAAGCTCAGAAATATGCCTCCAACCTGAGCTCAAGATTAAAAACAATAGGTCTCCATCTTGAAGTGGAACAGGATCTGATAAATGAGCGGGTGGAGGATCAGGTCTATTCAAAAGCGATGACGGTAACAGACAATCTGTTTACAGTCATTCGGCGTTACGCAGATCTTCTCTACAGACTTTCTCAGGTCGCTCCGGCACGGGATCAGCAAACAGAGCCGATAGATTATGAAAAGAGATACTACAGGCGAGTGATACTGCCACAGGATACCGTCCGTTCTTATCTTGAAACTGACGCGATCTATGTCAGAACTCCAATGCTTAGAAACCTCCAAAGAAAAGCCGTAAAGGGGGACAAGGGGCGTACAATTTCAAATGCACAGAGCACGATATTTCGTGAGCCGATCAGCTATTCCATCATGCTTGCCGAGAATTATTCCGAATATAACTTCTCTGTTTTCGAGAGAAAAACAATCCATTTTTTATTTGTATATCATGACCTGCCAGGCAACATGATTTACATCTGTGACAATGACAATCACGAAACCAAGCCGGTGATAGATGCAATAACGAAGTTCCTTCCAAACGGAGACTATCCTTTGACCTGTGAGATCCATGCCTCTGCCGTACTGGAAAACAGCATACCGGAAGGAACATATATCACCGTCACAAAGCTTCAGAATGGAACCAAAAGCCATTCGCAAATCATAGATTTTTGGAGAGAGAAAATAGAGAATCAGGACCGGATTTCGGGGCTTGAGCGTTGTGAAACCAGCATTTCGGAAAAGTGCTGTTAACATACGGAAAACTGCCGGTCTGACCCGGCAGTTTTCCGGGAAAGAATTCTGATGGAAGAGTGCATTGTTTACGGTCAAGGAGAGGGGGCAGGGAGCCGCGAAATACGAAGCCCTCAAGGGAAGAGGAAGAAAACAATCTGGAAAACAGGAAAAAATGAATGAGAGAGAACTATAACCGCATGCTGGCATGGATTGCCCTCCTGAGAATAGTAGACTCCAGAACTGTCAGCATGATGTTTGACGGGCTGAATGACAAGTCTGGTAACAGAGCAGCTTTCATATCCAGAGCACTTCGGAACAAACATATCAGAAGGAGTGCAATCAAAGAACGGAAAAAAGATGTCAGACGAACGATTTCCTATTTTACCATTACGAATGAAGGCTTGAACTACCTGGCAAGCCACTACCACGAATTTTTTGAATTCAGATATGTTCATGACGTGATACCTGTTTTCAAAAAAAGTGAGTACAGGTTGGAAATAAAGAAGCGACTCATCTCTGTGTCGACTTCAGTCATTGTAGCTGTGAAATCCGGCGCTGCAATCTCGACCGGAACATTCGCCGGAGTAAATACCGTTGAAGACATGGATGCTGAGCAGAAGGAATACACTGTCCGTGATTACTATAGGGAATATCTGGATGACTCGATTACTGCTGATATATTCGCTTCATTCGGACAAGCGCAAGAAAAACAACAGATGGTCTTTCACTCCAGTCAGGAGCTGAAATTCAACGCAGCTCAAATGTCCGCCGGGGGTTCTGCGATCGACTATTCTTATGGACGATATGCCGGCGTTCTTGACTCAAGACTGAAATGTATGCTGATATACGCAACGACTACATCATTGATCAGCTGGAACGATTGGCTTATGAAACCGGAAATAAGTGCATACAGTTTCTGGTGCAGAACAAAAGCACTTGCCAATCCGCAGCAGAGAGACAGAAACGGCTCTACAGCTGTGCTGCTGGTAGATAACCCCAGAGATTTTGCTAATCATTTGAAATCGGTTTTAAAAGACGAATCTCATAGAACTCGTTTTGGCGGAAGCTTTGGGCATTGTTATATAGTTCCGAAAAATGAGATTGGTGCGGCATTTCTGCGCTGGATTATGCTGTTGGATGAAAGATCAATGAATGAGCAGATGAAAAATGACCTGATAAGCAGTGCCATGTACGAGCAATCTGATCGGGGATCTGAACTCTTTCCGCTGACCAGCGCAGCTGGGAATCCAACTTGCCTCGGCTTCATGATGGATGGGAAGATAATAGAAAGAATCTATCGCGTAGCAGAAGACAATCCGGAAATCGTGTTGGAAATATGCTGCTATGACTGGCAGATTGATTATTACGCAAGAGTACTGCCGGAAAATGTTTTGTTCAATGCAGTACCAATGATTGTATGATACACAATGCCAGTGGCCTGCTTCATCGGCATACAGAATATATGTTTTGCCCAAATGCCACTGGCTTGACAGAACAAGGAACGGAGATTTTATCTTGCCAGGATAGACAATTATTTTTCCTGGTCGATGATACATCCTTTTCAATATATTTCAACTATACCAGATTATTATTGATGCGGAAATGGAGTACGCGGAATTTGAGTAAAAATCACAATTGACAATCACGAGAAAACTATATATAATTATGGTGTTTTATAAAAAGGTCTGCACTAACGGAACCTGTGCAGCCCATATTATTTATTTGTCGGATGACAAACGCGCAATAACGGTATATAAAACAAGCCGGAGGTGGTTTGCCAGCTAAACTGTATTTGCATAGCACCATTCTTATAGTCAATGTTGAGTAGGAGATTGAAATGGAACAAGTACTTCAGCTGCAAAACAAACTTACGTTTCAGCAATGGAGAATTGCTGAAAGCCTCGGGTGGGCTGATGCCGACAATATTAACTGTATCGGGCATCTGGTCAAATATATAGACAAAACCTTTTCCACGTTTGATGATAAGCGTAATGTCAGCATCATATTGGGGGATCCGCTGTTTGACGCAAACAGGGGAGAACCCTTTTATGCAGTTGCGAATCAGCATGAATTGAGGGTATCAAGATTATATTCGGACGGAAGACCATTCTATTCAAGCAACTATTCGCTTCTTCAGGCATCAGAAGATTATCAGCAGACACTTCAGAGATTCATCTGCTATCTGGTAAAAGGAAAGGATTGCCTGGTATTCTGTAATGTGACACAGTGCCCTGACAGATTCGATTTCCGGAATAAAAGCATAATGACAGCCAGCTCCGCGGAATGCGATATATTCATTCCGACAAGCCTATGCAAGGGGATGAGCAGCAGAACAAGGACGACTCATATCACAGACAAGGACGTATTCAGAATGATTATTGGGGACTATGTCAAAGTAATGCGTACTGTACATGGAAAAGGCTATGAGCTTAATACGCATTTCTATTTGACCAGAGCACATGAAATAAAAGCGATCAGGGAGAATCCAGGACTTGTGAAGGAATACTGGGATACGGACATATTCAGAGATTACAGGAAGGTACATATCGATTCTGCCGGTGAAGTTCAGCTCTCTTGGAGAGCAGTGCAGAAAGAGACGGAAAACAGCGATCAAGATGACAATAGATATTAATTTTGAAGTGATATTGGCAATTACGCGATTTCAGCATATAAATAATTGGTTTAAAGAATGACTTGGGAGCTTTTCTTTTCGATCATATGTTATTCATTTCTGGTATGCCTGATAATGCTCGGGATTGTAGCCTTTGCGGCGGTCATTTATCTGTATCATCATATAGAAGAGCGAAAACAAAAACCGGCCGAGCCACGATCTGAGACCGAGATAGTAAAGTAAAAAGGCGGCCTTCCGGCAATATTTTGCCGGAGACCGCAAAGAATTCATTTGTGACCAGATCGATAATGTTAGCACATTATAATGGCCTTGTCAGACAGTTTCACTAGAAAGTGAGCTTTATCGGCTGAGTGTCTACAATTTCATTCCACGTTTCAGCACTGAAGATGTGGAAATACAGGTCAACCTCATTTATATCGGTTATGCCGTTTTCAGTGAGATCAGATCTCATGAAGGTAATGGTGTCCATGCATTTCTTCCCAGGGGCAATATCAGAAGAGAATATTGCTTCCACCATAAAACCGTTAACTGAAACATCTCGAGCCTGAACCGTAATTGCATCATTACGGTTGTTTTCAATATAGACCTTGATGCTGGGGCCAAATAAAGATGTGTCTGTTGTCAGCCCCTTAGCGATGATTCGGATATCATTGCCTTCATATGCTGTAATTCCCGAGTCATCAAAGGGATAAGGATAATCCTGAGCAGCACTTGTTTTAATGTCGATCGGTCTGGAATCAATGATTGTCTCCCAGCTGCTGGAATCAAAGATGTGAAAGCTGAACTGCAAGTCGGCAATGGTCGTAATACCTGCTGTTTTCAGCCCGCTGTTAGAAAATGTCAGGCCGGAGTTTACCTTTTTCCCTGAAGCGACATCTTCGGACATCATTGTTTCTATCATGTAGCCGTTAACAGATGCGTTGCGAGCCTGTACTGTAATGCCGCTGGGAGAATCATTTTCGATGAGCAGCTTCAGCGTTGGACCGAAGGCACTGCTGCGATCAATGCTTTTTGCAGTGATACGAATTCCTTCCTGATCCAAAATCACAGCTTCTTCAATAGCTTCATTACTTCCGGACTGCGGCTCTGAAACAGTCTCTCTTGTATTGCCTGTATCAGATGCTGACGGTGCGGCTGACTCTGTCGTCGAAACAGCTGCAGTATCCGTACCGGATGCGTTCTGGACTGAAGAGACGGGTTTTGGTGACGTGACAGCAGAAACAGGAGAGCCGCTCTTTGTTGTGAACAGTGAAAATGCAGCAAAGAGGACCAGGATTGTGCAGAGAATCTTGCTTATAAGATGAGAGGACTTCTTCTTCGCAGGAGCTGCTGCTTTTTTTCTGCTCTCTGCCTGAGTACGCAGGGAAAACTTGTACTCTTGGTGCGGGTCGCTTTCCGTAATCTCAAATTTCTTCCCGCGCTTCCTGCTTCCCGTGTCCAGAATTACCGTATGTGCACCGTAATCCACTTCAAAGCTTTCTTCGGAGTCATAGTGAAGCTCCCCGGCATATACATCGTCAATATAAACAGCAGCTGGGGATTGATCTGCTTCCTGGTCAGCAATCCTGATCAGTGTCAAGGTCCCGTTTTTTACTTCATTGGCAGTTTCTGGTTCCAAAGACCTGGTGGAAGGCTCTACACTTGCTGATTCTTCAAAAGAATAGCCGCAGCTTGAGCAGAATTTGCTGTTATCACTGCAAAGTTCACCGCATTTAGGGCAATCTTTCATATTTTACACCGCCTTTCTTCTGTCATTTCGTGTATAGGAAAATCAGATTGACCACTGCCAGGATCAGACAAAGACCGGACCAGATTCGCAGATCCGTGAAGCTGCCTCCGCTGGTTGTTCCAATCAATGTTCCCAGTGAAAACATTATGGTATTTGCTATTTCGCCACCAGCTGATTCACTCTTTCTGGTAGCAATCATAACAATCCCACCTGCAAGAAGCATGACTGCAACGATCAGGCCGGCACTGCCGCTGACTTCGCCGGTTGAAAACATAGCGTTTCCAAATCCGACAGCACATGATTGCAGCGTGATCAGTAAAGAGAGTGCAATACATAGAATTCCGGCAACCAGTTTAAAGACTTTCATAGGTACACCTCCAGATTCAATTGGCCGAAATGTTCCAATCAATTATAACAGAGCAGCAAAAAAACTGTTCCCACCGCAGTGGTGGGAACAGCCTTCTTTTTTTATTGCTGAACCGGCAGGAGAGGGGGCATGTTATGCTCAGTGAGCAATATGTCGACTCTATGAATGTCATAGATTTTTCTGTTGAACGCAATTATGAATACAGCATCGCGAGGAACCCGTGGATATAGAATGGGCATGTTGTAAGTTCTAAGTGCCTTCTGAGCTTCTTCCAGACTGAATTCAGCAGCTAGACAGAGCCTTAGAATGGTATCTCGCTGACGGGTATGTTTTTCTTCAGAGATGAGCTTATAACCATAGTTTTCTGAGATATCTGCGGCGAGAAAGACACGCTGCTGGGATATACTCTTTTCCCGGAATTTCTCACGCATAAAAGCGGCAAAAGGCTTTTTCTGTGTTAGCATTTTTTCAGCATTGGCTTCCAGAAAAGCATCCAGATCTTCCGGGTTCGTTTTTGTAAGCGCCTCATTCAGTGAATCTGTTGTTCTGTTGTCAGTTGTCTTAGCCATAGATTGTATTCTCCAAGATAATCATCAGCATCATTAAAGCAAAGAAAATTACGGCGTCCAAAGCAATGACACATAGTATTCTCAAGTACGGGTTCTTTATGCCGGAGATGTGAACATAATCCCAGAAATCAAGATAATTACAGGAGAAGAGGATTTCCGCCAGCCCTATGATAAAGATGAAGAGGCGGTTGAACCAGACATCTCCGGGCGAGGAACTGTTTACCGTTAATGTCATAGAAACAGTGAACAACATCACATACGCTAAAATGGCTATCACAATATGGCTTGGCTGTCCTGTTCGAAATCCAGGAGGGAGATATTTATAAAAGGCTCTTCTTCTGGCTGGACATTCCTCTGCAGAACCATCTATGCCCCCCAAAGCATTTGATAATTGTGATACACTCTGGTACCGATATTTTGGCTCCAGAGCTGTGCATTTTTCTATGACAGGCTTTAGTTGGCCTTCGACGATATGCTCTTTCGGGGCAAAACACGTAAGCATTACATTAAGAAGAATTCCCAAAGCATAGATGTCAGTCTGAACACTCGATACTCCAAAGCCATACTGCTCCGGTGCAGCATATCCTGTTGTACCGATCAGCCTTGTGTCTTCCGGGGTGTCATCATGAAAGTGCTTAGCGGCATTCATGTCAATAAGCTTCACAGTCCCATCAGGCGTAACAATAACATTGCTCGGCTTGATGTCCCTGTGGATGATGGCAGGTTTCGCATTATGGAAGTCTTGAAGGATCTGACATAGCTGCCTTGTGTAATTAACAGCCGTATCCCGGGGCAGCCGTTTCTCGCGTTTCAAAATCTCAGCGAGTGACTCACCTGAGATGTACTCCTCAATAATATGAAGAGTATCTCCATCTTCAATTACCTCATACAGCCGGGGAGTATTACGAACAGGGTATTCTTTAAGATACTGGTAGATTCGGACATCGTAAACGGTAAGGTTCTTCTCAACATAAATCCTGTGGTTCTCCGTATGCTGAACCAGGAAGACGCCATGCGCTTTGTTGAGGGTTGCGATTCTCTCATAATAGGAAAGACGGCATTCTTCATCCAGTGTCACAGCAATCTTACCTCCGATTCATGAATGACGGTTAAGAAGATCAAAACCAGATTACAGTATGATTCTAACACTGATATAGTACAATTAACACCTCTAGGTTGATGAGAATATCATTTTTCTCTTGCGGCTTTCAACAATAATTGCTATAATCCCAGGTTTTCACCGACAAGAACTATTTTGATCCGTCCCGGAATCATTGAATGGCGCTTGATGACTTCCTGGCAGCAGATCGTATCAGGACTATGACAGTCGCCGCAGAAACCGGTAAGAGCACAGGGCGTTTTTTTGTTAAGCCGTGCTGCGTTTGGGGGTGCAGCCATAGACTTTATCCATCACAGGTTCGGCTTTATCATATGCCTGTTCAGCAGCGCCTTTCACTGCGTTGATAGCAGGGTCAAACACACTCCAGTCGATAGCGTCCGCGATCGAATGGAGAGCCGGGTCAAAGATCCCCCCATCCGCCATTCACAGTTTCCATTGCTTCGTCATTCAGCTTATTCATGTCCGTTCTCCTTTGCGTGGTTTTTTCTGATATGCCTCCTGGCTTTTTATATGTGTACAGCATACCAGATCCATTGTCGCAGAAACATCACATGAAACAGAATCCTATAGAATCTCATCTCTCATAAAATCCGTTTTCACAATTTATCCCAGATTTTGAAGGATTGTATCCGCCTGCTGTGTCAATTCCATTGCCTTTGCAGGATCTGCTTCTACCCCCTGGCCCTTTTCATACATTTCTGACAATGCACGCAGAGCCATCAATTGTTCAATACTGTCACCGATTTCCAGCGCTTGTTCGTATAATCTTAGCGCTTCACCATAGTTTTTTTCAGTGTATTCTGCGCTCCGATAAATATCGGCAAGAAAGCACATCACTGTCGGATCTGTTTCATCTGTCTCCAGGCATCTGGAATACCAGTAAACTGCTTTATTCAGGTCTTTTCTGAGCCCATTCTCTCCATTCTCGTACCAATCGCCAAGCATTATCATTGCAGGAGTGTGGCCCGTTTCAGCTGCTCTTTCTGTAAATTCAATTACTTTTGCCAGGTTCTGCGGGATGCCGTAGAATCCTCTATACGCATCCGCAAGATACATCATTGCATCTACGCTCCCGAGGTCTGCAGCCTGCTCTTCCCAATAGAGGAACCGTTCATTACACGACCAATCTGTTGCATAATAGCCGTACACTCTTGCAACTGCCAACAACACATCGGCGTTTCCGCAAGACAAGGCCTCGTTGCCTGCATTTTCCAGGAATTCCTTTGCTTTTACCTCATCCCTAGCAACACATCCGTACCCTTGAAAAAGGATGCTGCCGTACTGCGCGATGGCCTCCGGGTCACCAAGCGCAATCGCCTTCTCATAAAACGCAGTGCCCTCCGCTTCACTCGGTACTACCCCAACACCGGCCAAATAAAAATATCCGAGCATACGCATCGCATCCGTATTACCGGCATCTGCCGCCTTGATAAACCATTCTCTGGCTTGACCGTACGACCTCTTTACACCGTTACCTTCAAAATACATCTGTCCAAGATAAAAGGCAGCCTCTGCAGAACCTTCTTCTGCGCTCTTCTCAAACCATTTCTGAGCTGTGGAATAGTTTTGCTGTACGCCGTCACCGTTATAATAGGAAAGCCCCAGGTTGAGCATCTCCTCAGTGGACAAAGCATCATCTGTCTCCTGGAGCCCGTCCTGCGCAAAAGAAATCGGCGCAGCAGAACACAGCGCCAAAATGAACAGCAAAATACACATTGCCTGAACAAGCAACTTTCTCATTCGCAGCTCCCAGGTTTCTGATTTAACAGTTTTCATGTCTGTTTTTCTCCTCCCCGTAAATGCTATTATTTTATAAAACAACATATTTCCCGGTCTTTCACAGGTTGATTATATCAAGCACGCTTCATGTTGGCAAGCCGGGGAGTATTCTGTTTTTCAAGAAAACCGCACGGGATTGCAGTTTTGTCATGCAATCCCGTGCGGTTGTTGTTATGTGTTGTTTTTTTCGTTTAATCCATCATTGCGAGAACAACGCTCAATCAGTCGTCGTAGTCTCTCTCGAACTTCAGGATCGCACCGGTCTCGGCGTCGACATCAAAGTCATACTCAAAGCCGCCCTGATAGAACTTGGTGTCAAAAACTCTCCGGCCGTGTTCGTAGTCCAGTTCCACCGGCTTGATGAAATTGACCTGGCTTTTGCTGAGTCCCGCATGTGCCAGTGCCTTTGCAAGCGCCTCATCCTGGGAAATTCCGCCTGCTACGTTCTCAATTACTGCATCATTAAGCTTGTTCATGTTTTTCATTGTTTTTTCTCCTCTGTTTTATTATTTTTTTATTGTGTGAGCACATCATCAGCATTATAATGCATTCAATACGGGCTTCAATTCTACATCAGCAAAATCATGATTTTATCAATGAATGTGAGAGACTAATGACAATCAAGACGTTGGATCATCTTGTTCTGACAACAGGAAATCTGAAAGAATGCATTCATTTCTACCAGGATATTCTTGGAATGCGACATGAAGTATCATTGTCTGGGCAGCATGCATTCTATTTTGGATCGCAGAAGCTGAATATCCATACCAGACCTGGAGAATTTCAGCCTGCAGCACAGAAGCCATCCCCCGGCACACAGGATTTCTGCTTAATTGTAGCAGATGATATCCGTACCGTAAGAGATGAGGTTATAGCAAAAGGCTGGCATCTTTTGGAGGATGTTGTTGACCGGAGCGGTGCTAGAGGGAAAATGAAGAGCATATACATGTATGACCCGGATGGAAATCTGGTTGAGTTGGCGCAATATTGCCGAGAAATGTAATTGTTTCATTCTTTCGACCTTGAAATTTGACACCTGATATACAACTAAATATAATAAATTTATATTTGTGATAGAAGAAAGTATTAGCGGGATCTTTAAACCCCGTCTCTCTGTCATAGTATAAGTACAGCCCAATTACGAACCAGACTATTCATGTGTTTAGTCTGGTTCATTTTTATCAGAAAGGAGAATCAAAAATGGAATCGCTTTGGTACAGTCTAAGTGCTTCAGAACTCGCATTTTGTAAGAACTTTGCAGTTCAGGTGCATGACAGCAGCGGATTAAAGCAGCTTCGCACGCTTTGGACTGCTTATTGCATTCATCAGAACATGAGCATTGATACGCTGTCCTATGATCGCGAGCTCCGGCAGGTTTGGCAGGCCCTTGAGTCTGTGCCCTGCAGGTATGTAGCAGAAGAAGTAAAGACTCTTCAGGCGTTCGACAGTTATATGGCTGAACTGGTAGCTTGACCAAACCAGCAATTAAACAGGAAAAATGAAATGGAAGGAAATCATATGAGAGAAGTATTTGAAACTAATGTGAGAAACAGAAGGAAACGCAGAGCATTCCCAAATGTTTTTTGGGGGACACTCTGCTTCTGCTGCCTTCTTTGGACTCTTTTATTTCTTCATCCAACCGGCCTGCCTGCGAAATCCGTAATGAAAGCGGATTACTCAGAAGAGCTGCAGGATGGAGAGCAGACAATCGATGGTGCGGCCACTGTATCTGAGGAAGATCAGATCATTGAAACTGAAAACACCGGACCCGAGTTGTATAACATAGGAACTCAAACCCTGACAGCGGTTCCGGAGGAGGAGCATCATTATCGTATTTCAGACGATGCACTGGTTGCCCCAAAGCCCAGAGAAGAAAGCTATGGATCGATACCTGTAGAGGAAGCATACCGTGTGACAGAAATCGTCAGCAAGGCAAGAGAGTTAGGCGTTCTTGAAACCAATGAGACTGTTGCTTTTGATCCGGGCTGCAGCTTCTATAGAGGAGTATATTCCAGAAACATTGAGTATTATCTGGATGAGTCAATTCTTGCAATTCTATGGAAAGAGGAGATCGACGGTCTCTGCTGCACGTTTACCGAGGTTAAAGTTAAGGACTCTTCGCAGTTCAGAAGAAAGCTTGCAGACGACACTTACGGAGCAGCAGCGGAATACCCGGCTTCTTTACTGGCCGCCAGTGTCAATGCAGTAGTCGCAATGAACGCGGATTACTATAAGTTCCGCGATTTTGGAATATCTGTTTATAACCGTGATCTGTATCGGTTCAATACGGATACATATACGGGGCAATATAGGAAGTATAATTGCTTCGATACGCTGTTTGTCGATTCCAATGGGGACTTTCACTATAAACGAGTGCTTGAAGAGAACTCCGTTGAAAGCATCCGGAAGTACCTCGAAGAGAATGATATAGTCTTTTCGCTGGCATTCGGACCGATTCTGGTTGAAAACGGAGAGGCAGTATCCTGCAGTTGGTACCCGGCCGGGGAGATCGACAAAGGATATTCAAGAGCAGGTATCGGACAGATGGGGGAGCGGCACTACCTTTATATGTCGCTGAATCACGGAGATAAGTCTGCCAGATGGACTGTAAATCAGTTTGCTGAGCACTTTGCAGAGGAACCAGTCATTACAGCATATTGCCTGGATGGCGGACAGACCGGAGAGGTAGTATTCCGGGGTGAGCCCTATAATCATGTCGACTTCGGAGCAGAGAGAAATGTCAGCGATATTATATATTTTGCTACAGCGGTCCCGGAAGGAGTAACTGAATGAGCAGCAGCATAATCGCATTTCATCTCGGCAGCCGGGAGATCCACTCAAGCTCAATCATCATCTGCAGCGGGTTAATCTTTTGCCTCGCTGTATTTTTGCACAACTATGAGCGATCCACAGAAAAAACGACAGCCGGATTAGCTGCATTCGCTCTTGGCTTCCTGTTTTCGGTTTCGTTAGGCAGATTCCTGCATTGGTATTTCAACCCGGAATCCTATGATTCGTTTCTCAGCGCATTGACTAATGATGGGGCAGGCAACTATGTACTGTCTGCGATGATAATCGGAGTTTGGGCTGCAAGCTGGGTTGTGAAATGGATGGGCATGATGAAATCGAGGATGGTGCTCCTCGATGCTTGTGCCCCTGGCCTTGCCGTTCTGATAGTATTTATCCGGGCCAGTGCCTTTTTCAATTCTACATGCAGAGGTAAGATAATAGTCAGATCTGATGTGCGGAAACATTTTCCAATATCACTTGCCGAAACAGATTCAGCCGGTAACACGAATTTCCGCTTCTGCACATTTGCTGTTGCTGCTGTCCTCATGTTGATTGTTTTTTTCGCTGTTTGCATTCTGTACAGCAGGAGAAGGCGAAAAGGGGAGACCTGGCAGTGGTTTGTACTGCTTTACACAGTAGTCACGGTCATGATGGATTCAACGAGATCTGATTCACCGCTCATGCACTTTAGGCTGATATCCCGTTTGAATAGATGGTCTGCATTCGTGAGTCTGGATCAAGTGCTCCCAGGGATATTCGCGCTGGTGCTGCTGATAAGAAGGAGCAGAAAAAGCATCCGCAGAAACGGCTTTGAGGCCAAACAGATCATCGGATATATTCTTTTTGCGGTCTCTCTGTATGGAATAGGGAAGCTTGGGGAGTATAATGTCCAGCGTTTTGCTTCGTATATGACCAGCTATTCCATAATGACAGTTTCATCTGCCACCCTGTTATACTCTGAGTACCTCGTCGGAAAGGAATCACGGGATGAGGTGAAGAAACTATAGAAGCAGAATAATAATTCCAGGTGAGAAGAAGGAAAACATTATTAACGCTCGGGAAATTGACAAACACAAAATAACGAAATATAATTTTGATATCTACGATAGAAGTGTATGGTTTGACGGTGGATTTTTCTGCTGAAAGACTTCTGTTGTTTCACATAAAGTTACTCCCTTGTTACGAGCCGGGCCGGTCTGAAATCTGATTGGCCCGACTCTTCATATATTTAATAGGCAGCACCGCTCCCAAAGAGGAGATGTGCTGCCTTACATGTTATTATCCGGTAAGGAGGACAAAATTGGAACTTTATTTTCAAGATTTGTCAGTCGCAGCTCAGAAGGAGCTTTTGAAAACTTCCGGTATTACTGACCCGACCCTGGCAAACTGGGACACATTTCCAATCGCTACTATAGAGCTTGAAGAGAGCACGCGATGGGATGAATCAGCTGCCTATATCAGAATCTTCCAGATCAGTGCAGCCAAGGACAATGACAGACGTATGTTTGGAAATTCCGTCCTTTTGAGAAAAAAAGGGGACGAATGTGGAAAAGCATCAGTCGACCTCAGTATATATGACCTGGTCTGGTCTGGGTATATGAAGGCGGATAGTCTTGAAAGCATTTATGATTTCTTTAATGGCGAATCGCGTCCCAGTGCAAAGAAAATGCGTTCGATGGCAGTTTCAGATATCGTGGAAATCTCTGACAGTCCGGACGGCGTTTTAGATGGAATGTGGTTTGTGGACTCAATTGGATGGAAGCGGATCAGCAATCGGTTTTATCTCGAAGGAACTGAATACAGCATTTGATACAGCTAAGCATGTAGTAACAGATTCTCGAGGATTTATTTCGATTAATTACAAGAAAATATATTGAAACTGAAAAAAGCAGCCGATATGGCTGCTTTTTTTGCGCAAAAAAGATGGAATAAAAGACACCTAGAGGAATTAATCGGACAGCATTTTTGTTATTGTTTACATAATCCGCTCAAACTGCAAGCAGAATTCTTATTATTAGGATTCAGCATCAGTATAATAGCCTGAGAGTCCGTCATAGTTTACCATTTTTAATTTCTTCCTCTCAGGCAGCTATTATATGAAACGCATTGAGCCACACCGGTACTATATAGCAGATAGGAGGGAGACAGGTATGTAATAATGTTAGCCGCATATCCGGTTAGCAGGCAATCTCTTGAGGACAAATTTTATAAAGATTGGCGTTGTTGACAAAGGCGAAAAAGATGAATATAATTATCGTCAAGGAGGATTGATCTATGCCTGTTGTTCCTACACGTGAATCTAAAATCTACTGGTTTAACTGGAAAGAAGTACTCGAATGGTACGCAGATCAGAATGATGACAGCCTCTATGATAAGACAGTCAAACTGGCTAACCTGATCCGAATAAAAGCTGGTAGAGGCAATTTAATTGAATGGACTACTGATGAGTATCAGGAGAAAAGACTCTTTGATAGTACGGTAATGTATCATGTGAGGAATAGTACCTGGAATTGGGCAGAAATGGTGGAAGATCTCTTAAGGATCTCCAAATCCTTTCCGGAAGTGGTCTTTATGATTACTTTTATGGAAGGAGAGTATGAAGAGAGCACGTACATACGTAACGGCCGTTTCACAGCGATCATCGTGAACACTGAGTTAAATGAACTGACTGAGTGCTTTTAAAATGTCGGAAAATGACAAAAGCAAAAATACGGTATATAAGATGTTACAGACAACAAACAAAATGTTTACACTGAAGGAACCCGAATGCGAAGACTAATGAAACTATTCTTGGGTGTTGCGTTTGCAGTGTTACTATATAACAGAACGTTTTCATACGCGGATGAAGACACTCTAACAATACATCAGCCGGAAGTAGAAGAGGCTTTTGACGCTGTAGCTGCGGCTGAAGCAGAAGCCGCTGCAAAAGCTGAAGCGAAAAGGGAAGAGGCAGACAGAATTATTGATGAAATAGATCTAGATGCAGAATATGTCGAGGAATCCGGTTATCCAGATATGAATGAGATTGAAAATGATGCCGCGGCTGCTTCCGGTTCAACCATCAGTCTGGTTGTGGGAGGCATTTTGATTACCGGAGGTGCGGGTGTCGTTATTGCAAGCAACAGAAAAATCAAAAAGGGTAAGGGATAGAACCCCGCAGTCCGCCTGACTTTTGATGCAGGCGGGCTTGTTTATTCCCTAAATGATATCTGTAAGCTTTACTCCTCAGGAAAGGGCAGATTACAGAGGGAAATGACAAAGGAAAGGAATTTAACAATGACCACAGAAGAGAGAGATGAACGTATTGAACGGCGCAGGCTTTATGAGGCCGAGTTTCGAAGAAAGCTGCGGGAAAAGAAACGAATTTTACAGGAGACCATGCCGGGAAGAGTATTACGGGATAATCCGGATTATCTTGCTATTCTGGCAGCAATACAGAAGGAAACTGAGGAGCCTGCAAAATGAGCGGTGACTCCGGGAACACAATAAAACTGCTGTGCACTGAATCAAATAAGGTCAAGGATACCTATTACGGCTCAATCCACAGGGCAAACTTCAGTATTAACGGAGAGAAGGGTGAGTGGGATATTCTGCAGATCAGCATCCCATTCAGTCCGCAGAAAGAAGCCGAACTTATGCGGAGATTTGAGCTTGACCGAAATGATCTGCCTGAGTTTTACGGCTATTTTGAGAAGGCTGTTGTCAGACACAGCTCCTTGGTACATGAATTGAATGAAACAGGAATAACGGCAATCGCCAAAAGTATTGTGTCATATAAAACAGTAAAGTATTATCCGAGGCTGTCCGGGGATGGAACTCAGATCGGTCAGGATTTTTATTTCATAACCGAACCAATGGACTGTTTTGTCGGTTCTGACATTATTCAGAATAACGGCGCATATCTGAAGGATATAAATAATCTGGCGATTCGGCTCCTTCAAACGGCAAAGACCTTCAATGAAAATGGGTATTCGATAGGCGCAGTTGACCTGGATTCATGTTTCTACGCAGAAGACGAAGGAAAGAAGTATCTGAAATTAGCTTACTGCTTCTACAGCGCCGGACCGGATACTGCGCCGGAAAAGTATATGGGAGACGTAAGTTCTATGATTTCGGAGCAACTGGTATCCGGAGACATCAAGCAAAGCCTGGATACAGATGTCCGAATGATCTGTGCACTCATATGGAATCTTTTGGACGGCCGACATTATACTGAACCTAATACCAACGCCTGGATTGTTTCAAATTTCTATTCAGAAGGTTCTGACTCCTTCCCGCAGAATTTAGCGCCTTCTCATGCGGACGCCGATATGACCTCGCTTTTGGTTGAAGGCATGACCAGAGGCGCAAATGCTATGAAAGTATTGCAAGCGGGAATTCGTTCGGTTAACCGTAGAATCGACAATGGCGAACTGGAAAACATCTTTGTTTCATTCTCCGAGCCATCCTATTATTCCAAACCTCTCCCCGAACTGCGGGAGGAGATTACAGAAGAGGCTCCGATGCAGTCAGAGAATGTATCTTTTGGAAATCCAGACTCATCAACGGGAAAGAACAAGAAAAGGAAAAAACAAAAATCCGCAGGATTATTGATTTTCGCCGCTTCTGTGCTGGCGTTTCTTGGGATTGTTCTTTTCTGGGGAAGCGGGTCCATTGCATTTCCGCATGGCTTTTTCGGTACAAAAGCGAGAATGAGTGCATCACAAGGATTATACTCAGCAGAGGGGAATGTTGTACGCTCTGATAGAACTGCTGCGGCGGAGTATGACCTAGATGAAGATGGAAATATTGTTCTGAAAGAAGATCACAGCAAAATCATATATCCGGCAGCCCGAGTATCCGAATTCATCTATCTGAACGATATTCAGATATCAATTATAAAGAAATCATTTTCCAGAGCATGGAATCTGGCAGAAATAGAAAGAGTACTTCGCGATGACGTTATCGATCTTAGGCAACATGATGACATTACATACGATTCTGTCCTAGGCGAAGATAATATGATTCCATATTCCCTGGTAAAGCAATACGGTATCACGGACAGCAATTTGCTGCTGATTAAAGATAAGAACTATCCTGAACTGAATTTCAAAGTCGCAATGTTAGTTAAACAGTCTGCTGATACATCTGATGCTGTCGCGAATGCTGAGAATAACGGGACTGAAGAAAAACCAGCAGAACCTGAAACCGTAGCTGTCCGAGCTGTAACAGGTGTATCAGATGACAGCCTGTATAAGGTGCAGGGAACCTGGGAATATACGATTTCTGTCAATGCTGAACCCTCCGAGGCCGTTTATCGGAAAATATCGCTGACCAGCGATGATCCGGAGAACATGTATTTTCTGGTAGCGGATAGGGATGGACATGAAATCAAATGCAAAACGGTTAAAATGACGGTGAAGAATGATGATACCAGGATGATAAAAGTCATTGGGCTTGTAGAGGGGAAGTACACCATCACGGTAGAATCTGAAGACGGAGCGGTTCAGAAGAAAATATCCATGAGATTTGACGTTGATGAAGACTTTCCTGCGGCGTCAATGCCTGTTCAGCCAACCGCAACTCCGGAGCCTACGCCCAGGCCAACTCTATGGATCGCAGCCACACCAACTCCGTTTATGGAACAGAATAATGGATATGGTTCCGGTAACTGGTCTTCCGGGTCGTCAGATTATCCTTCTGCATCTGATGAGTACACATATGCGGTTCCGGTTTTAATCCCTGAGTCTGATACATCACCTGTATATACGCCCGCTCCAGACCTGCCGCTGAGCTGCAATATCAGCAGTCTGGAAATGACAGTAGGCGAATCATTCCGCCTGGGAGATCAGTTGGATGGCATAGAATACTATGCAGCTCTCATGTGCAGAACATCAACTGACGGAGTGGTCACAGTCAGTCCTGCGCAGGGGTTTCTCATAACAGCTGTAAGTACTGGAGAAACCGTTGTCACCATCCAAAAGGGTATTGAATCCATAGATGTGGCAATTACTGTTTCTTAAGCTCGATGTTTTTATTGATCATAATTTCTGTGAAAAAGACCTCATTTTTGTGTGCCTGCAGAAGAAATTTACTGCAAGTATCGAAATTTTGACATATATTGGGAAGTGCATTATAATTTTGGCAATACATGATAGAAGAAATCATATAAGAGTTGGATTTCTACCAGCTCGGTTATGAACGAAAACTCAATAAAAGGACATGTGCCAGGCTCCTTTGACAGGAGCCTGGTTTTCAAATCCAGGAAGCTATGAGGTGAAGCCATGACGGCTGAAGAAATTACAAAACTGGCAGCAAAAGGGAGAATCCCGGAAGAAACTCTGCCTTGCCCGGAACGATGTCTGTTTTATGCTATGCGGGATCTCTATCGTCAAAACAAGTGCGGTGAGATCAGCATTGAGGATGGAAAAAATCTGAAGCAGAAAGCTCTGAACCAGTTTCGGCGTGATTGTGCGCAGTTCAATTATGCTAAAACGATCTTCGCCTTTCATGCAAGTATGTGGAAGGAAATAGAACTTGCCGGAAGCAGATATATGAAAGAGCCTACAATTGAACACGCTGATGAGTTCGTAAGGGCAGTTTACGGCGCTGGCCGTATTAAAGCATCAAGAGAGGAATATGGAGAAGAATATGATAAACAAGAAGACGAAAACACTGTACAGCGCTGAATCGCTGTTTGAACTGATCATGCAGGAACTGAAAGATGAAGGAAAAATCCCGGATATTCTGGACTACGCATTGCCCACGTCAGAAAAGCACGAATTCCGTGACTATGAATTTGATGTCCTGGGCTGTGTGAACTACGGAGGCAGTGAAGGCATCTATATTGATCTGTTCTACAAGGGCAACATCGGAGATGGACGAGGGTTCCTTTCCGGAGAGATCGGAACGATCAAGACACTGAACACAGATGCGGAAAGCTTCCATAAGATGGCAGTCCTAATGGCGGATTTTCAGATGAAAGCAACACACTTCATCAATCATCATCTGGACGACTTCACCTGGACAGGCTACGATGCAGAATTCTTTCGCACGGGGCTCAAAGAAAAAGCTTATGGATATACTGATAAGGGTTCAAAAACGATAGATGAAGCGGTTCGTAAAGCAGTCAAATATCTCAATCCGGATTATCCCTCAGGATATGATGAAGTGGTAATTACAGAAAACAAAAGCGGAAAAGAGCTTCGTATATCTAAAAAGAGCAAACAAACCCAGAACGTGTGCCCGGAGATGGCCGCGAATAAATGATCCCAATCGGCCGCTTTTATCATATTGGGCTCTCAAAATTGACAAAGACCGGAATGACACATATAATGTTCCCATAAAAGATAGAAGTTACGGAGTACGGTGGATCCTTGTCTGCTGTGTACTCCTTTTACTTTAGTAAGCAATAACCTAGCTGTGAGCCAGACTTTTCTCAATCGGAAGAGTCTGGCTTTTCTTTTTTTACTCAACGACATCATACATAATGGAAGGGAATAACAATGGAAAACATACTCAGCTCAAAGATGATGGATAATTGGGAAGAACATTTTTATCAGGACGGGGAAAGTGCTCTGTTCAATTCCGTTACTGAGATGGAAGCCTGCAGTGAATGGATCCCCGGTATTTGCGCCAAGGATATTCGTCTGCAGGCCATTGACGGAAGGCCTATGTTTCTTGAAGAGGAAGTACGCCAGTATCATTTACCGAGTGCCGATTTGACGGAAGAGACCGCACTACTGGGAACAGATCTCCTGATTTATACGGGAGTTCCAAGCAGAACAGGCAGCCTGCAGACATATGAACTGGTACGAAATACCGCAATGGACGGCATCGGCGCAGTTGCCAAACTGTATGGGAGCGCTTTGTCCAGGATGGATAAAAGTCTGTATGTTGAGACAATGAACAACGCTTTCTCGGTCGCAAAAGGAACCGCGCTTGGACTGATGCGCTATGGTAAGCTGTCAGGACTTCAAAGCGGTGCAGATGGCGGTTATATGATTATGCCGATCAGCAAACTGCTGGATATTGCAGCAGACTGTCTTACAAGGCGCTTCAGAACAGCAGAAATGGTGAATGGGTATAACACGCATGGTTTCACCTCGGCACTCTGGAAGCTTCCGGATGCACAGAACAGGCTGGTTGAAATGTATCAGGACGCGCTGCAGCGTTCGGGAAATGCAAGCCAGTATGCAGTGAATTATATGCCTGCCGTGGATTTTCACAGCAGTGATACAAAAGCAAGCTGTGCAGTGCTTGACCCTGTCTTTATTTTGCCGTCAGGTGTTCCGGTACACTTTATTGAAGGCGTGAGAATTAAACATCTGAAGAGAGGACAGGCGCGGGACACTGATGGCCTTAAGCTCTTCGCTGAAGCCGCAGATAATATCTATGCCAAATTTGAGGCTACTGCAGAAGCAATCCAGAATCTTTCCACAGTCAAGATATATCATCCTGCCAACTGCGTGATTAAACTCTGCAGAGCATTCCATATTCCACCCAAATACGGGCAGGCTGCATATGACGAAGCAGAAAGAATTGCACTGGGGAATAGTTATATCACTGCACATGATCTGTACATTGCGATGAATGAAATTCTTGCCGAAGCTGAACGCTGCGATGCATCTGCCAATGTGATAAATAATCTGGAAGAGTCACTCATGAGAATTGTCCGCTGTGATTTCTCAGAGCATGACATCGGGGGCGTTGTTGCCTGGAAGGACGAAAACAATACGTAAAATGATGAGGACCGTTCAACCCGGTCCTCAATTTATGAAGGAGAAATTATCATGAATTATTTTGAATGTAACGTCAGCAGAACCGTTCCTAAATATTACCATCCCAATATCTATCGGAAACTGGAAGAGACTATAGAATTAATCCATAACCGAACAGATAAGCTGAACCAGGCTTTGGAAAAATGTACATTGAAAGGCTGCGCCACTCGTGGTGCGACATTCTCCAGAATAGCAAAGACGATCTTTGATTTCTCTGATGCAAAATTCGACAGCATGAATCCTTCTGAGCTGGCAGGCATTATAGATCAGCTTTATGACGGCACAGATGCTGAAGAGAGGGAAGAGTGGCCGAACTCCGAGGTGGTATTTGACACTGCATTTGTGACCACCAAGGACTGGGAAGCACTTCGCCATATTGGAATTGGAGGCTCAGACAGTTCTGTGCTTATGGGACTGAACCCATACCAGACCGAAGAAGGGCTGTGGTACGAGAAGTTGGGCTATCCTGAGCATATCTATGATGAAGACAAGAACGCGATTTTCGCCAGAGGACATTTCATTGAGCCTGTGGTTATCCGTACTTTTGCAAACCTGGTCGGAGCACATGTCGTTCCGGAAACCCGAATGTTCCGTTCGAAAAAACACCCGGTTGCAACAGCGAATATCGATGGTATCCTCAGAATGCCAAACGGAAAGCTTGCTATCTTTGAGGCAAAAACAGCAGTAGTTGAGAAAAAAGGCGAATGGATGGGGAAGAAGATTCCACCGAACTATGTCACTCAGTGCCACCAGTATATGGCGGTTTTGGACGACCCGAGAATTGAATGCGCATATATTGGGATGATTCCGGTCGCCGACGTAACGCTGGATGGAACTTATATCGGCAGTGCGTATAATGATGATTTTTATCACCACAGGATTGAGCGGGATGAAATCTACGAAAAGGAAATCCTGGAGAGCGAATCGGAATTCTGGGAAGCATATATAGAAAACGGGATTAAACCGGAACGCTCTAAGGGAATAGAGCTGGATAAACAGATCGCGTTGAAGTATTCGCCGTCTCCGTTCAGCGATCCGACAATTCCGACTCCAGAGCTGGAATATGAAGCCTGGAAGGATAAGCTGGATCGAATGATAGAAGCGGATAAAGCCTATACGGAGCAGAAAAAAATCTGTGACCGACTCGAAGGTGAAAAGGAAACTGCAAAGCTGGAGGTACTTGATGCACTTCAAGGAGCTCAGCAGGGCTTATTCAAAGATAAAAAAGGCAGTACGGTTGTTACCGTTCTGAACAAGATTATTCATAAGACAACAGCAGATACGAAAAAGCTCAAGGAATTCTATCCGGAAGCCTGGGAAGCAGTAAAAAAAGAGAGCGCCTATACCAGATTCTCTTTTAAACTATGCTGACGCAGAGGTGCCGCGGGTACAATATGGCAAACGGGATTCCATCAATGTATCCGGGAAAAAAGGCGGTGAGCTTGACGTATGGCAGATGACGGAATTGATGCAGGCTATGAAGAAATCATAGCCTCTTTTACCTTCAAAACATACGAATCCGAGGACCGATCCTTCTGCGTCTTCAAATATCGAAACCAGGATACAAGAAAGGAGTTCACCGCAGTCGGGGCCATGCTTCCGGATCAGAAGAATCTCTCAGTCAAGCTGACCGGGAAATGGGAACTGAACAGAAAGACGGCTAGGAAGCAGTTCAAAGTTGCTTTTGCTGAAAAAAGCGTCCCAACAGGGGAGAATGAGATTATTGCATACTTTGTGGCTCTGAAATGCAATATCGGCAAAGTGAAAGCGAAGGCTATTTGGAATCATTTTGGAAAAAGCACCTGGGAAGTGATCGAAACCTCACCGGAGAGGCTTCTGGAAGTTCCTCATATCAGTGAGAGGATCCTTTCTAAATTTGAAGAGGCAAGAAAGAATGACAACGTATTTCGGGATTTGCTGAAAATGATGTCGATAGCCGGAGTTGCATTAGGAGGGGACACTCTTCACTCCATTGTGGACAATTTGGGGCCAGGAGCGGTTGATCTGCTTACGAGGAATCCTTATGCGCCTTATGGTAAGGTACACGGATTCGGGTTCGATAAGGCTGATGCGCTGGCATTTTCTCTCGGCTATCCTATGGACAGTGAGAACAGGTTGATTGCTGCAATCAGGAAGATCCTTGACGATGCCGCATTACGAGGCCATGTCTGTCTCCCGAAGGAAATGCTGCTAAGCGAGTTGATCAGGTTCACAGAATGCAGCCGGGAACGCTGTGTCGATGCAATCAGGAGCGCTTTTAAGGAGAGAAGAATCAAAGGAGCAAATAATTATCTGTATTCGCCGAGACGGTATGATCAGGAGGCATCAATTGCGGATAATCTGATGAGACTGATCAGTGCAACCTTGAATCCCGTTTCTCAAATCGATGCTTATATTGAGAAATATGAGCAGTCATATTTCACACTGGCACAATGTCAGAAAAATGCAATCATCAATGCGTTTCAACATCCTGTTACAATCATCACTGGTGGCCCGGGGGTAGGAAAGACAACAGTCATAAAAGCGATACTGATGGTTCATCACGGAGTATACGGATCCTCATCAAATCCGATTCTGCTGGCTCCGACCGGAAAAGCCGCACGCAGAATGTCTGAAGCCACAGGCTACCCGGCACAGACAATTCACAGTGCAGTTGGATGGAAAGGCGAAGATTTTGAATTCGGAGCTGCTTCGACTGCGATAGATGGAAACCTGATAATCTGTGATGAAGTATCGATGATGGATCAGCAAATTGCCAGCATTCTGTTTGAATGTATCAAGACCGGCAGCCGCCTTGTACTTGTAGGTGATGTCGATCAGCTTCCAAGCGTTGGCTGTGGAAACGTACTTGGAGATTTATTACGTTCCGGAGTTGTTCCGGCTACAAAGCTTGATGTGATTTTTCGCCAAGCTGAGGATAACCCTATCGTAAAAAACGCTTATAGAATTAATCATGGTGATATAAACCTAGACTTTTCCAGAACCTTTCGCTTTATTGAGTGCAAAACAGAAGAGGAAGTTTTCAACGCGGCCTGCAGGATGTATATCAAATGCGTAAAAGCCTATGGAAAAGATAATGTTGTCCTTCTTAATCCGCAGCGTTATAATACACCGGTAAGCGTTGAAAGGCTTAACAATCAGATCCAGGCCTGCGTAAACCCGCCAAAGGCAAATGCCTTGGAAATTAGAATCGGGAAGACTGTTTTCCGAGAAGGGGATAAGGTCATGGAACTGAAAAACACCGATATCGGCCCCAAAAATGGAGATGTCGGTTATATCCGCGAAATCACGCGCAGGAAATCACCAGAGGATCCTGATGTTTTCAACTATTTTGCGAATATTGAATGGGCAGGCGAGAACACCTGGATTGAGTATAGTCAGGATGATATGCGGCATGTCACGCTGGCATTCTGCACGACAGTTCACAAAAGTCAGGGCAGCGAATACCCGTATGTAATAGAAGTGGTATCCAAAGCACATCCCAGCCTCTTGAAGAGAAACCTGCTGTATACGGGTATTACCCGGGCTAAGACGGCCTGCTGCCTGATTGGTGAAATGGATGCTCTCAAAATGTGTATTCAGACGGACAGCACATCAGAAGAAGGGCGATACACTCTTCTGGCAAGCAGAATGGCGACGCTTAACAGAAAATGACCTGCGACCAATAGAATTCAGAAAGGAAATTATTACATGCAGAAATATGAAAATATACCTGTTCTGGATATGAAGCTGGACGATGCCGTGGAAGGCTTCTATCTGATGAAAAATCCGTCTCCCAAAACCACCCAGAGTGGAAAAGACTATCTGGTTTTTAATCTTGCAGATGCAACCGGTGAGATTGAAGCAAAACTCTGGGACTATGCCGGAGATCTCCATACAAAATGTAACGGAAAGCCTGTAAAAGTCCGGGGCAACATCACGGAGTATAATGGAAAGAAGCAGCTTACGGCAGTTCTGCTCCGGGAGAGCCGGTCAGACGACCAGATCGATCTGACTAAGCTGGTCCCGGTTGCCCCTATCGATCCTCAGCAGACACTGTCGCAGATGGTTGATATTCTCGATTCGGTACAGGATGAGGAATATAAAAAGATATGCTTTGCTGTGCTGGATCGGTATAAGGACGTGTATTGCTGCATTCCTGCTGCAAAGCAAGTCCACCATGCCTTCAGATACGGTCTGTTGATGCATAGCTTCTATATGCTTTGCCACGCTGATCATATGGCTCATATGTATACATTCCTGAACAGGGATCTTCTGATCACCGGAACCTTCTGCCATGATATTGGGAAAATCAAAGAATTCCAGTTTTCAGAAATGGGACTGGTCAATGACTATTCAATCCCTGGACAGCTTCTTGGGCATCTCTATATGGGAGCCAAAGAGGTATCTGAAATAGCCGAATCACTCGGCATTTCAGAAGAAAAGTCAATGCTTCTCCAGCATATGCTCTTGTCCCATCATGGCAAGCCAGAGTACGGTGCATGTGTTGTGCCGAAGACAGCGGAAGCGCTGATTCTACATATGATAGATGATCTGGATGGAAAGATGGAAGTATACAGAGAGACGATTGAAAACTCCGAACCGAACAGAATGACAGACCGTGTCTGGCCTCTTGATACTAAAGTCTACATTCACAACTGACGCTCATGGGATTTTTTCCAGTGATCCCTCTGAAAATTGACAAATCCGAAATGGTAAAATATAATTGGTTCATCAATGATAGAAGTTATGCGATAAGATAATTTGCAAAACTATCAATCAGGAAATGTAATACAGAGAAAAAGACAGACCTGTACGAGAAAAGTACCGGTCTGTCTTCTTGTTTGTAAAAGGAGGAGACAAAATGGATGGGGTCAGATGCCGAATTCTATCCGCTAAGATGGAAGGATCACGGCCTTTGACAAGTCTTTTGCCGACAGCTTTAAAGCTGAGACCTGGGCAACTTCAAAAAGCGAGCTGGGATTAATAGCATCTATCAGTATAGAAAGCAATACAACAATCCCAGTTATGCTCACTGCGAATAAAGGCCAAATACCAGAATACAACTAATCATCTTACAACTATTTCAGACAGGGCGTGGCCCGGAAAGGAATCAAAATGTATAACCAAAATCCACAGAATGGACAGTTTTACGGATCTGCTCCGCAGGCAGGAGTTTACCCGCAGCAAGCGTTTGGAGCACCTCAGCCTTATGGAGCTGCACCGGTGAATATGCCAAATCAGCCTTTTCAGCCAGTTCAGAATCCTGCGCAGGGGAATGGCTGGGCTCAGCCTGCTCAGGCAAATCCCTCTCAGAGCGGTGGTCAGCAGGATAGGCTTAAGTATACTCCTGCTATATATGAGAAACCAGAAAGCGGCAAGCCTGAAGACCTCGTCATGACTTTGGTTCTTGGTATCAGTACAACACAGAATCTCTTTTTCAATAAATTCCTGTCTAAGAACGGGAATGTCTGTGTCGGGGTTGCTGCAGATATTGTCCTCAGCGACCAGTTCGTGGCAGATATGTTTGGCCAGCATGTTGTACGTCCGGATCATATTGTCAGCCTGCAGTTCAGCTTTGCCGGATATACTGCCAAAAACTTTCTGGAACACACTCCGAATTGTACGAAAAATATTATCGTTCAGCTGAAGAACTTCAGTGTACAAAGCTTCAGCCGCAGAGATGGATCTCAAGGAATGCAGATTCGTGCAAACTGTGTTGGAATGCAGGTGGATCACTACAGCTCAAAGTACAAAGCAGGGGAGTTGAAGCAATATAATAACTTGAGCATCAGTTCCCCATATAGTGTAAAAGACAACACGAATGGTGCTTCAGCAGGGCAGCATGTGCAGAACACTGCGGCAGGTTATCCGCAGCCGTCTCAAAACATGTACCCTTCCGGGCCTCAGATTCCCGGAGTTTCCAGGTTTGAAGAAATGGATGATGAAGAGCTTCCATTCTGATCTTGATTTGTTATTAGCAGCTCCCAGAGAGGGACGGCCCTATAAGGAAGTTTTCAATTGCAAGGAATGGTGTAGCCCTTTTGGGGGCTGCACCATTTCCTTTCTCAGGCGGAAAGCCTGTATTTCTGCGGATTTTCCCGGATGTCGTCCATCAGCTTTTGGAGTTCCTTCTCGTCCGGGATGGTGAACATTCCGATTGCAGTGAAATAGATATCCACCTGAACACGGATCTTTCCTGTTGAACGGTCGCTGTTGTGAACCTCAATGCGCTGGATCAGTGTATTCATAATCTCAGGCATCAGTTCTTTCAGTTCAGTGAATTCCCGAAGCCCCTTCAAGAGCATACGCAGATCCACCTTGGCTTTATCTGCCTCCCTGAGCACCTGTTCACATTCAGCAATCGTGAGCTCAAGGTTTTTCTGCTCCTGCTCGTAGGATGCGGACATCTTCATAAACCGCTCATCGCTCAGCTTGCCAATGACGTTATCCGGGAAGATCCGCTGCGGTTGCTGCGGCGGATGGTACGGCTCAAAGGTCTGGCATAGCAACGATAAGTACCGCTGGGTCGTTTGGCAGTGTAACCACAAGTTCAAAGACAAGACACGCTGCAGGACACCGCACCTTACTGAGGATGGACTGGTTCAAACCGGCGTGGGAGCAACTTTCCGACGATGACCGGTACTGCCTTGAGACCTTTTACGGCGACGGCAACACCTACGGCAGCAGCGCGGCCTACTATATCGCCGAGTACCTGCATGTCGAGCAGGCTACCGCGTATAAGCGGAAGAACCGTGCGCTGGACCGGCTGACGGTGCTGCTTTTAGGGAAATCCTGATTTGCAAAGAAAACTTTGCAAAAAGTGTTGACAAGTATACTTGGCATGTGTATAATACAACCATGCCAAGTGAACTTGGCAATCAGAAGGAGGTGCTCTCATGAATAGAGAAGAAATATTGCAGGCAAGTAAAGAGGAAAACAGGAATAGAGATATTGCTGAGATTGAAAATGCAAAGGCAGGAATCCGCATTGGTTGGATTGTTACTGTGTGCCTTGCCGTAATTGTTGGCCTGATAAATAATCACGTATATGGCAGAGGCTTTAATGAGATGCTCTTTGTCGTCTGTGCAGGTTTGGCAACAGTGTTTTTCAGCAAATTTGCGAAGACGAGAAAAAGACATGAGTTGTTTGTAGCGCTTGCATATACGATTGGTGCAATTGGATGGCTGGTCGGATGGATCATCCAGCTTACACAGTGATGAGGCAAAATGATGGATGAGAAACTGATACTTAAAAACAGACTTAAGGAAATCCGTACAGAGAAAGGTCTGTCACAGGCACAACTCGCTGAGATGGTTGGTGTATCTCGAAATACGATCAGCTCTATCGAAACCGGGCAGTTCAGCCCAACAGCAAAGCTGGCACTTGTCTTGAGCATAGCGTTGGAAAAGCAGTTTGAAGAAATCTTCTATTTCTGAGTTTCGTGTCCAAAATCGGATAAACTGTCCCTTCAAAGACAAAACCCGCTGCAAGACACCGCACCTGACTGAGGATGAGATCAAGTCCGCGTTCGTCAGGATGGTGAACAAGCTGTACGCGGACCGGGAATTCTACATTACGGAGCTCACCGCCATAAAGGACCGGCTCGGTGATACCACGGCGTTGGAGAAGGAACGCCGGATTCTGGACGAGCAGCTTGGCATCGACGCCAAGGCGGTGAACGACCTGATTGCCCGCAACGCCCGGGTGGCACAGGACCAGAAGGAATACAACGAGCGCTACGATGCACTGGTTTCCCGGTATGAGGAAACCGAGAAGAAGCGCGATGCTGTCATGGAGAAGATCGATCAGATCATGATCCGGCGCAGGAAGATCGAGCGGTTCATCGATAGCGTGAAGGACCTGCCGGAGCTCATCACCGAGTTCGACGAGAGCCTGTGGGCCGGGCTGGTGGACAGCATGACGGTTCACGGCAAGGACCGGATCGTGTTCAGGCTGACGTGCGGGACGGAGATTGAGGTATAAACCATTGCGAGAGAAGCGCTTCACAGTTTTGTGAGGCGCTTTTCTCATCTGCCGAGAAACAGGTATCTTTCGAAAACCGGGGATTTATGGTATACTCCATCTCGACAAATCGGGATTTGTTGAACCAGACATTGATGTCTAAACGATGGGATGCGGCATTTTCTCGCTTTATGTCGTGTTCAAAAGGTAAGACTGGCATTAAGCTGACTACGAAAGGAGGG
>Ga0256404_1001509_pt1 | contig 55821 bp, 39 predicted proteins | sample RumenRJG_01DNA_FD_185990 | JGI IMG/M metagenome (GOLD analysis project Ga0256404, IMG submission 185990) | Bovine rumen microbial communities from Lethbridge, Alberta, Canada - RJG_01 | ecosystem: Host-associated > Mammals > Digestive system > Stomach > Rumen | place: Canada: Alberta | collected... | reverse complement strand
GAAGATGCGGCAGAGCTCGATTAGGTCGGCACGTCCGCCCAGGTGACTGGCCTCGGTGAAGTCGCCGTTGGGGAAGATGTGGCACGAACGCAGGTGAACGAAGTGTGTGCGCGAAGCAAACTTCTTGGCCAGCTCAACGACGTTGTTGTAAGCACCTGCCGACAGCGAACCGGCACAGAACGTCAGGCCGTTATGCTTGTTGGGCACGGCATCGAGGAACCACTGGATATCCTCCTCGGTACGAACGATACGCGGCAGGCCGAGAATCTCGATGGGGGGATCGTCGGGGTGAACGCACATATTCATGTTGCACTCCTCGCAAACGGGCATGATGGCCTCGAGGAAGTACTTCATGTTGGCGCGGAGCTGTGCCTTGTCGATACCTTTATATAAATCGAGGAACTCGCGGAACTTCTGAACGGGAGCCTCATCGTTCTCGCTGAAGTTACCAGAAACAAAGCCCTGCGTCTTAATAACGATGTTCTCTACGAGCTTGTGGTCTTTCTCTGGCGTCATGGTCTTAGCCAGCTCGTCACACTCTGCCAGCACGTTGCGGCCTTCGCCAACACCAGCAGGGAACTGGAACTTGGCCCACTCCTCGCGAGCACCCGGACGCTTCAAGATATAGATGTCGAAGTAGGCAAACTCGGCATAGTTGAAATAGAGGTTCGTAGCGCCGTTGGGGTTGTTGTGGAACAGGTCGGTACGAGCCCAGTCCAACACGGGCATGAAGTTATAGCAGATGCAGTGGATGCCCTCTGCCGAGAGGTTGCGCAACGACTCCTTGTACACCTCGATCTGGTGGTCGCGGTCAGGGCCACCATACTTGATGGTCTCAACGACTGGCAGCGACTCGACGACGCTCCAGCGCATGCCGTAGCTCTCGATATACTCACGCAGATCGCGAATCTTCTCTCTAGTCCACACCTCACCCAGAGGCACATCATGCAGGGCCGTTACGATGCCCTCTACTCCGATTTGTCTTAGCATGGCAAGCGTAATCTTGTCCTTCTTGCCAAACCATCTCCATGTTCTTTCCATAATGCTATCTTGTTATTGATAATTAAATTTGAGTGCAAAGATAGCAAATATCTTCCATATCAACAATAAAAATCGTACATTATTATGTATAGGAGTACACTTCGTGTGTCATACCTGTGATTTTACGGCTTTTTATGGTTTGCGAAGAAAAAAGGGGAAAAGAATGTGTGTTTCAGAAATCCCACGTGGTTATGCAGGTGACCCATAATCAACGCTCCTACTCGAAGACGTATCCGCTTTTGGGATAGTTGTACCAGTCAGTAGCCAGACTCTGGTTGGTAGCCCACTCTGCAAAGGAGTGGCCAGTGGTCTGATAGGCACCACTATAGACTCCGTTAGAACCTGAGCCAATAGACTGCCACTCAATGGGATACTTGAATGAGCCGGGTACCATAATCGCCCACGGCTTGTTATCGCCATAAGCCTGTCTGTAAGCATCTGGATTGGGCTTTACAGGCGTCACCACCTGGTCTGTCTTAAAGCCGTTCTGAACGGTATGCACCTCCCAGTAAGAACCATTATAGGGCTCGACGATGAATACGTCGTAGATATCTTCCTTCAGCATATCCTTTGCCTTCTCGGCATCTTTGAATACCAAGGTGTAGGTAGCGACAGCGGGGTCGGGATAGGCCTTGTGGGAAGCAACATCACGAGCTACCGTGTTATAGAAAGCTCTGTCTACGCCACCAGCATCAGCCGGGTGAGGATTGATAGCCCAATGGGCATCCTTGAAGAGTACGATAACGAAACTGCCGGTATTATTGGGCGAAGCATTCTCAGCAAGGAAGGTCTCAGAAGTATTGATATTTTCGTAGGTGCCCAGACCCTGACCCTCAGGAGAGGGGAAGCCCTGCGTCACCGTATAGCTGGCCAAGTCGGAGGTCTTTACACGAATCAGGCGCATAGCTGCACCGATGTTCTCTGTAGCGCCCACGGCATCAAGGCTCACCTTAAGCGTGACGGTTGTACCTTGAACGGTAGGAGTCACCGTTATCACGGCATCATTGAAGTCGTAGTCACCCACATCGGGGAAGTTATCCTCAAAGCAGTAGCGACGCGAGAACGACTTTGCTTCCGGCTTTCCTCCGCCACTATTACCCTCCGAATTGTAGCCAATAGTGTTACAACCATCGGCATCAGCAGGTATCACAATGCTGTTGGGAGCCGTTTTCTCACTGACACTGTAAATCTTCATCTTTGCATTTACCTGATCAATGTGCCAAGCACCTTCCCCATCTTTACGTCCCTTGCCTTTGATGTCGTTGAAATCGCAGTAAACATAACCTGTGGTGGTATTGATGGCTCCACCGTTCTGCTCGTCTAACGCTCCCGTAACCTTAATTATCGAGAAATCACTACCACTGGGCTGACCATACAGCGTGGCACCATTGTCATACCAGTCGCCACACTTAATCATAGCCTTGCTGCCCAAGGTAATCTGACCTCCGCTATTGGTAAACAATCCTTCCTTAGCATAGAGCAAAGAGCTTTCTGTACCGACATAGGTCCAAACGCCAAAGAACTTCTCAAAAGTTATGTCACAAAGATTATATACCGTAGCGTTCTGCGCACCGGCAGAAACACCCCAATCGTTTACAAATGTGGCACCGTCCTTAGCACAGTTATAAGCATGGACGTGTCCAACATTCGTAAAGGTAATACCGCTATTAAACTTGATAAAGCCGTTGTCTGACAAGTCAATGTTGCCACTGTTGTAATAGGGTGTGCCGCCTGCGAAATTGATGCCGGCACCATTGGATCCCGTAATCGTTCCTCCATTGAAGAATCCTACAGTAGTACCGTTGGCATAGTCAACATACGTACCATTAAGCACGATATCACCATAGTTAATGATATTGGAATTATTGGCCAAAGTCAGTTTTGCAGAATTACAAATCAGTTTACCTCCTTGGGCCACGACAATCGTTTGTCCATAGGGATTATTACCATCACCCCATAGACGCAACTCTGAAATGTCGCTGGGAATGGTCAGCGTACCACGCACAATGATAACGGTATTGCTCCAAGCATTGTTAAAAGTATTGCTGGAAATGGTATAGTTCTTGTTGGCAGGCAACACAAAGCTCTTGCCATCGCCATAAGCCGGACTCCCCTGCCAGTTGTTTTCTGGAAGATATAATTGCTTGTTCAGAGGGTCATAGCTGGGTATCGTCGACATGTCATAGTAGTCTGCAAAATTGTTTGCATAGCCTGGCAGATAACTGATGTAACTGTCAGTATTCGTCTTGATATAGTCAGAACGCGATACCGAGGCTGCTGCACGTCGCGCTGCTGCAGGTGTACTGTTGTTAAGATCTATCGAGGCCTTAATCATACCATTACTAATAGGAACCAGTTCAGCCATACCACGACCCGCCTTATCAAAGACACCAACGTAGACGGCTGTTTGGGCAATTGGCAACGACACCGTAACACTGAATGCACCACCGCTCACCACATCTTCTTCATATAACAGGGTGGCCTCTTCGGCACCAATCGGGTTGTCCATATAGATGCCCGCCTCATAGGTTTCACCATAGTCACCGCTAACAGAAATGTTTGCGTTGACATTAACTACCGTTGCCCATTGATGGGTGGGATCTACGTTCTCGACAGGAAACGACCTATTAACCAAATCGTTATAGGCATTCTGGTCAAAATCGACCCCTTCCTTACAAGCCGTTACGACCAAGGAAAGCAAGGCCAAACTGACATATACTAGCTTCTTCATGCGCATACTTTATTATAATAAAATCACTTTTCGGCAGCAAAGTTAAACAAAAAAAACATAAATAACGCATTTTTATAGAGGAAAATTTGATATTCAACTATTTATTTACTATCTTTGCAACCAAATTTGAATCTTTTAAGAACTAGAAGAGAGCATGAATAAGTATTTCATTAAAGGAATTGCTGTTTCGGCAATCGCTTTTTCGGCTATCAGCTGTAATCACGACCTGTGGAACCAACGTAATGATACGACAAACCAGGATGTTGCGGAGTTTCAGGCCAACTTCAAGAATACGGTGATGGGCAATCACGATATTGATGCCCAACAAACTTGGAACACAGCGGTAACTACCACCATTACACTGACAAGTGCAAAGAGTGGTACGCTGAAGATTTACCCCAAGGATCCTGCTCAGGGCTCTACGATTGCAGCTCTCTATACATCGACCATCAATAGTGGTGAGACGAAGACCTTCGTCATTGCAAAGCCCCAGGATGCTACTGTGCTCTATGCCACCATCCTTGATGCCGACAACTACATTATTGACAATCTTGCCTTTGATGCCAGCGAGAAGGAGATTACCACCGCCTTCTATACTACACCTGCCTCAGCCCGTAGATTACTGGCACGACGCACTATCCAGCCTATCTTCCAGTTCCCTGAAGATGCTGACGACAGCAAATTCTTAAATGCCGTGCCTGCAGGTATCAACAAGTATAACGGCGGCTATGCCTCTGGCATCAGCTATCTGGATGGCTCTTGGCAAGGAGAAGTCAACATTTGGGGCGCTTATGATGGTAGCAAGACTACTGGCGGAACACTGTATATTAGTGGTCAGAACAGGTTCCTGGACCGTAAGTTCTATGTAGCGCCTAATACTGACATCTATTTGGTGGAAGGAGCCGTGCTCGTCTTAAGTGCTGCCAACGCCAGTGATCTTCAAGGTGGTTGCAATATCTATGTGGCCCCCACAGCTAAGATTACCACTCCCGATGGTGCTGAACTGGTGCTGAACAATGGTTTGAAACTCTACAACCACGGCATTATTGACCCTGGTAAGATGAGCATTAACAATAACAGCATGCTCTATAACAAAAATGAGGTAACGGTACGTGGCGAACTATCTACAGAGAACGGCAATTCTGTCATTGTCAACGATGGTACTATGACTGCCACCCGCCTGCATACAGCTGGCAGCAGCCACGTAGAGAATAATGGCACAATGACTATCAGTGGCAATACCGACATTGACAGCAATAATAACACGTGGGTCAATAACGGTCAGTATACTACTGACTATTTCTACTATACCGCAGGCAGCTGCGATGTCATCAACAACTGTAAACTCACAGTGAAGGAGCTGTTCAAGATTAACCTCGGCGATACCGATAAGAACGGCTTCAAGATGGACGCCGACGGTGGTGTAGTCACCAAGAATTTCGAGGCAGCTGGACCCAGCCATATCTTTATGGGTGCTGAGTCTGTCTTTGAGGTGACAGAGACTGCCACAATGAACATCACCAAGGATCTCTATGGCATCTATGGTCCTGAGACGGGCAATAAGGCCGTCTTCCACGCCAAAAAGATTGTCAACGGTGCAGATAACCCAAACCAAGGTTTTGTAGCCAACTACTTCGGCCAGCTTATCGTGGCTTACGACGAGAGCCACTTCGCACAGGGCTATTCAGACAAGAGCGCTGAACAGCAAGCCAATGGTGAGATTGGTGTACAGCCCTACTACCATATCGGTGAAGGTGCCGTCGTCGAACAAACCCAAAACATCAAGACCTCTGTTGCATCCTCTACCTGTAATCCTGGTTTCAATGGCGGTGGAGAAGAGAAGGTTGAACCTAAACAATATATTTACTTCGCCTTCGAAGACCTGGGAACCAGCGACGACTTCGACTTTAATGATGTGGTTGTTCGCGTAAGCTATCCTGACGAGAACAATCGCTCGACGGTAGAGCTCTGCGCTATTGGTGGAACATTGCCGGTTACCGTATTCTGCGACAACATACAGTTAGGACAGGAGGTACATAACTATGGGGAATTTGGAGACAACACCAAGAACAAAAAGAACGTTCCCATCGCCACATTATCAGAAATCACCGTTCCTGTCGGCACTACTGTTGCTGATTTGAACATCAATATACAGGTAACCAGAACAAATGGACAGGTGGTTACCATTGGGGCTCCTGCCGCTGGTTCTACTCCATTCCGCGTAGCGGTAAACGGCGACGAGAATGGTAAATGGTTCTGGAGCACTGAGCGTAACAATATCAGCAACGCCTATCCTCAGTTCGGCTTGTGGGGTGCAGACATGACCACTAATCCAGACTGGTACAAATCCCCCAGCAACTCAGGCGTATTTAGATGGTAAACATTCATTTAATAATTTGATTTTCGCAATAGAAAGGGTGACTGCGTGATGTAGTCGCTCTTTTTCTTGCTTATATCATAAATAGTTCGTAACTTTGCACCCATGGTATTGAATTACATTTGGATAGGCTTTTTCCTGATAGCGTTTGCCATCGCCGCCCTGAAACTGGTATTCATGGGCGACTATGATGTGTTTCCCGCTATGATGGACTCGACATTTTCGTCGTCAAAGACAGCGTTTGAAATCTCATTGGGCCTGACAGGTGTACTGTCGCTATGGCTTGGAGTGATGAAGGTTGGCGAAAAAGGCGGTGTCGTCAACGTGTTGGCCAAACTGCTCAGTCCGATCTTCACCAAGCTGTTTCCCGATATTCCTAAAGGTCATCCCGTCACTGGTAGCATCTTCATGAATATTGCTGCCAACATGTTGGGACTCGACAATGCCGCCACACCGTTAGGACTGAAGGCTATGGAACAGATGCAGGAGTTGAACACCAAGAAAGATACGGCATCAAATTCGATGATCATGTTCTTGGTGCTGAATACTAGCGGACTGACACTCATCCCCGTTAGCATTATGGTGTATCGGGCCCAGATGAATGCTGCCCAGCCAACGGATATCTTTATTCCCATCCTGTTGGCGACGTTCTTCTCAACACTGGCTGGTATCATCATCACCTCGCTCTATCAGCACATTAACCTTATCAACAAGACCATGCTATTGACGCTTGGTGGGGCTTGCGCCGTTGTGGCCGCAATCATTTGGGGCTTCTCGCAGATGGATCCCGATACGATGAACCGTGTGAGTACTACGGTAGCCAACATTCTGCTGATGACCATTATCTGCGGATTCATCCTGGCTGGTGTCAGAAAAAAAGTGAATGTCTACGATGCTTTCATTGAAGGAGCTAAAGACGGCTTCCAGACGGCGGTGCGCATCATTCCCTATCTGATAGCCATACTCGTTGGTATCGGTGTTTTCCGCGCTTCAGGTGCGATGGATATGTTGATAGGCGGTATTCGTTGGTGTGTAGAGGCTACAGGTACCAATGCCGAATGGGTTGATGCCCTACCTACCGCGCTGATGAAACCGCTGAGCGGTAGTGGTGCCCGCGGTATGATGGTCGACGCTATGACGACTTATGGAGCCGACTCGTTTGCTGGTCGACTGTCGTGTGTCTTCCAAGGGTCTACTGACACCACTTTCTATATTCTGGCTGTATATTTCGGTTCGGTAGGTATCAAACATACGCGTCATGCTGTCAACTGTGGCTTGTTAGCCGACTTGGCTGGCGTTATTGCAGCAATTTTTATCTGTTATCTATTCTTTGGATAAACTATGGCAAACTTAAAAGGACTGATGAAGGACACAGCCATCTATGGGCTGTCGAGTATCGTGGGCAGGTTCCTAAACTACCTGCTGGTACCGTTGTATACACACTATATGCCCAAAGCTTCGGGCGACTATGGCGTGAGTACCAATGTCTATGCATATACCGCTCTGATATTAGTACTGCTAACGTTTGGCATGGAGACCACGCTGTTCCGCTTTGCCAACGACGACAGGCTGACGCCAGAGATAGGAAGTAAGCATAGCGATACTGTTTTCTCTACAGTGATGGCAGTAGTAGGCACTTTGACTGTGGTGTTCCTGCTATTAGTCTTTGGCTTTATTGGTCCTATCAGCAATACCTTGGGGTATGCGGCGCACCCTGAATATCTGCAGATGATGGCTGCCGTAGTAGCGATGGATGCCTTACAGGCAATCCCCTTCAGTTATTTGCGTTACCAGAAGCGTGCCATTCGTTTTGCTTCTCTGAAACTGCTGTTTATTGCTTTGAATATTGGACTGAACGTTTTCTATTTTGTGGTGTTAGGCAAGACGTCTGTTTACTATGTTTTTTTTATCAACCTGCTTTGCACGGGTTTCATCTCGTTGCTGTTTATACCCGACCTGCTGAAAGTTCATTGGCACTTCGACGGACAGATGCTCAAACGCATGCTTAGCTACTCGTGGCCCATCTTGATTCTGGGTATTGCAGGTATCTTGAATCAGGTAGCCGACAAGATTCTCTTCCCATTGGTATATCCCGATCAGGCACAGGCGAATGTCGAGTTAGGCATCTATGGCTCGTGTGTGAAGATAGCAATGATCATGGCCATGATAACACAGGCCTTCCGCTATGCCTATGAGCCTATAGTTTTTGCCAAGTCGAAGGATGCCGACAAGACAGAGTACTATGCCTCAGCGATGAAGTACTTTCTCATCTTTACGCTGCTGGCCTTCCTCTGTGTGGTGGGTTGGATGCCTCTGTTGCAATATATCATTGGCGAGGAATATCGTGAAGGACTGGGCGTAGTACCTATCGTGATGGCTGCAGAGATTATGATGGGAGTATACTTCAACCTGTCGTTCTGGTATAAACTCATCGACAAGACCATCTATGGCGCCTGGTTCTCATTGGCGGGCTGCCTCGTACTATTCGCTGTCAACATCATCTTTATTCCTAAATACGGCTATTGGGCCTGCGCATGGGGTGGTGTCGCTGGCTACGGAACGGCAATGGTACTGAGCTACATGGTAGGACAGAAAAAGAATCCCATTCCATATCCCATGCGGTCTATCGCCTATTATGTGGCACTTACCGTCATGCTCACCCTGACGATGAACTATGTTCCTGCCACTTATCATTTTGGAAGCGTTGTTACTTTGATCTTTAACTCACTCTGTATCTGCTGTTTTGTTTCGTATATTCTACAAAGCGACCTACCTCTAAGCAGTCTGCCTATTATTGGAAAATACTTTAGAAAGAAATAAAAACATGAAGAAACTATTATTAACTCTATTAGCCTTGTGGGCTCTGTCAACAGCCTATGCCGACAATCTTGTGATCAATGAAATCATGCCGTCGAATGCAGGAGTAGTTATGAGCCCTGCTACGAACTTCGACAGTTGGATAGAAATCTATAACCCCAGTTCAGAAGCAGTCAACTTGGCGGGCATGTATCTCAGCAACGACGATAAAGACCTCACACTATGGCAGATGCCCAGCGACATTGGCAGTGTTTCTGCCAAAGGCTTCCTCGTCGTCTGGCTGGGTTCCAATGAGATTAAGAACAACCAGGCCCCCTTCAAGCTCGACTGCGACGGAGCCACCATTTATCTAAGCGACCAAAATGGACAACTGATTACCTCGGTGGAATATCCGGAGGCCCTCAGCCGTACATCATGGGCACGAAAGATTGACGCTGGCGAAGAATGGAGCTGGACAGCCGATGCCACTCCTGGAGCCACGAACACCACTGCCGTTTTTGCCTCTAAGAGACTTGACGCACCTGTGGTGAGCGTAGGCAGTCAACTGCTTAATGGTCCACTCTCATTCCACGTAGAAATCCCTGAAGGTGCCACGCTGATGTATTCCACCAATGGCACTATGCCTACAGCACCTATCGATGATTCTGACGACACCGAAGACGAGAATGCTTCACCTTGGGTTAACCAAGTGAAAAATAGCGACTGTGAGAATGACGATGCCAGCAGCCTGGTGTGTAAAAACGGAGATGGTACGACAACCACCCATTTTATCAACGGGGTAGGTTATGAAGGAACTCGAGGTATTAAGATTCAGTCAAAAAACAATCCAGAGGAGGTTTGGGACACTCAATTGTTTGTCTACACCCCAAATCATATCTGGAGTGCTGGTGACAAATACCGTTTCAGCATGAAAGTACGTGCCGAGAGAGCCGATCAAATCGAACCACAAACACAGGGTACGCCAGGCAACTATATTCATTGGCAAATGCTCAATGGCACCTTTGATGTTACCACCGAATGGAAAGAATACAACTACGAAGGCATCATTACTGACGAACAAGCGGGAAATGGCACCATGCAGACCATCGCCTTCCATCTGAACAAAAGTGCAGTAGCCAACGTATTCTATTTCGATGATATCGTATGGGAATCGTATAAAGACGAGGGTAATTCCGTTGGAGGATGCAAGAAGAGCAAAGACGGCCAGTTTACCGTTTCACAAACTACCAACTATGTTTTCCGTCTATTCAAAGACGGTTATCTGCCTAGCGTACCCGTCACCCGCAGCTTTATCAAGACCAACAACAATTACACCATCCCCATCATCTCTGTCGTGGGCGACGAGCGTTACTTCACTGATAACACCTGGGGCATTGACGTAGCGGGTACCAATGGTATTGTGGGCAATGGCAGCGACGACCCCGTAAACTGGAACCAGCCCTGGGATCGTCCCGTTAATTTCAGCTATATCAGTCCTACGGAGGGCATGCTCTTCAATCAGGATGTAAATATCGCCGTCTCAGGCGGATGGACACGAATGGCCAATCCCCGTTCCATGAAACTGAAGTCCAACAAGGTGTTTGACGGTCAGAACCGTTTCGATTACGTTTTCTTCCCCCAAAAGCCCTATATCCGCAGTAAGACGCTTTTAGTGCGCAATGGAGGTAATGATGTCTATTCCGGTTCTCGTTTCATGGATCCTGCGCTGGCCACGATTATCCAGCGCTCAGGAATCGATATCGACGTGCAGAGTTTTGTACAGGTAGCAGAATATATCAATGGACGTTTCAAGGGCATTCTCAACCTGCGTGAACCTAATAATGACAAGTTCGTCTATGCCAACTTCGGCTATGACGACGACACTATCGACATGTTCGAGAACAGCACCTTTGCCAATGGTACCGATGAAGTCTACAACCAACTGGTGGCATTGAGCGAGAATATCAATCAGGCTGGTGTGTATGACGAAGTGAAGAAGCTGCTCGACATCGACGAATTTACCAACTACATGGCTGCCGAATTATTCCTTGGCAATGACGACTGGCCAGAAAACAACGTCAAGGGCTACCGCAGTCAGGCCGATGGTCGCTTCCGTTTTGTATGCTTCGATCTCGACTATGCGTTTAATGCATGGGGACACCGCCTCTCGTCGCTCAACGATTATGAGAATGTCAAGATGGTAAAGTTGTTCAAGAACCTGCTCAAGCACGACGAGTACCGTAAGAAATTCATCGATACCTTCTGCATCATCGCAGGTAGTGTCTTTGAAAAAGAACGCGCCACAGCCATCGTCAACGAACTCGCTGACGCCATGCGCCCCATGTCTCAATATGACGGAATGTCGCCAGACAACTCTGCAAACAAGATTAAAGAGATGCTTACGACCCGCATGGACGATATGACCAGTCAGCTACAGGAATATACACCCATGCAACTCAGCGGCGTGAAAAAACATCATGTGCAGTTTGCTGCCGATGTAGAAGGGGCCAACATTTTTATCAACGGCATCAAAGTACCTTATGCAGCATTCAACGGAAAACTCTTCTCACCAGTCCGCTTAGAGGCGAAGGCTCCTGCTGGCTACAAATTCACTGGTTGGCGTAAGTCATCAAATACCTTCAAGCAGGTCTTTGCCATGAATGACAGTTGGAAATACTATGATAATGGTGAGGCTACTACCGATTGGAAGTCGGATACCTTCAACGATGCTTCATGGAAGTCTGGTGAGGCACCGTTAGGCTATAAGATGACTGGCGTGAAGACCACCATCAGCTACGGCTCAGACAGTCAGAAGAAGAATCCTACAACTTACTTCCGAAAAACCTTTACGCTTAATAGCGCCCCCAATACCACCGATCATTTCCAACTGAACTATCAGGTAGACGACGGATGCATCGTCTGGGTCAATGGTCAGGAGGCTGGTCGCGTCAACATGCATCAAGGAACGGTCAACTACGATACCTTCTCTCAGACTTATGCTGCCGATGACCCCATTACTGGCACTCTCGACTTGAATCCGGCGTTGTTCAAGAAAGGCAACAACGTCATTGCCGTTGAGGTACATAATACCAGTTACACCTCGGGCGACCTGTTCTGGGACGGTGAACTACAGACTACCCTTGGCAGTAGCACCGACGATAATGTGCTGACAGATGACGTGATTGATGTGACAGACAATGCTGTCAGCCTGACAGCGCAGTTTACCCCATTAACTGTTAGTGAACGTGCTGCCCAGGGACTCTGCCCTGTTCGTGTCAACGAGGTGAGCGCAGCCAACGATATCTATGTCAACGACCTGTTTAAGCGCAACGACTGGGTAGAGTTGTACAACACCACCGACCAGCCTATCGATGTGGAGGGTATGTATCTCAGCGACAACGTGAAAAAGCCTACCAAATACAAGATAAGTAAAGCCAAAAGTCAGGCCAACACTATCATTCCTGCGCACGGGTACCTTATTATATGGTGTGACAAACTGGACGCGCAGTCACAGTTGCACGCCTCTTTCAAGCTGGGTGCCGAAGGTGGCGACGTACTGTTGACTGCTGCTGACGAGAGTTGGAAAGATCATTTTGTCTATACGGAAATGAAGGGCGACGAGACTGCTGGCCGCTATCCCGATGGTAGCAATCAGGTATATACCATGAACTTGCCCACCATTGCCAAAACCAACATTATCGGCAGCTATGCAACAGAGGTAGAGCAACCCGAAATTGTTAACAGCATCTCTGACGTAACCATTTATTCCCGTCAGGAATCACAACAGATATACAATTTGAATGGGCAGGCCGTCAAAGGTACGCTGGCTCCTGGCATCTACATCAAGAACGGACGAAAACTCATCATCAAAAGATAATTATCAGTAAAGAAGAATAAGTTTATCTATGAAGAAAAAACTCTTTTTGGCCCTTTTGGCCCCATTTATCATGTTTACCGCCCATGCCGACGAGGGCATGTGGACTTTGTATAATCTGCCGACTGCCGTCTATGACCAAATGAAGCAGTATGGCTTTCTGTTGCCTATGGAGCAACTGTATCAGACAGACAATGCTGTGAAGAATGCCGTCATCAACTTCAGCGGATACTGTTCAGGTGTTGTCGTGTCACCCAACGGACTGGTATTCACCAACCACCATTGTGGCTTCGACGCCATTCGCCGCCACTCCACTGTTGAGCACGACTACATGCTTAACGGCTTTGTGGCCCAAAGTTACGAAGAAGAGTTGCCTAATGATAACCTCTTCGTCAGCTTTATGGTCGACCAGAAAGATGTCACCGACCAGATTGTGCCCCATCTTAGCGGCATGAGTTCGCAAGAGAAGGCCCTCTATGTAGACTCGCTCGAGAACGCCTGGCAGAAAGACATCCGTCAGCAGGACTCTACCCTTCGCGTAGAACTCAAGCCATTCTACGAGGGCAACAAATACTACATGACGACCTATCGCGACTTTGAAGATGTGAGACTGGTGTTTACCGTTCCGAAGTCAATGGGTAAGTATGGTGGTGAGACCGACAACTGGATGTGGCCGCGCCAGACCTGCGACTACTCCGTGTTCCGCATCTATGCTGACCCCAAGACCAACGGACCAGCCAAATACTCAAAGGACAATGTGCCCTACCACCCTGCTACATGGGCCCCCGTCTCGCTGCAAGGCTATAAGCCTGGCGACTTCTGCATGATTATGGGCTATCCTGGCTCTACCAGCCGTTATCTTAGCAGCTACGGCATTCAGGAGCGTCGCAACGCCATGAACGAGACCATGGTGCAGGCTCGTGCTGTCAAGCAGGAGATTATGTGGCGCCATATGCTGAGCTCGGAAGCCATCCGCATCCAGTATGAGTCGAAGTATGCCCATAGCAGCAACTATTGGAAGAACAGCCTAGGCATGAACAAGTGCATAGACTCTATAGGACTTATCCAACAGAAGCAGCAGTTTGAACAACAACTTCGCCAGTGGCAAGACTCCACAGGCTATCTAAAGGGACAACTGGACTTCGACTTATTGCAGCGGCTCTATCAGAAACGTTTCGACGGCGTGCGTGCCCTCTATTATTGGAACGAGACATGGGGTCGTGAGTGCGACGAACTGACCCGTCGTGCCCGTTTGGTACATGGCGGCATTGAGGTGAAAGGTCCTAAGGACAAGAAGAAAAAGCAGTATGTAGAGTTCGAAGACAACAGCAAGGACTGGAATCAGGCTACCGACCGCGAACTGCTGGCGGCGCTGATGAAGAACTATCGCGAACACGTCAACAAAAAGTACCATATCAGCACCTTCGACATCATTGACCGCGACTTCAAAGGCGACTATCGTGCCTATGTTGACTATGTCTACGACAACTCTATGCTGATGAAGAACGGACAGAAACTTTATATCAACAAGAAGAAGTTCGACAAAGACCCTGGCGTGCTCTATGGTCTGGCACTCACCGAATTACGTGCCACCCTGCGTGCCGACCTGATGGGCGTTGCCGACAGCATTGCCCAACAGGAACAATGGCTGTGTGCAGCTAAATTACGTATGGAACAAGACCTTCCCAACTATTCAGATGCAAACTTCACCCTGCGTATGACCTATGGACAGGTGGGTGAGTACTCATTAGGCGGCAAGCCTTCAGGCTACTATACCACAGCCCGTTCACTGTGGGAAAAGATGCAGCTGGCCGACAAAAACGTGGAGTACTTTGCAGAACCCGTTATGCACCAGCTGCTGGGCAGCAAGGACTTCGGCATCTATAGTGACCCATTGACAGGCACCATGCAGCTGTGCTTCCTCTCGAACACCGATATTACGGGCGGCAACTCCGGTTCTCCCATTTTCAACGGCAAGGGTGAACTCATTGGTCTGGCTTTCGACGGCAACTGGGACTCACTGTCCAGCGACATCTTCTTCGACCGTCAGCTGGCACGTACCATCAATGTGGACATCCGTTTCGTGCTGTTTATGATGGATCGTTGGGGACATGCTGATCGTCTGATTAAGGAAATCAACGCCAAATAAATTCATACACAAGTATAATTTTCTTAAAATTAATTTGCATTATTCGGACAAAATGTCTATCTTTGCCCCGATTTTAATATTTAATAACAGTAAATTATGAAGAAAATTCATTCCATGATGCTCATGCTGCTGGTGGCAGTAATGAGTTTGTGTGTGCAGTCATGCTCTAAAGAGGAAACAACCGTTCCTGGTAGTATTGAGAGAGTGGCCTATACGAGAGAAGATTTCTCTAGTTCTTTGAAATTTCAGGACAGAGCTATGTCTGCATATGCCGATGTTGCTACTATAGCCTTGCTCACACAAGAGCAACAAAAGACTTTACTTGCATTTTTTGACGCTATTAAGCAGGGTGATAGTAATTTGCAAAGTATGGTAGATGGTGGAACAACTCCTTCTGACAGCAAGGTGCTTAATGCTTACAAGAAGTATATGGAAGCTTTCACAAGTGGAGAGGGATTCGAAGGTTATATTAAGATTACCAAAACCAAGAATGGCGACACTTCTGATGTTGGTACCATCTCATTTTCAAAATAAAGCTTAATGATAAAAGAATACCTCCAAGACTGCTTGGAGGTATTTTTTATTTCTTCTTACGAGGTTTGCGGATGGCCCAGCCCTCTTCGCTGAAATCGGGGATTTCGCCCTTGAGCTTCATACTCTTCGGATTCAGGAACTTCTGCCATTCGTCCTTCTTGTGGGTCTTTGTTTCCTTGGGAGCTTTCTTTCTAGGCTCTCTGGACTCTCTAGAGTTTCTAGAGTCCTTAGACGCTCTAGGACTACTGGGCTTTCCTCCTTCGTCCGCATCGTTACAACGAACAGTGCGTCCCTTGTAACGAATGCCCGTTAGCTGTATCATCACCTTCTTGGCATCCTTCTCAGGCACCTCGAAATAGGAGATAGTGTCCAGCAGGTCGATGTGTCCCACCTCTTGACGACCGCCTACAAAGCGGTTCAGCGTCTGCATCAGCTCGCCAGGATAGAAGCCGTCCTTCTTACCTAGATTGATGAACAGTTTCTTGTAGCCCTTGCTGGTAGGTGTCGGCTGCTTCCGACCGCGTCCGTCTTCTCTCTTGCCTCTTCCTTCTTCCCTCTTGCTATTCACCTCCTCTATCTCTGGTGCATCAGCATAGTAGGCCAGGAACTTGCCAAACTCCAGCGAGACGATCTTCTTAATCAGGTCGTCCTTGTCAATATATTCAAAGTAGCGGCTGATATCTTGCATAAACGGAGCTATCTGCTCCTCGTCGACGTCAGACTTCACAATCTGGTCCATCACCTTATAGAGCTGCTTCTTGCAGATTTCTTCTGCTGAAGGAATCACGCCCTTTTCAAACTCCTTGCCAATCTCCTTTTCGATATTGCGAATCTTGAACTTCTCACGACTATGCACAATACAAATGCTTGTACCCTTCTTGCCTGCGCGACCTGTACGGCCAGAGCGGTGCGTGTAGTTCTCAATATCGTCAGGCAGTCCATAGTTGATGACGTGTGTCAGATCGTCCACATCCAGTCCACGTGCTGCTACGTCGGTAGCCACCAACAGCTGAACGGTATGCTGGCGGAACTTCTGCATGGTCAGGTCGCGCTGCTGCTGCGAAAGGTCGCCATGCAACGACTCTGCATTGTAGCCATCTTTGATCAGTTTGTCGGCCACCTCCTGCGTCTCAATCTTTGTACGGCAGAATATGATGGCGAAGATGCGTGGGTTGTAGTCCACGATACGCTTTAGCGCCAGATACTTGTCCTTGGCATTCACCATATAGTAGATATGGTTCACGTGCTCGGCACCCTCATTGCGGCTTCCCACCACAATCTCCTTGTAGTCGTGCAGGTATCCCTTGGCGATACGCTCTATATCCTTGCTCATCGTCGCCGAGAAAAGCAGCGTGTTACGCTCTGCAGGAACATTCTCCAGTATTTCGTTGATGCTCTCCTGAAAACCCATGTTCAGCATCTCGTCGGCCTCGTCGAGCACCACGTTATATACGTCGTCCAACTTGGCGACACCACGCTTCATCAGGTCAATCAGTCGACCGGGGGTAGCAACGACAATCTGCACACCTTTTCTTAACGACCGTATCTGCTGTTCTATCGACGCTCCGCCATAGACGGCCTCGATGTGGATACCATCCAGGTATTTGGCAAAGTCGCGCAAATCGTCAGCAATCTGCAGACACAACTCACGCGTAGGAGCCAAGACAAGGGCAAGGGGCAGTCCGCGCCCTATCTCTCCCAATTGGGGTCTGGGCATTTCAGCTATCCGCTGCAATACGGGTATACCAAATGCCGCCGTCTTGCCTGTACCCGTCTGGGCCAGTGCTATCACGTCGTTTTTGTTGCCTAATAAATAAGGTATTACTTCCTCCTGTACAGGCATGGGCTGTACAAAACCCATCTCCTCAATGGCTCGGCGAATCCCTTCGCTGACACCAAGTTCTTCAAATGTCTTCAAATCAAAAAAATTATAATTCGTGTGCAAAGGTACAAAATATTTTTGTATATTTGCACCAATTATGAAAATATGTGTATTTTGTTCTGCGAATGCCAATATTGACCCAGCATTCTTCCGTGCTACAGAAGAGGTGGGACGATGGCTGGCGACGAACAGCCATGAGTTGGTGTTTGGTGGCGTCAATCAAGGACTGATGGAGTGTATAGCCAAGGCTGTGAAGGCTGCTGGCGGCAAGACCCTTGGCGTAGTGCCAAGCATTGTGGAAGCGACAGGACGTACGTCACAATACAATGATGTGGTGAAGACTTGCAACAACCTTAGCGAGCGAAAGCAGCTGATGCTCGACCTAAGCGATGTCTTCATTGCCTTGCCTGGTGGCGTGGGCACCCTCGATGAAGTATTTACCGTTGCAGCATCCTATACTATTGGCTATCACCACAAGCGGGTCATCCTCTATAATATCAACGGGTTCTGGAATTCTACCATCGCCATGCTCGACGATTTGCAACAGCAAGGTATGGTGCGCAGCCTTTGGCGCGACTACATCTGTGTAGCCGACAATCTCGATGAAATCGCGGCAATTTTAACGCAGGGCTAACGCAGCATTCTCGGCAGCCTCCATCTGTTCGCGCTCGCCAGGTCCTTTGTCGTTGAGTCCGCAAAGGTGCAGGATACCATGAATGATAACGCGGTGCAACTCTTCGTCATAATCCTTTTTGAAGAGTTCGGCATTACTGCGTATCGTGTCTAATGAAATCACCAGGTCTCCATTGATAATGTCACCCTCATCATAGTCGAAGGTGATAATGTCGGTATAGTAGTCATGTCCCAAGTATTCGCGGTTAACTGCCAGGATATGCTCGTCGTCACAAAACAAATAGCCTACCTCACCAACGCGTTTGCCATAGGTGGCCGCCACACGACGTATCCATGCTGTGGTCTCTCGCCGCTTGATGTTTGGGAACTTAACGTTTTCTGTTGAATAAGTTATCATAGGGCTAATAGGACTTATTAGGCTTATTGGGTAAATACACACTCACATCCACGCCAAAGTGCTGCAACTCGCGCACCATCGTCGATGAAATAGATGAGAGTTGGGGCTCTGCATAGAGCAGGATGGTCTCTACGCCTGCCAACTGTCGATTGATATCTGCCTGCTCGCGCTCATACTCAAAGTCCTTCACTGAGCGCACCCCTTTTACGATGAAATGGGCTTTTTCCGCTTTGGCAAAATCTACGGCAAGTCCATAATAAGGTTTCACCTCTATGCGAGGCTCATCCCGATAGAGGTCGCTGATAGCCTTGATGCGCTCCTCGGCACTGGGCATATCAGGCTTATGCACCTGGTCGCCCACCACGCCAATGACCAGACGGTCAAACAGCGGCAAAGCACGTCTCACAATCGAGTCATGCCCCACCGTAAACGGATTAAAGCTCCCCACAAATATTCCTGTCCTCATAATTTTCTCACCTACTCACTTTCTCACCCTCTCACCTACTCAAAGAGTGTTGGTTCCATGATGTTTCCACTATACGGATTGCGCCCGAAGTGCTTGTAGGCCAACTCTGTAGCCATACGGCCACGGGGCGTACGCTTAATGAATCCCTCCATGATGAGGAACGGCTCGTAGACCTCCTCTACCGTACCGGCATCCTCGCCAATGGCGGTGGCAATCGTCGTGATACCTACTGGACCACCACGGAACTTGTCGATGATGGTCAACAGTATGCGGTTATCTATCTCGTCCAGTCCATACTGGTCGATGTTCAGGGCAGTCAGCGCCACCTTCGTAATAGCAGTGTCTATCCGGCCTGTACCCTTCACCTGAGCAAAGTCGCGCACTCGGCGCAACAGGGCATTGGCAATACGGGGCGTTCCACGCGAACGGCGGGCTATCTCCAACGAGGCATCAGTCGTGATAGGTACACGCAGGATGCCTGCCGAGCGCTCTATGATGCGCTGCAAGGTCTCCGGATCGTAGTATTGCAGATGCATATTGATGCCGAAACGGGCACGCAGCGGTGCCGTCAGTAGTCCACTACGCGTCGTGGCACCCACCAGCGTAAACGGGTTGAGATCTATCTGTATCGAGCGTGCCGACGGACCTTTGTCTATCATGATGTCAATACGGTAGTCCTCCATCGCCGAGTAGAGATACTCCTCGACGACAGGCGACAGGCGGTGTATCTCGTCAATGAACAGCACGTCGTTTTTCTCCAGCGATGTCAGGATTCCTGCCAGGTCGCCCGGCTTGTCAAGCACAGGCCCTGAGGTGATCTTAAAGCCCACGCCCAACTCGTTGGCAATGATGTTCGACAGCGTGGTCTTTCCCAGTCCTGGAGGGCCATGCAGCAACACGTGGTCCAGCGGTTCACCACGATACTTGGCAGCTTCGACGAACACTTCCAGATTCTCTACAACCTGCTGCTGACCACTGAAATCGTGGAAAGCCAACGGACGCAGGGCATTCTCGAACTCCTTCTCGCTCGATGTCAACTGCTCTTGTCTGATGTCAAAATCGTCGTTCATGCCTGCAAAGGTACGAAATAATTCATAATTCATAATTCTTTTCTAAAGAAAAGTGTGGCGTTGCAATCATAATTCATAATTATTTCTTAATTTTGCACACAGAATTATAAAAACCTTCTTATGAAACGAACAATCATAGCTGTTTTTGTTACGTTATTGACAATTGGCCTACAGGCCAGCACCACTCTTCCCTTAAAAGGGACAGTCATTAAACCTACCGACCAGAACATCCAGTACGTCGGACGCATCTGCTTCGACAACCCTGAACGTCCACGCTTCACCTATCCTGGTACCCAGATTACGGCGCGCTTTACGGGCACGTCGCTCAAACTCGTTGCCAAACCTCATAGCGGCTATTATATGGCTCAGATCGATGATGCCGAACCCTTCAAGGTTTCGCTGATGGGCCAGCGCGACTCCGTCGTCACCATTGCGACAGCCTTGCCGCAAGGCGAACACCTGTGCCGCCTGATGTATGTCGTTGAGGGCTACGAACTTAAGCCCAGCTTCTGGGGACTCGTGCTCGACGAGGGTGCCCATTTGCTACCTCCTCCTGACCTGTCTGAGCGTATGATTGAGTTTATCGGCAACAGCATCACCTGTGGCTATGGCAACGAGAGCACAATGGCCCCCGATCCCTTTGAGTACGAGACGGAGAACCACTTTTTCACCTATGCCCAACTCACCACCCGCGCACTGCAGGCTCAGGCTCATGTGGTGGCACGCTCTGGCATTGGCGTCTATCGCAGCTATGGTGGACCCAAGGAGGGAACGCCAGAGAATGTGATGACTACCGAATACGAGTATACCAATCTCTACGACCGCTCTGAGCGCTGGGACTTCAACCGCTATCAGCCTCAACTCGTGTGCATCAATCTGGGCACCAACGACCTGTCGACCAACAACTATGACGTCACCCTGCTGAAAGCCGCCTATAAGAAGTTCCTGAAACAAGTACGCCAGCACAATCCCAACGCCAAGATAGTCCTGCTCTGTGGCTCCATGCTAAACGGCAAGGAGCTCGGCATTGCAAAGACCATCATGAACGAAGTCGTTGATGAGGCTCATCAAAAGGGCGACCATGAGGTCTACCGCTTCGACTTCACGCCCCAGAACGGTTCCTTGGGCTTTGGCGCCTCATGGCACCCTTCCCTCCAGCAACATCAGAAGATGGCCGACGAGCTCATCCCCTTCCTGCGCCAGCTGATGCAGTGGTAACTTCTACGAAACAAGTGTCATTCCTTGTTGTCTCTTAGTCCTGCTCTTGGACTAAGATGAAACTGTCACCGTTCCACATCCAAGGAACATATTTCGTGCCGTCCCAGCGGTAGTAGAAATAGTCCATCAACAAGTCTCTGACATTGTTGGTTTTTGACTTCAGTACCACAAAGCGCTCGCCCATCATATAAGTAGAGGTCTCGCTCTGGTCTCTTCCCCACGTGATGTTGTCGAGCATCATGTCCTTACCGAAATTGGAGGCGTGCGAGTCGTTGTGACTCAAGGTCAGCACCTCTGGGATGCCATCATCATCGAGGTCGCACTCAACCTTTTTACTGTCAATCTCGTCTTCCCTGAACAGCATGGAGGTGGTGACGGCCATCTGAGCCTCGCCCATATCTTTATGGTCATTCTCTGTTTCGCGGACGGCATGGTTCTCGAAGACGTAGCGTACCCACTGGATACCCCGACGGAAGAGTATACTGGTCTGGCCATTCTCTGTGACCACCTCGGGAGTCTGTCCGAGGTTATCAATCGTCTCCGTCTTACGATACTGGCGGGCTTCGCTGTCGTAATAGACAATGTATGGGGGCTCTGGGCCTGCGCTGCCTCCTCCGTCTTCCTGTATCAGACACTCCTTGTTGCCGTCACCATCATAGTCGTTGATATCGAGGATAACAATTTTCAAGCTACTCCTGATATCAGTCGCTTCGCTCTTCTCGCCCAGCATCGCCTCCAAGATACAGTCGCCATCACTTTCTAACACGCGGTAGTCAGTAATAACCTCATTGCCGTCGCTACTGAGCGCCAGCTGTGAGGTGGAGGTATTGTCGTCTGTCAGGCGATAGAAGAAACCATACAACATATTGTCATTTACTTCAGGGAAGTAATAATATACCGTTTCATAGGTAGGTTTCTCCATGACCAATGACTTGTATAGCTGCTGCACCTGCTCGGCAGTCAGCTTCTGAGGATCGAAGAACTGCGTCATATGCTCGTCACTCGACGTCTGGTCTTCCGTGAAGGTCAGCCTGTAGCCGTTGCCATCAGCACTCAGCTGGTAAACATCCTCCGCCTGGCCACCCAAATAAACTGAATGCTGCTCAGGGGTTACCAGCACATCGTCCATTAGTTCGGCCAGTTCAAAGCTGTAGCCATCCATCTCGCTCAACTCCAAATGTAGCACCAAATTCTTCAGTTTGCCGTCCTTTACCATGTGATAATGATTCCAGCCAGACGAACCTATCTTGTCAAGCACTTCGGGGGTAACAGGTGTTGGTTTTATCTCGCGACAGTATCGCTTCTGTACCCAGGCCTCCGTACGAATGATGCCATAGTCACTCACTTGCACCTTGTACCACCCGTCGGTCTCCTCTAAGACGGGCGAAATCATTCCACTGCTGAATTCGTACTTATGTACGCTATAGCCTCGCTTTACGTCCTCGCCCTCCCAGCAGTAGAAGACATCCATGGCGTCAGATTCGATATTCTCTGTGGCTAACATCAGTACAGGACTGCTGGCATCTGCCTCTTTGTAGAGGGGCACATTACTGTCGGCAGATACCACAAACTTATCCCACAAAGGCTTTTGGCCGTGGAGCAGCGAACCGCCACTGCAACTCTTGAACAGCAGGAAGGCAGCCAACAGCACCGCAGCCGCCACACCACCACCGATGTAATACTTCTTGTTCGGGTTCTCCTCTTCCTCGTCGTCAAACAATGTTGTGGCCTCAGTCTTTTCTTCTTCAACGACAGCCTCCTCATCAGCCACTTCTTCTGAGGCCTCGTCTTTTGTCTCATCGCGACGTGTAAAGAAAATGCCTCTCATCACACACGTCACACTCATAGCCAATAGCCACAGCTGGGCAAAACTCATGCCAACCCACTTGGCACCATACTCACTCAGCATGAGTACCAGATCGTCAATGGATGAAGGCATCGAGAGTGCCAACTTCGACTTCTCGCTGGTAACACCCAGGAAAAACAAGAAGAACAGCACCGCCAATACGTATGCCACTATCATCATGGCCCGCTTGTTGCTGCTACGCAACGCCTCGCAAAGCAGCCATACAGAGAAATTTACGATGAGCATCATCAGCATAACAAAAAAGGCAATGCCACAAATGCCTACCGTATAGGCTCCTCCCAACATGCCGCCAATGCCTCCTCCAAAGTGCGATGCCTTCAGATGGTCTGTCAAAGCCACCATCACTATCAGGCTGATGATACCCATAACCAGATAAGCACCCATACCCCATAGGTAGCCATTACGCAATTCTTGGCGTTGACGCTTCGACAAGCGGTATGCCGACACTCCCCATGATGCTAACAGGAAAAGTCCCAATACAATAGCCAGGACGACCGCAAAAATCCATACGCCACCCGTTGATATATGCTTTGTAGCTGCTTCTGTTGCGCCAAAGGCACTACCAAAATCCCTGATACCTTCCGCTATGCCACTCATCCTTTTTGCCGCCATGTAGGCCAGATATGCCAGTGTCGCCATATGAACAAACACCACGGTGGTAAAGCCCGAGAAGCGTCCAACGAACTTCGACAAGATGGCCGATATGAAAACCAGCAATGCCATACAGATAAACGCAGGTCCAAAAGCGAACGGCGTCACATCAAACACTGTCTCGCCATTTACCGTTATACTTGTCCACGCAGCAAAATGCAACAGCAGACACACAACGAGAAGGCTCACCTCTATCTGCTCCATAGAGGTCACCTCATAATCCTTGATTCTTGGTAGTTTCATATTCTTATTTATTGTTTTGGGTTAATAATTTCTTAGTTATGATTCTGCTCCATAATTTACAATTCTGATCGCGGCATTCATGCCGCAAATTTACAACTTCTTTTTTTAATAAGTATGCAAAAAACAGAAATGTTACACTTTCTAAAGCAAAATATCACCTACGAGTGCCCCTAACATCTTTACTTTGTCCATACTCTTCATTATTTATGCCATTCTCATATCAATGCCTCTTCGCGCATCCAGGCGGTGACGCTCTTTTGCATGCGCTGCTTGAAGGCGGTGCTGAAGGTGCTGTAGCTATGGTAGCCGCTCTCTTGGGCCAGCTTTTGGGCGACGATAGGCTCATGTGCAGCGGCAAGCTCGCGGTAGCGGGCTACGAAGTGACGGACTCGTAGGTCGTGGATGTATGCATAGTAGCTTGTACCATGACTGGTGAAATACTGGCTGAGATAGTAGTGGTTCACGCCGATGGCATCCGAGAGTTGCGTTAGGGTCAGGTCTGGCTTCAGATAGAGCTGCATGTCCTCGCAGTGCTTCGCCAGCAGTAGGGTAACATTGGAAGCCTCACCCCATTCCCCTCTCAAAAGGATTGGGGATTGGTTAGTTTCATCGGTAGAATTGTCGGTGCTCAGGTCTTTTAATGTCTCCACCCCGCCACAGCAGGAGGCCTGCCAGCGGGAAGCCGGTGAGGTGGGCGATGGTGGACATCACGTAGTTGTCGGTATATTCATAGCTCATGAGCAGTAGCATGAGGCCGATGAGCAGTGTAAGGCTGACCCACACCTCCTTGTGCTCCAGGTCGGCGTAGTTGTCGCGCAGCCACCGCCCGTATTGTCTCACAGCCACCACCATATATATAATAAAGGCTACGGCGAGTACCAGCCCATAGATCATGTTCGGGGTCGTGAGGTCGATGTCGGGCAAGGCTGTCTGCAGCACTGCGATCACCGCACAGGGCGTCATGACGACCACAATAGGCCACAGCGGTCGGCGTCGGTCCTGCAGCATGTTCAGCAGTGTGCCGACGAAGACGGGGGGCAACACCAAGCAGTCGAGAGCGACGAGCAGCCCGTAAATCACCGAGCGGGTGTCGTCCGAGTATGTGTAGAACAGTATCCACCAGACGTGGGCCAGGGCCATGATGCCGAATAATGCCGCTGCCCAGCAACGCAGTCGTGCGGGTGGCGTGATGTCGGGCGCGATAGCCTTACCCCGACACAGTAGCAGGTAGAGACATAGCACGGTGCCCACGGCAATTCCTGCGCCATAGAGCAGGAAATACAGTACTGACAATGGAGTTATCTGTTCAGGCATATCGTTCTTGTTGCTGTTCTTATTGGAATGCAAAATTACTACTTTTTCAGTAAAATCGGGCAATTTTTCAGCCGAAAGTGCGTGATAGGGTGTAGAAGAACTATCAGCTAATGCAAAAATGTCTCAGTTAATGCAAAATCTTCGCTTGCAGCGATTTTGACCTTGCAAGTTTCGGTTATTTTGAGTACTTTTGATGCTTAAAATAATTAACGATTACCAACAATAATTATGAAAAAGATTTTGTTTTTATTTGCATTGGGACTGGTGTCATACATGCCGGCCCATGCACAGTGGACCCATTATGATACTCATAAAACTATCAGTGGTGTGTTTGGCGCTATCAATCATAGTATAGAATCCGCCGAGCGTAAGAAGCAGATGGAAATCTTCGCCCAAGAGAAGGCACAGTATGAACAGAGCTTCAAGGACGCAATGGAAAGTGCCAAGGACTATGAGGGAGGTGAATACTGGGAGGATGCCCTCAATAAATATGAGGAGGCAGCCAAGTTGAACTGTAAATATGAATATTCAGACCAGCGTCAGATTTCCCGTAAGATCAGCGATCTTTACGTGAAGGTTGGTCGCACGGAAGACGGCCCCAGCATCCTGAACAATGACAAGGTGACGCTGGCCGACTATTCTAAATATAGATATGTGCGCGAGAACCCAGTGTATGTCAACAAGAAGCTCACCAACACAAAGATTGTACGCGTGGCCTGCTCAGATACGGAGACAAGACTGGAGATGGAATGCGAGGCCAGTAGAATGAATGAAGGCTGGTTTATCAATGGGAAAGGCTATATCAAGGGTAATAAGGGCGGCAAACAGGAACTGACTGGTGTAGAGAACATCACCGTGGCCCCTGCAACCACCAAGATCCCCTGGCCCTACCAGAAGCTGCGCTTCGCCCTGATCTTCCAGCCCCTGCCCGACAATGCGACGGAGTTCGACTTCATTGTTCCCTCCAGCGCATGGCAATTCAAGAACATCAAGTGTAAGTAAACATTCTTAACAAACAAATAATAATTGTGAAAAAGTATCTGATGGCCGCAGTTGCCTTAATCTGCATGACAATGACAAGTGTAGTTTTTACTTCTTGTGGTAGCGATGATAACGACGAGCCTAAGAAAGCGGAGTTTACAAAGGCTGCCGTGACGTACACCGTTACATCCGATGCTGCCACGCTTGGACTGTTTAAGGTAAACGTATATGGTACCGATGCTGATGGAAATGGTTTCGTAGAGACCATGAGCAGTCCGTCGTACACCAAGACCGTCGAAATTCCCGTTAGCAAACTGCCTTGCACGGTACAGTTATATACAGTGGCTACTCCTTTGGAGAACAAGGTAGCTACCGAGGCTTTTGATTTCAATGTCCAGAGGAAACTTGATGTCATGACCTTGAGAAGTGATAACACCGTGGTTGATGATAAAGAGCATGGAAATGGTATTCCATCTTTTGATAATCCCGCAGGCACTTCACTGTCTGAATTTGCAAGGAAGAGGAATAATGACCCCAGACTCATTATATATATTGATGCCAACGGGAATGTCACTGACCAAACGAAAGAAGAATAAATAGTAATTGCCAATATTACTTGCCGCCGAGGTGGAACACCTAACCACCTAACCACCTAACCTAATCTCTGGGAATGCCTTTGTAGAAAGGGGGTTGAGGGCGGTTAGGTGGTGTGATACCACCTAACCGACACCTAACCAACACCTAACTGAATGCCAGCTCAGGCTGCCACTAGAGGAACGGCCTTATAACACGAGATGTTGCCGGGCTTGATGTGTTCGAAGCCCAACTCCTTCATGGCCTGTCCAACATGGATGCGGGCACTATGGTCGACTTTCACGTTGGGAAAGTCGTGGCGAATGATTTCGAGCACCTGCTTGCTGTTCAGCGCGTTGACTGCCTCGCCCTCCATCGGCTTACGGAAACAGGCTGTAATCATCTCGGCCATATCCTTCTGCTCCATGAACCCTTGGTTCAGCTGCTGGATGCGGGCCACCTCGTCGTTGTTGAACCAGTAGGGAGCCTCCAGCTCGCGCAGTTCGTGCAACACCTGGGCATACAACTGGTCGTAGTCGATGTTGCCAGAATTGTCGATAAACCGTCCCTCAGGAATGGTCAGGCAGATGTAGCGACGCGAACCCGTGGCGTCCGTCAGCGGATGGGGATTGTTGGTCGTAGCCACAAACGAGGCGAAGCGCGGACGGTCCTGCTGTGAACAGCCATAGATAGGGCGTCCGTTGACCTTCGACTTCGACAGCGTCTGCTTCAATGCCGCATGCTGGCTGGGACGGATGGCGTCGAGCTCGTCGAGGTTGACCAGCAGATTGTTCGTCAGCGCCATCTCCTTGTCGAACTTGTTCGACAGGTTCAGGTGGTCCAAGTAGTACTCGCGCAGATGCTGGGGCAGCAGTCGGCGAAGGAACGTCGTCTTGCCGCAACCCTGCGGGCCAATCAGCGTCGGCACCACCTCGTTGCCGTGCAGTGTGTCCATCTGCAGCCAGTGAGCTACCGTCGAGCGCAACCATATACTAAGGTACGCGAGCTGTTCGCTACTCACTCCTGGCAGTCGGCTGAAGAGACGCGCCACGTGGTTCTGTCCGTCCCATGCAGGCAGGCTGCTGAGATAGTCGCCGATGGGGTTGAAGACGGGCACTTCCTCAGAGTTGACATACTCCTGGATCTCCGTCTTCGGATTGCCCTCGCTGATCTCCTCGCGCTTGGCTCGCAGCACGATGCTGTTCAGCGCCTCTTGCGTCAGCACGCGATAGTCACCCAGCTGTCCGTCGGCAGACCTGACAGAAAACTCCAGCTTACCGTTCAGCACGTTGCGACGGAAATTGTAATTGTCACTCAGGAACAGCTCTACTTCGAGCAGTCCCAGTTTTGAGGCACCAAGGGCCTCGCCATTGATCAAAAAACTCTCTTTGTTCATGGTACTAAAATTTTTAAAATGGTTAATAGATACAGTTAAACGATTCGGCTTAAGGCGTGTTTTTCGTCATCCTTTTTCCTCCTCTTTTTCACTATGCAAAGATACAAAATTTATTGCCGTTTTCCAAGGTTTTCCCCCAGACAGTTGCCTTAAAAAATGTTAACAGATATATTCGACTGCTTAGGTAGGTGTCAGGTTACTGTCAGTTAGGTGGTAGTTAGGTGTCAGTTAGGTGGTGTGACGCCACCTAACTGGCCGCAATCTCTTTGTATATCGGCATTTGAGCGGTGTCGTGTTAGGTGGTTAGGTGTGTGGCACTTGCTGGACGTCGATGTGGCACAAGATGGCCCTCGATGTGGGACATGATGAGCTCCGATGTGGGACTTTGTGGCCATGGATGTGGCACTTTGTGACCGTCTAGGCGGCACTTTGTTGCTGTCAAAGTTACGTTTCGACGACCTCAAAGTTACGTTTCGACGATGTCAAAGTTACGTTTTCATGGTGTCGAAACATAGTATTGACTGCATCAAAGCTATACTTTTACTGTTGTTTTTTGAGGCATCACGAACAAACACGCCCCTCCCCCCCTCAGCAGATCTCAAATGCCGATGGACGAAGGGATTAAGCAGAGGGAGATGGCTACGCGCCACCTCCCTCACACGTCACTAGACCTCATACGAGACATGCGCCTGTCCCTGCTGTCTCGCTACCAGCACCAAGTCGCGCTTGATTGGTTCCAAGCGTGGTGCAATATCATTGCCCAATGCAGGCAATATCTCTTCCTTGATGATACCCTCCTCCAGTTCCTCCACTTGCTGAAGGACATCCTTACTCAGCTTCACTCCCACTTCGCGAGAGTTCTCTATGATGCTGTATAGCTTTTCAAGTTTTGTCATAATGATAAGTTTATTTTAGTCATTACTGAAATGGAACCTTATCTCATCACAATTTGTGATGACATCAAGAATGAATCTTCCAAATCGTATCTCAATGCAATATGATTGTTGACTCCATCAAGTTTACTTATTCACGCCCTTCAACGATTTTGATTTCATCTTCTGTCAGGCCGTAGAGCTGATATACAAGGCTGTCGATTTCAGATTCTTCTTTCAACACATTTGCATCATGGTCTTGGTCTTTAATAGATAGTATTTTGTCAACAACTGAAGATATTTCAGTCGTGTCCTTTGCTATCTTAAAAGGCAGGGCAGAAATAGTTGCAGCTTTCAATGTATAGGCCCCACCTGCAGTCATGATACCAATGAAATGGAAATAGTAGTGCATCAATAGCTGCCAATCAACCCTATTGGCATTTCCGCTTGCAAAGATACGAAATTTTTCGCTTACAATCAAATATCCGCACGGTTTGCGAAATATGAGACAAGCGCCAGTCCCTTGCTTCTATCACTGGACACCTCATTCACACAGATTAGTTTCTCATTTAAATCGAACGACAAAAGACCCAGTAATTGCTGGGTCTTTTGTTTTTTAAAGAATTCTTCTCTTCACAAACCTGATTAGAACTTATATCCAAGAACTATGCCGTAAACTTGATTGAAAGCCTTGACATTTGAATTAAGTTTCTTGAATCCTCTACTAAATTCAAAGCCTACCATGAGCTGCTCCATCTCAAGTGATAAACCTGCAATTCCACCAACATCAAAACGATCAAACATATCACTGTCAAAAACATTTATTTTGGTTCTTTTGCTATTAGTAAATTCTATATCACTACCAAATAAACCATAAGAAACATAAGGACCTACTTTAATTGCCAATTTCATACTCTCAGAGATTGGAAATTTATAAGCAGCAAAAATAGGGAGTTGAAGATAGGTCATGTTAATAGTCCCATCTATTCCATCTTCCTTAAAATTATGGAGAGATAATTCCAATCCAGGAATGACGGAGAAATTTTCTGTCAAGGCTAAGTCATAAGAAGCACCTATCTTATAGGCAATTCTTGCTTTGTCTCCATCTGTTTGAGAACCAACAAGATTTGAAATACCAAGTCCCGCCTTCACCATAAATTTAGAATCTTCTTGTGCACTCATTGTTAAGGTTGTCAGCGCGAAAACAACCATCATAAATAATTTTTTCATAATAATAAAAGTTATTTGTTAATAAAAGCGTAATTGATAATTAGCGCAGCCACATCAAATTTGTTGTCGTAGGTTTCTGACCATTTCCAAAAGCGACTCCTACAGCCCTTGCAGCAGCAATACGATCTTTTTCTAGCTGAATCTCGTCATTATACTTCTGACGCATCTCAAAATCAATATCACTTCGTACGCGAGCTTTAACTTCCTTCATAAGCTTAGTAGCCTCAGCATAACAAGCAGCATCGGGATCTATCTGGGCTAACATAGAGCAAACATCATATGCTGTCTGCTGATCTTGTCCTGCTGCCCACAGTGCTTTAGCTTGATTCAAAAGATAAAGATTCATACGGTCAAGATACTTAGTATAAAGTTGAAGCCCGTATTTAGAAGCCTCTTCACCACCTTTTGAGCAAAGCGGAATAGACAAAACCATTGTGAGTGCCTCTTCATAGTTTTTAAGTGAAGCAAGGCGCTTAGCTTCCTTGATGATGTTTGGATACTGCGTATCGTAATAATTCATCATATTCTTCTTGCCACGATTAATGAGGTCCTTTATCTCATTGTTATTTGCACTAATACGGCGAAAAGCATTGATATAGCTCTTTACCTCGCCAGTTCCAACACCATCAAGCGTTATATAGGCTGTTCCAAATTTTTTCAGCGTATAAGTATCTGCAATATAGAATGTTAAACCTAAGTTATAGACGGTCTGGATAGGAGGACCAGGCAAATTACTTTTATCAAGAACATCACAATGTGCTGTTAATACAAATGGTGTGGTAGGAGCCTCTGTCGTAAGACCGTTTTCTGTTGCTAAACGGTTTAACGTTTGATACAATACTGTGCTAGCTGCAGACGGCACATTTGTAAAGTCATCATCTAATTGTATTGATATAGGCATTACACAGTCTTGTGCATAAATGCTTGTTGTTGCCAATAGGCAAAACGCCAAAAAAGCTTTTTTCTTTTTCATATTGATTTCCTCCTTACTTTTCGCCTAAAATTAAAAGACAACGGCCCAAACCACGATTCACAGTCTTAACGGGAATACTATAAGGGGCTGCGCCCAAGAAACGAGCCAACTCACGTGCAAAACCATATGTATCCTGCGCCATACCATTAGCCTTGTATAAAGGAATACGCACCTGTTCATAAAGAATCATGCTCTCCGTAGCATCTGATTTGCTAAACCTATGGTTAACACAATTATCAGCTAACCAGTTGTCAATGACTTCGTTTAATTCATATCCACCGTATTCTTTCTCAAAGTCTACTGTACTGCTATCAAAGATGCGCATGTCGAGGACAACTTCACGGCCATTGGTAAGCAAATCGTCAAAATGTGCTTGCAGACGCTCTGCAAAGGAGTCCATGTGGTCTTGAACAGCCTCTTCCAATAAAACTGGCAATTCTGCAGAGAAAGAGCCTTTACCTGTTCCTTCCGCTCCAGCCACTTGCTTGTTAGAATAGGCATCAATGGCCTTCAGATTGTATGTAATACTGCTTTTAGGACCAACAGTATTTACTGTCCAGTCTATTTCTAGAATTATATCTGCTTTTGCTGTACGACGCAGACGATCTAAAGGACTCTCTGTGATGGCAGATCCACTTTTTTTGCTTGTAATCAGCCTGTCTTCCGCTGAAAGGTTTGATATACTCTTAATATTTTGCTGTAAGTCCTTCAAAGGGAAACCTCTATCAGCCATTAATATATTAATTTTGGAAATTACGGCGTTTAGTTGTTTATTTGTGGAAACAGCAGCTTTGTAATCTGGAATTTGCTCTGATGTCCCCTGGTTATCAAAAGTTTGCTCATAACCATGTTCTTTGCACCAAGCATCACTTGGCACGACCATCAATGTCGGTTTCTTTGCTTGTCCAAATACTGACAATGTACATATCGTCAGCATCATTACCAATAATAATTTCTTATCTTTCATACCCCATGCGTTTTAATCAATAACATTGTCTTCCTTCAAACGAGCTTTCAACTGTGCTCTCAACACACGAATCGTTAAATCGTATGCATAGCCCAATTTGTCTTTTGAACGACCCCCAGAACCTTTTTTGGTGTCACGTAAAGACACATACTCTTTGTAAGCACCATTATCTCCAAAAAACAGATTGAAATAATCTTCATAACGCTCTTTTGCATTTACCTCTGTAACAAGCGGTTTCATATTACAACCTTCGACGCCATCACGGATACCATCAAAGATAACTGCCCAGACTGCATTTTTCATTGCCTGTTCTTTGGCATCAGAACGATTACGACCATAGCCTTGTACACGAAGTGTTTGTGAACCATCAAGTTCTACCCCCATACATCTAATAGATGAACGTGCATATACTGGTTGTTTTTGTGCTTCCGCACTTGTCAGCATAAAAACTGCAAACAATACTAAAAATAGTCTTTTCATTATACCTAACAATATTAGAATTCATAACCAAGTTTTAATCCCACATAACTATACGCCTGTTTGGTTTTGGTATAGTCCGTAAAAGATGTAATTGTATAACTCAAACTAATCAGGAAGTTATTACGAAGCCCCCCAAAGCTATAACCTACTGAAGGACTAACGAATACGCCTTCATTGGTAATACCACCAATATTTAGCGACCAGAAAGGCACACCATCGCGATCATAAGCAGATATGAGATTACCTCGTGCGTTTGCGAAAATAGGAACACCATACTTGTTGTCGGTATCTCTTACACTTGCATTGGTCACATACATTCTTCCTCCAACACCTGCACCTAAGCGCAGGTATTCACTGAAGCGATAGCCACCAACAAATGATAAATTGACATATTGCATGTTGGTATGCTGTGCCATTATACTGCTTCCTCCTTCTGCTTCAATTGCATACCAGAATCCGGCATTTTCCCTTTCATAATTGATATAGTCAGTCTGTTCTGGCTTGTCTGGAAGCTTGACATTACGGTATTGCGCACTAACAGATATCGCTGCGCCAAATACTATCAATGATAATAATAATTTCTTCATCTTTCAATCATTAAAAATTAAAAACCTGAAGAAAGGGAACGGACAACTCCTGCTTTTTCTAATTCTTTTCGAAGAGAAGCCTTGTCCACTTGAAGAATTGCGCCAGACTTATAGCCTTTTTTTGTCTTTACGCGATCATATGATCCTGCAACTATCGATGCGAAATTAATACATTGACCATTAGACGCAAAAAATTCTTCACAAAAACTCGCATTATCAGATTCTGCTGTAGGAGAAGCCATTGCAGGCTGACGTGCTCCACTGGCATTACCTGAACAACCTCGGAAGACTATACCATGCACTGCTGCACGTTTCAAGTCATTTTCACTAACACTCTTTGAATATACATAAACCTTTACTAAAACAGTTCCTTCGGTCCCAGAACCAGCCCCAGTTATATCATACTGAGGCATTTTATCACTCTTTGCTACTGCTCCAAGAACTACAAAGAGCAAAAACATTAGATTCAAAAATTTCTTCATAGCTTTATCGTTTATCTATTATTAATTAGACATTTCACGTATTAACATACCTTTTGCGAAATCTTTTCCACTTACTTTACGGAATGTTGTACAGCCTAGAGTAGCTCCAGCGGCACCTTCTTCCTCAGCCATAAACCTATTATCCCATATTCTATTGGCAATAGGTTCTATTACGCCTACTCGGTTATATTTATGTTTCCCGTTTTCAAGTTCAACAACTTCTAAAACCTCAAATTTACTTTTTGCAGAAACACCTTCTTTCATGCCGACAAAGGCAGTAAGTGGTTCTACCGAGACCAATGGAGTCTTAGTGCGGAATTCTTCATAATTTCGCTGAAGATCCACAACGTTTTCATCTATTGCGCGTTGACAAGCTTTACGCACCATTACAATCGGCTCATCTTCGTTAATACCCATAAATGACGTCGTTCCCCCACTACTTTCCACTTTTCCAACATATTTCAGTTTATAGTTATTACGAGCTGCATTAAAATTTGCAACCTTTTGTGCATCTGGTTTTGCAGCATAATAATCTTGATAGAATCTTGCGGCATCTTCCTCTGACCAATCTAGTTTATACAGGAATGTATTTATCTTAACTTTAAAGCCCTTTATGGTTTCCACCATATTCCCAAGGTTATCTGTCAAATCATCAATATTCGAACCCGTATAAGCAGCAGCAACGCTACCTAAAATCTTTAGAATAGAACTTGCTGTTTTAGCTCCTTTGTTTTTATCAACATAGCGGATGTCATTGACTAATACGAAGGTATTACCTATCAGGTCTTCACCAGCATCCTGCAACATAGCCATTCCTCGAGCAGAGCGAGTTGCTAACTGTTTATCAAATTCTGTAGCATTATACAGTCCTCTCTCCTTAACTAATTCCATATTGCATTCTCCCGTGAAAAAGTCGCGATTAAACCAACGACCAACCAGACGGCTAGCAACTTTATTGTTCTGCAGGAATTCCGTAATAACAGGATTTTCCTTTTCGCTATTTGCTCCAGACAACTTTTTTTCCATATTCAAAACTTTCACACTCAAATTGTGATCGTTAAATTTATCAGGAACGGGTATTTGCAAAAATGCCTCCTTTATTTCACCTGCGAACTTTTGGTCTGTATGATTTACCAAGACAGAATATATAGAGCTACGGCGATAATCAGAGACAGGCTCCTGAGCCATTGAATTAGTTGCAAAAATGGCAATCAAACTGGTGATAATATATCTTGTTTTCATAATTATTTTGTCTTTTTAATTAGTAATTCCATTCGCTCTCAGTCAACGTGGATTTTAAGTCATAAGATCTATTTTCACGAGTGACCTCTAAAAGAATACTCTTTTTTTCCATCTCACTTAAAGGACGCCTGCCATACCGACTTATTTTCCCAATAACAGCCTCTTTATATAAAGAGGTTACAGGTAAATCTATTATCAAAGCATCTTCCGCATTTAGAAGGTAGAAGAAACAGTCATCACATTTGGTTATATCTAAAGAATCAATATTTGCCTTTGGCGTGTTAGGAGCAAACATTTGCGCACGATTCACGGGTGTATCCTCTACCTTCATTCCCAAAGGAATAACATTTGCTATTCCATTTTCGAAATTTGAAACAGCCTTATATCCCTTAGAAGCCAACTTCTTCGTATCCAAATTAAGATGATAGAATAAAGAATCTGGCTTTTCTACCCACACATGCTTTGTGTTTCGCTCTGATGGAGAAATAAGATCTGCGTATTCAAAAGGTATAATGCAGTTGTTATCGGCTGACAGCAAACCCCATTTGCCATTTTTCTTAGCTGAAATATAATCAAACGAGTTGGCTCGTATATCTTCATATTCGAAAGGAACAACGACATCACCTGTGCGATTGATACAACCATACTTATCTCCCTTCTTAACAGCAAAGACTTCTTTATCGCCATTGTTTACAGGGAAACCTATTTCACTAAAGCCTGACAATGCTGAAATATCGTGATTTGTTTCGTCAAAGACATCACATTCACCAGAGGATTTCTTGGCGGCCCACAATCCCAATACTGGACTATGCATTAAGGATGTATATCCTGTGCGGAGAGACGTGCCCTGCTTATCAATTATTGACCATGAAGACCCATTAACAGGGGCAATATCTCCAATAAAATCACCATGAGTCCAATATTGAATAGCATCCATCGGGCTTTCGAACGTAGCAGCTTGAAGGGCTTTTCCTGTTGAAAGATCATGATATCCACAAATGGTTTGTTTTTTCTTGGCAATATAATATCTTACCATACCACTCTGAGGCCGCATAACAAGATCATATAACCCTGCTTTCAGAATTTCCTTACCGCTGCCATCCATTATACCAGCTTTGTAAATGTAAAAGCCATTATTGCTAAATCCAAGGAAGGAACAATCTGTTGATAGCGTGTCAACAGTATAATGGTATTTATATTCGAGGCGCTTTCCTTCATAATACGGGAAATTATTTTTTCCGTCAAATGAAAATTCATATAGTCCTTTGTATTTGGGAGTAATCAAAATATTACCTTTGCTGTCTATGATGCCATATTTTGCGTTGGCCATATAGGTCTTATTCTCATTTGAAGTTGCTTTTCCTCCCTGGGCGATTAATGCCTTCCCATAGATATTGGGCTTCGAAATAAAGGAATAATTTGTAGCTAATACGACATTACCTTTACGTGTGGCAAGTCCCATTTTTTTACCGTCTTTTATTAGATATAGATCCTTATTCCATGAACTTATTTGAGAATATTTTGTAGGAAGTAAAACATTTCCTGTAGCATCAATAATACCATATTTACCAGATAGTGTAACGATAGCCGTCCCATCCACAAAGGGTTGAGCACTTTCGTATTGGCACTTAATTACAACATTCCCATTTTTATCAGCAAATCCAACCTTTCCTTTCTCGTCAACATGGAGTTTTAATTCTTGTCCTTGCATGTTACAAGTAAAAGAAAAAAGAATAATTGCCAAACTTAGAATAGATTTTAATTTCATATGTTCTCCTCATGTCTGCAGTTCCAAACAGACGGGTTAATAGTACGTTTTTTTCGAAATAATGGGTGTATGGAACTTTGTCAATTCATATGCAGAAGGTTAATACTTGTGCAATATTTACCAACAATACCCCCTATTAAATCGAGTATTTAATAGTTTTACGGTTTTGCAAAGTTAAACATTCTATAGCAAAATATTTACAACAGCATGCATCACAATTGATACACTTTTGTATCATTTTTCGTATATGTCCATTCTTGCTTCTTCCGATAATTCACGAAAAAAATCACGATGGAGAATTTGTGAGATATTTAAAAGGAGAGCCGTATCAAGGCTGTTCTTGTCAAATATGCGATAAACAACAGCACGAGTACAATTCAACTTACGAGCTAACCAACTTACCGTTCGCTCTTGATGCTGTAACTCTTCTTTGATATTTTGGCCTATATTTACCATATTAATCTATACAAACTCCTTTGTAGGTTTCAGATCTGATAACATCTGCAAAAAAGCATATCATGACTTATATGCCTTTGACACCTCGAGCAGGCTAATTTATAATTTTAGGTTTCGCTTATGATACGAAAAAAGGCGTAGGTGTCTGTTCTTCTGCCCATCCTGGAGCCTTGGGCCTTCGCATTGCCTCACCACACAGGATAGACAACGCCAGTTAGCCCACGCCAGCACGAACTATATATATTAAGGTATATAGAAACGTACCACGTAGACGCCTCGTTGTCATCTGTCTGCTGTGGTTGTTGAGTTTGCGAAGTTCAAGGCTCACAACGACAGACGTTCGAAAACGTCTTTCTCATATATAAGACCGCCCGCTTACCCATTGCTAGGCTAACAAGCGATGCTGCAAAGATAAGTATTATTTTTCAACAAAGCAAGTTTTTCTTCAAGAAATTTCAAAGAAAAAGTTTCACAAGCCTTGTGAAACCTAAAGTGTGTGAGAAGGCTTGTGAAATCTAAGGGTATGAGTGTGGCAATGCAATGTGGAAGGTCCTATTCATCGCAATCGTCCGACAGAATCCAATTTTTATCTGAATGCCTGAATGGCAAGGGACTATCCCGTGATTCTCTAAGATTGCTTAGTACGACTCAAGTAGTCCTTTTATAGCTAATTTAAGTGGTGGAAGATCATCATTTATGGTGGTTGGAGAAAGCATAAAATCATGGGCTGTCCTACGGTCTTTACTCCACTCTTGAATGAGATTAATAGACTCCAAAATGGAATCGAGTCTGTCGCGTATGGTAAATTGGTTGTCAGACATAGATGACATCTCTTAGAATGTTTGACTTAAACAAGGGGCGGAGGGAGTCTCTGAACCTAACAAGATCGACCTCGCAAGCAAACAAGGCTTTCAATGCTTCCTTCAATTCGTACATCAATTTCAGAGAAGGCTTCTGCACCTCTACAACAATATCAATATCACTATTCTCAGTATTATCACTCCTTGCGACAGAACCAAAAATACCGAGCTTTATGATGCCATACTTCTGGCTGAATGCAGCCTTGAAGTCGGCAAGTTTATTGATGCAATCTTGAAGGACTAACATATCATTTCACTTTATTACGTTTGCAAAGATAGGAAGTTTTTCGTAACAAAGCAAGTTTTTGACTAAGAAAATTCAAAAAACAGAATCCGCAAGGCTTGTGAAATAGTGTTAAGAGGTTGGGGTCGTCATCTATAAGAACAAGCGAAACGGATAAAAGGGGTACTCGTTCTTCGACCTGACATATGGTCGTTCGTGTTTCTTTTATAGAATTTCTATTATAGAATTTGTATAATTGATTTTTTTTGCTTACCTTTGCAGCCGAAAGGCTGCGAGACTGCTCACGCTCGGCATTGATGCCAGCATCATTGCCCTCGCTTAACCGCAGTTTTGCACCCAAAAGCAGTATTATGGAGAATCCGTTTTATATCACCGGTATTATCCCTGAGCCCTATTTCTGCGACAGGGAGAAAGAAACACAGTGGATTATGCGCACACTTGGAAACAAGGCGCACATTCTGCTCACCTCGCCCCGAAGAATGGGCAAGACGCAATTGATACGCCATGTTTTCGAGCAGCCGTCTATCAAAGAAAACTACTTTACCTTCTATTCGGATATCTACGCAACAACCAGCCTACACGAGCTTGTGTTGTTTCTGAGTAAGGAGATTTACTCGGTATTGGTACCCAAAGGAAAGAGTGTGTTGGACAAATTTCTGGCAGGACTTCATTCCTTGGCGGGGAGTTTCGGCTATGATCCGGTATCTAATACACCGACTTTCAATATCAAACTGGGCGATATCCACGCGCCTGAGTTGACGCTGGAAGAGATTTTCAGCTATTTGGAGCAGGCCGACAAGCCTTGTATCTTTGCCATAGATGAATTCCAGCAGATAGCGAATTATCCTGAGAAAAACGTAGAGGCCCTGCTTCGCACCCATATTCAGAAGTTGAACAACTGCCTGTTCATTTATGCTGGCAGTAATCGGCATGTTCTTGAGAATATGTTCAACTCTGCAGCCCAACCTTTTTACAACAGCGCAGAGCAGATATATCTGGACAGCATCTCCAAGAATGTCTATACGAGTTTTACAGAAGAACAGTTCACTAATGCCAACCGAAATATTTCGCCCGAAGCTGCAGCTCTTGCCTACGACCTTTTCGAAGGACATACCTACTACGTTCACAATGTGCTCCACAACGCATTCGCCTATATAGCCCCCGATAAGGCCATTGATGAATCCGACATTTACAAGATACTTGGTGACATCCTGGAGGAGAAAGGCCGTTCATTTGCCTCAGTGATGAACCAGCTCAATTACCAGCAGAAAGAAACGCTGATTGCCATTGCCAAAGAAGGCAAAGCCAGCGGTGTCACCTCTGTTGCCTTTGTGAAACAGCATGCGCTGAAATCACCCAGTTCCGTGCAGTATGCCATTGGTGCCCTGCTGGAAAAACAACTTCTGACATACACTAATGCGGAACGTACAAAGGTATATAGCGTTGCTGATAAATTCCTGGAAATGTGGATTTGCAAGACGTACTAATGTCTATTTCTTCTCTCACCTCCACTCTCTTATATTCGCCCTGGCCTCCACCTTTTTCTCGATGTCGTCGGGCAGCGAGGGGAAGAAGTCGTAGCCAGTGATACGCTCTACCTGGTCTAACGTGTTGTAGTACAGATCTTTCTTCTTCGCTCCCTCCGTATTCTTTACTACGACACCGATGGCCTTGGGTTTGCCCTTCAGGCAGAGCACGACCTTAAAGAACGCCTCGGGCACTACCACCTCGTTCGGGCCAATCGCCTCGTGTGCCTTGTTCAGATAGACAGGACCACAGACTACATATACCTCGCCATACTTTCTGGCCCACTTACGACAGTCCATCTCTATGCTGTTCCACACGCCGCTGTTCAGACGGGCATTCTGCGGACAGACGTTCACCAGGCTGAACGACTCGGCCATCGCCTCGCTGTCCCATTTGTTGTCGCCGGCTGGACACATGTGACCACGCGACCACCCGCTGCCCTTATAGTCGCGCAACGTTGCCCTCGGCTCCGGCACGTCGTCCTCCTCGTAGAAGTTCACCCTTTTATACGGTCCGTCGGTATGTTCTGCCGTCAGCTTCCACGCCACCCAGTTCGGACAGCGGGTCTCCTGATTGTACGACACTGTATATGTCTTCTTCTCCAGCACTATCTCCCCCTCGATGGGGGCAGGACGCTCTACGCCTTCCCCTACCCTCACCTCCTGCCGCTGGGCACACGACACCAGAGAGAACTGGCGGAGCTGTCGGATGTATTCCTCCTTATGTGCCTGATAGGCCTGCGCATGTTCGGCACCCTTGGAGATCCACAGCTGCTTCGCACCAACTTTGTCGATATACAGCGCGTGGTGCCGCTCGCCCGTTGCCATCACCACAAACGTGTCGCGCAGGGCATTGATGCCTCGCAGGCTGTCCATCCACTCCCCACATTCCGGATACTCCGCCAGCAGCTGCTGGTAGCACGAATCCACGTCCCTCCGGTTCGGATCAGGTGCCAACGAATAGTCCAGCATATAGACGCTGGCGCCCACAACGGCCATCACCGTTGTCGCCACGACAACAGGCACCAGCATCAGCCACTTTCTCTTTCTCATGCTGCAAAGTTACAACTTTTCTGTAAAATATGCAAGTTTCGCCTGTTTGAGGAGACAGGGAGACAAGAAGACAGGGTGACGGGAGACAGGGAGATAGGGAGTTCAAGACGTTACATGGAAGGGCGACTTGAAAACGTAGTTTTGAGTGAGTGAATACTACGTTTTGACATCGTCGAAACGGCACTTTGTCGTCGTCGAAGCGGCACTCGCGGGGTGTGGTGGATGGTGTTCTGGCCAGGCAGGAAGCGGGCAATGAAATAGTAGGTAAAGCCTTCATTGGCTATAATTCCGAATATCTGCTCTAACTTCATCATCAGCTTTTGTATATCTCGTTTACAAAAATGGATTTTTTTCGAATAAACAAATAAAGTACGAGAAAAAGTTGTATCTTTGCAGACAGAACGCTAAAACAAAACGGAAAGAGGTATGGACTGGATGCATATTGCTGCGGTGGCACTGCTGGTGATACTGGGAGTGGTCATCTATAAAAACAAGCGAAACGGATAGATGAAGAGGCAGGTGGCAACCATCGTGGGCTGGCTGGCAGCAGTGACGCTGTGGGCACAGCCTGTGTGTGACGTGACGAAATACGACGAGGCCGACGGCGTGTCGTCGGCACATATCACTCAGCTGCTGCAGGACGAGCAGGGATTTATGTGGTTTGCCACGTGGAACGGCCTGTGCCGCTACGACGGCTATGACTTTCAGACCTTTAAGCCACAGGTGGGCGACGGCTGTCACATGACGACCGACCGCATACGCAACATCAACCTGTTGCCGAAGGGGCGCATCCTGTGTCAAGTAGACGAGGACTACTACCTGTTCGACCTGAGCGACTATCGTTTCCGCGACCTGAACGCCGACGAGCGACAGCACGCGTCGGCCTATCGGCAGCAGTACCGCCAGAGCCGTTCGCTGATGAAGGGCAAAGGAATAACGTGGACAGACGGCCAGCAGATAGCATGGACGCTATATGGCGACGGCCACCTGACCTATCGTGAGCACTCAGGACAGGAAGTGGACTATCCCCTAACACAGCCATTCCATACGCTGACGTTTGCTGCACCCGACAACCAAGGCAACCTCTGGGCCATAGACTATGGCAACATTTATCGCTTTTCTACCAACCAGCAACCCACGCGACGGCTGGCCATAGAGCCCAAAGGCGAGGTGAAGTGCCTGTTTGCCGACAGTAAGGGCTACTACTTTGTCTGCAACAAGGGCGACAGGACCGTGCGCGTCTACGACAGTCGGGACGACAGGCTCGTGGGCTACCTGGGTGCCGACGGACATCTGCACCAAGGATATACCACTTTTGGCGCAGCTGTCTACTGCATGTATGAAAGCGCAGACGGAACGCTGTGGCTGGGCACCAAGCCCGACGGACTCTTCCGCCTACGACCCAACGGAGATAAAACATACAAAATAGCCCATTTCAGCGACATTCCCCATCGGGATGTCTACCACCTTGCGGAAGACCGCTGGGGACGCCTCTGGGTAGCCACGCTGGGTGGCGGCATCAGCTATACCACCGCACCACAAGCAGAAAAACCCCACTTCACTACCCCACGCCACTATCCGAAGGCGTATGGCCAGCGCGCCCGCTACCTGTTTCTGACCCACGACGACATCCTGTTGGTAGCGACTGGCGACGGCCTGCTGGCAGCCAAGCTGGAGAATAACGCTGAAAACATGCGATTCCAACGGCATCAGCGTGAGCCCGACCGCCAGGAAAGCCTGAGCTGTAGTGCCGCGATGGATGTCGCACAAGACCAACAGGGACGCTACTTCATAGGCACCGAGAGTGGCGGCATCAACATGATAGAAGATCGCAACCTGCTGGCACCCTCGCTGACATTCCGCCATCTGAGGCGACAGTTCCACGTACAGCCCAACGACATCGTGCAGTCGCTGACCGCCACCCCTGAAGGTGGACTCATGGCCGTAGGCAGTCACCTCATCACACTGACCGACAGCAGTACGCAGGGCCGTGTACTCGACGCCCGCTATCTGAATGCCGACTACCGCTTCAGCGAGGCCCATCCGCTGAGACTGACAGACGGCCGCTGGCTGTTTGGGCTGATGGACGGTGCCTTTATGACTACCATGGAGCAGCTGTCACGACAGGCACTCACGCCCAAAGTGGTGCTGACGTATTTAGAGGTGAGAGGGGGAGAAAGTGAGAAGGTGAGAGGGTGCTATGGTGCTGAGAGTCTGGACACGCTGACACTACTGCCGCGAGAAAGGAGCATCACCATCCACTTTGCCGCCCTCGACTTCAGCGCCCCTGACCGCATCAGCTATGCCTTCCGCCTGTCGGGTAACGACGAATGGACCTATATCGGACATAACCGTTCTACCACCCTGCTCGACATGGAGCCTGGCGAATACCTGCTGGAGATTCGCTCGACGAATGCCGACGGCGAATGGCAACAAAACGAGCGACGGCTGACCATCATCGTCGAGCCGACGTTCTGGGAGGCGTGGTACGGCCAGCTGCTCATCGTCGTGCTCATCGTAGGAGCGCTGACAGCCGTCGCGTGTACTTTATTATATATACGCCGCATCAAGCGTCAACAGCGCGAGACGCTGGAGAAGTATCTGGCGCTGATAGATAATAGAGGAGAGAGGAAAGAGGAAAGAGGTGAGAAAGAGCTCGATCCGATGATGGAACGCGTGATGCAGTTTGTCGAGGAGAATATCGGCAATAGCGACGCCGGTGTGGGCGACATGGCCCAGGCTGCTGCCGTCAGTCGCAGCGGACTACAACGCAAGCTGAAGCAAACCATGGGCATCACCCCTCAGGACCTGATGAAAGAGGCCCGCATCAAACGTGCCTGCCAGCTGCTCCGCGAGACGGACAAGAACGTCAGCGAGGTGGCCTACGCCTGCGGATTCACCGACCCCAAATACTTCAGCCGCAGTTTTAAGCAAAGCACGGGAAAATCACCGAGTGAGTTTAGAAATTGCCCTTTTTGACGCATTTTTCATACCCCTTTGATGCAAAGTTACCCCTACATTATTATTAATATGGCGTACCTTTGCAGCACGATTTTTTAAACAAACTCACTAAAACACTAACAAACAAAAAAATGAAACAAAAGCTTTTTCGACTGATGCTCGCCGTTGCCGCAGTACTCACGCTCGGCAACCTGCAGGCAGGCAAGGTGCACACGCTGGGTGACTCGACGATGGCACCTTACGACGAAAGTGCCACCAACACGCGCGGCTGGGGAATGTATTTTGGCAACTTCCTCACTAACGGGTGGTCATCTATTAACTACGCCAAGGGCGGGCGCGACTCGCGTGGCGGCTTCAACGAACTGTGGCAAAATGCCAAGAACAACGTGCAGGCTGGCGACTACGTGCTCATCCAGTTTGCCCACAACGACGAGAAGTATAATGGGGTAGACAACCTGGAACTGCAGGCGTACTATACCGCCAAGGGTGATGCTACCAATGCCGCTGCCGTGAAGAGCGACGGACGAGGCACCGTGCCCTCTACCACCTATAAGGAGTGTCTGACACAGATTGTCAACGCCGTCAAGGAGAAAGGCGCTACACCTATATTAGTATCTGCCGTATGCCGTTGCTACTTCAGCGGCAGTACGATTACCCGTCCTGGACGTCACGACTTAGGCAATAAGTACGACGCCATCGTCGACGGCGTGCTGAAGACAGGACTGAACCTTCCTGAGAGCGACCACACCATGGACTACAGCTACCAGATGCAGCAGTTGGCCACAGAGCTGGGCGTGTCGTTTATTGATATGACTACGGCCACCAAAAACCTCTACGAGAGCTACGGAACGTACGACAAATGCTATGCTGCCCTGTTTGACAAGGGTGCGGAGACGGATAATACCCACTATAACCTGACGGGAGCGCTGATGGCTGCCCGTCTGTGTGCACAGCTGATGAAGGAGAAAGGCATTCTGGCCGACAATATCGAGATACCCACCGACCTGTCGATAGCACCCTCGAATGCCGACATGGGCGACATCTATGTGGGACAGTCGGGTAGCAAAGAACTGACACTCACCGGTTTAGGACTGGAGCCCGCCACAGGCACCATCACCATTACAGCCTCTGAGGGCATTCTACTGTCGACAGACAAGCAGAACTGGCAGAACACATTGGAAGTAAGCTATGAGAGCGGAACGGTCATTAAGACCTTCTATGCCAAGGTGGCAGCTACGGCTGCTGGCAGCTTCAACGGTACTGTGACAGCCACCTTGGGCGACAAGACCGCTGTGGCCAACGTGACGATGAATGCCGTAGAGCTGGGCGGTGGCGACCCGTTCAGTGCCACATGGGCTTTGACGGCTAACGACCAGGCCGTCGTTAACGGCAATGCCGCTGCTGCCGACGCTAAAGTGGAAGGCATGGTGAAGTATGGCAACAACAGCCAGAAAGGTCTCATGGTCAGCACCAGCGACGGTGGTATCTGGGTGAAGGCCGAGGACGACTCACCCAACCAGTATGTACAGTTCAGCGTGACTGCTCCTGACGGCAAGAAACTGGATATCAACAGCATTGCCATGAAGGTAGGTGGACATGGTGGCAGTGGTATGCGTTGCCACGTCTATTACTCTACCGACGGCTTCATCACCCGTACGACTATCTATTCTCCTGGTTCTATGGCCAGCGGCGTGATGAACGAGGTGTCGGCAACTCCCGTCATCAAACTCGAAGAGGGCGACCAGCTGCAGATTCGCGTCTATCCCTGGTACACCAGTGACGCCACAGGCAAGTGGCTCTGCATTTCTGACGTCGTAGTAGGCGGACAGTCGAAGGATGCTGCAGGTGTGAATATCGAAGGCACAATCACCTATGCACTCGATAAGGGTGGCTTGAGTCAGGGCGATGATGCTGTGATGGATCCTAATGAGTTGAGTGCTGGCTTCGCAGGAAAATCTTGGACAGCAGGCAGCGCTCTGACAGTTGAGGGTACGCAGAGCTATCGTGGTGCTGCTGGTGAAGCTAATATCCCTCAGACACGCATCTACAACGGCACAGGTGCATCATTCCCTTCTACTGCAGATGCTGACAATACGCTCACACTGAATCTTATTCCAGAAGATGGCTTCTCATTCGTACCAACAAGGCTCAGCTTCCAGGCTGCTCGCTATGCTACGGACGGCGGTAATATCAGTGCTTCTGTAGATGCAGGTGAGACACATGTTGATTTGGTTGTCAATGCTGGTGTAAATCGTGACGGCAAAAGTCTTACTGTGGCTTCTTTCTCTGAGGAAATAAGTGGTGTGACGGCAACAGCAGATAATCCTTTGAAGGTGAACTTCTCTTTCCTGGGCTTGGGTAAGACCAAGTCGATGGGTCTCTCTAACCTCGTTATTGAGGGAACGCTCGTAGGTGCTCAGGCACAGGTGACAAAGTATGCGCTCACCACACAGGTCGTACCCGTTGAGGCAGGCTCGATTACGCGCGACCCCGACTTGGAACTCTATAAAGAAGGTACGCAGGTGACGCTGAAGGCCACCAAGAACTTCGGCTATCAGTTCAAGGAGTGGCAGGACGCTACAGGTGCTACTGTCAGCACGGAGGCCGAAACCACCATCACGATGGACGCAGAGAAGAGCATGAAGGCCGTCTTCGAGGCTGTACCCGTCTACAAGGTAAAGACCAGTGTCACCAACGACGCAGATCGAGAACTGGGCAGCATCACGCTGACACCCAACGACCACAACGGCCAGTATGAGGCAGGTACGAAGATTACGGCCGTAGCCAACGAGAGCAAAATCCTGAAGTTCCTCTCATGGACTGATGAGAACGAGAATGCCAACGCATCAGCAACGCGCGAGGTGACTGTCAACAGCGATATGACGCTGGTGGCCAACTACGAGGTGCAGGACTTTATCGCCGTGTTTGACGCCAGCAAGACGGCTGCCTACGACTACGAGGGCAAGGCTTTCTCTGCTGATGAGGTATGGGATGCTAATCGCAATGCCAAATCATGCATCGTGAAACTGAGCGATGGTACGCTGGTATATACTCAGAACGGTGGCACTCCTGTGGTTCGCAATCGCCAGAGCGTAGTTCTCTCCAGCATCAACGGACTCTATCAGAATGGTTATAACACTACTGAGATAGCTTGGCAGTATCAGTTCTCTACCGTAGGTTTCACCAGTGCGAAATTCGAGGCAGACATGGCCGCAAAGAATGCTGCTACCAAGAACTGGAAAGCTCAATACTCTGTGGATGGCTCTACCTATAATGACCTTGGCGAGGCATGGGAAATGACAGCCAATGTGGCAAAGCCGTTGTCATTCACGCTGCCTGCTGATGCTATTGGCAAGGAGACAGTCTATATCCGCATTATGGGTACAGGCACAGAGTTGCTTAGCGACAAATACGATTTCACTGCTGGCGAGTTCTGCGGACTGAAGTACGCCACCAACTCAGAGTCAGGTGTGGGTAACGTCTATATCCTAGGCGACGCTGTCGTCGTTGCCGACGAGACGGCTCCTGTAGTGACAGGCACCGTTCCTGCCGACAATGCTACAGGCGTGAGTGCTTCGGGTAAGATTACCATTTCGTTCGACGAGCGCATCGAGTCTGCCAACAGCGATGGCGCCGTAACGCTGGGTGATAAAACGCTACAGCCAGAGTGGAACAGCCGTTCGGTAAGCTTCAATTACAGTCAGTTGGACTATGGTACACAATACACCTTCCAGATGCCTGCTGGCTATGTGCAGGACAAGTCGGGCAACAAGTATGCTGAGGCTGTGGTTATCAACTTCACCACCATGCAGCGTCCTACCGTTGCTAAGGCTTTGTACGACTTCATAGTACCTACCGATGGTACCATCGACGAGGCTTTGGCTGCTGCTAACAGTCGTCAGGACAAGACTACCCGCTTCCGCGTATTCATCAAGAATAGCACTGAGCCTTACGTCTTCCATCCAGAAGGAACCACGACTGGTGGCGACGGCAAGACCTACGATAATCCTACATCTATTCTGACAGCAGCTAACACCAGCTTCATTGGTGAGTCAATGGAGGGTGTTGTGCTGACCAATGTTACTCCGGATGCTACGTGGAACAATGGTTTTGGTGCTGCCTGTCCGCTGGAGGGCATCGGCAAGGGCGACGTGCTGCAGATTAAGGGTCAGAACAGCTACTTCCAGAACCTGACCATCAAGACCTCGATGGGCGATGCTCACGGACGCGATATTGCTGTCAATGACCAGTCAAACAAGACCATTTTCAAGGATGCCTGCCTCTGGGGTTATCAGGACACCTACGTATCCAACAACCAAAACGGTAAGTTCTACTTCGAGGGTGGTGTCATCCGTGGTCGTACGGACTACATCTGCGGCAAGGGCGACGTCTATTATAATAAGGTGAACTTCCGTCAGGTCAAGGACGGTTACCTCGCAGTGCCCTCACAGCCCAAAAAGTATGGTTATATCCTGCAGAGCTGTAAGATTACTGGCGATACTGATGACGTAGATGGCCATTACACCCTAGGACGTCCATGGGGTAAGGGTACACCTATCGCTCTCTTCATCGATACCGAGATGGAGGTTCAGCCTTCTGCTATCGGCTGGTCAGAGATGTCTGGCGGTTATCCGGAACGCTTCGCAGAGTATGGCTCACACACACCTTCTGGCGCAGCAGTAAGCACCGAGGGTCGTAAGACAGAGTATGATGCCTATGACAAGGTGGAAGAAGTGGAAGACCCCAACGATCCTACGAAGAAGATAAAGGTCTATACCAACCGTCGCATCGAAACCTGTGACCCAATTCTGACCGCTGAGGAGGCCGCAGTGCCCACACTGGCAGCCGTCATGGGTCAGGACGATGACTGGCAGCCCACACTGCTCACCGAACAGGCTCCCGTGCCTACAGGTCTGCAGGCTAATGGCGGTGAGCTGTCATGGACAGATAGCGACTATGCACTGCTCTATGCCATCGTCAAGGAAGGCAAGGTAATTGCCTTTACCAAAGAAGCTGCTTATACCGCTACCGAGGATGGTGAGTATGCTGTCCGTGCAGCCAATGAGATGGGTGGTCTGAGTGCTGCTTGCGCTGCCATCATGGTCAACACTACAGGCATTCAGACAGTAGAATCGCAGCATAGCACGTCTACAATGGAAGCTATTTACACGCTCGACGGCAAACGTCTACAACAGCTGCAACACGGCCTGAATATTGTGAAGATGAGTGACGGAAGAATGGTTAAGATAATCAAAAAATAAAGGTATTAGTATTTAAGGTAAAAAGTTCAGGGGTAATAAAAATTATCTTAGCTGCTCGCGACAGCGTTCAAGGATGGCCAACAGGTCATCCTTTTTTTCTGCGCGCAGCATGGCGATACGGGTCTCGCGGAAGTTGGGAATGCCCTTGAAGACGGGGCTGGCGGCGAGGTGTCGGCGGGTATGCAGGATGCCGCAGAGCTCGGCAGACTTCTTGCTGTTACGCATCTCCTCTGTGTCGCACCGTTCGATGTTGATGCGCAGCTGTTCCTCCAAGACGTCGATCTTCTCGTCGAGCGTCAGACTCTGGCGACTGAAGAGCCACGGCTGGCCAAAGGTGGCACGGCCAATCATCACGGCGTCGACGCCATAGCGGTCGAAGGCCTCGTCGGCCTCAGCGAGTGACTTGATGTCGCCATTGCCGATAATGGGAATGTGGATGTTGGGGTTGCGCTTCACCTCGCTAATGAGCGTCCAGTCGGCATTGCCCGTATACATCTGACTACGGGTACGGCCGTGGATGGTCAGCGCCTGAATGCCGCATTGCTGCAGCTGTTCGGCCAGCGTGGTGATGATGAGCTGTTCGTGGTTCCAACCCAAGCGAGTCTTAACGGTAACGGGCAGGCGAACGGCGTCGACCACGCGCTGTGTGATCTCGAGCATCTTGGGGATGTTTTGCAGCATGCCTGCACCAGCACCCTTGCCGGCGACTTTCTTCACCGGACAGCCGAAGTTAAGGTCTATCAGGTCTGGACCGGCCTGTTCGACCATCTTTGCCGCCTCGACCATTGCCTCGACGTCGCGACCATAGATCTGGATACCCACAGGACGCTCCTCGTCGCTGATGGTCAGCTTGCGAACGGTCGACTTCACGTCGCGAACCAACGCCTCGGCAGAGACAAACTCTGTATACACCATCGAGGCGCCAAAGCGCTTGCACAGCATGCGGAAGCCGATGTCGGTCACGTCTTCCATCGGTGCGAGGAAGATGGGACGCTCGCCCAAATCTATGTTACCTATCTTCATATCGTTTCTTTTTGACGACGGAACCGTCAAACATTATTAAAACATCTGGCTGACGCGGCGGATGCCTGCCACCAGCGTATCAATCTCTTCCTTCGTATTATACAGGGCAAACGAGGCACGAACCGTACCACTGATGCCCAAACGGTCCATCAACGGCTGGGCACAATGGTGACCAGTACGTACGGCAATGCCCAGGCGGTCGAGCAGCGTGCCCATATCCAAATGATGGATGTTGCCCACGTTGAAGCTGACGACAGCGTCCTTGTTTAGAGGTGAGAGGTGAGAGGTGAGAGGTGAGAGGTCACCTACGGGGCCATAAATTGTCATTCCATCGATGGTCTGCAGCTGCTCCATGCAGTAGCGGGTGAGCTCCTGCTCGTGCTGCTGGATGGCGTCAAAGCCGATGGAATCGATATATTCTATCGCTTTTGCCAGTCCGTGGGTGGCCACATAGTCGGGTGTGCCAGCCTCGAACTTAAACGGCAGACGCTCGAAAGTGGTCTTCTCCCACGTCACCTTATCAATCATTTCTCCCCCACCCTGATACGGCGGCAGTTTCTCCAACCACTCTTCTTTGCCATAAAGCACACCGATACCCGTAGGCCCATACATTTTATGTCCGCTGAACGCAAAAAAGTCGCAATCCATCGAGATAACATCTATCTTCATGTGGGGCGCACTCTGGGCACCATCTACCAAAACGGGGATGCCGTGTTCGTGAGCTATGCGGATGATTTCCTCGACAGGATTCACCGTTCCCAACACATTGCTGACGTGGGCTATGCTGACGAGCTTTGTGCGAGGTGAGAGGTAAGAGGTAAGAAGTGAGAGGTCAAGCTGGCCGTCATCGGTGATAGGCAGATGTTTGACAATAATTCCCCGTTTCATCGCCTGCAACTGCCACGAAACGATGTTCGAATGGTGCTCCATCTCCGTCACGAGTACTTCGTCGCCAGCCTGCATCTGCGACTCGCAGAACGAGCTGGCCACGAGGTTGATGGCCTCTGTGGTACCTCGCGTAAACACAATCTCCTCCGTCTTGCGGGCATTGATGAATTGGCGCACTTTTTCGCGGGCGGCCTCGTGCAGGTCGGTAGCCTGCTGACTGAGATAGTGAACGCCACGATGCACATTGGCATTGACATTCAGATACTCGTCCCTCATGGCGTCGAGCACGCTCAAGGGCTTTTGCGTGGTGGCCGCATTGTCGAGATATACCAATGGCTTGCCATATACTTCCCGCTGCAAAATGGGAAAATCGGCCCGTATTTTTTGAACGTCGTACATATTCTATTCTTTAATGACGCGACAAAGGTACGAAATATTTATGAGAAAACTTGGCAGATTTAAAAACTATTTTGTATCTTTGCACCCAGACTAAACACTTAAATATTCATTGCCTATGAAAAAGTTATTACTTACATTAGTCGTTGCAACAGCTGTCTGCACTACAGCTTTTGCACAAAACAAAGTGAAGAACGTCTATGCCAGCTCAACGAAACTGGATGTAGAAATGTTGCAGAGCGATCAGCCCATCCAGCTGAACCGTTATTTCTATGCAGGCTATAACACGCTGTGTCTGCCGATGTCTGTTTCTGCCGAGCAGCTGGGCGATATCAAGGTCGAGCGCTTTGCAGGCATCCAGCAGGAGGGCAACATCGTGAAGCTCTATTTCGTAGAGTGCACCAACGAAGGCATTCAGGCTGGTGTACCTTATCTGATCTACTCGCCCAAGAGCCAGTATCTGCGCGTCAAGAACAGCGACGTGATGGCCATTGACAACCAGCTGAAGGTGGTGTGCATGAACGACAACAACGGCAACGTCGTGACCTTCAGCAGCGCCTGGGAAAGCATTGAGAAGGCTGGTCGCTACGGCATTCCTGCCCAGCAGAAGGTGACCCCGCTGGAAGCTGTGCTGATGAAGACGACCACCGAGCAGCATTTCCTGCCCACCCGTTGTGGTTTCACCTGGAACAAGCAGAACGCCTCGGCAGAAGAGCTGAATATCGTTCATCTGGCACAGTCGGACGTAACAGCTATCCAGAGTGTCAACATGCAGAAGGCTGACGACGGCATCTACTACAACCTGCAGGGCCAGAAGATGAGCAAGGACGCCAAGGGTCTGCGCATCCAGAATGGTAAAAAGACAATTGTTAAATAAATCCCCATTTCATCGACAAAAAGGGAACCTTCGCGGGTTCCCTTTTGTTGTTTATTTACAGAGCTTGCAACCTTCGCATTTATTGAGTTCCCCACGGAAACGCTTCTCTACCAGATAGTGCAAACGGTCGCGCAGCGGTTCAAGCTGCATGTGGTCTATCACCTCGTTGATGAAGGCATTCTGCAACAGCATCTTGGCCTCCTGCAGCGAGATGCCGCGCTGGCGCATATAGAACAGCGCCGCATCGTTGAGCTGCCCCACCGTAGAGCCATGGGCGCACTTCACGTCGTCGGCATAAATCTCGAGCATGGGCTGGGTAAACATGCGGGCTTCCTTCGTCGCCGTCAGATTCTGATTGGTCATCTGCGACGTGGTCTTCTGCGCCCCATGTTCCACCAACACGCGTCCTGCAAAGGCACCTACAGCCTTGTCGTCCAGCACGTATTTATAAAGTTCGTTAGAGATGCAATGGGGCACTTTGTGCGTGATGAGCGTGTTGTTGTCCACATGCTGCTGCTTGTCGGCAATCACACAACCATAGCACTGGCACTCGGCTCCCTCGCCCGAGAAGGTGAGGTCGAGCTTGTTGCGCGTCGTACCGTTGTGCAGGGTGATGACATTATGGTTCACACGGCTGTTGGCCTGCTGGTCGATGTAGACATTGCTCACGCGGACATTCTTAGCATGCGTCTCTTCCAAACAATAGAGGTCCAGCGAGGCATTCTCGCCCACATAGGCCTCAATGACCTGCGTAGCCAGGAAGTTACGGTCGTCAGCAGCGTGGTCGCAGAACAGCATCTTCAGCTCTGCACCCTCCTCCAGCACGATGAGCACACGACGATTGACCATCAGGTCGACATCACTACGCAGAATGTTGATCACCTGAATAGCGCGGTCAACCTTCACATTCTTGGGTACATAGACGTACAGGCCGTCCTGTGCCAGCATGGTATTCAAATCGGTGACCGCGTCATTGGCCTTGCCAGCCAGATTATTGTAGAGGTGAGAAGGTGAGGAGGTGAGAGGGTGAGAAGATAGTTCTTTCAGTGAGCCGATGATGACGCCCTCAGGAAGCTTTGGATTGGTATGAGGTATTCTCTCTCCTCTTTCCTCTTTCCTCTCTCCTCTATAAAAAACGTCGTTGACCACGAAATAGAGACTCGTCGAGAGGTTGGGGACGTCGCAACGGAACGCATTATAGGGGTCTACGGGTATCTGCAGACGATTCAGGTTCAAACCATAGTCGGGCTCAAAGAGCTTTTGGATATCGGTGTACTTATAGCGCTCGACCTTACGGGTGGGAAAGCCACTCGCAACAAAGCGCTCAAAGGCCTCGTCGCGCACAGCATTCATCACGTCGCTGCTGTGCTCACAGATTATCCCGCGACACTGCTTATAGAGATCAATATATTGCTGTTCGCTACCCATTATCATTTATCAATTATCATTTGTCATTTAGGGCGCAGCCCGCTTATTCCTCTCCGATTTCTTCCTTAATCCAATCGTAGCCATGCTCCTGAATCTGAACAGCGAGCTCAGGACCACCGGTCTTCACAATGCGACCCTTGTAGAGCACATGCACAAACTGCGGACGTATCATCTCCAGCAGACGGTCGTAGTGCGTGATGACGATGCACGACGTCTCAGGGGTCTGCAACTTGTTGACACCCTCGGCCACGATACGCATGGCGTCGACATCCAGGCCAGAGTCCGTCTCGTCGAGAATGCTCAGCTTCGGCTCCAACATCGCCATCTGGAAAATCTCGTTGCGCTTCTTCTCACCACCGCTGAAACCCTCGTTGACCGAGCGGTTCGCGAGCTTCGAGTCGAGCTCCACAATCTTTCGCTTCTCGCGCTGCAACTTCAGGAATTCTGCCGCATTCATCGGCTCCAGGCCCTGATACTTGCGCTTCTCGTTGATAGCCGCCTTCATAAAGTTGGTCATCGACACACCGGGAATCTCCACAGGATACTGGAACGACAGGAACAAGCCCTCGTGGGCCCTGTCCTCAGGCTTCATCTCCAGCAGGTTCTTACCGTTAAAGTAAGCCTCGCCCTCTGTCACCTCGTACAGCGGGTTGCCCACCAGCACAGCGCTCAGCGTCGACTTTCCTGAACCATTAGGACCCATGATGGCGTGTGTCTCACCATCATTGATCACGAGGTCGATACCTTTTAATATCTCCTTATCTCCGATTTTGGCATGTAAATTTCGTACTTCTAACATCTTTCTCTTTTATTTTGGGTGCAAAATTAATAAAAAAGATGCGAAACGCCAAATTTACACCTAATTATCCTTGATCGGCAATCACGGTAGGCGTGTCGTGATAGCGTCCCACGACGAGGAAAGTCTTTCGAGTCTTGTAACGATAGAGTCCGGAGAGCGTAGTGACCACCAGTTCATAACTACGCCCTATCTCCAACTGGTCGAGGGTCAGCAGATGACTGTAGCTGCGGCTCTCCTTAGGCTTGAATTCGTAGAACATACCGTCAGGAATCAATACCGTCTGTGGGTCGTCGAGGTTCAGCGGAGTGGTGAGGATACCCTCGGGCGAGCTGATACCCGCAAAGATAAAGTGCACCTGAGAGCCACAATAGGTGCGCAGCATGGTGAAGTTTGCACTCAAACAGTCTACGTCGCTCACGATGACGCAATGCAGTCCTGGCCACAGCTGTTCTACTATCTGTGTGCCGATATGGTGCTCCTCCATCACCTCTCGAATGGCATTAGCACGCTCTGCATCAGCCCTTACCAGCGTGTTGCCTTTTTCGATATCCCCTGCCAGCAAGGGCCAGTGTTTCTCGATGTAGCGCAATAGCTCTACCATGTCGTCGTAGTGTTCGCAGATGGCCAGCGACAAGTCTTTGTGACTCAAGGCATATAGCGCTTGACAGTAGCGGATATCCGTCTTCTCCGAGGCACTGGTCAAGTCCAGCGGGATGATGCACGACTGGTTGTTGTCTGCCTCACGCTTCGTCAGCAGACGGCCCAGCATTGTACCTCTGGTCATCCCCGACTCCAGTGTCTCCATCGAACAGTCTATCAGATTCAGCATCACCCCATCAGTGAGATAGCTATTGTTGCCGGCAATATAGAAAGCCATCGCGAAGCTGTAGTCGTAGAAAGCCTGCACACTCCACCGTGACTGTGGAAATGTGCGAATGCCGTCCTGCGACGTCAGATACTCTGTCAGATAGGTTGTCAAGATGGTCTTTTCGCCATAGGCTATGCGACCGATGTAGTCAGCATAGTCGTCGTACGACGTCAACGGAATATAGCTCCTAAAATCCTCCAGCGTATGGATATTCTTAAAATTGTTCCTGAGCCCGTATTCCGTCCGGCTATTCTCGCGTACCATTCTTATGACGAACTCTTCCTGGCTGCGCATAGGATTATACGTGATGTCCTCCAGACGTTTTTTTGCCGTCTGTCCGTCAGCCCATCGCGCCTCGTTCACCATCTTGATTAATCTTCTGTCCAT
>Ga0256404_1001508_pt1 | contig 55822 bp, 34 predicted proteins | sample RumenRJG_01DNA_FD_185990 | JGI IMG/M metagenome (GOLD analysis project Ga0256404, IMG submission 185990) | Bovine rumen microbial communities from Lethbridge, Alberta, Canada - RJG_01 | ecosystem: Host-associated > Mammals > Digestive system > Stomach > Rumen | place: Canada: Alberta | collected... | reverse complement strand
TTTTGCTTGTCTTGATTTGCAGCACTAAGGTAAGTGAAAAATCTGACATGGCAAAATCCTGGGCAACTTTTTGTTGCTCAGGAACTTATAAAAATAGTTAAACTAAAGTGCTGCGGAATTAAGGATGGATATAAATTCACAGGAACATATCAAAGCAATAGCTCCCAAGATAGCTAAGGCATATCAATTGGGTAAAGAGCAGAAATACGACGAAGCGTATCAAGTCCTCGTTCCTCACTTTGAAGCCAAGGAGATTCCTGTGTTTTTTGAGGAATCCTGTGGATGGACTATCTATCGTTATCTGAAGAATTATGAGGGTAAATTGTCTTCAAGAGACATTAGGAAAGCTTTAGCATTCTATTTGACGTTTGCTTCTTGCAAGCCTAGTATCCTGCACTCTTGTATTATGATGCAAGCAGCCAATCTTGAAAAGAAACATGAGAATGACTTTAGATTCATTGAGTTCTGCCTGATGTGGAAACTTGAGAGTCTGCGTGATGAAGATTTCATACCAGGGAAAGGAACTACAGAGAATGGTAAATCTATCGAGTTTCAATCATTGGCAGAAAACGTCGCAACCCGTCTATATAAGGAACTGAAGTCTCGCCATACAGAAGAATTCATTAAAGAACTCTTACCTTTCTTCATGACAATCAGAGAGAAATGTCCAAGAAACAGATTTATAGAAATGTATATTGCTCAACTATTATATTGGCAGGGTAACACTGAAAAGGCCATTGAAGAATACAAGATTATTCTAAGAACGACACCTGAGTGGTTCATATGGAAGCACCTTGGTGATATTTGTGAGGACAAAGAAGTGAGAGTCTCACTATATTGCAAGGCAATGACAATGATGGGCAAAGAAGATTATATCGGTGAATTGCGACTGGCTTTGGCAAACATGCTGCTAGAATCAAACAAGGAACAGGCAGCTTATGAAATTGAGCAATACATGAAGACCTACAAAGACAATAATTGGAAAATATCAGGAGATGTCTATATGCTTCAAAACAGACTGTTGGGCGTCGTCCCTGCTACAAATGCAAAGCAGTTTTATCGCAATAACATAGACAAGGCAGAAGAATTTGCATATTCCGATATTCCTACTGAAGAACTCACTTATAGCGGCATTGTAACAAATCATGCAGGAAAAGAAAGGGCCAACCTTGTTAACAAGCAGAAGAAGATATTTGTACGGACACCACTCACTCCATTACTGAGGAAGGCCTCTATCGGTGACGTGTTCTTGGTAAGGATTTACGAGAATCAAAACAGGAAAAATGCCCTAACAATTCATCCAACCGGTAAGAATAACACTACTCCTTCGAACAGGCAGTCACCTCAACTGTCTAAGGGCTCTGAGGTATGTACCGTAACCGGCACAGTTTCACTTCCCGCACAAGGTGATTTCTGTTTTATTGATCATCAATATTATGTTCCGGAGAAACTGACCAAAGCATATAATCTGAAAGAAGGCGAGACGATTAAGGCCAAGGCCAAGAAAATGCCAGACGGAAGATGGCGAGTTGTATCAATCATAAAATGACAAGTGGTATGATTCTGACAAATCAGCAACAGCAGGTATTAGATTCTATTAAGGAGTTCTTGAACGGTGACGCATCCGTCTTTATCCTCAAAGGATATGCCGGTACGGGTAAAACAACGATGATTAGCTATATTATAAATGAGGTGGCTAAGCATGAAAAGGTTCCCATTCTAATGGCGCCGACAGGTAGAGCAGCAAGGGTACTTAGTTCAAAGACGGGAAAAGAAGCCAATACAATACATCGCTGTATATACGAGTTGGACACCATCGAAACCCAAGAAGATTCTGATGACATACGCTATATTTTCCCATTGAAAGATGCAGAAAATACGGCTAAAGACCGTATCTGTATCGTCGATGAGTCTTCCATGATTGGGACACGTGAAGTTCACAATGAGCTTTTTGAGTTTGGAAGCGGAAGTCTGCTTAATGATCTGCTTGCTTATGTTGCACCGCATAGAGGTGGGAAGGTCATCTTTGTGGGTGACCCTATGCAGTTGCCTCCTGTAGGTGATAATGTTTCAAATGCCTTAGATGAGAAATTCTTCAATAATAATAAAATAAAGGTTATGGTTGCCGAACTGACAGATGTCGTTCGTCAAGATGAAGGTAGTGCCATACTTAGTAACGCTATGAAGGTACGAACACTGCTGGAGTCAGTACAAAGAAACAATCTTGTTTTTGACAGAAAAGAGAATGAGGTGATTGACATTGAGGGATACAACATGCCAAAGCAATTGCTCAGCATATACCCCAAGCCAGAGATTGGGCAATCCGTCATCATCACCTTCAGTAATCGCCAGGCGCGAGACTACAATTACGTTGTCCGAGAAATTCTTTATCCAGGGAAAAAGCATATCGTGATAGGTGATATCCTTCAAGTCGTCAGTAACAATTACAGACTAGACGTAATGAATGGCGATTTTGTTAAGATTACAGACATTAGTGGCGAAACAGAGTACCAAAGTGCTCCTGTTTATGTCACAGTTGGTAGAGACAGGGTTAGGCAAAATGTCACATTGGCCTTCCGCAATGTCCGTATCATGCTCGATAATGGGAGGGAGCAGACCTGTAAGATTATTGAGAGTATGCTGGATGATACTGATGCCAACTTGACCTTTACCCAAATACAATCACTCTATATCAATTTCTGTATGCGGTATCCAAAACTTAAGAGAAATTCTCAGGAGTTTAAGGAATTGATCAAAAGCGACCCGTATTACAATGCGCTACGTGTAAAGTATGGCTATGCTATAACAGGCCACAAGTCGCAAGGCGGAGAATGGCATACGGTCTTTGTTGACTATACAGGAAGAACAGGACTGACAAATGACTGCTTGAGATGGGCGTATACAGTCACAACTCGAGCCAGCCAGACCTTGTATGGAAGCAATATGCCCAATGTCACACCAATGTCAAAACTGCGAGTGGCTCCCATCATTAAAACAGTGAAACCTCGTGAGGAGTATCTTTCGTTTACTGATATACCAGAAACCCCATATCACTCAAGTGAAGCACCCAATTTTCTGAAAGCCAAATATTGGGCGGTTTCAGATGAATTGAAGGATGCCGGCTGTGTCGTGAAAAGTGTCGAAAGCAAACAATACTGTGAATTGTATCGGATTGAAGATAATCAGAAACAGATTCATTCGGTACAATGCTTTTACAACAAGGCAGGCATATTTACAAGATATATTGCAGGTGATAATTTAAACGGGATTGATCATATATTTTCTCTTATACAGATTAATATGACTCTATTATGCTCATTCAGATATACGCCGTCAAGTGAAGTTCTGAAAGCACTATATAATAACTTAGAATCCATTTGTTCGGGTTTAGACGTAAAGATCACCAACATTGTTGAACATCTTCCCAACTATTGTGTGTACTACTATCTGCAAGGGTCAGGGAGTTATTCCTGCATCCAGTTCTTTATAACCAAGGACGGATTCATCAGTTACGCCCAACCATTCTCAGATTTAGGGACAGAGGATAATATATTGAAAAAAGTGCTCGAAAAACTTTGCCCTTAAAGAAATCTTCAATTGCGAACATAGTGTTCGTTATTGTATATTATCTTTGCATCGTAAACAAAAAAACAAGCATAAACATGGCAACAAGAAAAACAACCCAGTATTGGGAAGAGAACAAACCAGTATATCCATTATGCCTGTGTTATTCACAGGAAAAAGGACTCTACACAAAGAGGTTCACAGAAAATGAGGATTCTGATGAATTGCTGTATCGTCCTCAAGGCTATGTCGGTTTTATCTGCGACAAGGTTGTCGTGCCGACACAGGATGTAGAGATTGATATCCAGTCTAACTTTGGATATGGTAGTGCTTCATATCTTCGAGCAACCATCAAGAAAGGTTCTCGATTAATTCTAGATTTCGATTTGTCCAAACTATATATCTTGCGTAATATGGGCGTAAGATCTTTTGATGTGCCTTTGTATAATTGGGATAGGCTGTTCGAGAAAATAATAAGTGCCTATAACGACTCTTTTGTTTCTGGCTGTACTACAGCCTCTATCGCATATCTTGAAGAACTGAGCGATATGCTTGGCAAAGACAAAATCATTTTCAAGGGAGAGTTTGAAAAGGAAAATAATACTGAGTGGAAAGGAGATCTCCTTGTGACATTATACTTTAGTAATAAAATAAGAAATTTGCTGAAAGGTTTCGAAGAGGCACAGATTTCTGATTCGTTAGTAGTAAAATACACACTTAACCTATGCCGGAATTATATAAGAAAGGTAAAGTCAATAGAGTTGGATTTCAGTGATTCACGCGTCTCACATATTTCAGATGCAATGATGCTCATTCATAAGTTTATGTGTGAGAATAAAGCTGGAACAGAATATCTGAGCCTATTATTAGACAAAGATGTATAAAAAGTTATCTCAGCGAACATACAATTCGTGAATAATCAGTAAATTTGCAACAGAAAAAATAAGAATATGGTAGAACTGAAAGAAAAAGCAAACAACTACGCAGAAGAGAATGTTATCAACATTCTGAAGGAAGCATTAGCTAAGGTGTATGCTGACGGATACCGTGATGGGTATAAAGATTGTGAAGACGAAATCACCACTAATCTACAAGACGACGAGACGGAGTTTGTTGATCTTGGATTGCCAAGTGGAACTTTGTGGGCTAAAGAAAACATGATTGAGGACAATAACTGTGTTTATGAGCCATACACAATAGCTCTTAGAAATAATATCCCGACAAAAGACCAATGTTCCGAGCTATTCAGTTCTTGCCAATTTAAACAATACGATGGAGTTATCTACGGAATCGGCCCAAATGGTAATTCGATTACATTTCTGCATACTGGATATAAAAAAATCGGGAAAGAAGAAAACTCTGAATCGAATTTGGCATCATACTTTTGGATAAAAAATGAAGATGAAGAATCAGATCACAATGCTGCATCATTAGGATACCATTATAGAGTCATGAAAAGTATTGATTCATTATTTTCTGGGTATAAGCTTCCTATTCGTTTGGTTAAATCAAAATAAGGCAGAACTAATAAATAGCTAGTAACAAATATAAAATGAAGAAATGATGGAATTAACAGAAAAATCAGAGAAGTATGCCGCAGGTAAAGCTAATGCTGCGATTGACAAGGCCATTGCTCAGGCATACGCTGATGGTTATCGTGATGGTTACATAGACCGTGAGAAGGAGATTCCTGTTGACCTTCGTGACAATAAAACAGAATATGTTGATCTTGGTTTACCAAGTGGAACATTATGGGCTAAAGATTATGAGAGGGCTAATGGAAAATCACATTATTTCCCCTTTGGCCAAGCAAAAAATTATAGCATTCCAACAATAGAACAATGGGATGAATTGCGCAATCAATGTGAATGGGTAAATAATGATAATGGATTTACATGTATTGGGATTAATGGAAATGCTATTTTTTTCGATTTCACAGGTTATATAAAGGTTTCTCAACAAATTACTGACCCAGGAACGGCAAAGTTTTGGATATACAGTGACGGTAATGAATGCAAAGCTGCCTGTTTATCCTGTGGCAGTCAAGTAGCAAAAAGCACTAATCCATTTTTTAGTGGATTTAAACTCCCCATACGATTAATTCGAAATAACAACTTGTAAATAAACCCCTGAATAGAACAAGCGGTCTTTGATAAGTCTGGAAACTGGAATGGTATTTTGAATTTCGTTTTGCGTGGCGCAAGCCCTGCTTCTTCGGAAGTAGATTCGCAAGATGTCTTCAGTCTCCTCGGAGTTCTGGAGAGAAACAATGTTAGAGCGTTAACGTTGCACTATTACGTACGTTGTACATTGTTATTGTTTTATGAGTTGTATATTTTTTATGACTTATATTTATGAGATTATATTTTTATGATCTTTTTATTATACAAAGAAAAGACATTTCAGTGAAAAGATGAGTCAGAGACCGCCTTCTATAATAAAAACGTGAAATGGATAGAAAACAGATAGCACAACAGGCTTCACATCTAAATGACAAGGGAGATCTTCTTAATCTTCTCAACCTGATTAAAAAGGCTGAGATAGAAGACATGGGCTTTGATGCGTCAACGTATCATCCATTCACTGAGAAACAACTTAATTTCTATTGTAACCCTAATCACACTTTCCACCGTTACCGTCAGTTCAAGATTAAGAAGAAGTCTGGCGGCGCTAGACAAATTACGGCACCAAGGACGCAAAGTTTTATGATGATGCTTTCTGCCGTCAATCTGCTGTTCCGTTCAATGTACATTCCATCAGAATATGCCATGGGATTTACGGAAAGACGTTCTGTGGTAACTAATGCGTCAGCCCATCTTGGAATGGACTACATACTTAATATAGACTTAAAAGATTTCTTTCCCAGTATTCACCAGGCAAGGGTGTGGAAGAGACTCCAAGTACCACCTTTCAAGTTCAACCAGCCTATAGCCAACTTACTGGCAGGACTGTGCTGCATGAAAGAAAGCCGAGTGGACGAGAATGGGAACAAGAAGGATGTCTTTGTTCTTCCCCAGGGAGCTCCAACATCTCCAATTATCACAAACATGATTTGTGATAAGCTTGATTATTACCTGAGTAGACTGGCAAAGCGGTTTAACATGAACTACACTCGCTATGCTGATGACATCACATTCTCTTCTATGCGCTACGTGTATAGTAAGAAAGGAAAGTTTATGCAGGAACTCGAACGAATCATCAAAGAACAGGGATTCATAATCAATGAAGCAAAGACTCGTTTGCAGAAAAGAGGTGCTAGACAAGAGGTTACTGGTATTATAGTCAGCGATAAACTGAATGTCACACAAAAGTATGTTCGTGACATTCGAAATATCCTCTATATGTGGGACAGATACGGTTATAATGTCGCTTATGGTAAGTTCTTCCCCAAATACAAAGAAGAAAAGGGACATACAAAAAAAGGCAATCCTGATCTTATCAATGTGATTGATGGGAAATTGATGTACCTGAAGATGGTTAAAGGTGTTGATGATCCCGTCTATATAAGGCTTCATTCAAAGTTCCAAAAGTTAGCAAACAAAGATACCATCTCAGAAAAGACCAACTCAAAGGGAGTAACGTATCTTGAAACAATCGGAATAAAGGAATTTGAAAAGAAGAATTCTACCACTGTTGCCTTTACCATCAGTGAGAAAGGTAAGCACTATGCCTATTTCATGCTCAATGATAAGAAGATACTAGTATCGGTCAACAAGACACTTACAATTGAGGAAGAACAGAATAAAGAAGTACTCGCAATATCCTCATGCAGAGGAAAAGATGAGAAGCCTTTCTGGCTCATACACCGAAAGGACAAAGTGATGGTTCCTCCACCTCCAACTGTTGATGTGGATGAGCTGAATGCAGAATTAGATTCACTATTAAACACCTGTTGATATGGAAGAAAATAAGAAAGCGGCCATAGAGAAGATATACTTATTGGCGAAGCAGGATGCCGAGTTCAATGAGGAATTGCGAAAGAAGTTAGGAATAACCTCTTCCGCAAGTTCTGCTTTAATAGATGATGACCGTTTGAATCAAATCTACGAATATTGTATAGAGAGAATCATACGAAAACAAGCTGAGGACTTTTACAAGGACTTTCCAATTACCTCTATCGTATCTACGTTGATTGATGATTATGTGAGAATGGAATCCTTCCGTAGAAGAGACAATTTTGGAGATTTTTGCCTGGCATTATATCAGCAGATAGAAAACATAACTAACAAAATCTGTGAATCATCTGTTCTTGCAGAAATTACAGATAAGATGTGGGGACATTTGGCATATGTAAAAACACCAGAAGGTCAGCAAGAACCTGAAATCAAAGATAGAACGGGTAAAACGGATATAGCAAATTTAATCTTTTATGGTACAAGTAAGAGTGGACTTCCTAATGCGGTAGAAAAGTCGAAAAAAGCCCTTCAGAATCAATTTGCTTCTGATAAAATTAGAATCATTATCTATTTTTATGGTTTCGGAACAAGACTGAAGAATAGTGATTTTGACAGTTTTCGTGAAATAACAGGACTGTTGAACGACATTTACCAGTGCAGAAATATGAATCATCGGGGAAACACGTTGACACAATGGGAAGAAGAAACACTTAATAGAATTATACCGATGAAGTCACTATATTATTTCAAATTTTTAGGTTGTTTAGCACAGTATATTTCATTCATAAAAAAAGGTGATTCAGAGATGTCTAATATTCTTGCTTACGCAAGAAGCCTCGAAACGAAAAAGGTGGAGATGCCAGGACCGATTATTAAGGGAAAAATGGATTTGGCTGTATTAGAGAAAATGACAAAAAAACGAAAATAGCGATTAAGCATATATCTTCCTTTTGTAGTAAAATGATTTGCCTGCTATGATAAAAAATTGTTTCAAAAATATTGAGAATAAGCTATCAGCAACAATGTCAATTGCAGAAAAGCGTATTTTTGTTGCAGTTGCTTGGTTTACTAATTCTCGCCTATTTGACGGTTTAACCTTTGCTCTAGAAAGAAACGTGGAAGTTAAAATCATAATTCTTGATGATATTTTAAATAGGAGTGAATTTGGATTAGACTTTGAGGGGTTATCAAAGTTGGGTGCAGAAGTTCGTTTCGCAAAATCCAACAAAAGAACTATGCATAACAAATTCTGTATAATCGACAACATGGTTATTACCGGATCATATAATTGGACTTACCATGCTAATAATAATAGTGAGAACATTATTATGACTGACGAAGAGAGTGTAGTGAATAGTTATAGAGAAGAATTCGATAAATTATTTGGTGATGCCATACCAATTCCCCAGCCTTACGAGCATCTTAAGTGGACAGATGTTAAAGAGGGCGATTTTTCTGAACTCCGAAGAAACATTTATAGAGATGTAATAGCTAAGAATGATGAGAATTGTGAATTAAAACGAATCAAACTAATCAATCTTAACCATGCATATAAAAGTGGGGATGCAGAAGAATTGGCCAAAGCCAGTTTGCTTGAAACAAAACAGCGTCTTAGAACTATTGCAGATGTCTTGACAAGTAGGAGTCAAGATTTTACATATAAATTATGGGAAGAAAATTCTATAGACAAACCGATGGATAATGTCTATAGCTATGGAGAAATTTTAAAATGGTATTTTATACCTTACGAACTAGTGGAAGATCAATATCATCGTGAATGTATTAAAGGCAAACTAATACCATACGAATGTAGAAATCACCCCGCTGTAGAAGGACTAAAACTTAACATCTACGATGAGGAATTCATTAAAACAATTAGGATGATTCTTTGCTCAAAGCCATTATCATCAACAACAAGGAAATGTATTCCAGATAGTATGCTCCTTATTTACAAAGCAGAGATGTTTTTCTATAAATTTCCATCACCCTTGTTTAATAAAAGTCAGCCAAAAACAAGGAAAAACGCCACGCCTAGAACCATATCGGCAATCAATCTTTTGGGAATAGTCCAAGAAGATGACGGTGGCAATGCAGTGTTTTATGACGGTTGGGATCCTCAAAAGAGAGGAGAGAAAATAATGAAAGAATTTTTTGTAAAGGGGCTATAGTTTGTAGCTCCTTTTCTTCTATACGAACTACAAGATCGTATTGCCTAACGAATATAGCGTTCGTTATCATTTTGTACCTTTGCAACAGAAAACAGAACATGGTGCTCTGTTAGTTCAAAATGCAAAAAAGGTATGGCAAAAGAATTATATGAAGACTCTTACGAAGAGTATGATGAGTATGAAGATGATTACTGCGAAGGTGGTGATTATGAGTGTGGTGGTTACGAGTGGACGGAAGAAGATTCTTGGGATGACCTGACAGATGGGATGTATGGCGAAATGCCAAGCAGTCCGTGGGATTATGACGCTATGATGGATGCTATGGGATTCTAAATACATGCGACTATGGAAAACCAAATGAAACAATTCATTTCAAAAGAACTGGAGCACTTCCACTGCTCCATTCTTTTGGACGAGGTGAAGGAGAAAGTACGCAGACTGAAAGCGTATGGTGTGGAGGATTCTGAGATTATGGCGGTAATGAATGAAGAAGAACTATTCCCGCAACTGGTCGTGACAAAGGATTATGAGATTGTCCTGCTTTCAGATGAGAAGGAGGTAAAAGTGGAAATGGAGCCTTTAATCAAGGCGGTCTATCTGCTGTTTCTCTCACATCCTGAGGGCATCGTCCTGAAATGTCTGCCAGACTATCGAAAAGAGTTGACGGCTCTTTATCTGCTGTTAAGGCCTAATGACGGACTGACGGACAGGATAAAGAAGAGCATTTGGGATGTGACTAACCCAACGCTCAATTCCATTAACGAGAAGTGTACGAGGATTCGGAAGTTATTCTCCGGCATCCTGCCCCCGAATGTGGCCAGATACTATGCCATTTCCGGCAAACGTGGAGAAGCAAAGAAAATTGATCTCGTACGGGCCAACGTGATTTGGAAATGCAAATTGCCTTTTTCACAAGGCTTGTGATGGGAAAAAGTTTGGATGCATCAATGCAAATATGTATATTTGTAACAGATTGCCTAAAATACAAATAATAAACAGTAAGTATGAAAGAAACTAAGGGTGAAATTGGATGCTCCAGCATGCGTGAGATGTTGAAGGACTGCCTTCATGAGATAGAGGAAAAAATAGCAAAAGAGAGTAGGTCGGGAATATCATCCGGATTCCGACCTCTGGACGATTTGACGGACGGCTTTGAGAACGGAAAGGTGTACGTCATTGGCGGAAGAGCCTGCATGGGAAAAGAGGAGTTTATGTTGTCGATGATAGATAATATCGTGCAGAAGAGCGAGCTTCCCGTGTTGCTGTTCTCGACAAAAAAGCTGAAGTCAGAATATTTTTCCAGATTTTTGTCCATCCACTGCGACATTCCCACGCTTGATTTGAATAAAGGTCGTTTGGAGCCGCATCTGTGGAAAAAGCTTGATAAGGGCATACAAACTTTAGACGATGAATCATTGTTTATTCATGACAGTTTGGGGCTACCTCTTGATGAATTGATTGAAACCACACGAAAATGCATCAAAGAAAAGGACATAAGCATCATCTTCATAGACTGTCTGCAAATGATTGATTTAGGAAATGAAAACGGAAGTCCTTCAGAGAGAACAGCAAACGTGATGCGTTCGCTGAAACAACTGGCTATCCAGGAAAACCTGCCAATTATAGTAGGGACAATGTTGAACAAATTTTCAGGCTATGATGATGATTACGATTTAAGGCGACCTGAACTGACGAATTTGCCAGATCCCTGTTATATTGAGGAACTTGCAGATGTCATAATGTTTGTACATCGTCCTGAATATTATCACATCTACATGGATGAGCATGGCGAAGACCTGCATGGAATAATGCAAATCATTGTGAGAAAGAATGGTTTTAAGCCATTGGGCGAGTTTGTTCTTAATTATAAGCAGGAGACGGGTGCTGTGATGATGAGGAATGAGACAAGTGCATCTGCTTATAAGCCAACTAGAATGGAGGATTTAAAGGAAAATAAGGCTGTTAGAAATCTAATTAAAAAATTTGACCTTGAAGAGTTTTCCTATTTAAGCGAGTAATTAAAATGGCCACTCCAAAAGTTGTAAGGAAGTATGCAATGGTCGCACTGATGATGGCTTTCATGGTCTGTGCATGCCATCAGAAAGAGGTCGTGAAGAGGGAAGTTATTCATGACACGGTTTTTGTGGATAACTCCTTGCAGAAGGTTGACACGGTGTTTTATGACAGCAAGTGGTTGCGAAATCGCTTTGAAACGGCCAAATGGAAGAAATGGAGAAACTATAAGGATAGCATTGCGGTGGAATATCCCGAATTTATGAAATATATGTCCGATTCAAGGGAGCGGAAACTGCACGTTGAATATCATGGGGTCACGCTGTTGGCTGTGGCCTACGATGATGAAAGCGAGAAGTCGGTACAGGAGAAATACGAGGCTCTTAACATGGGGGCTGTGACAAAATCGGTGAGTCAGAACTCGTTCCTTTTGGCAGGGAATGTGGGTGACCGGAGACTTTTCTTCGAAAAGGACATCAAACTGAAAAACAAAACGTGGATGTATCTGCGGGTGGAGTTCCCTTCGGAATTGACATGGGCTATCGATCCTTTGTTGCTGTATGTAAAAGACTTTCAAGTGAATTTCCTGCTGTTTGCCGGGGATTCATGATAGAGCCCCAACCTGAGAGTTAACCGCTACAACCCATTCCTGCCCCTAACCCATTCCCTCCAAAAGAGGGGATTTTCTTTTTGTAATTTTAGTTTTGAGGATAGAGAAAACAAATTTCGGATAAAAACCGTCTTATTTGTTTGTATCTGAAAAAGTTTTTGTATTTTTGCACTTAACTAAGAGCGCGAGATGGACAAGGAGAATAAACTGATACTGTATAAGGATGAGAACGGCAGGTTGACCGTAAATGTGCGCTTTGCCGATGAGGATGTGTGGCTGACTCAGGCGCAACTGGCTGAGATTTATAACACAACTCAGCAGAACATCAGCCTACATCAGAAAGGTATTTATGCAGACGGAGAGTTGGATGAGGAGGCAACTCACAAGAAATACTTGTTAGTTCGCCAAGAGGGCAAACGGCAAGTGCAAAGAGAGATTGACCACTACAACCTGGACATGATCATTGCCTTGGGCTATCGCGTGCAGTCACCTATTGCGGTAAGGTTCCGCCGATGGGCCACGCAACGGCTGCATGAATATATCCAGAAGGGGTTCACGATGGACGATGAGCGGCTGAAGCAGGGCGGGAACCGGTATTTCCGCGAACTGTTGCAGCGAATCCGTGATATCCGCAGCAGCGAGCGTAACTTCTACCAGCAGGTGACGGACATCTATGCTACCTCTACAGACTATGATCCCCGGGCCAAGATGACCAAGATGTTCTTTGCTACGGTGCAGAACAAGATGCACTATGCCGTGCATGAGCATACGGCAGCGGAACTGATTTACGAGCGGGTGGACAATGAGAAACCGTTCGTGGGTATGACGAACTTCAAGGGAAACTATGTCACTCGCGACGATGTGAAGATTGCCAAGAACTACCTGACGGAACTGGAACTGCAACGGCTGAACCTGCTGACTTCGCAATTCCTGGACTATGCGGAGTTTCAGGCCTTGGAGCAGAATCCGATGACGATGGCCGACTGGATTCAGGCGCTTGACGACCAGATACTGCGGCTGCGAAAGAACATCCTGGAGGGTTCCGGAACGGTGTCGCATCAGGAGGCCATCGAGAAGGCTGAACGGGAGTTCGAAATCTACCGCGAGCGGGAGATGAGAATGCTGGAGAGCGATTTCGACAAGGCCGTGAAGCGGCTGAAGGACAGGAACGGCGAGCGGGATTTTGACAACTGAAGATTAAAAACAGAATTGAAATAAATAGAATGAGAAAAGTAATAGGAATCGGAGAGACGGTGCTCGACATCATCTTCAAAGACAATCAGCCCATCGGCGCCGTGCCTGGGGGCAGCACTTACAATGCCATGATTTCACTGGGACGCGCTGGCGTTCCGACACAGTTTATCAGCGAGACGGGAAATGACCGCGTGGGGCAGATGATTATCTCATTCCTCAAGGAAAACGGAGTTGATGCAGAATATATCAATGTGTTTCCTGATTCAAAGTCACCGCTCTCACTGGCTTTTCTCAACGAGCAGAATGATGCCGAATATCTTTTCTACAAGGACCATCCCAATGACCAACTGGATTTCGTTACGCCCGATGTGCAACCGAACGATATCGTAATGTTTGGTTCCTATTACGCCATTAATCCAGTAATTCGTCCGCAGGTACAGGGCTTCTTGGAATATGCACGTCAGAAAGGAGCCATTCTCTATTACGATGTGAATTTCCGACCCTCCCATAAAAACGAGGTGATGAAGCTGACTCCCAACATTCTGGAGAATCTGGAAATGGCCGACATCGTGCGCGGTTCAAAAGAGGACTTCCAAGTCATGTACAAGAAGGACGATGCTGATAAGGTGTATAATGCGGAGATTTCCTTCTATTGCAAGAAATTCATCTACACACAGGGTTCCCAGCCGATTGAGCTTCGCGCTGATGGAGGTATCCGAAAGAGTTACCCCATTGCTATAACTGACAATATTGTCAGTACCATCGGAGCAGGTGACAATTTCAATGCAGGACTGGTTTATGGCATGATGAAATACAACATTACCCGTGGAAACATTGAACGCGGACTCAGCGAGGAACAATGGGATCAGCTTATTGCCTGTGGTCAGACATTCAGTGCGGAGTGTTGCAAAAGCCTGAATAATTATATTAGTCCTGAATTTGGCGACCGGATGAAACTTTAACCGATATGATTACAAAAGCCTTTTCACCACGTCTTAAAAGTAATTAAAGACGTCAAGATGAAAAGGCTTTTTCTATTACTTTTAACAACACTTTTATTATCTATTTCGAACTCGCTGGCAAAGGACATCTATGTCAGCACGTCATTTCATGAACCAGCCAACGAGGGGTTACGATTCATCTATAGTTATGATGGTATAACCTGGGACAGCATTCAAGGAACTTTCCTGCGACCGATGGTAGGTGTGCAGAAGGTAATGCGCGACCCAAGTATTGTAAAAGGTCCCGACGGTACTTTCCATCTGGTATGGACGAGCAGCTGGCGTGGCGACCGCGGCTTTGGCTACAGTTCCTCTAAAGACCTCATTCACTGGACTTCCCAGCGCTTTATTGAGACGGGCATGGACACCACAACCGTGAACACTTGGGCACCGGAGTTGTTTTATGATGACGTGAAACGGCAATATCTCATCATCTGGGCCTCGTGTGTGCCGGGCCGTTTCCCCGACGGACAGGAGGAGCACAAGAACAATCACCGTCTGTATTATATGACGACCAAGGACTTCCGCACGTTCTCCAAGACGCAGTTGTTCTATGAACCGGGTTTCTCTGCCATCGATGCTACGCTGGTGAAACGCGGAAACAATGACTATGTGATGGTTGTGAAGGACAACACCCGCCCGATGCGCAACATCAAGGTTGCTTTTGCCAAGAGTCCTTACGGCCCATGGTCGGCAGCTTCAGAGCCTTTTACCGAACAGTTTACGGAGGGTCCTTCCACCGCGAAAGTCGGTGACTGGTATTACATCTACTATGATTCTTACCGCCATAAGATTTACGGAGCCCACCGCACAAAAGACTTCAAGACTTTCCAGGACCAGACGGGCAGTGTGAAGTTCCCCGTAGGACATAAGCATGGAACGGTGTTTATGGCTGACGAAAAAATAGTGGAAGGTCTCGTCAAATATAACAGAGACTGTGTACATTATACGGGAACAGCCATCTCACGGCCAGAACGTCATGACGGCGGACTGCAGCCCACCATCGGCGTGCACAACATTCAGACCATGCGCGGCGAGAAGCCGTGGACCTATAACCACCAGCCGATGATGGCTTATTGGAACGGAAAGTTCTATATGCATTACCTCACCGACCCTCGTCATGAGCACGAAGCACCGGGAAAGACCATGCTACAGACTTCTGAGGATGGCTATTCCTGGACGCAACCTGTGGATCTCTTTCCGGAATATAATGTTCCTGAAGGTTTTTGCAAGGAAGGTTCCACTCTGCCGCCAGCTCATAACCTAAAAGCGGTGATGCACCAACGGGTAGGCTGGTATGTGGCTCCCAACGGCAAGCTGATAGCCATTGGTTACTATGGTATTTGCCAGACCATGAAGGATGACCCCAACGATGGAAACGGCATCGGACGCGTAGTTCGTGAAATCAAGAAGGACGGAACGTTCGGTCCCATCTATTTCATCCATTATAACCACGGTTTCAACGAAAAGAATACAGACTATCCCTACTACAAAAAAGCAAAGGACAAAAATTTCGTAAAGGCCGTGGATGCCCTGATAGCCGACCCAATGCAGCGCATACAATGGGCGGAAGAGAGTGACCGCGGTGACGAGATTCTGCCTTTCAAGTCTCCCCTCAAGGCTTTCTGCGGCTATACCCTGCCCGACGGACGTAAGGTAGGCTTGTGGAAACATGCCCTTACGTCTATTTCTGCCGACGGCGGAAACACCTGGCGTGAGCCTGCCTACCGTGCTCCCGGACTGGTGAACAGCAACGCAAAGATATGGGGGCAGCGACTGAGCGACGGTTCCTATGCCACGGTTTATAACCCGGCAGAATACCGCTGGCCACTGGCCATCAGCCTCAGCAGCGACGGACTGGATTACAATACGCTTTCACTGGTTCACGGCGACGTGATGCCTCTGCGTCACGGTGGACAGTTCAAGAGTTACGGTCCGCAGTATGTGCGCGGCATCCAGGAAGGTAACGGCACACCGAAAGACGGTCATCTGTGGGTAACCTACAGCACGAACAAAGAAGACATGTGGGTATCGAGGATTGCCGTGCCCGTCAGACTGAACGCCACCAGTCATGCCAACGGCGGTTTTTCGCAGTACAAGACACTGGCTGACATGACCGACTGGAACCTCTATATGCCCAGCCTGTGCCATATCCTCCTGAAGAACGGATGGCTGAATCTCTACGACTGCGACCCCTACGACTATGCCAAGGCCGAACGTGTGATTCCCGCCACAAAGGAACTGGAAGTGGAGTTCGACCTGATGATGGACCAGAATGACAACGGAGAACTTGACATCGAATTCATGGACAACGGCGGCAACGTATGCTCCCGCATCGTGGTTGATTCTACAGGAGCCGTTCGAGTGAAGGGCGGCGCCCGCTATGGCACCCTGCTGAAAAAATATGAAAAGGGTGTGGAATACCATATCAAGGCCCTGCTTTCCACGAGTCAGCACCGCGCCGTCTATTTCGTGAATGGCAAGAAAGTCAGCGAACGGCAGTTTGATACGCCGGTGGAAGCCATCACGCGCATTGTCTTCCGCACGGGAAAAATATTCACGGAACCCAACAACGAGACGCCCGCCGATCAGGATTTCGATATGCCGCGTGCCGATGAACTCGACCCTGCAGCCGGCTATCATATCGCCAATGTGGTCAGCAGACCGATGGCCGACGGTGTATTCCCCCTCCATGGCAGTGATGCGCCTGTAGGTTCTGTAAGTAGTGGCTGTGCCACTGCTCCCGCCGTGCTCTCTAACATACCTATAAAAGCCTTAGCCGACCGCTTTGCCGCTGACGAAAAGGCATTCTATGCCCTCGATTCCGAACCCCGCAAAGCTCCTGAGCCCGACATTTCCAACCAAGATGCCGCTCAGTGGATGGAAAGAAACATCCCGCTTTTCGACTGCCCCGATGAGGATTTCCGCGAAATCTATTATTTCCGTTGGTGGTCGTTGCGAAAGCATCTCAAGCGGACACCCGTAGGGTGGGGTATGACGGAATTCCTCGTTCCACGCTCCTATGCCGACCGTTACAACCTCATAGCCTGTGCCATCGGTCACCACGTGATGGAAACCCGCTGGCTGCGCGACACCACTTACTTGCACCAGATACTGCGCACATGGTACTACGGCAACAACGGACAGGCCATGACGAAGATGAACAAATTCTCCAGTTGGAACCCACACGCCATCTATGAAGCCTTCAAGGTGCAGGGTGACACGACGTTCCTGCTCGCACTCCGTCCACGGCTTGAAGAGGAATATGCCCGCTGGAAGAGCACCAACCGCCTGGCGAACGGCCTCTACTGGCAGGGCGACGTGCAGGACGGCATGGAGGAAAGCATCTCTGGCGGACGAAAGAAGCAGTATGCTCGTCCGACCATCAACTCGTATATGGCCGCCAATGCCAAGGCTTTGGAAAAGATCAGCCTGTTGGAAAACCGTCAGCAGGAGGCTCAGAGTTATGCGAAAGATGCTCAAGAAATGTTGCAGCTCATTGAAGGGAAGCTATGGAATCCTGACCATCAGTTCTTCGAGACGCTCCGTGGTGACACGTCCGCTCAGGTACGCGAGGCTATCGGATATATGCCCTGGTACTGCAATCTGCTGACCAACAACAGCAAATATGACATCGCCTGGCAGCAACTTAAAGAAGAAAAGGGCTTTAGTGCACCTTATGGTCTGACCACTGCTGAGCGTCGTCATCCGCAGTTCCGCAGTCATGGGACTGGCACCTGTGAATGGGATGGTGCCATCTGGCCCTTTGCCACCAGTCAGACACTGACGGGACTTGCTAACTTCCTGAACTCGTCAGCAAATGACAATACAGATCTTCGCGAAGTTTTCTTCCGTCAGTTGAATCTCTACGCTCAGTCGCAGCACATGCGCGGCAAGCCTTACATTGGTGAATATCTTGACGAAACAACCGGTTACTGGTTGATGGGCGACCGCGAGCGTTCACGCTATTATAACCATTCAACATTCGCTGATATCGTCATCACAGGACTTGTCGGTCTTCGTCCACAAGCTGACGGCAGTATCGTTGTCAATCCTTTGGTCCCTGCCGACAATTGGGATTACTTCTGCCTTGACGGAATCCGTTATCACGGCAAGATGCTCACCATCGTCTGGGACCGTGACGGACAGCACTATCGTCAAGGACAAGGCCTCACGCTGATGATTGACGGCAAGGCTGTGGCAAACCGGAAAGATATTGGAAAACTTGTTTTTAAAGTGAAGAGTGAAGAATGAAGAGTGAAGAATCATTAGGCAGAAAGATATGAAACAAAAAGAAAACAATAGGGAGAAAGGAAGCATGAGGATAAGAGTGAAGTTGCTCGGCGCAGTATTCTTCATACTTCATACTTCATTCTTCATTTCTCCATCCAGCGCTCAAACTTTTGAGAACCGATTCACCCGTTCATTAAGTGATGTTTTTGAAGATGTACAGAAGCAGTTTGGCATCCGTTTGAAATATGACATTGACACCACTGGTCTAAAGCTCCCCTATGCCGATTTTCGCATCCGTGCCTATTCAGTGGAAGAAACGCTTAAGAATCTCTGCGCTCCCTTCGATTTTGTTCCTTGGGACCAGGGGAAGGGACTTTGGAAAATAAAGCGTTTCGAATATCCTCGTCGCAAACCTGAGGATGGCAAGAAACTCATCAACTATCTCAACACCTTATATAATAATAAGGCGCAGTGGGAAGCCCGCCGCGACACGCTCCGCCAAGAAGTGCGCCAACGCTTAGGCATCGACCCGCTGCTGGAACAATCGCGCGCCCTAAAATCCAAGATGCAATTGGGCAAGACACGCAAACACGACGGCTATAGTGTTCAGAATTTCAACCTACCCACCGTCAATGGTCACACCATCAAAGGCTCAATCTACACCCCCAAAGGAAAGAAGAATCTAGCTCCCTCCCTTCGGGAGGGTAGGGGTGGGTCTCCCTTAATCATCTGCCCCATCGGCCACTGGAACAAAGGCCGCTACAATGAAGACCTGCAACGCCGTCTGGCCACATTGGCCCGAATGGGTGCCATTTGTGTCACTTACGACCTTTGGGGATGGGGCGAATCTGAAGACGAAGTAGGCAGTGCGGCTCACCACACTCCCGAAGCCCATATTATGCAGACGCTCCATGGCATCCGCATTTTGGATGAAATGCTAAAGCGAAAAGATATCGACAAGAATAGGGTTGGTGTAAATGGCGGTTCAGGTGGTGGCAGTCAGACTGTTCTTTTGTCATTGTTGGATGATCGTTACACCGCAGCCTGTCCTGTTGTTTCCATGGCAGCTTGGTTCGATGGCGGCTGTCCCTGCGAAAGTGGAATCCCCATTATGCTCAGCGCTGGCGGCACTTGCAATCCCGAACTCGCGGCCAGTTTTGCTCCGAAACCCATGATGGTGGTCAGCGACGGCGGCGACTGGACTTCTGAAACCCCCATAAGTGAATATCCCTATCTGCAGCGCGTCTATGGATTCTATGGAGCCCAGGACAAGGTGAAGAACGTGCATCTGCCCAATGAGCGCCACGATTTCAGAAAGAATAAGCGTCAGGCCGTTTACCGTTTCTTTATCGATACCTTCGGCCTCGATGAAAGTCAGCTCGACGAAACAAAAGTAACCTTAGAAGACGAAAATACCCTTAGATTCTCACCGAGAAAATAAGAAAATGAAAAATGAAGAAAATGAGGAAATTTATGATCATGGCGTTGGTATGGCTGGCAGCCTTGCCCATCGCAGCAAAAAACACTCATCTGTTATGGTATAACCGTCCGGCTATGACATGGACACAGGCTCTACCCATCGGTAATGGTACGATGGGTGCCATGGTGTTTGGCACACCAGCCGTGGAACGGATACAGCTAAACGAAGAAACTATCTGGGCAGGACAGCCCAATCAGGTACTTAATCCCGCAGCCAAAGAAAATCTGCCCAAGGTGAGACAACTGATTTTTGAAGGAAAATACAGGGAGGCCCAACGGCTTGCCGATGAAAAGGTGATGCCTTTAGGTGCAGGAAAGAACTGCGGAATGCCTTTCCAGCCTTTTGGTGACCTTTATGTCTCGATGCCTGGCCATGCTTCTTACTCCAACTATGAACGTCTGTTGGATCTTGACAATGCGTGTTCGGTGGTTCGTTATACCGTTGATGGTGTGCAATATGAGCGTGAGACCATCGCGCCTTTGGGAAGCAAAGTCATCGTACACCATCTGAAGGCTTCCCGCCCTGGTATGATTTCCTTCACGGCTTCTTTCAATACCCCCCACTACGATGTAATCGTCGGCAGTGATGGCATGGAGGCTTTTCTCACAGGTGTAAGTTCCAAGCATGAAGGATTAAAAGGTAAAGTTCGTTTCCAGGGACGAATGGCCGTTCAGACCGTGGGCGGTTCTTCTCAACAGTCCAACGGACAGATTTCCGTTGTTGGTGCTAATGAAGCTACTCTCTATGTGACCGTAGGCACGAATGTAGTCAACTATAAAGACATCTCCGGGGATGAGACTGTTCAGTCGCGCCAACGTCTGCATGATGCAATGAAACTGGGATACCAACAGCTGAAGGATCAGCACTTGAAGTGCTATCACCAGTATTATGACCGTGTTTGTCTGAATCTTGGTGATGACCTATATCCCCAAATCTCTACAGATAAGCGCATTGATAATTTCTCGGCAACCAAAGGAAACGCTACTGACAACCATCTGGTGGAAACCTATTTCCAGTTTGGTCGCTATCTGCTCATCTGTTCTTCGCAGCCTGACAATATCAATCCAGCTAACTTGCAGGGGCTCTGGAACGAGAAGATGCTGCCTTCATGGGATTCGAAATACACCACAAACATCAATCTGGAGATGAACTACTGGCCATCGGAAGTGTGTAACCTGACGGAGATGAATGGCCCGCTCTTCCGCCTGATTCGTGAGATTAGCGAAACAGGTCGCCAGACAGCCCGTGACATGTATGGTGCCGACGGTTGGGTGTTACATCATAATACCGATCAATGGCGTGTCACCGGACCTATTGACCATGCCACCAGTGGACTCTGGTGTACGGGTAGCGGATGGCTCTGCCGTCATCTTTGGGAACATTATCTTTTCACGGGCGATAAGGATTTCCTCCGTGAGGCTTATCCCATTATGCTCGAAGCCGCCCGGTTCTATACCCAAATACTCGTAAAACATCCGCGTTTGGGCTATCTTGTCATCTGTCCGGGAGAATCGCCGGAACATGGAGGCAAGGGGCGTCCCACACCGCTTGATGCCGGTGTTACGATGGATAATCAGATTGTGACTGAACTCTACACGGAGGTGCTCGAAGCTGCCAAGGTACTTAATGACCAAGATGCATTACTCCAGACCATCCGTGAACAACTGCCACAACTGGCACCGATGAAGGTTGGAAGTTGGGGACAGCTGCAAGAATGGCTCGACGACATTGATGATCCCAAGGACGACCATCGCCATTTCTCTCATCTCTACGGTCTTTATCCTTCCAATCAGATTTCGGCTTTCCACACGCCCGAACTCTTCAACGCTGCCAAGGTCTCACTCGAACATCGCGGCGATGTGTCCACAGGTTGGTCTATGGGATGGAAAGTGTGCTCATGGGCCCGCTTCCTCGATGGAAACCATGCCTATAAACTCATTCAAGACCAGTTGACGCTGACTCCCGATACATTCCTTATTTTTGGAACCACCAAGCAGCACGGTGGCACCTATCCCAATATGTTCGATGCCCATCCGCCTTTCCAGATTGACGGAAACTTTGGTTGTACAGCAGGAATTGCGGAGATGTTGTTGCAAAGTCATGAGACTACGGAGAAAGGAATGCCCATCCTCCATCTGCTGCCTGCCCTCCCCGATGTTTGGAAGAGCGGTAGTATCAGCGGTCTCCGTGCCCGTGGCGGTTATGAAGTCAGTATGAGCTGGAATGAAAACCGCCTGCAAACAGCCACCATCAAGAGTCTCAACGGCGGTAATCTTTCCATTCGGACCGCTACACCTCTGAACCGTAGCGGCAAGAAATCCGGAGCCTATTACATCTATACAATCAAGACCAAAAAAGGTCAGACCCTCCAACTGAAAGCAAAATAATAAACCAACGAATATGAAAAAGAACATCATCGCTCTAGTCCTTTGTTTAATATGCTGCGGCATCACGACAGCCCAGAGAGCCAAACCTTGGGACAATGGCCGTCTCAAAGTATCCGACAACCATCGTTATCTCATCCATGAGAATGGCACGCCTTTCTTCTGGCTGGGCAACACCGCATGGCTGATTTCCGAACGCCTCACCCGCGATGAGGTAGAATACTATCTCGTCAATGAGCATCGGGCCGGTTATAATGTGGAACAGATTCAGGTTATCAATTCCATTCCCACCTTTAATATCTATGGACAGCAGGCTAACGATGCGTCTTTCGATATGTGGAAATTCTCCAAGAAAGACCAGTACGGCTACTGGGAACATCTCGATTTCATCGTGGATTTCGCCGCTTCACAGGGCATTTATATTGCCATGGACTGCGTGTGGGGTTCACAAATCACAAAGATGGACATAAAGAAAGCTGAGAAATACGGACAGTTCCTTGGTGAGCGTTATAAGGACAAACCCAACATCATCTGGATGATGGGTGGCGATGTTCTCGGCGACAGAGGAACTGCCTCCTGGGATGCATTGGCAAAAGCCATCCGCAAAGCTGACCCCAATCACGTAATGACTTTCCATCCCCGCGGACGCACCACGTCATCTCGCTGGTTTGCTGACCGCGATTGGATGGATTTCCATATGTTCCAGAGTGGACACCGCCGTTACGGACAGCGTAACGGAGACGGTGACTACACCATCAAGGACAACACCGAAGAAGACAACTGGCGCTATGTGGACCTCACCTGGAATGGTAATCCCCAGAAGCCCGTCATAGACGGTGAGCCTTCTTATGAGGACATTCCGCAGGGACTTCATGACTTCACCGCTCCCCGCTGGATGGACTACGACGTGCGGCGCTATGCTTACTGGGCAGTCTTTGCTGGCTGTTTCGGTCACACCTATGGCCATAACAGCATTATGCAGTTCATCAAACCCGGACTCCTGGCAAGTTTCGGTGCCGAGAAACCCTGGTGGGATGCCATGAAAGATCCTGGCTATAATCAGATGAAATATCTGAAATGGCTGATCCTCGCCTTTCCCTTTGAAGAACGCATCGCAGACCAGAGCGTTATTGCTGGACAAAACGGTGAGCGTTACGATCGCAACATTGCCACTCGCGGCGACGACTATCTGCTGGTCTATAACTATAGTGGCAAACCCATGCAACTCGATCTTTCAAAGATTAGCGGTGCCAAGAAGAATGTGTGGGTGATGAATCCTTCCGATGGAACCCTGAAATACCTCGGTGAATTTGACTCAAAGGTGACGGAGTTTGCCAACGACGGCGCCTATCTCCGTGGCTCTGACCGAGTCTTCATCGCTGTAGATGCACAGAAGAACTATCTTGAAAAAACTGCCACCGCCTTAACACCAAGGGAATAATGAAAAAGCTATCACTAGTCATTCTTGTTACACTTGTCTCCCTTGTTCAACTGGAAGCCAAGGTCAGTGTAACCAATCTGCGCACAGAGCGCCTGGAAAACCCGATGAGCCTCGATACGCCCACCCCACGTCTCGGTTGGCAGATTGAGTCTGATAAACAAAATGTGTTGCAGACGGCCTATCACCTCATCGTGTCGTCATCACGTGAAAAAGCTGAAGCCCTTGAGGGTGATATCCGTGACCGTAAGGAACAGAGTGCTCAATCGCAATGGGTGGAACTTGGTGACGGCAAGGCCCTTCGCAGCAACACCCGCTGCTATTGGCGTGTGAAGATAACGACCAATCAAGGTGAAACCGAATGGAGCGACGTGGCCATGTTCAACATCGGACTGCTTAACGAAAGTGATTGGGGAGGTGATTGGATAGGCATGGATCACGCCAATGCCTGGGATAAGGAGGACGAACATTCCCAGCTTTCCGCCCGATATCTCCGCACCACTTTCAGCGTGGAGTCAAAGCCTGTTCGCCAGGCCACGCTCTATGTGAGTGGTTTGGGCATGTATGAGGCTTATATCAACGGTCAGAAGATAGGTGATGATGTGCTGGCTCCAGCCCCCACCGATTACCGAAAGACCATTCTCTATAATGCCTACGACGTGACGAATCTTGCTGAGAAGAATTGTCTTGCCGTCGTACTTGGCAATGGCCGTTACTACACGATGCAGCAGAAGAAGAAACCCTATAAGATTGCTAATTTCGGCTATCCCAAACTGCGTCTGAATCTGATTATCGAATATACCGATGGAACCCGTAAGGTTATTTCTTCGTCAGAAAAATGGACCATCAATGCCGATGGTGCCATCCGTTCCAACAACGAATACGATGGTGAAATCTATGACGCCACCAAGAATCTGACCAACTGGACATCACCCGACTACGATGATTCCAAATGGCTGAAGGCTGAACGCGTGGCCATTCCTTTAGGTACACTTCGCGGTGCCATGAGTCCGAACATGAAAGTGGTGAAAACGTTGCAGCCGAAATCGGTGACAAAGAACGGTGATGCCTTCATCGTGGACTTCGGACAGAACATGGCTGGTTGGCTGAAGATTCGTCTCAAAGGAACGAAATCGGGCGATGTCATCAACATCCGTTATGCAGAGAAGCTCGACTCCGCAGGAAATCTCTGGCGCGAGAATTTCCGCCATGCCAACAGCACCGACACCTATATCGCTAACGGCCAGGAAAACAACCTTTGGTGGCATCCCACCTTCGTCTATCACGGAGGCCGTTATGCCGAAATTACAGGTCTGCGAAACCGTCCAGTTCTCGAAGATTTTATCGTTGAGGTCGTCTCCGACGCCCTTGCCACTACAGGCTCTTTCGAAACCTCCGATCCCATTCTGCAGCAGATTTTCCACAATGCCTATTGGGGCGTTTTGTCCAACTATAAAGGATTCCCTGTGGATTGTCCGCAGCGTGATGAGCGTCAGCCATGGCTTGGCGACCGCACCCGTGGATGTTTCGGTGAAGCATTCCTCTTTGACAACAATACGCTTTACGCCAAATGGGTGCGCGACATCACCGAGGCACAGCGTGAAGACGGCTGCATCCCCGATGTGGCTCCTGCTTTCTGGAACTACTATTCCGACAACGTGACTTGGCCTGCTGCCCTGCCGATGGCTCTCGATATGATGATTCGCCAGTACGGAGACGACAAGCCCATGCGCAAGTTCTATCCCAATGTGAAGCGTTGGCTCGAACACCTGAAATACCAGTATCAGCAAGACGGACTGATGCCTCGCGACAAATATGCTGACTGGTGTGTTCCCCCTGAAAGGGAGGAACTTATCCACAGTCAGGATCCCGCACGTGTCACCGATGGCACGCTTATCGCCACCGCTTATTATTATAAGATTAATAGGATGATGGCCGACTTTGCCCGTATGCAGGGATTCCAGGCTGATGCGAAGTATTTCGACGATGAAGCCGTGCTGTCCAAGGATGCCTTCAACCGCAAATTCCTCCACGTGAAGAAAGGTACGACCACCGTTCCTGGTCATATCCTCTATCCCGACAGCACCTTCTACAGTAACAATACCGTGACCGCTAACCTGCTGCCGTTGACCTTCGGTATGATTGAAGACGACTATGTGAAGCAGGAAGTGCAGAAAAACATTGTGAAGAATATCATGACCGATAATGGTGGACATGTGTCATGTGGCGTCATCGGCATCAGCTGGTTGATGCACGGTCTGACGGATATGGGACGTTCCGATATTGCCTGGCACTTGGCTACCAGTAGCAGCTATCCTTCATGGGGCTACATGGCAAAGAAGGGTGCCACCACCACGTGGGAACTCTGGAATGGTGATACAGCTTCTCCAAAAATGAACAGCGGCAACCACGTGATGCTGCTTGGCGACCTTGTCAGTTGGCTCTTTGAGGATGCTGCAGGTATTCAGAGTGCCGACGGTTTCCGTCATATCACCTTGAAACCCGACTTCACCGTGCCCGAAATGGACAACATCCGTGCTTCTTATCAAAGCATCTATGGTCCTGTTGTGAGCCAGTGGAAGAAGGAGCAGAATCAGCTGCTGTGGCATGTGGAAATACCTGCCAACACCGAAGCTACCGTTTATCTCCCCGATGGAACGACGAAAAAGCTCGGCAGCGGCAGCTATGACCTCAAGGCTTCTCTTCTCAAGCGCATTGCCGCTATTCCCGAGAATGCTGCCAAGACTGTCAATCCCGCTTCCACAAGCATCGTTGCCGATGAGTTCCTTTACACAAAGGCTGATTTCCCCCAGTGTCATTCCGCCTCGATTGTAGAAACCAGGAAGGGTGACCTTGTAGCCACTTATTTCGGTGGAACAGGGGAACGTAATCCTGATGTTTGTATATGGGTGAGCCGTAAGCCTAAAGGTGCCAAGGAATGGACGGCTCCTCAGATGGTGGCTGATGGTGTAGAACTGAAGCCCATCAAACCCAATCCTCAGGGAAAAGTCAGTCTGGTAACCACGAGTCAGAAGCCCGCTTTCGGTGGAAAGTTTGTTCCTCTGCCAGAATGGGCTTCCTGGAAAACCAACCGTGGTGAGGCTGCTGTCGGCAACAACTACCGCGAGGCTTGTTGGAATCCCGTGCTCTTTGAGACCCCCAGCGGTGAACTTCAGCTCTATTTCAAGATAGGTCCCAACGTGGCAGGATGGAAAGGATGGATTTGCCGTTCTAAGGATGGCGGTAAGACCTGGAGCCGTCGTGAACCCCTTCCCGATGATATTTATGGTCCTATCAAGAACAAACCCGTGGTGAGTAAGGGCCGTCTCATTTCTCCAACTTCTGACGAACGCGATGGTTGGAAACTCTATTTCGAATACTCCGATGACATGGGCAAGACGTGGAAACGCTCTCCGTTTGTGGAGGCAGATCCTGGAATCCGTGCTATCCAGCCTTCCATCATCTTCCTTCCTGATGGCCGTCTACAAGCCGTTTGCCGCACCCGCAGCCGTCATATCGGCGTTACCTATAGTAGCGATAATGGCGAAACATGGAGCAAACTGCAGTTGATTGAGACGCCGAACAATAATTCCGGACTTGATGCCGTTACTCTAAAAGACGGTACTTTTGCTCTCATCTGCAACCACTGGCCTATCGAACCCGACAAGGAAAAGGGTGCACGTACGCCCTTGGCGCTGATGAAATCGAAGGATGGTATTCATTGGGAGCATTGGATGACGCTGGAGGATTCGCCCATCAGTCAGTATAGTTATCCTTCCATTATCCAGTCAAAGGATGGCCACATTCACGTAGTTTACACTTGGCGCCGTCAGCGCGTTAAGCATGTAGAGGTAACTCCTTAAAAGTAGATATGACTTGAATGAAGAACGAAGTTAATAAGATTGTTGAACGAAGTTAATAAGATTGTTGAACAAAGTTAATAGGATTGTTCGTCAAAATCATTGATTTTGTTCTGTAAGAATATAATAAACGAAACGAAAGATATGTGCAGAAGAATTGTAACGATGATTTGCTTGCTGGCAATGGCTGTCAGCGGGAGCTTTGCCGCACATTCCGTTGCTGGTCTGTTTCCGTTGGAAGGCAGCGGTCGTGTGATTTATAATTTCAACCAGGGATGGCGTTTCTATCGCGGTGACGTGCAAGGAGCAGAAGCCTTGAATTTTGACGACCGCCAGTGGGAAGTGGTTTGCGCTCCCCATACAGCCATGCTCGTACCCAATGAAGCCAGCGGTTGTCGCAACTATCAGGGCGTCGTTTGGTACCGGAAACATTTCACCGTGCCCGCTGACATGAAGGGGAAAAACGTGACTGTTTACTTCGAAGCCATCATGGGTAAGCAGAATATCTACGTGAATGGTAAGTTGGTGAAGGAGAACAAAGGCGGATATCTGCCCATCATCGTGAATCTTTCGGAGGCAGATGTCAAGGCTGGCGATGACTGTCTGATAGCCGTGATGGCTGACAATAGCGACGACAAGACCTATCCTCCCGGCAAGAAACAGACCGCTCTCGACTTCGCCTATCATGGCGGCATGTATCGCGACGTGTGGTTGATTGGCAAGAGTCCCATTGCTATTACCGACCCCAACGAGATGAATCAGGTAGCAGGTGGTGGCATCTTCCTTCATTATGACAATATCTCAGAGAAAAGTGCGGAGGTATTTATTAATGTAAATGTAAAACGAGACTCTCCCCTCACCCTCCCTGTGAGGGAGGGAGCGATTACTGCTGAGGTGGTGGCTAAGATTAAGACGGCAGAGGGTAAACTGCTGAAAACACTGAAGCAGAAAATAAGTCTCAAGAATGGTGAAGATAAAACCGTACTCCTGAGCACAACACTCAAGACCCCACACCTTTGGAGTCCCGAAGACTCCTATTTATATCCCATCGAAATCACTGTGACATCAGGGGGAAAAAGTGACGGAGGAATTATTAAGAGCGGTATCCGCAAGGCTGAATTCCGCGGCAAGGACGGATTCTGGCTCAACGGCAAACCTTACGGCCAACTCATTGGCGGCAATCGACATCAGGATTTTGCCCTCGTGGGGAACGCGATGCCCAACTCCCAGCAATGGCGCGATGCCAAACGACTGAAGGATGCAGGTATGAACATTATCCGTGCTGCCCACTATCCGCAGGATCCTTCGTTTATGGATGCGCTCGACGAACTGGGCATCTTCATCATCGTTCCTACGCCTGGTTGGCAATATTGGAACAAAGACGAATACTGGGCAGAACTGGTGCACGAGAATACCCGTCAGATTATCCGACGCGACCGTAACCATCCGTCGGTACTGATGTGGGAACCCATTCTCAACGAGACCCGCTATCCCGAGGATTTCGCCCTGAAAGCCCTGCAGATTACACGTGAAGAGTTTCCTTATCCTGGTCGTCCCGTAGCGGCTGCCGATATGAATTCCGCAGGCGTAAAGGACAATTACGATGTGCTTTACGGATGGCCTGATGATGTCACAGGACCCGTGACTACGGGTTCTCAACAGCCTACGATTACCTTTAAGCCGCAAACAGAACCACTTCCCGACAAATGTATCTTCACGCGTGAGTTTGGTGAAATGGTTGATGACTGGTATGCCCACAACTGTCTGAACCGTGCTGCCCGCGGATGGGGTGAAAAGCCCATGCTCACCGCAGCTCTTTCCCTTGCGGATACCTACGGAACCATGCGCCATGGACAGCGGCAGTTTATTGGCGGTTGCCAGTGGCACCCCTTCGATCATCAGCGTGGTTATCATCCCGATCCCTATTTCGGTGGCATCTACGATGCGTTCCGCCAGAAGAAATACGCCTTCGAAATGTTTAAGTCGCAGATTCCTGCAGACAAATCTCTCTCCTCTAACAACGCTCCTTCGGTATTCATCGCCCACGAAATGACTCCTTTCTCCGATCAGGATGTGGTGGTCTTCTCCAATTGCGACAGCGTGCGACTCTCTTTCCTGGAAGGTGACCGCCAGATGACGCTTCCCGTGGTGCACAATCCTAACGGACTGCCTTCTGCACCTGTGGTATTCCCCCACTTCTGGGATTTCTGGGAGGCCCGCGAATACAGCTACAAGAAACGAGATTGGCAGCATGTGTCTTTATTGGCAGAAGGCATTATCGACGGTAAAGTGGTGGTGACAGAAAAGAAGATGCCTTCGCGCCGTTCCACAAAAATTCGTCTTTATGCCGATGAAATGGGCAAACAACTCGTTGCCGACGGTTCCGACTTTATCGTTGTTGTTGCCGAGATTACCGATGACAATGGCAATGTCCGCCGTTTGGCAAAAGACCAGATTGTGTTCACCGTCGAAGGTGAAGGCCGTATCATTGGCGATGCTTCCATTGCCGCTAATCCAAGAGCCGTAGAATGGGGTTCGGCACCTGTGCTTATCCAGAGCACCAACAAAGCCGGTAAGATTACCATCATCGCCCGTTCACAATGGCCTGGCACCTATGCCCCCGCTGCCGATACCCTCACCATCGAGAGCATCCCCTACGAAGGCAGACAATGCTATAAGGAAGTGCCCGCAAAGAATTCCAACATTTCCGGAAATCCCCGATTATCCGAAAGTTCCTCTCAGCCCACAATGACCGAAGAGGAAAAGCGTCGCACCCTCCTCGAAGTAGAGCAGCAGCAAAAAGACTTCGGCGTAAAATAGAAACCATTATCTATCCACCTTACTACCCTCTTGATTCCCTTCCTTTTGAAAGAGGCGTAGGGGAGTTTGGCAGCGAAGACTTTAGGAACTACACAAAGAACACGCTTTCACACAGAAAGCGTGTTCTTTGTGTAAGGGGGGATCCCGAAATTGGATTTCGAAATGTTTATTTCAAGAAGGGATTGACGGTTTTGTCGGGTCCTAAGTAGAAACCAGTCTGAGTGGGCTGGTTGTAGGCGGTGTTCTGATAGGCCACACTGAGACGGTAGGGGATGTCTTCCTCCAGACAATTCATGCGGTAGTCGGTGGGAATGGGGGTGACATAGAGACGGAGCTCGGTGCTCTCACGGTCGCGGGTGAGCACTTCTTCACGCCAATCGCCCAAGATGTCGGCACAAAGGCAAGGATTTGACTTGCTGCCGTTGTTGAACTGGGTGCCTTCGAAACGGGTGACCATTTGCATGCGGCCTGTCAGCCAGTCGTATTTGGAAACGGCTTCGTGGTCGAGCATCTCACGGAGCAGATCACCGTCCCACCAGATGCCGAAGTTGGTGGGGATGCGGGCACCGCGCACGCGGAGGGCATTGTCGTCGCCGGGATCTTCGGTATTTTTATCAGCGTTCTTGGGGGTGACGAGCTCGCCTTTGATGTTGCGGATGCCGCCACTCTCACTGCTCCACATCTCGAGTCCCGGATTGGTGGGGTCGATGTCGGCAGCCATGCAGCGGCCTACGTCTTCCTTACTCTTGATCTGGAAGATGACTTCACCGGTAAGGGCATCGCGGAAGTCGCTACCGTCGCGGCGGTTCTCATGGCAGTCCCACACCTGAAGGCGGGTGGTAGTGGGGTCGAAAGCAGTGAGATGCATGGCATCGCCGTGACCGAAGCCGGTGTTGTAGAGTCCGCGTCCGTCGTTGTCAACGGCCATGGCACCATAGGTAATCTCGTCGCATCCGTCGCCATCTACATCGGCAACGCGGAGGTTGTGGTTGCCTTGTCCGGCATAGGAGGCCCACTGGGGCTCACGGGTGTCGAAGGTCCAGCGGTTTTTCAGCTGTCGGCCGTCCCAGTCCCAGGCTGCGATGACGGTACGCGTGTAATAGCCGCGACAGAAGATGCCGCTGGCATGGACACCGTCGAGATAGCCCACGGCAGCGAGATAGCGCTCGGAACGGTTGGCATGGTCGTCACCCCAGGCTTCCATCTCTCCGCGTTCGGGGATATAGTTGGCGGTAGCCATAGCAGCTCCGGTGAGTCCGTTGAAGACGGTGATGTATTCGGGACCGTCCATGATGCGCCCGGTCTTGTTGTCGTCGTTGGCACTGAGGTAGCTGCGACGGCGGTTGTGAATCTCGGTGCGTGTGAGGGTGGGAGGGAGCGTTTTTTCGATTTCGGCCCATTCCTGCTGACGGCGGCGGGCATCCTCACGGTTCTGCTGTATTTTGCGGAGATAGGCTTCAGGATCGGCCTTGATGGCTGCGATGCCATAGCGCCAGTCGGCATGGGGGTCGCCGATGACTTTGCCTTGTCCGTCAACGGTACCGTCGGCGGTCTTCATCATGAGTTCAGCGCGTCCGTCGCCATCGAAGTCGAAGACCATGAACTGTTCGAAATGAGCACCACTACGAATGTTCTGTCCGAGGTCGATGCGCCAGAGGCGGGTTCCATCAAGACGGTAGCAGTCGATGTAGGTATTGCCGGTGAAACCTGCGAACATATTGTCCTTGCCGTTGGTGGGGTCCCACTTGAGGAAGATTTCATACTGTCCGTCGCCATCCACATCGCCTATGCTGGCATCGCTTGCGATGAAGGAATAGCGGAAGCCGTCAGGTGAAACGCCATCGGCAGGTTTTTGGATGGGAATGGGCAGATAGCCGTCGGGGGCTCCGGCAGCGAGGGTATAGGTGCCGTTGACCTTGCCTCCACGCACTTCATAGGTGGCAGCAGAGGACGACGGTTGTTCGTCGATGAAGAAGGTGCCTCCCTTCTTGAGGGGCTTGCGGGTAAGTTTGACACCATCGCGATAGACCTGGAAAGCCTCTCCGACAGCATCGGAACTGAGGGTGCGCCAGCTGATGATGACCTTGCCTCCATTGCGCACGGCCACCACACCGCGGTTGAGGCGTTCGGTCTTCAGCTTTGAGCGGTCGTAACGGGGCTGTGCCCAAAGGGTGGCTACGGCCATGAGGGCGAGGGCACCAAGCAGTATTATTCTTTTCATTTGCTTATGAATAAATTAGGTTTTTAAGACGAAGATTCTTGTTTGATGGTGTAAAGATAGGAAAAATAATTATTTGTAACAAGTAAAAATATCCAATAATCTGTAAAAAATGTACGGTGGAGGTAAAATAGGGGAAAAAAGTACAATTATTGTTTAAATCCGTACAAAATTACTCAATCGTGGAGACAAATAATGTCTACTTTTGCAACATAACAATTATTAACTATAAACTAACAACTAATTGTAAAACTGTATGAAACAAATTCATCTGAGAGACAGACTGTTGTCAGGCACAAATGTGCTTCGGCAACTTATGTTCCTGTTTATGGTGGTGCTCTGCACCTCCAGTGCAATGGCCCAGAAGAAGGTCACGGGAACAATTGTGGATGCTGCTGGTGAACCCATTATCGGTGCCAGCGTGATGGTGAAGGGAACATCGAATGGTGCGGTGACGGACTTAGATGGTAACTTTACTATTAATAATGTACCTGAAGATGCCACGCTGGTATTCTCGTATGTGGGCTACCGCACCCAGAATCTTTCGGCAAGGGGAAAGAGCAATTTCCAAATCTCCCTGGAAGAAGACAAGCAGTTGCTTGACGAAGTGGTGGTGGTAGGTTACGGTGTGCAGCGCAAGAGTGATGTGACGGGTGCACTGACTCGCGTCAACGAGGAACAGCTCAACAACCGTCCGGTATCAAATGCCATCGAAGCCCTTCAGGGAAAGGCTGCCGGTGTGGATATCACAACAAGTGAGCGTCCTGGTACACTGGGTTCTATCCGCATTCGTGGTAACCGTTCTATCAATGCCTCCAACGAACCGCTTTATGTGGTCGACGGTGTTCCCCTTAGTTCTGGCGGCATCGAGAGCCTGAACTCCCGCGACATCGAGTCTATCGACATTCTGAAGGATGCCTCTTCGACTGCCATCTATGGTAGCCGTGGTGCTAACGGTGTGGTGCTTATTACCACTAAGCGCGGTAAGGAAGGTAAACTTCAGCTGACTTACAACGGTTCGGTGACCTTCGAGAAGATTGTCGACAAGAGTCCCGCCATGAATGCCAGTGACTATATCACATGGCGCCGTTGGGCTTACTACAACTCCAGTTCGGCCAGCACTGCCTATCCTCGTGGCGACCAGCCTACGCTGGAAAACGACAGGAAGATTTTCACTGGCGATGACGTTGCCTGGAAGAATATCGAGAAAGGATGGGAAGGTGGAAGTTGGGACGGTTCGAAGGTGACCGATACCGACTGGACCGACCTCGTGACACAGACTGGTATCACCCACGAGCACACACTGCGCGCCCAAGGCGGTACGAAAGACATGCAGGCTAGTTTCTCGTTTGGCTATCTGAACAACGAAGGAACACAGAAAGGTCAGGAATACGAGCGCTACAATGCTGCCGTAACTGCCGATGTGCAGGCCACGAAGTGGTTCAAGATGGGCGGTTCAATCAATGCCTCTTGGAGTAAGCAGGACTATGGTTTCTCGCGCACAGGTCAGTCGTCGAGTTCCGGTCCTACCGATATCTACGGCGCAGCAAAGGCTATCCTTCGCTATACGCTTCCTTACGACGAAAATGGGCAGATCATCAACATGCCAGGCGGCTCTACAACCAACACTTATACTGTTATAGACGAATGGACCAAGTCAAACGATAACCGCGAAGTGTTCCGTGCTCTTGGAAGTTTCTACGGCCAGATTGATTTCGGAAAGATTTTCGAACCCGTGCAGGGTCTGATGTATAAGATGCAGTTCGGTCCCGACTTCCGCTACAGCCGTCAGGGTATCTATCTCGATGCCACCTCGGCCACTCGTCTGGGTGGTAAGAACTACGTGCGCCGTGGCGACGACCGGCACTTCTCTTGGACGCTCGATAATATGCTGATATATAACCGCACGTTTGGCGACCATGCCATCGGCCTCACGCTGCTCCACAGTGCTTCGAAGTATAATGCCGAGAGCAGCAGCATCAACGAAGAAGGCAACCCGTTCCCTTCTTTCCTGTGGAACAACATGGGTACCGGTATCGATATCACCGAGCCGAACTATAAGGTTGGACTTGGCACAGGACTGACCGAGAACTCACTGCAGTCGTGGATGGCCCGTGTGAATTACTCGTTCATGGACCGCTATCTGCTGACAGCCAGTGTGCGTCGCGACGGTTCTTCGGTACTCTCTGAAGGAAACAAGTGGGACACCTTCCCCTCTCTGGCCATCGGTTGGCGCATGGAACAGGAGAAGTGGCTGCGCGACGTCAACTGGATCGACCAGCTGAAACTGCGCTTCGGTATCGGTGTGACGGGTAACTCCTCTGTAGGCCCTTACGGAACACTTGGCGTCATCAGCGGTTACTGGATGCCGTTCAGCACGGGTAACTCGTTCATCCTCGTTACCAACGAGCCATACTATTCTTCTGGTTCGAACAAACTGCCTAACAAGAATCTGGGCTGGGAGAAGACCACACAGTATAACTTCGGTATCGACTTCAGCTTCTTGCGTGGCCGCATCAACGGTGCATTCGATATTTACACATCACGTACGAAGGACCTGCTGCTCGCCATGTCGCTGCCTTCACTGACAGGTTATCCCTCGATGATGGACAATATCGGTGAGACAAAGAACAAAGGTTTCGACCTCACGCTGAATTTCATCCCTATTCAGACTAACGGCTTTGAATGGATTTCAACGCTGAATGCCGCTTGGCAGAAAGACGAAATCGTAGAGCTTGCTAACGGCAAGCAGGACGACATCAACAACGCCTGGTTCATCGGCGAGAGCATTTCCGTGTACTACGGCTTTGAGTCTGCTGGTCTGTGGCAGGAGGGTGATGCTGCTGAAATGGAGAAATTCAATGCCAATGGCGCAAAGTTTACCCCTGGTAATGTTCGTCCGGTCGACCAGAACGGAGACTACAAGATTGATGCCGCCGACCGTGTCATCCTGGGCAATCGCAATCCTCGCTGGACCCTGGGTTGGAGCAACACTTTCAGCTGGAAGGGACTCGAACTGAATCTCGACCTCTTTGGCCGCTTCAAGTATAAGATCAGCACTGGCGGTGAGGGTCAGCTCGGTATGTATCAGCAGCGCGAGATTGACTACTACACACCTGACAACACTGGTGCCGAGTGGCAGAAGCCTATCTACAACCAGTCGGGTGGCGATCCCTATTCTGGTCTGCTTGGTTTCAAGGATGCCTCGTTCATCAAGATTCGTAACCTCTCGCTGGGCTATCGCCTGGACAAGACGCTGTGCGACAAGATTGGAATCCAGGGAGCCAAGGTCTACGTTCAGGGCAAGAACCTGGGCATGCTCTACTCCTCGGTGGATTTCATGGACCTCGACACGGGAGCCACTTTCTTCAACCGCGGCTTCACCATCGGTCTGCAACTTGATTTCTAAAGATGATAATATATGTTGAACTACAGAAAGAATAAGACTATGAAATATATCAGTAAAATCATGATAGTTGCCACGGCAGTCGTGGCACTGGGAGGAACCACCTCCTGTTCAGACAGTTTCCTGGAGGAGGATTCAGGACACATGCTGACCGACGGACTGCTTGAGACGGGCGATGGCGCACTCGCCATGGCTGCAGGACTCTATGCCAATCTGCGTTGGCACTTCGGCTACGAATGGGCATACGGTATCACCCTCTACGGTACTGACGAGTTCACCAATGGTGCCGACCTGACCTCAGAATGTTGGAACACCTACGACAACCGTCTGAATCCGCTCGACCTAACCACAGCCCTGGGTGCGGCCAACAAGAACTGTCCTGCCGTTTCGGCACTTTGGGACGAGATGTACTATGGCATCTCAACGGCCAACCTCGTGCTCTCGCGGGCAAATCTCGTCAACGATGAGAGCAAGCGCAACCAGGCCCTGGGCGAGGCTTACTTCCTGAGAGGCTACAACTACTACCGGCTGTTTGCCCAGTATGGTGCTGTCACCTTGCAGACTGAGCCTTCAAAGGCTGACTCTATCGTGAAGCACTACAAGCGTGCCACCGAGGAGGCCACGCTGGGACAGGTGATTTCCGATTTCGAAAATGCCTATAAACTGCTGCCCACGAAGAAGAACCGCGGCAACGGCACATGGACCCGCTACACGGCTGCTCACTTCCTGGCCAAGGCACTGCTTTACCGCCAGTCGGAGCGCTGTAAGTCGTGGAACAGTGCCTATCCCGCTGCCACCGACCTGAACCGTGCTATCGAGCTTTGCGACGAGGTTATCAAGGCCTGTCCGCTGGCTCCCGACTACCGTTCACTCTATGCCGACTGGGATGGTGTTGACTGTGCCAACGAAGGCTTGAGCGAGATACTGATGGTGGCTGAGCATAACGATGCCAGTTCTACGCAGGGACGCTTCGGCAACCGTACGTACAACTACTTCAACCCGCAGTTCTCTAACTTCTCTGGCGGCTGGACTCAGCGCGGACAGTATATCGGCGGTATGGACTTCCAGCGCTGCCGTCCCACGGAGTATGCTTACGAGATTTTCGACAACGTGAACGACTCCCGTATGTGGAAGACCTTCAAGACGGTCTATGGTCTGAACAACATTCCTAAGGGAAAGACGCCGGCTGTGGTGGCCAAAGAGAATGGCATCCAGGAGAGCCAGGTGCCCACGCTCGGCGACAACGGCATTCTCTTTATTCTGAACAAGAAGGACGACCCACGTTTCCAGGATGAGTCCACCTATGGAACCTTCGGCCGTGGTGCCGTGGCCCACTCTTTCGTTCATCCCGAGACCGGCAAGTGGGTGCCCAATGTGTTCCCCGTCTATTTGGGTGGAAAGTATGTGCTGAACACCTACGGTGTGAATGGCAACCCCTCGCAGTCGAACGTGTTCTGCGGAATCAATAAGACCGACGATGGCTCGCGCACTGCTGAGAAAGGCGATGCCCATCGTGACGTGATCATGGCCCGCACGGGCGAGACCTATCTCATCAAGGCCGAGTGCCAGGTTCGTCTGGAAAAATACAACGATGCCATTGCCACTGTCAACCAACTCCGTGCCCGTGCTCAGTGGAAACAGGGTGAGGACCGTGAATACTACTCGGATGGTTCGCAGGCATTCACCTCTAACTCGACGGGTGCCTCCGTGCTGGGTAAATGCTATCCGAATGCCGACAACAAGAAGGAGGAGCGCCTGAACAACCTGCAGGCTTTCCAGGCTTCCTATCTGACCAAGAGCACCTACTATCTCTCCACAGGCATTCAGCACACCACCGACGCTTCCAGCCTGCAGATTGCCAGCTACAACCAGCTGCCTGCCGAAGATGAGGCAATACTGAGCCTGTTGGGTGTCACCGATGTGAAGGACCGTCTGATCAACTTCATCTTCAACGAGCGCACGCGCGAGTTGCTGGGCGAGTGGAACCGATGGGAGGAGCTGAGCCGCACCGACCTGCTGGTGAAGCGTGCCAAGGCTTTCAACCCCGAGGCAGCACCCAACGTTCAGGAGCGTCACAACTATCGTCCTATCCCTCAGAAGTTCATCGATACCCTCCAGAACGAGGATGGCACGAACCTCAGCGATGCTGAAAAGAAGGCATGGCAGAACCCTGGATATTAAAGAGTTGTGAATTTTAGTTATATTTTTGTGGATATACTAATACATAGTGGTTAGTATAGTTAGTAGCAGTTTTTAATAACGCGCGGCGGCTGTCGGGATGACAGCTGCCGCTTTTCTTATTTAACCCTTTAACCCATTAACCTTTTAACCCTTTATCTCTTCTGATATTGTGAAGGCGACATGCCGAAATACTGTTTGAAACAACGGCTGAAATAGAGGGGATCGGAGAAACCACACTGATAGGCTACCTCTGCCACCGTAATCATCTCTCCTTTGTGCAGAAGTCCGGCAGCATGGTTCATGCGCTGCTGACGGATATACTCCTTGGGAGAAACGCCTGTCACCTCCGACATCTTGCTGTAGAACTGCGTACGGCTGTAGCCTGTGGCATGGGCAAGATCGTCAACCACGAAGTCGGGATTCGAAAGATTGGCTTCAATCTTGGCATCCACAATCTTCCGGAAGTTACGGTCGCGCTCACTGGTTAGGAGTGAGGAGTTTTCTTTGGAATCTGAAATTTCAGATTTGGAACCTGCAGCAGGCCGTTGGGTGTAGATGGCACGCAACTTGTCGCGCTGCTGTATGAGGGAGAGACAGCGCGTCACCAGAACAGAGGGGCTGAAGGGCTTGGGAAGATAGTCGTCGGCACCGAAACGGAGTCCCTGTAGTTGTTTCTCAATGCTGCTGATAGCTGTCAGCAGAATGAAAGGAATGTCGAAGAGGCGGTCGTCGGCACGCACTTTCTTCAGGAGTGTCAGACCGTCCATTCTTGGCATCTTGATGTCGCTGACAATCAAGTCGATGGTGTCTTCGTCTTCCTGCTGGAGCCGTTCCAAGGCCTCCTGACCATCACCTGCCAACTCGAGGAGGAAATAGGGTGACAGTTCGCTCTTGATATAAGCCAACACATCCTCGTCATCCTCTACAATCATCACCCTTCGCTGATTGAGAGGAATGGGCGGCATCTCCTTATAAGCGGTATTGGCATTCTGCTTTCCTGCCACTTCCTGTTCCTCCTGAGCCAAACTGGAATGATGGAGGAAATCTTCGGGCGCATAGACCTCCTCCGTGTCGGGAATCATCACGGTGAAGATGCTGCCGCCTTCGGGATTGTCATCGTAGCGGATGTCACCATGATGAGCCTCAACGAGTTGCTTAGTGAGATTAAGGCCGATGCCCAGACTCGAAGCCTCACGGTTAGGCGTTGTGAAACGCGTGAAGAGTTCCGATTGTTTGTCGTGAGGAACCCCGGGACCGGTATCTTCCACCCGTATCATCAGCTTGTCGTCGTGCTGTTTTAGTCTGACGGTCACATCTCCACGTGAAGGCGTGTATTTCAGGGCGTTGCTGATGAGATTATAGAGAATCTTGTCCATCATGCTGCGGTCCACATTGAGTGTGTGCTGACGGGCAAAGGGAATGAACTGCAGACTAATCTGCTTGTTTTCGGCCACATCGGCAAAACCTTCCACGATTTCACGCACGAAACGCACGATATCAGTCTCCTGAAGTCTGAGGTCGAGCTTTCCGTTTTCCAGTTTGTCCACTTCCAGCAACTGATTCACGAGTCGCAGCATACGGTCGGTGCTTCGCTGCATGTTGCTCATGGGCTGTTTCAGGGCGGCAGGCAAGTCCCCTGCCTTTCGCATTCGTTCCATGGAACCCTGAATGATGGTGAGCGGGGTGCGGAATTCATGACTTACGTTCATGAAGAAACGCTGTTTGAATTCGCTCATTCTGCGGTTGATGCGGATGCGGTCACGCAAACGGTAAGTAGCTATCAACAACCTTGCGATATACCAGATGATAGCTCCTCCTGCCAAGAGGTAGAGTATCCAAGCCCACCAAGTGTTCCACCAAGGCTGACGGATAACGACCACCATCTCGCTGATTTGTTCCGGATGGGAGGCCAGACGCACACGGAAGACATAGCGTCCGGGTTTGAGGTCTTTATAGATGGCCTCATTCTGAAGGTTGGCAGGACTCCAGTCGTTGTCGAATCCCTTCAGCATGTATTCGTATTCCGTCTTATAAGGGAACTCAAAACTCAGATCCGAGAAACGGAAGATGAGGGAGTTCTGGCGGTGGTTGAGGGTGACGGAAATGCGTTCGTCGCCTTCTTTCGTTTCATAGTTGTAAGGTGTTCCATTTACCGAGAAACTGGTGATCTGCGGATGATGGATGATGGTGGATGCATGGTGGGTGAGGGAATCGGGTTGGAAAATCACCAGACCATGTTTGGTACCGAAGAGAAGTCTTCCGTCAGACAACAGACAGGCGGAGTTCTCGCTATAGACTTCTCCCAGTTTGTGGGCAGAGAGATAATAGCTGGAAAGTTCCTTCGTCTTTTTCTCCATACACGTCAGACCGCGGTTCGTACCAATCCAGAGATTTCCCCAATGGTCGGCAATGATGGTATTTGCAGTGTTGTCCGCCAGTCCCTGAGCGGAGGTGATTTGCTGGAACTGGAACGTTTCGGAGGTCTGCGGCTGGCAGAGATTCTTCAGGGGAGCATAATAGAGACCGCCACCGGCAGATGCCAGCCAAATGGTGTCTTCATGTTCGAAGATGTCGCGAATCTCATAATAGCCCAGTGTACTGTTCTTTTTATGGTAATAACGATAGGCATTGGGATGGATTTCCCCACCGACAGGTGCTACGGAATCAGGATGGAAGACCACGAGACCGTTGGCACATCCAACAAAGATATAACCCGTATGCGACTGATGAAGAACGGTCACCGTACGCATGAAAGAGTTCTCCGTCAGCAGGCGGCGGAACTGATAACTGCCATCAGGTTGTGGGAGGGCGAGGCATAAAGCCCCCGTGTTAACGGCAATCCACACCCTTCCGCGAGTATCGCAGAGAATGTCGAAGACCTTTCCTGTGGCGAGTGAGGTGGTATCGCCAGGGATGTTCTGATAGAACTTTCCGTCCACGCTGATACCCTTATTGCGTGTTCCTATCCACAGGTGTCCCTGACGGTCTTTGCAAATGGCCAGCATATCGTCGCGCACCCCCATATCGAAAGAAGAAAAATGAGACCCCGATATTTCAAACGCTTCTCCCGTGAAGTTTCCTGCCCATAGTTTCCCATCATTGGTCTGTCTCACCATTCTGAAGAAATTGGAATAGGTGGGCGTGAGACCATCGTCAACAAACAGGCGTGAAATGCCTCGTGGCATAGTTGAAAGAATACTGATACCAATGTTTTCCTCTGAAAGCCAGATGTTTCCCGAACGGTCGTTCATAATGGCTTGGATATAGTCCGTCTGAATGGGACTGATACCTTTCTCACGGGGAGAGAAATGCTGCAGTTGCTGGGAACTGGGGTCATAGATGAAAAAGCCGTTTCCCTTCGTGATGATCCACACATAGCCGTTCTGGTCAGTGGTCACTTTGATGGGATGAGTATCGCGCTTATTGATGAGATTGGATCCCAATACAGAAAAATGGTAGATGGCATCACGGCGTATGTCAAAATAGTGCAGCATGCCCTTGTTGTCGTTCATGTAATAGTTTCCGCTGTCATCAGAATAGACGGCTTCACCGCCCATCTCAATGGGAAAACTTTTCATTTCACCCGTTCCGGGAACCATTGTATAAGTAACGGTGGAGGTAACGACCAACAGTTGTCCCTCGTAAGGGAGAAGTCCCGTCACCGGATTCCCTTTGATGATGGCCTGTGACGGATGCTGAAGGCGCTGTGCCTTTCCCTGGGCGTTCACTGTGAAGAACTGTCCTTCAGTGGTGGTGATAAAGACCTGTCCGTTTAATTCCGTGAAATAAGCGATACCTTTTTCTATCACGGCTCTTAGTCCGGCAATGGCTTCTGGGGTTTTCACATAAAGGGCCTGATCCGTACCTATCCATACGTTCCCCTTACTGTCTTCATTGATAAACTGGATATTGTTGGATTTCAGACTGCCGTTTTCCTGATTGTATTCCGTAGCCTTCACCTTTCCGTTCTGATAATTCACTTCCAGGCATCCGGTTCCTCCTCTATACCACAGCCAACTGTCTCCCGTGTGCGTGAAGGCACAGGCACTGTAGTTCTTTTCATTATGTCCGTCACCGGAGTAATCTATGAAACGGCGACGGTTTGTGTCGTAGCAGCTGAAACGTTCTCCCTGCAGACGGATGAAGAGCAGACCGTTATAAGGATTCTGATGCAGCTCACGCAGTTTGTTGCTCAGCAGCAGGGCATTGTTTCCCTCCTCACTGTGACGGATCACTTCTACGAAATAGCCATCGTAGCGGATGAGACCGTTGTCAGTGGCCATCCACACAAAACCTTGGGGGTCTTGCGCCAGACTGATGATATAGTTGCTGGGCAGACCGTTGGTGGTATCAAGTTCGCGGTGTTTCAGTTCAACGGCTCCCAGTCTGGTTATACTTTGCAGCAGAAGTACAACGACCAGCAAGGTCATTCTATCATAAAGGTTAGCATTCATTTTCATGAGTTAGATAGCAGATTTGGTACAAAAGTACGAAAAAAAGTGAAGAGTGATGTGCACAATTGAATAAATTTTGTTTATTTACGGACAAAAATCCTTTTTGTTTGTCGTCCTTTTCTTTAAATTTGCAGAAAAATAGATTAAAATGAAAGGTCTTAAAAAACTATTTGTATCAACTGCATGCCTGTTTGTGTGGCTGACGGCAGGTGCACAGTCCACGGAAACGATTTTCCTTTCGGGAAACGGTGACGGCAACAATCCGAAATGGGACTTCTTTTGTTCTGCAGGACAGAACAGCGGCAAGTGGTGGAAGATAGAAGTGCCTTCGTGTTGGGAATCACAAGGCTTTGGGGAATACACCTTCGGACGCTATTACCTCAAAAAGGGAGCGATGCCCAGTGATGAATACGGTCTCTATCGCACTTCTTTCCAGATTCCTGCGAAATGGAACGACCGCAAGGTGAGCATTGTCTTCGAGGGTGTGATGACGGATGCGGAAGTGAAAGTCAACGGCACGCTGGCGGGTCCCATCCATCAGGGTGCTTTCTATTCGTTCAGTTATGACATTACGCCACTGCTGAAATATGGAAAGAAGAACCAGCTGGAAGTAAAAGTGTGGAAACAGTCAGCCAATAAAAGTGTGAATGAGGCAGAGCGCCGTGCAGACTGGTGGCTTTTTGGCGGCATCTTCCGTCCTGTATGGCTGAAAGCCGTTCCCCGTCAGCATATCGAACGGGTGGAAGTGGATGCGCACATGGATGGACTGCTGAGGCTCCGGCTTCATACGCAACAGCTTTCCAGTGGTAGTCGGTTGCAGATTTCCGTTGGCAACGACCAACAGACGGTTTCTTTGGAAACAGCAGACTGTCAGTTGGTGGAAACACATTGGAACGGGGTCCGCCCATGGGATTCCGAACATCCTCATCTCTATCCTTTGCACTTGCGTCTACTCTCTTCCGACGGGAAAGTGGTTCATGAACATCAGGAGCGTATCGGCTTCCGCACCATTGAGTTCCGCGAAGGCGACGGTTTCTATCTGAATAACCGTAAACTGGTGGTGAAAGGCATCAACCGTCATTGCATCTGGCCTGAAACAGGACGTACACTTACGCGTCAGCAGTCGTTGCAGGATGCCCTGCTCATCAAGGAGATGAATATGAATGCTGTGCGTTCGCATTATTCCCCCGACCGTCATTTCCTCGACATCTGCGACTCTTTGGGCATCCTCTATCTCGATGAGTTCTGCGGATGGCATGGGCGCTATGACACGCCTACGGGCGAGAAACTGCTACGCGAGCAGATGGCTACCGATCAGAATCATCCGTGCATTTTCGTCTGGGCCAATGGCAACGAAGGGGGATGGAACACGCAGTTGGATGCCCGTTTTGTGGAACTGGATTTGCAGCAGCGTCATGTCGTTCATCCCTGGCAGGACTGGAACGGTGTGGATGCCCATCATTATCCGGGTTATTACACCAGTACGGGGCGTTTCATGAACGGTTACAAAGTGTTTATGCCCACCGAGTTCCTGCATGCGCAATACGACCGTGGCGGAGGTGCCGGACTTGAGGATTACTGGCAGCAGTGGACTTCAGCCCCGAATTTTGCCGGTGGCTTTATCTGGAGTTTTTGCGATGAGGCGGTGGTTAGAACGAAGGGTGACTATGACGATGACCATGACGATGACTATGACCTTAAAGAAAGACGAAAAACGAAGGACGATGTATTCCTTGATACGGACGGGCCCAATGGTCCTGACGGTGTGGTGGGACCTCATCGTGAACGGGAGGGTTCATTCTATACCATCCGCGATGTGTGGAGTCCCGTACAGATCAGTCCACTTCGCATCACCCCCAGTTTCGACGGGAAGCTGCTTGTCAGCAATCATTTCCTTTTCAGTCGTCTGAGTGAATGTACGGCCCGTTATCAGGTCTATAAGGATACCGTACTCCTTGACGAGGGGAAGGTTTCGCTTCCTGATATTGCTCCCGGCGAACGTGCTGCGGCTCATTTCCCGCTTCCTGCCCGTTTCTTTGAGGCCGATATCCTGAAGGTGGAAGTCTTTGGAGCTGATGGTGCCTGTCTCAACACTTGGACATGGCCCATTCCCACGGCTCATCAGTATTTTGTAAGTCATCAGCAACCGCCGTCTTCAGGAACAGCCGCTGTTGAGGGAAATACGCTCTCGGCAAAGGATGTTACCGTGGAGTTTGAACAAGGTGCGGTGAAAGCCGTCCGCAAAAACGGAACGCTGATTCCTTTCACGGGAGGAGTTCCCGTAGGCGTAAAAGCCACTTTCCGCTCTTCCTATACACACATGGATGGAACGGATGCGCTTCTGGTGGCAAAATATGAGGGTGGTCTTGATAGTATCGTCTGGCGCATGACGCCTGAGGGACGTTTGGGCATGCATGCCGTGATGGTCAATCGCAAGGGTGATTTCTACGACCGTCAGATTCATTTCCTTGGTCTTTCGTTCAATTATCCCGAAAGTGAGGTGAAAGGCATCCGCTGGATGGGAAGCGGACCTTATCGTGTGTGGAAAAACCGCCTGCGTGGACAGCAGTTCGGCATTTGGCAGAAAGATTATAACAACACGGTGACCGGAGAGCAATACGACCATTTGGTCTATCCTGAATTCAAGGGCTATCATGCCAATCTCTATTGGGCTTCACTGCAGAGCGATACGGCGCCTTTCACGGTATATAGTGAGACCGACGGCCTCTATCTGCGTCTTTTCACGCCAGAGGAGCCTGTTCAGCGACGTGATGGCAAGAACACGATGCCTGCCTTCCCTGAGGGCGACATCTCCTTCCTCTTCGACATTCCGGGCATTCAGTCGTTCCGCAGCATCTCCGAACAAGGTCCCCGCAGTCAGCCTTCCTCCATCCGTCTCAATGCCGGTGATGAAGGCCTTCACCTGCGGCTGTGGTTTCAATTTTAGGGCGTGATCACGTTCTCCACCTTCAGATTCTGCACATCATCGTAGAGAATGGCAGGGCGTGAGTCGGGAGCCATCAGTTCCATCGTGATGTCACGGAGTTGCAGCCCGTCCACATGGCGGGCAAAGAGTCCGTAGGCAGGACACGTGCCGAGGAACTTCGCTATCTCCGGATATTTCGTACCCAGTTCGGGATAGTCTTTCGCCACCTCTCTCTTCATACCACCCCGATAGCGCAGATGGATATTGCTGAGGCTTACGTTCTGGATGGGATGTCCCGGCATTCCGGTAATCTGAATGCCTGAGAGCGAGTCGCAGTCGTTGGCAATCACGTTCATAATCTGAATATCCCGTGCGGAGGAAACGGCGGTGTTTTCCTTCGGACCGCGGTTGCGGCAACCCGTTGTGATATAGATGGGGTAATGGTGCACGTGGTCCATCGTGAGGTTGCTCACCACGATGTTCTCCATCATGCCCTGATCCACTTCTTCCAAGGCCAGACCACTCGACCAGAGGAACGAGCAGTTAGTGATGGCGATGTTGCGGTAGCCGCCATTCGATTCCGTTCCCAGTTTAATGCGTCCGCATACCCAGTTCACTTTCTCAGGCACACAAGTGCCGTCGAGCAGCGTTCCGCATTTAAAGCCCGTCACCGTACAGTTGTTGATCAGTATATGCTTACAGGGCACAGGACGTTTCAGAGCATACGAGCTCTTCAATACGATACCGTCGTCACTTGGGGTGTTCACCTTCGTATTGCTCACCGTAATCATCTTGCAGCAGTCGATGTCTATGCCGTCGCGGTTTGTGTCGATAAGCACATTGTCGATGGTGCCCAGTTCACAACCCGTGATGATGATGGCAAAATGTCCGCCGCGGGTGATGGTCACGTCACGGATAAGGATGTTGCGGCAAAGTTTCAGGGCGATGGCCTTGTCGCCCATGCCGATACTGCCGCCATGCACCTGTCCTGCCGTTTCCGTATCGTGCTTCGTGAGTCCGCTGCCGTCGATGACGCCCCGTCCCGTGATGCTCACGTTCTGTTCACCGTCCGCCCAGATCAGCGAGTTATGGAAATAGGTATGACCGCCGTCCTGATATTCTGGTCCCCCGAAGAATTCCGAAGGGTCGTAGGCTGAATGATCACTCGTGGCAATAATCGTGGCTCCCGTCTCCAGTCGCAGTTCGATGTTACTCTTCATGCGGATGCTCCCCGAAAGATACTGTCCTGCCGGCAGCATCACCGTTCCGCCCCCCTTCTTCGCACACGTTTCAATAGCCTTGTTAATCGCCGGAGAGTCCAGTGCCTTTCCGTCCCCCTTGGCCCCGAAGTCCCGCACGTTAAAAACGCTCTGTGCATGTCCGCTGGCAACCGTCAAGATGACGAGCAAACTAAGTAATTTCCTAATCATACGTTTGTTTTTTGAATCGATGTGGCAAAAGTAGTAAAAATAATGAAGAATGAAGAACGAAGAATCAAGAATCTTTTGTATTTTTGCATCAGTAAATCAGAATTCTCAAATTCTCAAATTCTTGACAGATATGACAAAACGTTTTGCATTCAAGATGTTCCTCAAACCAGGCTTTGAGAAGGAATACGAAAAGCGGCATAATGCCATTTGGCCCGAACTCAAACAAATGATTAAGGATCAGGGCGTGGGCAACTACAGCATCTACTGGGACAAAGACACCAACATCCTCTTTGCCTATCAGGAGTGTGAGGGCGAAGGCAGTTCTCAGGACACCGACAATGTGGATCCCATCACCCAGCGCTGGTGGGACATGATGGCCGATATCATGGAAGTGAATCCCGACAATTCGCCTGTCACGATTCCCCTTCCCGAACTCTTCCACATGGATTAAAACCTTTTTTTTCTTTTATTTCATCAGCACCTTCCGACCGTGGATGATGTTGATGCCCTTTTGTGGTGCCTTCAGGCGCTGCCCATTCAGATTATAGATTCCCCTCAATAGGTCATGGTCATAGTCATGGTCATAGTCATGGTCATCGTCAACCCCAACAATCCCCATCGCTTCTTCTTTCAAATCTTTCAGAATCGACGAAGCCATGGGAAGGAAAAGGGCTGCCGCCACATCATGCCCAAAGTAATAACCTTTGTTGTAAGTGACGTTCTTCCCACTCCCAATTTCAATCCCCTGACTTTCCAGATAGCTCACCAGGTTATCGCTGCAAACCGAATAGACGATATCATCCCCCGTGGAATGGAACAGGAAGATTCTGTCCTCCGTTCTCGGAACCCATCCCCTTGTCAGAGAGTTCTTCGCCAGCACTTTACTGTATGCCTTGAAAACCGCTGAGTTTTCGTCTTTCATCCCGCTGCTGATCATTTTCTTCACGTCCATACTGCTCTTCTCCCCATAGAGGTTGCAGATGCTGCCGTTGGTAAAGCTGGCCCCCACGATGCCGTTATAGAAGAAATCCTCCACGTTGGGCACCATCGCCGCGTCGAAGACGTCCGAGTAAGTCATGCTGGTAAAGTCCGCGTTGCCTTGCGCCTTTTCAATGTCATGCATATAAGTCAGCAGCATACCCACCGCCACGGGATATTCGTAGTCGTCAGCCTTCATCAGTTCCTCGTAGAAAGCCTGCAGGTCATAAGGTCCGCCGCCGCAGATGGTATAGTCGAAGTTCACCCTGCTGTAATGATGGTCAGCCTCTGCCGTTTTCAGCACCGCCATCGACGTATGCGCCCCTTGCGAATAGCCCATGTTCACCAGCAGACGCCCCGTAGCGTAGCCCAGATCTTGGAGCAGCACCTTCGCATTCTCATAGGCATCCAGCACATGACGCGCCGTACAGTCCGCATAGAGGTAAGTTTGCGGTTGCTTCTTACCGTTGATGGTTTCCGTCACCCCGAAGCCATAGTAGTCCGCACATACTAGGATATAGTCCTTCTCCAGCAGAAACAGATTCTTCTCAATCGTGTTTTTGAAACTGCTGGTCTCATAGGTAGAAGGTGCCTCGTTCCTTCTCAGCGTCGTATAATGGTTCAGCAGTATGATGCCCGCTGCAGTCTTTTTCCATTCGTAGATGTCCTTCGGCAGGAAGATGGCGCCGCTCATCGTGATACTATCCCCCGGATGCAAGGGGTCCACCGAACGGTAATAGAACGTAAGACGCGCCAAACCAACCCCCAGAGGATCCGCCTCGTTTTTCACGATCCGTGGCAGTTCCTCTTCCGTCTGTTGTGCCCCCGTCATCCCCGCGAGGTACATCAGCACCATCATCATCCATATCCTCAACCTCATATTTCAAAAGTCATAGTCATAGTCATCGTCATAGTTAATATCCCTCAATGCTGCTGGCTTAACCTCTTGAATTCTATCTTTTGGTCGGGCTTCGCCCTCGAAATTAAATTAAAAATTATATTTAGAATTATTCTGGAGTAATTTTATACGTAATTTTAAAAATAATTTCGAGCGAAGCGACCAAGTGAATTTCGCAGCGGGAATATCGCCTCGGGTTATCAACCACCCCCAGCCCTGCTTTTTCGCTTGCTTAACCACCCCTAGCCCCTCCTTCAAAAGGAGGGGAGTTTGGAGGGGAGTTCAACAGCCTTAAAGAAAAAACTCTGCGTCTCTGCGTCTCTGTGTACCGTTAAATGAAACCCTGCTTTAGGGCCGCCCCTTATCAAGGGGCTCAAAACGTCATGGTCATCGTCGGAAAGAGGTCATCGTCATCGTCATGGTCATCGTCGGAAAGAGGTCATGGTCATCGTCATCGTTAAAATCCCCTTCCCTTCAGGGAGGGGCCAGGGGTAGGCTCCTATCACCCCAACGTCACCTCATTCGTCAGTTTCTTCCCCTGTTCCATTTCATGGATATTCTCCATGGTCGTCAAAGCGATGTTGTGCATAGCCTCCTGCGTGAAGAAAGCCTGGTGAGAAGTCACAATCACGTTCGGCATCATCAGCAGCAGCGCCAGCTTGTCATCGTCCAGCATCTTGTCAGAACGGTCCTCGTAGAAGAACTTCTGTTCCTCCTCATACACGTCGAGGGCAGCCGAACCGATTTTATGGGAGCGCAGACCCGCGATAAGGTCCTCCGTACGGATCAGTTTGCCGCGGCCCGTATTGATGATCATCACCCCGTCCTTCATCTGCTCGATGGACCCCAGACTGATCAGGAACTTCGTATCGTTCGTCAGCGGACAGTGCAGCGAGATGATGTCCGAATTGGCATAGAGCGTAGGCAGGTCCACCATCTTCACCTGATACGCCTCTGCAAACTCCTTGTCGGGATACACGTCGTAAGCCAGGATATTCATGCCGAAGCCCCGCAGAATCTTGATCAGTTCCTTCGCGATGCGCCCCATTCCGATGATGCCTGCCGTCTTACCGTACATATCGAAACCCATCAGACCATTCAGCTTGAAATTACCCTCACGCGTACGGTTCACCGAACGATATACCTTACGGTTCAGCGCCAGCATCAGCGTCACGGCATACTCCGCCACGCCATGCGGCGAATAAGCCGGTACGCGCACCACGGGAATCTTTCCCTTTGCCGCCTTCAGGTCCACGTTGTTGAAACCCGCACAACGCAAGGCAATCAGCTTCACGCCGAACTCATACAGTTTGTCGATCACTTGAGAGTCGCAGGCAGCATTCACGAAGATGCACACCACGTCCTTCCCTCTGGCCAGCGACACCGTGTTGATGGTCAGTTCCTCCTTATAGAAATGCAGTTCATACCCGTAGTTCTCATTGTTTTTCTCGAACGATTCGCGATCGTAACTCTTAGCGTCGAAGATTGCAATTTTTAAAGCCATGTTTCTGATGTTTTAATTGAAAATGATTATATGAATTTGCCGCAAAGATATATAATTATTATCATATCCCCTAAAAGAATTGTTTCAAAGATTCGCAGTTTTGATACATTGTTCATTTGCCGTAAACTTCATCAAAAGTAAACCGATGGAAGCCCGAAATGATGAGGAGATAAAAAATGTTACAAAAAATGGTCAGATTGTATGGAAGTTTTATCTTTTTTTTATATATTTGTAGCCGAAAATATACTAAAATCAATCAAACTATAAACCAAGCCTCAAATGAAAAACTCGAACAAACCCCAAAAGGGATGCTCAGCGTGTACCTTGGACTTTGGCGGGTATAACCTCACCTTCCGTGGTGACTTTTTTTACGCACAGTTTAATAATTTGGTTTTAAAACTTAATGTTCAAAACTCAAAATGGAAGTTTCCCGTGAGGCTGGTTTCCATTTGTTCCTAAACAGCGATTATGAAGAAAATATTTATCATAGCAGCAGCGTTCTTCCTGACGCTGACAACCCAGGCACAGAAGATTGACTTCAACAACTTCGGACGTCAGGAGGCCGAAGGACTGGAACCCGGCTATGTGGCCTGGACTTTCGGCCGGGTGGAAAGCGCCACCCAGACCTTTGCCACGGCCAGCGGTGAATCCATCCGTTTGACCATAGCTGCCACCCCCGATGCCGCTGAAGGCAACGGCATCCGCACCAACTACTGGAAACAGGGAGTCGTCAATCTCGGCTATAAGCTGCTGGCTGATGCCTGCTACACCGTTCACTACGATGACCCTGGCAACACCCAGGACGACGTCAGGGTGACATCCACCTCCTGCGGTCTGCAGCTCACCATCGAGGGGCTGCCTGCCGGCCGTCATTCCCTTATGGCCTACCATAACGCCGTTGACGGCTTCACCGAAGACATTCCCCCCCTCGACGTCATCGTCGATGGTGTTACGCTCCTTACGGGTGTCCGGCAGAGCGTCAGGGCCACCACCACCTCCACGTCAGGACAGTCCTATGTGGAGTTCACGGCCACCGCCGGCAAGCCCGTCGTCGTGCAGTATGTCACCCGTCTCGAAGAAGGCGTCACCTATCCCTTTTCCGCACCCGTGCTCAACGCCATCATCTTCGACGAAGGCAATCAGTCGGTAGCCGCTTCAGAGCCCGTGCCCGCCAATGCCGACCTGCATGCCGATGCCGACGATGGCACCTGTCAGCTGTCATGGAAAGCAGCCGAAGGCGCTGTCAGGCATCATGTATGGTTTGGCACCGATCCCGCCAACCTCACCGAGATAGCCGTCGTCACCGACACGAAATATGTAGTCAGCGACCTCTATAGCATGAACACCTACTATTGGCGCATCGACGAAGAAGTTGCCGGCGGTCAGATCAATCCCGGCGCCACGTGGAACTTCCGTCCTCGCCATCTCGCTTTCCCCGGCGCTGAAGGCTACGGACGTTTCGCCACCGGCGGACGCGGCGGCATCGTCTATCATGTCACCAATCTCTCCAACGACAACACCCCCGGCTCCCTTCTCTACGGACTTGTCAGCCTCGAAGGGCCCCGCACCATCGTCTTCGATGTCAGCGGACTCATAGAGATGGATTTCCAGTCCCAGTTTGCCAAGCCCTTCGTCACCATCGCCGCACAGACCGCTCCCGGCAAGGGCATCTGCCTGAAATACTCCAACCTCAATATCGGTTCCGAAAGCATCTGCCGCTTCCTCCGTGCCCGCAGAGGCTATGGCGACACCGGCAATGCCATGGGTGTCACAGGCGCCAACCATACCATCATCGACCACACCACCTGCTCATGGGGAACCGACGAGACCTTCTCCTCACGCGGAGCCAAGAACATCACCTTCCAGTATTCCATGATTGCCGAGGCATTGGGCATCGCCGATCATAAGAACTACGGCGAAGGCACGAACCACGGCTTTGCCGCCACCATCGGCGGCGACGTAGGCACCTTCAGCCATAACCTCTTGGCCGACTGCAACGGCCGCAACTGGAGTATGGGCGGAGGCCTCGACGGCGAAGGCTACTACAGCGGACGCCTCGACATCTTCAACAATGTCGTCTATAACTGGCACGGACGCACCACCGACGGCGGTGCCCATGAGATAAACTTCGTGGGCAACTACTACAAGGAAGGCCCTGCCGTAAGCACCCATCGCATCTTTACCCTGCAGCTCGAAGGCACCGGCAAAGGCACCCAGAGCGCCTATCTCCATCACAATGCCCTCGACCGTCTCAACGGCACCGTTGACATCGATAAGTCAGGGATGTACGGCCAGCAGGTCGCTTCCAGTCAGACCGTCGATTGGACGCCCCTCGTCTATGACAAACCCTTCTTCCCTTCCTATGCCACCATCGACGAGCCCAAGGACGCCTATAAGAAAGTGCTCAGCAGCGTCGGAGCCGATCAGCCTATGCAGGACGACAACGACCGGCGCATGGTGCGCGAGACCCTTGAACGGAGCTACACCTACGTCGGCAGCCGTTCAGGCATCAAGGGAGAAATCGACCATGAAAACGACTGTGGCGGATTTGAAGACTACGGCCATGCCACCCGTCCCGACGGTTACGACACCGACCAGGACGGCATGCCCAACTGGTGGGAACAGCTGAAAGGCCTCAATGCCTATACTGCCGACAACAACGGCGATGACGACCGTGACGGATACACCAACCTCGAAGACTATCTCAACTGGCTGGCAGACCCCCATCTCATGCTGTTGCCCGGAGGCAGTCAGACCCTCAGTCTCAAGAGCCTGTTTGCCGGCTATGAGAAAGCCCCCGTCTATACCGTGGATGGCGGCAGCGACCACCTTACCTGCAGCCTCTCCGGCGACCAACTGACCCTGACCGCTTCCGGCACCGCTGAAGGCCTCGTTGCCGTCACGCTGACCGTTACCGACAGCGAAGGTTCCACGATGACCCGCAACCTCGGAATAGCCATCACCGGCGACCCCACGGGCATCCGTCAGGTAGTCACCGTCAAGGCAAAGCCCACACCCGCCTATAACCTTCAAGGCCAGCGAGTCAGCGACAGCTACCATGGTGTAATCATCCGCAACGGGAAAAAGAAGGTTGTAAAATAAAATAAGAGTATCCGAAAAACCAATTTAGGGACTTTGGGACTTTGGGACTTTTGGGACTTTTTTGAAACAAAAAAAGCACGCGATCCTCACGGACAGCGTGCTAATTTCTTATTTTCTCATTTTCATGAAAATTTCTTCACTCGTTTTGCAAGCCAAACTTGATTTTACATTCTATTCCATCCCTGTTGTCGTAATCCCTTGCATCGGATTCCACAACTCCTGGTGTCCGTCGGGGAAGGTGACTTCAAACAGAGAATTATCAGTAAAGCTGATGATGGTACCATCGGATAAGATGCGACGGTCGTTAGCACCATCCAGCGGCTTGCCCAACTGCAGCATGAAGTTGCAGCGACGAAGATAGGTAACCAATGGCTTCAGGTCGGCAGCATGCTGGCTGCGACGGTCGAAGTAGGTGCCGAACCAAGGGCGCACAGCGGGTTTGCGGTCGTTGCCCGGCTGCGAAATCATGACATGAAGGATGCTGGCGTTGATGCCTGCATGGAAGTAGCGGTCGGCTATGGGCTTTAGTTTCTCAAAGCTCCAGTCATCCTTTGCCAGTTCAGGCCAGCCATCGGTAAAACTCTCCGCCCATACTCTGTTCTTGCCAGTTCGACGTGCGGAACCGAGAGCTGCATCTACTTCTTTCTGGCGGAATTTGCGATCGTCCACCCAAAATTCCGCAGCAACCTCGTCGGCTGCACTGCCGTAGGTGATGCTGTTGCCTGGGAAAGGACTGTGGGCGTAGGGCTCACACCAAGTGCGCAGACCATATTCATGAGCTTTCTCCGTCAGTCCACCCATATACTCTGAAGCTACCAGGTCGGCAATGAGCTGTTCGAGATCCTTCTGACAAGCGGGGTTGGTGTAGTCAAGCTCATAGCCGTATCGATGACGGAACTTTACATAGATGGAGTCCGTATAGTTTTGCTTGCCCTTCTCCCAACTGTCAACCACGACTGTTGTAAGTGTTTTTCGGTCTTTGGGCGGTATGCGTCGCAGTATCTCACCAATAAATGCCTCAAAGTGCTTCTGCACGTAGCGTTTTGACAGCTTATCAACCTCCAGCCCTTCTGCTTCGTCGCTGCACGGACCGCACATCACGTCGTTGCCCTGCTTCGTCTTGCATATTTCGATGCCGTTAGGCGTCCAGTTGCGCATAGCTTCCTCAGGTTTCACCCACGGTCCCCCCGACTGACTCCAGCCAGGACAGTTGAAGATGCCCATCTCTATGCCCAACTTGCCTGCCGTCTTCAGTGCCGTACGCAGGTTCTTCCACCACAGGCGGCTCTGAAATTTGTTCTTGCCGAATGTCTCGCCTTCCCACGGTTTTTCCCACCGTGTGCGATTGCGAATGTCTGTTGCCAGAAACGCAAGAGTAATGCCGTTGTCTTTCATCCATTGCAAGTCTGCCACCACACCTTTGGGGTCAACATGTTCGTCCACCCAATAATAGTAGCATCCTACGCGGATGCTGTCCGGTGGTGTGAGAAACGCTTGCCATAGGCGTTCGCGAGGGTTATCATTTGCTGTCTGTGCATGAACTATGAGAGTGAAAGCGAGCATAGCCATAAACAGCAGGTAGCTTTTCTTCAAAAAAAACATTTTGCTATTTTCCATAAATTTATCTGTCTGTTTATGTTTGCAAAAGTAGATAAAAATCTCGACTCATGCGAGTCTTGGGGGATAAATAAAGTTAATGCTTGTTCTAATTGGGGTCATCGCTCATCAACACTTTCATTCAAAAAAATTGAGAATCATTTGATGTTTTCAGGGGGGGGAAATGGTTTTGAGTTTTCGGTTTACCCTTTAGATAAAGGGCTCCCAAGCGTAAGGACTTGGGAACCTTTTATTTTTACGCAAGAGCCAGTGCAACAGCGGGCGCTAGCCCAGGTGAACAGGCTGAAGCTGTGAGGGCCGTAAGCAGCGCCGTGATGGCCGCGACAACGGCTTGCCCGATAGCCTGAATCCATTTCCATTTATTACTATTCATAACAATAAAGAGACCCACCCCGTCCCTCCCTGCATAGGGAGGGAGATTTGCAGCGGGCATTTTTTAGATTAAAC